>Ga0187816_10000534_pt1 | contig 11512 bp, 9 predicted proteins | sample NC_wetland_sal_i_16_FD_132960 | JGI IMG/M metagenome (GOLD analysis project Ga0187816, IMG submission 132960) | Wetland sediment microbial communities from Neuse River Estuary, North Carolina, USA - SO4_1 | ecosystem: Environmental > Aquatic > Freshwater > Wetlands > Sediment | place: USA: North... | reverse complement strand
TGCGCAAGGAAGCTTGACCCTCAAGATCGAGTGGCTCCGCGTCACCGCGGGATGGAATCTGTGGTTTGATCAATCCAAGCACCGAGGCCGGGCCGTGGTTGCAGCCTACTGCGAGCAAAAGCAATACGAGAAAGACTCGCGGTACCGGACGATTGAGCACAAATGAATTTGCCCTCGCTCGGTTCGCGACACGAGAATCAGCAAATCCATGACGAAATGGAGACAGGTGAATCATTCGAGCGACTTCCGGAAACGCAAGATGCTGACACTCAGCATCAGGAGCGCGAAACATGCCATGACGAGCAGATTCGGCCACAGAACATCGAGGCCGACACCTTTGAGAAAAATGCTGCGCAAGATCAAGACTACGTGGCGGAGTGGGTTGAAATAACTCAATTTCTGTAAGAAAGGAGGCATGCTGCTGATGGGCGTGCCAAATCCGGACAGGGTGGTCATCGGCATGGTGAAAAAGAACGCCGTAATCATCGATTGTTGCTGTGTTGTCGCCATTGTTGAAAGCAAGAGCCCAAGGCCAAGTGCTGCGAGCAGAAAGACCATGACGCCGATTGTCAGTACGGCGATGTGTCCACGGAGAGGCACGCCAAACCATAGCGTGCCTACGACGGTCAGCATCGCCGCGTCAAAGCAACCAATGAGGAAGAAAGGCACCGTCTTGCCGACGATGAATTCCCAGCGCCGAATGGGGGTGACCATGACCTGCTCAAGAGTGCCGATCTCGCGCTCGCGGACGACTGCAAACGCGGTCAGGTTCATGATCAGGATGAGCATCAAGTTTCCAAGCACGCCGGGAACGAAATACCATTCGCTCTGGAGACCTTCGTTAAACCACGGTCGCGTTTCGAGATTGACTTGAGGTACGAATGCCACCAACTGCGGCGCGATTCGTTGCATGCGGTCGATCTGGTATGTCTGCGCGAAGTTCGCCCCCACCTGACTGAGATAGCCGAGCGCGACCAGCGCGGTATTGGAGTTTGAGCTATCCACAATGACCTGAACCGACGCGCCCTGACCGTTCCGCAAGCGCTGCGCGAAGCCCGAGTCAATTTCGACAGCCAGGAGAAAATCGCCTCGATCGATGCCTTTGCGAAGTTCATCGCGTTCAGCCGCGTACTTTGCGATTCGGAAGTACCGGCTTGCGGCGAAATGGGAGACGAGTTCGCGGCTTTCTTGTGTGTTGTCCTGATCGAGAACTGCCAGAGAAACATGCTTGATCTCCATGGTTGCCGCATAGCCAAAGATGACCATCTGGATGAGCGCCGGCCCAAACAAGAGCCAGCGAGTGTGCGGGTCGCGCAGAGTCTGGATGAACTCCTTCTTCAGCATTTGACGAATGCGTTCAATGGCCTCGCGAATTCTCATCCGAGCCTCTTCTGAAACGAACGTGTTGCGAGTACGACTAAGACCGCCGCAATCGCAGCCAATGCGGAAATGTCGCCAGCGAGCAAACGCGATTCGGTGCCCTTGAGGAATACGTTGCGCAGAATAGAGACGTAATACCGTGCCGGAAGGACCGCCGTAATCCATTGCACGACGACGGGCATCTGGTTGATGGGAAAGATGAAGCCTGACAATAAAAACGTGGGAAGGAACGTAGCCAACAAGGCCATCTGGCAGGCTCCGAGCTGTGACTTTGCCGTCACAGAGATAAAATAACCGAGCGATAGGACGACGATCAGAAATAGCATTGAGCAGCCAAAGAGAACCACCCAACTTCCGCGAAAGGGCACACTAAACCACCACAGGGCCGTCCCCGCGCAGATGGCGGTATCCGCAATCCCGATTACGAAGTAGGGGAAGAGCTTGCCGATCTGGATTTCGACCTTGCCGACAGGCGTGGAGATAAGTTGTTCCATCGTGCCGCGTTCCCATTCGCGAGCGATGGTCAGCGAAGTTAGAAACGCTCCGACAACCGCCATGACCAGCGCGACCACGCCGGGAACCAAGTTCGCCATGCTTTCGAGATCTTCATTGAACCAGGTGCGCGGTTCGAAGGTGACGTTCGGGGCTCCTGCGGCAAGACCGTGTTCGCGCTGCCAAGCAATCTGTACTTCGGAGGAATAAGTCTGCACGATCGCCTGCGCGTAGCCCATGCCGATACTGGCCGTGTTGCTGTCGCTGGCATCGAGAATTGCCTGCACGCTTGCTTGCCCGCTCGAATGAAGGGTTTCTGCGAACTGCGGAGGCACCACGACTGCCACGCTGCAAACTCCATGATCGATGTTTCGAACGATGTCCGAATAGTTGTTTGATACGCGAACGATATTGAAATAGTTGGTCGCCTGAAAGTGCTTGAGAAAGTCTTGACTGGTTTGAGTGCCGTCGCGATCATAAATGCACAGAGGAACATGCTTGACGTCGAGGTTTACGGCATACCCGAAGATGAAGAGCTGGACCAGCGGTATGACGAGAATAATGAGAAGACTTCTTGGATCGCGACGAATCTGAAGCACTTCCTTGCGAGTCATTGCTATAATGCGAGTCCAGCTCATCCGACAACCTCTTTACTCGCTCCTCGTGCCGCCGTGAGCGATACGAACACGTCCTCGAGGCTCGGCGTGATTTGCGTGATTCGCCCCGGATGTAAGTGCCGGGACAACAACAATTCGCGAATCTTCGGCGACGTAGCTGCCGCGTCGGCGACAACGGCGTGGATGCCGCTGCCGAAGACGGCAGCATCCAGCACTTCGGTAGCTGTCTGAAGCAGCTCCAGCGCCGGACCGAGCGGTTCGCATTCGATCATCACGAGCTGCCCCTTCATGTAATGGCTCTTCAGTTCCGTAGGTGTACCCATGGCCACGATGCACCCGCGATCCAGTAGCACAAGACGATTGCAGTATTCGGCTTCATCCATGTAGTGCGTTGTGACAAAGACAGTGACGCCTTCTCCGACCATGTTGTGAATCAAATCCCAGAATTGTCGGCGCGAAACCGGATCGACTCCCGATGTGGGTTCGTCCAGGAAAACGATCGGCGGGCGATGCAATACGGCGCACCCGAGGGCCAACCGCTGTTTCCAACCAACGGCCAGCGCGCTCGTGGGATTCTGTCCGCGCCCTTCGAGTCCTGCCATTTTCAACGCCCAGGCGATGCGCGCTCGAATTTCCTTTTTCGGCACACTGTACATGCCCGCGAAGAACTCCAGGTTTTCGGCAACGCGCAAGTCGTTGTAGAGCGAAAACCTCTGCGACATATATCCGATGTGCTGCCGCACGGCCTCTGGATCTCGGGCGACATCGATCCCGGCGACGGTGGCACCTCCGGACGACGGCCGGAGCAACCCACAGAGGATGCGGATCGTAGTGGATTTCCCGGAGCCGTTCGGGCCAAGGAAGCCGAATATCTCGCCGTGGCGCGCCTCGAAGCTCACATTGTCCACCGCGACAAAATCGCCGAATCGCTTGGTCAAGTTTTTGACTAGGACCGATGGTTCGATCTGGTTCATGGTGCCTTTGCTGACGACTCCGCTGCCGACTCTCCTTGCACCGCCGACACGAAGAGGTCCTCGATGCTTGGCGCCACCTGCTCGATCGAGTTGTAGGAGACTTTCGCCGCGTCCAAATATGTCCTCAGTTCCCCTAGACGCCGATTTGTATCGTCGACGAAGACGTGCACGCGGTCGCCGACCAGCAAGACACTGCGCGCCGCGTCGACACCGGAGAGTGCAGCTCGAACTCGCTCGGGATCGACAGCATGAACTACGACCACCCCGCCGGGAAATCGACTTTTCAGCTCTTCGGGACGGTCGCAGAAGAGCATCCGGCCGCGATAGAGCAACCCCACTCGATGGCACCGCTCAGCCTCATCGAGATAGGAAGTTGAGGTAAGAATGGCCACACCCTGTGCGACAAGAGAATAGAGAATTCGCCAGAAATCCCGGCGCGAGATGGGGTCCACTCCATTTGTCGGCTCATCAAGCAGAATCACGCGAGGCGTATGAATGAGCGCGCAGACAAGGCCCAGTTTCTGCTTCATTCCTCCCGACAGGTTTCCCGCCAAACGACGGCGAAACTCTGCAAAGCCGGCGGCGGCCAGCAGTTCGGTGGACCGCTCCTCGCGCTCTTTCCGACGGACGCCGAATAGGTCTGCATAGAACCGAATGTTCTCGTCGACCGTGAGATCTTCATAAAGGCCAAAGCGCTGGGGCATATAGCTCAAGTCGCGCTTGGCACCTTCGGGGTCAAGCCGAATATCATGCCCGGCAACCGTCGCTGATCCGAAATCCGGAGTGAGAACCCCCGCAAGCATTCGCAGTGTGGTTGTCTTACCAGCACCGTCGGGTCCCACGAGGCCGAAAATTTCGCCTGGCTGAACATCAAACGAAAGCTGATCGACCGCTCGAACATAGTCGAACCGCTTTCCGAGACTGGAAACAATGATCGCAGGAGTGGAGCTCATGGCGGCGCTTGTCATTTCACGCTGATGTAAGCATCGGCCGGCATGCCCGGTTTGAGTTCGTGGTTCGGATTCTCAAGGTCGATCTTGATGCGATACACAAGCGTGACGCGCTCGGTCACTGTTTGCACGCTCTTGGGGGTGAATTCCGCATCTGAGGCGATGACGGAAAGGCGTCCCCGATAAGTTTTGCCCGGATACGTATCGGTTCGCACGTTGACCGTCTGGCCCCAATGGATTTTTCCGAGGTCGGTCTCCGGCAAATAGACGCGGAGCCAAACATGGTCCAAGTCGGCGAGGGTCACGATAGGGCTTCCGGGGGACACTACCTCACCCAGTTCGGCTTGGCGAACTAGAACAATGCCGTCAAACGGCGCCCGGAGCACGGTGTAACTCAGTCGAATCTGCGACATATCGAGATTTTCTTTTGCTTGGAGGACATTGGAGCGGTCCACGTCCAATTCTTCCTTCCGGGTGCCCTCGGCGAGTTCGTTCAGAATTCCTTGCGCTCGGTCGTAAGTCGCTTGCGCCCGGGTCACATTCGTCGCGGCCTGGTCGCGGGTTTGCCCTGAAATCTCATCTTTCTCGTATAGGGCTGAGTAACGTGCGTAGTCCTTTTTCTTTTGATCGAGGTCGGCCTTTGAATCGAGCACGTTTTGCTTTGCCACCTCAATGTCCTGCCAGCGGCTGCCCGCCAAACCAAGCAAAAGCTGCCGATTACGGACGAGCTGTGTCGCTTGGTCGACGGCAACCTGCTGGCGAAAGTCTGCGCTATCGAGTCGCGCCAGGAGATCTCCAGTCTTCATCGCCATACCTTCGTCCACGGGCAAATCGATGATGCGGCCCAGGACCTTGAAACTGACGAGACTCTCATGCGCTTCGATGTTTCCGGAGAGCTTCAGCTCGTTTGCGGAGGGCCGTCCGGCCAGCCACATGTGATAGAGGCGTATCCCCGCAAGTGTTGCAAGGACGGCCAGGATTACGATTAGAAGCACGCGTCTCATGGCACTTTCATCTCTTTCCGGCTGTCAGCGCCGCTCCTTGGATCCGCTGGGCCGAGATAGATTTGATAGTTCTTCTCCGTGGCGCCGAGAGCGCGCGCAAGGGCGGCTCGTGCGTCTGCATTCTGCGCGATCGCCGCGATTCGATCGTCCTGCGCTCTTGCCAAGGCGTCCTGAGCGGTGATGACCTCGATGTTGTCGGTCACGCCATTGCGAAAGCGGTCTTCCGCCAACGCCAACTCGCGCTGAGCCAGACCAAGGGCGGCTTGTGTGACGCTCACTTGTTGCTCGGTGGAGTGGATGTCCAGGATTGCTTTGCGGAGATCTTGCTCGACGCCCCTTGCGAGATCGTCGGTTTGCACTTTCAATCGCTCGGCGCGGCTTTCAAGTTCCTGCTTCTCTCCGCTGCGGTCCCGATCGAAGATCGTCACGGAGAGGATTCCTTCGATCCCACCCGACGTTGGCATCGTGCCGAAATTGCGGCCGGCAGTGCCGTAGTTGCCGTTAATAGCCAGTGTGGGAAAGTAGCGCGCATGCGATGCCTTCTCCTGTTCGATCAGTGATTGCTGCTGGTTGAGAAGTGAACGGTAGTCGTCGCGGGCTCCCAGCGCCGCTGGCAGGGCCTGATCCACATCGGGTGCGTCGATATGCCGGAATTCGAGCTTCTCGGCAGGTTCATAAGTGGTTCCCAGACTCACTCCAAGAAACCTCGCGAGCACGAGCAATGAGGCCTGGTAGTTATTCTGCGCGACGAGCAGGGCCTGTTGATCGCGCGCGAGCTGTACTTGCGACCGAACCACATCGATGGCGGTCGCCAAGCCTTCGTCGTGTTGATCTTTGGCTAGCTTTTCGAGCGCCCGAGAGGTTTCCACTCGCGATGCGGCCGCAGCGACCTCCGCCGCTGCTGTTTCGGATTGCAGATAAAAGCCGGCGGCCTCTCGAACAATCAAGTCGCGGATATCCTGGTAGCTCAATCTTGCGGCTTCTTCCTGCCTGGCGCTGGCCTTCCAGTTGTGAAGCGCCTGACGATCGATCACGTCCTGCGATGCGAACACACGAAAGTCATAGTAAGCAAAAGGGCCGACGGCTGTTGGAATTCCAGGAAGGGAAAGTCCTTCAATACTGAGATTGTTCTTAAGTAAGTTCGCGAGTGAAGAAGCACTGGCATGCGGAAGCAGCGCGGCAAGGCTCCTTGTGCGCGCTCCTTCCGCTTCGTGAATTTCGGTCGCAGAAACTAGCACGTTGACGTCGTGTTTCAGCGCCAAATCGATCGCATCCTTGAGCGTCAACCGCTGTGGAGTTTCTTGTGCGCTGGCACATTCCACCAACATTGCCAGCAAGAGAAGGAAGAATGCTATGGGCCCCAGTTTCCGTCTCATGATGCTTCTCCCGAGCGGCAGGACTCCGTATCTTTCGGATCATTCGCCGCATCCGCTCCGCGGAGTCCACGGAGGATGAATTCAAGATGCGCCTCGCGGTATGCGTCGAGATCGAGCCCGTGATGCTCACCAAGCACCAGCACCCACACGACGGCAAGAACGGTCGGCGCAGCTAGGATTTGGGGAAAACTGCGGATTCCGGTCGCCTGAAATTCTCCCGAGGCGACACCTCTGTCAATCACTAGACCAAGAGCCGACGTGCCAGGAGCAATGATTTCTCGATAATACATTTGAGCAAGTTCCGGAAATTTCCCGCTTTCGGCAATTAGCAGCCGAAGGATTGAGCACGCTCTCTCATTTCTGACAATCTCCGCATATTGACGCGATAGAAGATCACGGAGGAGAACCTCGGATGTGCCGGAGCATTCCTGGAGAAATGCACGGAACCCCGAAAAGAGCGGTTGAATGAAGCCCCGCAAAACGGCTCGGAAGAGGATTCGCTTGTTGTGAAAATGAAGAAAGATCGTCCCCTTGGCAATTTTTGCGCGTCTCGCCACGTCATCGAGGCGCGTGGCCGCGTATCCGTTGATAGCAAACTCTTCAAAGGCGGCCGCCAAAATCTGTTCCCTCCGCTGTATTTTCTCTGTTCGCTTTCGGACGGGACTATTGGTGGCGATCATTTCGTCATTCCTGCCTGCTCGCTGCGCCCAGTCATCTAACTGACCGGTCAGTCATCTGACAGGTTGAACTTTCCGGCGTCCCGCTTCCGTGATTCGCCTCACCCGCCGTTGTGATTTGTCTCACCCTGCTTATTAGCGAAGCCCTGCGCTCCGAGTAAGAATGTGCCGATCAAGTGTGCCCAAAAGCGCGACCGCAAAATGCAGCCCAGCCCCAGCATTTGGAAGAATAACTTCATTAGGCTCTTACAGTCGGCACAGGACAAGGCGCTCCCCAAGAACTATGCTCGACGCGGGCCAAAAGTCGATTGCGACCAGGACTTTCATCACGTCCTCAGAATCTCTGAGCCAACCAGCTTTACGCGACCTGACGCACTTTCCTATTCAAAGGCTTGGAGAGTATGTGCGTTTCATCGCCATAGACTGTGACTCCTGTCACATACGCGCCCGATGGCACGCGATACAGAGATTACAGAGGTCGAGGAGACACGCGATGCAGCACTTGCTTCAGCACCAATTGCGGCAGAGGCGGAAGGCGCCGATTGAGGCAGCGGACGGCAGATTTCGCCGAAAGAAAGTTTTGGGAGAATAAACATGTGGCTTCTTGCTGGGAGTAGGAAGATTGACGGGCGCCGTCATGGAATACAGCGGGGAATTCTTGGGCTGTTCTGGCTTGTTGTGGCCTCAATCCCTGCTCTTGCACAACACACAGACATAGGATGGCCTCGCACAGTGCAATCGAACCGCGAAACGATCGAGATTTATCAGCCGCAGGTAGACAAATGGGAGGGAGGAAAGATAGAAGCCCGCGCAGCCATGGTCGTCACGGAAAGGAATGCGGCTAGTGGAATATATGGCGTTGTTGAATTCTCGGCGCGAACAACTCTCGACCAAAGTAATCGGCTTGTCACTCTGTATGATATCGAAGTTGCGAAAGCCAGCTTTCCCTCCGCTAGGGGCGAAGAAACAGCCTACATCGGGCACGCAACGGAAGCGCTTGCACAGTGGAATTTAACCATAGCATTGGATCGCCTGCTCAGTGACCTTGCGATCGTACAAAGCGAGGCGAAGGCCAGCGATGGCCTCAGCATGGCTCCTCCCAAAATCTATGTCCGGGAAAATCCCGCAGTCTTGATTCTGATTGACGGGGAACCTGTGCTGCAAAAGGTGAACGGTACAAACCTGATGCGCGTGGTCAACTCCCCCGCAATGATCCTGCTGGAGACCGACACCGGCAAATATTTCTTGCAAGGGGACGGCTATTGGATGGTCTCGTCCGATCTAAGCGGTCTCTGGAACAGAGCTGTCAATCCACCAAAAGCGCTCAGTGTTGTTGTGGAAGAAGAAGCACAGGCAGGTGCTCAAGAGAATACGAAAATTGCCACAACTTCGAGCGCGACTGTTCCCGAAGTCATCGTGAGCACCCAGCCAGCGGAATTGATTCAGCTCACCGGGCAAGCACAATTCTCGCCCATACGCGGGACCCAATTGCTGTACGTGACGAATACCGACAACGATCTGTTTATGAGCGTCCCGCAGCAACGATATTACGCGTTGTTGTCAGGCCGTTGGTTCAGCGCGCAGACCCTGGAGGGCCCCTGGGAGTTTGTCCCAGGCGCCGCACTGCCGCCGGATTTTGCTCGCATTCCGGCCGAACACCCCAAGGCTGCGGTTCTCGCCAGCATCCCTGGCACTCCGCAAGCGAAAGACGCTATCGTTGCAGCGCAGGTTCCCCAAACGGCTACAGTCGATCGAAAGACGGCAAAGTTCACGGCAACATACGATGGCGAGCCGCAATTCAAGCCGATTGAGGGCACCGATATGTCATACGCCGCGAATTCCCCCGATGACATCATCCTTGTGGGAGGAAAGTATTACGCGGTGAATGATGGGGTTTGGTTCGTTTCTGACAATCCGCTCGGACCATGGGTTGTCTGCGATTCTGTGCCTGCGGAGATGTATTCGATCCCGCCCACCTCGCCGGTTTATCCCGTGAGGTACGTCTATGTTTACGACTCTACGCCCGACTTTGTGTACGTTGGATACACACCAGGGTATTTCGGTGCATTTGTTTGGAATGGGGTCATCGTGTACGGAACGGGTTACTGGTATCCGTGCTGGTGTACTAACTTTTGGTGTGGTTGGCCCTGGACTTGGGGGTTCGGGTGGCATTACCTGTATGGGGGCGGAGGATTCTTTTGGCGCCCGTGGCATCCAAACCGGTGGTATTGGCGTCCCTGGCCAGTTGCACATGGAGCCCCGGTTCTATGGGGACGCCGCACGTTGTACAACCGATCACTGCAAAGGACTCCGAGCCAGGTTGTCCTTCACCATGCGAGCGTCTACGACAGGTGGCAAGCTCCAGCTGTAGTTGGCCGCCGCCCCGTTTCGCTGCGGCCGCCGGGGACACTTGGTCAGCATCCGCTTATCCCGCCCCAGAAGCCTGTGCCGGGGAGACCAGACATGTATGCAGGTCGAGATGGGCAGGTCTACTTGCACCGAAACGATGGCTGGTATAGACGCAACGGCGAGAAGTGGGAGCCAGTCCAACCGCGCCCGGCGCAGCCAAAAGCCAAACCAGGGACTCCCGCTCCTCGGCCGACACCAACTCGCCCGAACAGCACAATCGAAGAGCTCAACCGCGAGCGGCAAGCACGTATTCAAGGTGCAAATCGCGCAAACCAATTTCGCACGGCCAAACCACCGGCAGCGGCCAGGCCGCCGGCGCCAGCAAGGCCACCTGGCCGCAGAGGTCACATCTAAAGACTGAGGATCCTTATTCAACATTTATGCAAGATACGAGGCTCCAGAGATGAACAAGCGAAGGCTGTCGGGTTTGATCTTATTTTTACTACCGGTTGGGATTGGCTGGGGGGCGGCGCTTCAATCGTCCTCGAAAATCACTCCGGTAGGCACGGTTCCGGTCAGTATGGTGGTTTCGGTGGAGGCCAAGCATGGCGGAGAGGTTCCGACAATCGCGCGTGAGGATGTAAGGGTGTATCAGGGTAAAGATCGGGTTCAGGTAACCTCTTGGGTCCCTCTGCAGGGGGACGAAGCCGAACTCGAACTGTACGTGCTAATAGACGACTCGGCGGACACGAGGATTGGATTGCAATTCGATGATCTGCGCCAATTCATGAACGCCCAACCGGCCACAACATCGATAGCTGTAGGCTACATGCATTTTGAGACAGTGGAAATCGTTCAGAAATTCACAAAGGACCATTCTCAGGCAATGAAGGCTTTGCGGCTTCCTACGGGTGCTGCAGCTGGCATAGGCAGCCCGTATCTCTCAGTCGAGGAGCTGATCAAGCACTGGCCGGAAGGCCCGTGGCGCCGTGAGATTCTCATGGTGACGAGTGGCATTGACGAGCTGCAAGGTGGCCCAAATGATGCCTTTCTGCTGCGGGCGATTGAGCACGCACAGCAGGCGGGGATCCTAATTCATGCCATCTATGCTTCAACTGCAGGCCATTTTGGCCACAGCTTCTGGAGAATAACGTGGGGGCAAAATAACCTAGCACAATTCGCGGATGAGACTGGAGGCGAGGCTTACTTCCAGAACCTCCAAACGCCAATTGCCTTCTCTCCTTTTCTAGAACAGATTACGGATCGGCTCAAGCATCAATACCGGCTCACATTTCTCGCCAAAGCCGAGTTGAAAGCAACTTACCAGCGCGTGAAGCTGGAGACGGAAGTGCCGAACGCGGACTTGGTCGCCGCAGACCGAGTCTACGTTCCAGCCGCGAAATAGCTTGCAAGATTTGGCTGGAACTTGGTCTCGCTGCGTTTGGAATGCACCCTGGAACGAGCGAGCGCTTTGGTTACGAAAACTGCTGAGACGGTCTGCAAATCAAGCTCGGTTGTCCCACCAGCCCTGCAAGGCGGCAATGGGAGGTCACAAATTGTCGAAGTTGCTAAGAAACGGTATGCCGTCATGTTTGTGCGTGGGTCGCATGAATGCAAGGGTTTGAATCATTTCTTAACCGCCAGCGTGTCTGAACCCGCAGTTGCCATGCTCACTGTTCCGTGAAGGTCATTT
>Ga0187816_10000532_pt1 | contig 11523 bp, 8 predicted proteins | sample NC_wetland_sal_i_16_FD_132960 | JGI IMG/M metagenome (GOLD analysis project Ga0187816, IMG submission 132960) | Wetland sediment microbial communities from Neuse River Estuary, North Carolina, USA - SO4_1 | ecosystem: Environmental > Aquatic > Freshwater > Wetlands > Sediment | place: USA: North... | reverse complement strand
CCGACATCATGCATCTGCCCTGCTTGCTCCAATGCAGACACGAGGTCTGCACCCAGGCCAGATCGCATTGCGAAATCCTTCGCTGTAGCACTGACTTCGGCATTATGGTCGGCCAAGACAACCCGAGAACGGCTCTGGGGCTGCTTCTCTTTGCGAACAATAAGCATCTTGCCGTCCACTACCTTGTTGAACACTTCTTTTTCGTTCTTCTCCAAAGCTGGCTCAGCACCAACGGCGCACATGATACGGTTACGTGCTTCGTGGTGTTTGTGCTGCGTTGCGATGTCCAGCGGGGCCTGGTCAATATTTCGAGCCGAGAACATCCCACCAGTCAACCCTCCAGTGATTGTCGGCAAAATCAACAGGCAGTCCTTCAGATCGCCACGCTCCAGCGCCGACAGCTTTGAAACCCTTCGCTCAGCCTCGGTGTTGACCACGATTACCTCTGTGTCTCCACCGATTTCGGCTATCACTTCCAGCACGCGTTTCTCTGTTTCATTCAGCTTCTCGAAATTGAGCACGCGCATGTATTTCATGTACTCGTCGAACTCGAACTGTGACAGCTTCGACAGCAGCGGAGTCTCCTCACGCCACGCGATTTCCACGTAGCGCGAGCTAGATTCTTTGCCCCGTAATAAATCGGAGATGTCGATGCTCTGGTGAAGCGATGTCATACTCAGGACATCAAGCACCGCAGGCTCCAAGGTTGGAACCACTGATTTCACCTTTGACAATTCAGCGAGCTGACCACGCCTCTGGTACAGGTTCCAGCACGAGGCGTCACCGTTTAATTCCGTGATGAAGTCTAGGTCGTCCTGGGACCACTTCGTGCGGGTTTTCTTTGTGTAGTCCTCCTCCGCACCTTTCTTCTTCACTTCCGACTTAGAAAACACCACGTAAATCTCGGCCTTCTTAGCCTCGGCAAAGCGGTTGCATCGCCCGAAGCGTTGAACCAAAGATGCAGCGGAGGAAGCATCGGTGATTATGCGAGCGCATGTCAGGTCTATGCCCACCTCGCCTGCTGAGGTGGCAATGAGAAAGTGAGGTTCAGCAGGTTCCTCAGCAACTGTGAATGCTTTGAACACTGGATTGTCCACCAGCTCATCACGCTCTTTACCTCTGATTGTTCCGGTGAGTGCCACAACGTTGGGGTACCGTTTCTTGATATCCCCCGCAAGGTCTACAACGTCACGAGGACTCAGTACGAATACGATGGTTCGCTTAGGCGGGTTATCCGTAGCGAGTTTAAGCATCGTACTCAGAGGTTGCGCCGTCTCTCTTAGATGAAGCATCTTCTTGGCCTTGAGCCGCTGACTTAACGTAGGGTTTTCCAGGTCGGCATCGGATAATGAAATGGAGTCTGCAGAGTGTGAAGTTGCGGACATCGTCATTGTGAAGAAGGGCTTCAGTTTCCCTCCAGCGTTTTCAATGTTGCGCAGTAATGTCTCGAACGCAGGAACCAAGTGACATTCGTCGAAGACGACCAAAGTGTCATTGCCCAGGAGACCTGCATGTTTCGGCCTAGAATATGCGCCGTCTCCGTAACCCGAGAACAGCAACCGACTCCCAATCATGTCTACGGTGCCGACCAAGACCGCTGGCCTGAATGGGAGCTTGCTCCACTCTCCGTTGTCCACAAACTCACCGCGCAGTGTACTGACGCCCAGGACCGCTTCGTTCTCCAAGGTGTAAGCCTTGAGGACATCAATCAATTCAGAAGAGAGCTGCGTCACCATTTTCTCAACGACCGCAGTTGCTTGGTCAACGACGCTGCGTCGGTCAACGACGTACACCATGCGACGAAGTAGTGATGGGTTCTTGATGAACGCGAGGAGCCACACCGGGATAACCGAAGTCTTCCCGGAGCCAGTGGGCAGATTGAGATTTGATGGCACCTCTCCCCGCATCAATCTATCGAACACCTGCTGCTGCCACGGGTAAGGCGCATATCCTGTCAGTGCTTTAAACTCAGTTTTGAACCATGATGAGTTCATTGTTTCCGCCCTGGGATAGCGAATGCCGACGCCATGCAGCGCCTGCAATAGGCAGATGGATGGTCCTCCAACAAGAACCACTCAGACCTTTTGGGGAAGGAACTACAGGCGCATCCTAACACGTAAATAGGCATCTTGGGTCCTCCCGCCCCTGTGCAAACTACTCGTTCACCTCACCGGCCAATGTCTATCAATCTCCTTCAGAATTTCCCTCTGGCCATCGCACGCTATCCGCAATCGCACTGATAGTCGCTGGCACTCTGACCCCACCGTCGTACTGAGCCAGCTTCCGCGCAGCGAGAATTGAGGCAGCAATGAGCAGCACGCGCTTGCGGCCTTCGTCCATCTCAGGGAGTCTACCATATTTCGCCTATTGTTCGCCTTGCCGATCTTATCCAGATTAGGCGGAGACAGGTAGTCACACGAGTGCCTTTGAATTCTTCCGATGCAGAGACGCGAATGCGGAGGTATTGGCTAGCGATCTAGGAGACTTAAGTCGGTTCAATTCCGGCGTAGCATCGGCAGCACGCTCTAACTAGGGCTTCTGCTTAGAAGTGACTCCGCGTCGGAGTCATCACCGATCATGCCCAACGCCAATCTTCAGCATCAGCATTTTCTCGACCAAGACTGGCATGCTCGAAGTCTCGGTCGATTTCGTCCGGGTAAGAACCCAGCGTGCGGCGCAAACCAACCGAATCTATCGTAGACAACCTCTGGGCAAGAATTTGTGAACAGATGGACTTCATCAGGAGGACCCCAAATAGCAGTCGCATGCTCGGTAACTCGCGGCCAAAGTTCCTATTTGCGCCACTTCTTCAGTAGTCGCCTGTCTTCTTTTGGGTCGAGCCGTGTGGCACCAGCATTTCCCATCTAAGACAGACTTTGATAATAACGAGGACAGCGGTCAACCGTGGCAAACGGACATCGCGGCGTCGGTCCTCTGCGTTCCTCACTTTCCGACGTGTACAGTTGGCGGATGCGCTCAGTGATGAATACCCATTCTTTTGCTTGGCTACTGCGATATGAAGCATTCCGCCGATTCTGTTATGACCCGGACGGAGTGTTTTCACCACGACAAAACGCTCTCGGGTTTGCTGAAGAGCACAATTGCGAGATTATGTTTTGTGACCCGCAGGCCGTTCCTTCGTTCTGAGTAAGGCTACTCAGACGGCGCTGTGGCTGCACCCGGCAGGGACTTGAATAAACTCTCGGTGGCGGGAACGCAGTCTTCGAAGGCGTAACGCCATTGACTCCGTCTGTAACATCGACGGCTAGATCATTTGACCCCACAATATTCGGGAAGAGGTTGATTTTTCTCGACAAGGTTTTCGCAATTGATCTGTATGGTTGCTTTCCTGACCTTTTCCATCAAGCTCAAGCCGCCTTTTTCAAAAGCTGCTTGCTGATCTCCGCCTCCAGGAAGTTCATCTACATTTTTATCGGCGATGGCCTTCTTGAGGTCCGCTTCATACTCAGCATTCCTTGCGGCTGATTTGGCCTCTTGTGCTTTCCAATTGGCCTTCACTTGAGCGGCGTTTTTGGCCGCTTTAATCTTCGCTTGGTCAGCCTTCTGTGCTGGTTCGTCAATAGTGACTTCCTTCCAACGCCGATCCGCTGTTGGACCGGATGGGAAATCGAACTTGTCAAAGCTCTTATCCGTGGACATGGTCTCCGTAACGCTGCCGTCCGCAAAGCGGCAGATCTCATGCCAAGAGGCAGGACGCACGCACTGTACTGATTGTGCCTGCGAATTGATGAAAAGGCTCGCGAGAATGATCGTCCGCACGAACAGCTTTTCAGCCTTCTTCATTGACTTGCGCATGCCTCCAAGCAGGTTCTATCCCGAGGGCGCTTCGCAGCACAAGTTACTGACGTAAGGCGCGACCAGGGCCTCCTAAACCCTCGTAACTAGGTTTTGCAAACGACATCGGCGATGATGCAGGCTGCATCCATTGCTGTTCGCGGAGGGGTCTTCATGGCGTATGTAGATCAGAACCTTATTTCGGGTGAGGCTGTTCACTACCGCACGGGCTTTCATTGGGTCGTTCTCGTCACGCCGATCGTCGCGGGATTCTTTATTGGCTTTCTGTCTTTAGGAGCGTTCCTTTCCGGCAGTGCTGGCTACGGAGTATGCGTTCTGCTCGTTGCCGTCCTCATTGTCGCAAGCGCGTTTCTGCGTCGGTCGTCAGCAGAGTTCGCAGTGACAAACAAGCGTGTAATCTTGAAAGCGGGACTAATGCGACGCAGATCAATAGAACTGCTTATCAATAAGATTGAGAGCATTTCTGTCAATCAGGGTTTGTTAGGAAGAGCGCTGGACTACGGCACGGTCATTGTTCGCGGAACAGGCGGCACTGCCGAACCTTTCCCCACCGTTCGGTACGCCTTGGAATTTCGACGGCAAGTGCAGGAACAGATTGAGCGTTCCCAGACAGCGATGGGAGCGCGGGCTGGTTCATAACACATGGCCTTTTTCCGCTAGCCAGCCGATTGATCGGCATATTCGGGAGCCCGGTCCTCACGGTCGATACTCGACAATAGACTTGTACTCGAAACCTGAATCAATTTTCTGCTGTCCCGCCGTCACTGCCGCCTGAAGCACAATGTCTTGCTTCATGCGGCCATTCAATGTGATGACGGCGGGGCAGTAACGCAGCCCAATCTCAGTAGCCACGTATTTGGTAATTCCGGTTGACCGTCTCAGGACGCCTTACTTACTACTTGTCGATCCTCCTCCAAACGGAAGAACATAACTGATTCCGATAGCAAATTTCGTAACAAGTGACCTCTTCGTCGGCAATGGAGATGGAGGGTTCGAACCAAACTGTTCGCCTATGGTGATACCTTGAGTTAGGCGCACATCCCAAGTCACGTGTGCGGCAGGAGTGATAAGAACACTTCCAATCTGGAATGATGCGCCTCCAAGGAAATCTGCTGATTTTTGAGACGCTGTAAGATTCGCGCCAACCCCGCCGCTCAGGAGAAATCCGCAATGCCGTGGACAGGAGCTTTCCCATGTCCAGCGATTCAGCCAAGGCATCATGTAATGTCCCATTACGGCCGGGGCGAGCACGGTCGGCCTCGTTGTGCTTTGCGTCACTATGGTTTCGTTCTTTCCGCTTGAATCCAAAACGGGATGACCATTCTTGAACAAAGGAGCATTTGAATAGCTGTTTGCTCCCGCAAAAGAAAACGCTACTCCGGTCGAAACGAGCCAATGCGACACTCCGGTGGAAACGGGAATCGAAGCCACCGTCGTTGTAGTTGTCAGCGGTGGAATCTGAGTAACAACGTTGATAGTACCCGATACGTTCTTCGGGAGAGTCATGCAGTAGGTATAGCTTGGGAGGCTGTCCGGCAAATTAGCCAACACCAACGCTGACGCCTGCAAGGCCTTCTGAGCAGCCAGTATGTCGGACAGCGTGTCGTCCAGCCTTTTCTGATAGTATGACAGCTTCAGATAGGACTCGCAGTCGGCAGAGCTTAGCCCCATCGGATTAGGATTCAAGGTACCCCCTTCCTGTAGCGTCGTACAGCCTTTAGCCACATCGCTTAATATTCCGTCAAGCACCGCAACGTGTCCTACCGGCACTTTAAGCATTGCGTTCTGGGTCACATCTTTGGTGACACCTTGGGCCAATTCCAAAAAAGCAGTTTTGTCAGTACTTGGGGAGCTTACGCATGCTATATTGGCTCCGTTTTGCACAGTTCCTTCGTATGCTTGCAAGCAACTGAGCTCTGTATTCGTCTGTGAAATCTTCTTTGCAACATCGGCGAGATCGGTCGCCACTTTCTGCTGCTGCTCTCTTAAATCTTTAACTCGCTGCGGCTCTTGCGGGGTTATCGGATTCTTCAAAGCCTCCATTACTGACTCAAGCGCCTCAAACCTTGAGGACGATGAGGTCTTTACGCTCAGCAGAAGGCTAGGCAATGGGTTCGCTACGGCGGTCTGAATTGCTGTGCCCAAAACATCTGGTGGCATTACCTTCGAAAAACTGGGCACGAATTGCAGGGTTTCATTCAAGCGTGGATTAATCACTTCAACGTAAACGGTGGTTCGCGGTGGTACGCCCAGCGAAACGGGCGAAACGGGCTTGTTCCTGTCGATCATTAGGAAGCACTTGTTATTGATGTACCCTGCTGATGCATTCGGGGTACACTCAGGGGTATTCGGTGGAATCGCGCACTGGGAAATCTGTTGCTGCTGTGGCGGTTGTTGCTGTGGAACTGATATCTGCTGCGCTTGTTGTTGGGGTGGCTCTGGTTGTTGTGCCAAAAGGTGGCACGATACTATGAGCAGAACTAACGGCGTAGGCAACCTGCGATAGAAAGTCATACGCATATCCTCGATGGCCTGAACTGGCCGTCTTCCTTAGTGGTCTTCTGGGGAACTAATCCCATACTGAGATCACAAGCAATCAAAGCAAGAAATAGAACCACGTATCTGAAAGGACGACTCACCTGCATAGAGCGCCTCACAATCTGTAGTTCAGCAAGACAGAGAACGCCAGCGGCTTCAGTGAGAACCATGCCCCAACAGAGACCTTTTATTGCTTTCTGCCAATGCCTGCTTGATCTTGTCTTCGGGGCCGGCCCAAGCGGGATATGGCACGGTGAGCGACGGAATGCTTTCTGGAAGCAACTCCGGCACGTGCACTCGAATTGCAGCGTCAGCTAGCCAATATCCGTGGTTCTCCAACACCGAAGCCTCGGCATCGGAAAAGCTGTCCAAATCGGTTCGAATCGTCGCAATGAAGTTCTTTGCGAGTTCACTCTCGTAGCCCTGCGCGATTCCGTAATCGAAGGCTGAGCTTCCGATGCCCCAATATGTGCCTTTCAACTGCCCTGAGTCGAAGTTGGAGATCAGCCAGCGTTTCCTCAGGGCAAGTCCTTGGTTTTCAGGGATTGAGATGAACCTGCCGATCTCCCATGCGAATCCGTTGTCACCGCCCAGGGGGAACAATGCCCCACCATCAGAGGACAGTACAATTTCGTGATCCTTCCAAATAGGTTCAAGACCGAGATTGTCGTACACACCGCCATCGCTGAAAGTGATCTCTCGAATGCATTTGTCCCTTTGCGGACTCGCTGGACCTCTTCCGGGGACGAGTTTCGTGGGATCGAGATTAAGATTAAGCGGCTTAAACACCGGAGGAAAACATGACGAAGCGGCTACCGCAGTACTCACGAGCCAGTCCGCAGGAGTGTTTTGAAATCCGGCCTGATAATCCCCGCATTCCAGCTTCTTAAACATCCAGTTCACGCCATACGCGAGATCGGTAGAACAAAAGATGTGACGGGGGGTAGCAGGAATGTTCGTAAGCAGTTTCCCTAAGGTTAGGTGTTGATCGTATTGCTTTGCCAAAGCCGAGCTATTGTGCGTGCCGGGAATCACAGCCTCCAGACCAAGCCACCGCCTAATATCCAACGAGCAGAACTCCCGCACTTTCCTGCTAATTGAATCGTCGAAGTTCGTGATCCCGTTTGATAACGGAGTGTCTAGTCTACTGGCCAAAAACCCGTTCAAGATGCTTCCACCCGAAACCGACGACACCGTTGTTAACTTTGGCAAAATCCCGAATTCGTTTAGTCGTCGAATAGCGCCGAGATGAAAAAGTGTTGCACGAAATCCGCCTCCAGACAGACTCAACCCCACCGAAGTTGGGATTTTCGTGGTCGAAGGCAAGAAGTTCGAAAGTGGCATACCCTAATCCTGACTTGGCAATGTGCCATCTGGGGCGTTGAAATCTTAACCAGTACGCATTAAAGCGCCTAGAAGAACTTAGTAAAGTTGTAGCCGAAGTGCGCTCCATGTCCCGCACCGTAGCCGAGGTATGCTTCGGCTATTACGGTCTTGAGCAACCGCAATGAGATTCCGTAACCAGCGTCCTGACGGGCGTGTGCAAATGACAAGTCCCCGATGGTGTTTCCTACCGTGCCCGCCTCGTAGAAGACCAATGCGCCAATCGGATTGTATACGGGCATGCCGTATTCCACGCCGATCATCGCGGCATCCGGCGCACGGAATCGATAGTCGTTGAAACCCCGGAGAGTTGGGCGCGATTCGATATCAGAGCCACCGAGCGTCGGCTGAAAATAGAAAGGAGCAACTCCGGTGCCTTCGGTCGCTGTTGTCGAAACAAGGAACGGGCTGAACGTCAGTTCGCCAAAGTCGCACTCATCATGAACTTTCAGACCGCTAGCACGGCTATTACAGAAATGCTTCAAAATGGCCAGGGCCTTTGTCATTTTGTCGGGCGGTACAAATCGCCGAATCACGGAATGGAGCCGAATGACCTCATTCCCCACAATCTCCAACTGTCGGAAAGAGTAGTGACCTGTATCTTGATCCGAATACCAGTGTTGCAGCACATTGTTTTGAAAAATAAACACGAGCTTGTGTTTCATCAGTGGAGGCGGCGTGACTCCCGGGGGCGTTACAGCGGGATCATCTGTCTTTGGTTCCGCGATAGCCTGAACTTGAGTCCGCAACCCCACTGCATAGTGCATAAAATCGGGCTGGGAAACGACGCCGGGGGCAGTTTTTTCGCTGATGGCATTCGACGCCAGCGAGGCGGTGCTGAACTGGATGTCCGGCTTCGTATTCCCGATCTGCCCCTCAATCGTAAGCCAGTCCAAAAGGGGCATTCGAGCATCCGCCCCACCGTATGTCTCTGTTTGCCGGAACGTAAATTGGGTAATCGGAGAAGCCGGACCGAGTCCATAGAAATAAAGGGTCTGAAGGGTTCTATGAGTCAGTGACAAGTTGATGCCGAACACCTGCTCGGTACAGATCGGCCCAAGTCGGTGACATGACTTGCGCATGCCCTCTGTGTTCCTGAAATCGTCACGGTAATGGAGCGGCGGTAACCACGAAAAAGCTCCAGTCGCATACCACGACGAATTGGTCGAAATCACAATTGCCGCTGTGAGGTCGCTGAGCGACTTAAAAGCGTTGGAATCATTAGTCGGGGCGCTCCCGCTGTCCGCAGATGTGTTCGCAAATGGCGAGACGTTGTACGTTCGTTTCTCCCATACCACGCCAATCGGGAATCCGTTGGCAGGAGGAATACTGGACATCGTTAAGTGCGGCAAGTGATACGGAATGTCCTTCTCTGTGAAGAGCGCTTCGAGGCAGTCGAGTGCCTGATGGCGGTCTTCAAAAAATGCATGGCATGAATCCTCAACCCGTTGAGAGAATCCCAGCTTTGGGAAAGCCAATAATGTGAGCGAAAGGGCAGCGCTTGCGGCGAGTCTTCGCACCGTCTTTGTCATCATTTACCCCTTGCTTTGAAGTTGGCTGGCTGCATTGCTCAAGAAATTAATCGCGTCTTGTGCTGAATAGATATCGGTGACGTGCATCGTGAGCTTAACTCCGAGAGTGTCTGCCGCCGCTTGCAGCGCTTGCGCCATGTAAATGGTCAAGTCGCTCGGGGTGCGAACTGCGGGTGGTGCCTGCACCTCACCGGAAACAAAGGGTGCAGGTAGCTTCACTTCATTCATTTGCCCAGCGGGCATAGTTGGAACAAGACTGAAAATGTCATCAAAAGTAGCTGCACCCGCTTCTCTCCAATTAAACGATGTCTTATCCAAGCAGAACAATTTACGCACGGTAGCCACAATCGAGCAGTGATCAAACTGGCGAGTGATGATCGAGCCAGGCTTTATTAACGGCGAAACGAAAACCGCGGGCACTCGGACGCCGAGCCGGTCGAACTGGAAAGGTGGATTGAGCGATGGAGGGACTGGCGGATAGGCCGCGTTGATCGTGAGGCTTGGGGGCGGAACATGATCGAAGATGCCTCCGTGCTCGTCATACACAATCAACAACAGTGTCGTTGCCCAATCAGGGCTCTTTTGCAGCGCCGCGTACACATCCGCAATCAGCGCTTCACCTTCGTCAACCGGAAAGTCCGGGTGCTGGCTGTTGGCGTAGAGTCCATTCGCGATGTCATCGTCATAGCGCGGTTCAATGAAGGTATACGCGGGAAGATCTCCCTTAGCACAATCATTGGCAAATTCGCTGTAAGGGTGGAAGCCGTCCTGATGGTGAATCAGGTAAAGGTTGGATAGGAGAATTGATCCTCCCGTGGTAGCGGTATAGATACGATAGCTGTAAGGGTTCGCGGGATCGTCTATTACTTCGAATATGGTTTTCAATGTTAGAGGGGCGAGAATGGCATCTTGCGTGAGAGAGCCCCCGGAATGAGCAGCATGCGAGAAAAGCCGATTCGGAATGGTGGAACCCGGCACCGATGAAAACCAGTGATCGCAGACCGCGTACTGCTGGGCAAGCTTTGATAACACGGGAAGGGTCCGATCAGTGAAACATTTCATGACATTGATGCCTTTAGCGCTGTTCTTGCTGACCGCAGCGTAGTCTCGAACAAAGCCCCGCATTTGAGGACCTGCCACACTTCCCTGCGGATTGCCGAAAATCTGGACGTTGACGTTGATGAAATCGTGAGCGGGATCGGGTTCGAGATCGTTCACAGTGCGTGCGTTGGTAGTCGGTGGAACTGATGTGGTGCCCACGGCGGGGTCGCACGTCGGCAAGTTAGCGGGATCAAGTCCTTCGATCAGATACGCTGGGCTTTTCAAGAAACCCAGCATGTGATCGAACGAGCGGTTTTCGAGCATGAGCACTACCAGATGATCAAAGCTCGGCATTGTCCTCGCCTTTCTGTGTTTCGAGTTCGCATGTGGTTGTGCTCGCGCTTCGGCTAACGATGCTGTGGTCGAAAGAAACTTCACAAAGCGCAATGCTAGTCAGTGTTTTGTTAAGGAATAAACATAGGTAACGGCTTCCACTCTGAATCCAATGCATAAATGGATTGGCTTTCGCAATCATTAATAACTTGACTTTCGCCGGGCGTCTTGCACGCCTGCTATTCTCGCGATTGTGGCGAGCAGTACGAACGGGTCTGTGCTGAAATATTAGTGATGTTTGCGAACGGGTCTTTAGCTTCCTGTTGATCCGGCACGATTCTTGGGATTGCACGAACTGGAACGAAGGAACAGGGGATGGACACAAAGAAGCGTGCAAATCTCACAGTCGCTCCTGACTAGAGAAAGATTTGCAGCCCGACCAGCGGACCCCCTCCGCTGCATTGCGTGGGATTGTAGCATACGAGTCAAGGACGTAACACCGAAACGTTGTTACCACTTCGCTGTCCTTAGGCATTCAGATTGCCGGATCGAGGAGCTGAGGCGACAATCTGCACTCCGAGGTGAACGAGCAATGTTTGTGCCTCCAACGATTACACCCGCAGACATAAAGATAGCCAAAGTGTCAGGCAGATTGTGAAGACGATGGTGGAGACCGCCGTCGTCCTATTCGAGAATCTGCAACGTAGCCAGTCAAGGAAAAACGGTGATCGAAGGAACTTCGAGTTCAATCCAAAGCGTGGGAACAATGTGAACACCGCCTTCGTACTGGGCCAGCTTCCGCGCAGCAAGGATCGCCGCAGCAATGAGGATCACGCGCTTGCGGCATTCGTCCACCCCACCAGTGTAGCATATTCGTCTT
>Ga0187816_10000530_pt1 | contig 11546 bp, 10 predicted proteins | sample NC_wetland_sal_i_16_FD_132960 | JGI IMG/M metagenome (GOLD analysis project Ga0187816, IMG submission 132960) | Wetland sediment microbial communities from Neuse River Estuary, North Carolina, USA - SO4_1 | ecosystem: Environmental > Aquatic > Freshwater > Wetlands > Sediment | place: USA... | reverse complement strand
CGTCGGGCGCGACGCCGACGCAGTTAATGCCCGCGCCGCAGACCACGGCCACCCCCCAGTGCGGCAGGTCGGTGTCGGTCAGGCCCGAGCGCAGGATCGCGAACGTGTCGTTGACCACGGTGGCGGTCGGGCTCCAGCCTTGAGCCTGCACCGCGGCGGCCAGCTCGGCTTCTTCTTCCGGCAGGTCCGCATTGGCCAGGCAGGCCACGGTGTGCTGGGCGATCCAGGCGATCCGGTTCGGGGACGCACCTGGGGCCGGGAGGCCGGCCTGCCCGGCGGCCTGCCTGACCAGGGCGTCCAGGTTGAGCGCCGTCTGGTCGGCGCCCACGTCCTGCGGGTTGATGCCGGGGCCGCGCACGGAGGCGAGCAGCGTCCCGTCGTACGCCACCAGGGCCACGTCGGTCTTGCTGTTGCCGCCGTCGATGGCCAGGACGGCGGGATCGCGGGCGCGCCCGGCGGCGGTGGGGTCAGCCAAGTTCCGCGCCGAGGGTGAACGCCAGCAGGGACGCGGCGGTGTAGTCCAAGGAGGGCTCCACCGAGGGCCAGGAGACCACGTTGTCCTCGTAACCCGCGGTCGAGGTGTTGAACGGCGCGAAGTGGCCGGCGCTGCACGCCCGCATCCCGGCGACGGTGCCCAGCCCGGCGAAATTGCCGATGCTGCTCGGTCCGTCGGTGGTCGCGCCCAGCTGGATGTCGCCGGCCCCGGACAGCGAGCCGGCCAGGTTGGCGATCTCGCTCTGCATGCAGTGCGGGAATACCGTGCCCGCCCCGACGACGAAGGAACTGCCCCACGCGTTGGCGCCGAGCGCGAAGTTCAGCTGCGCTTGCGCGAACGAGGCGAACTGGCCAGAGCCGCCGTACTCCTGGTACAGCGCGTCGGTGATGAACAGGCCGAACGCGTGCGGTGAGGCGTCCGAGGCGCCGAGCTGGGTGCCGAGCCCGAACGGGTCACCCTTGGCCCAGGCCTCGCCGGTGCGCAGCTGGGCGGCCAGGTCGGCGAGCAGCGTGGCGGGCGCGATCACCGGGCTCAGCCCGGCGCCCGTTGCCTGGTGCAGGGCCTGCAGCAGCTCGCCCTCGGCGACCGCGCCGGTGTCGTAGAGGTTGAACGTGTCGCCGCCGGCCGGGTGCCCCTGCGCGATGTAGGCCCGGGCCCAGCGGGCGGCGGTGGCCAGGTCCGCGCTCAGCTGCGCGACCGGGGCGCCGGTCGCCTCGTCGGCCAGCGCGATCTCAGCGGCGCCCCAGAGCATGTCGCTCTTCCACTCGGTGCCCGGGTAGTAGTCGTAAGGGAACGTGGTGACGATCTGCCCGACGTCGGTCGTCTTGGCCATCGCGTACACGCCGCGGGCCAGGCTCAGCAGGTTCGCGGCCTGCGCCGGGTCGGTGCTCGCGTCGAGCTGCGCGCCCAGGGCGAAGTCGGCGGCGAACCGGCCCGCCAGGTCGGGGCTGACCGGCTTACCGGGCGGGGCCGCCTCGAAGACCGGCCGGTACTTGACGTAGTAGGCGGTCGGACCGGGGTTGCCGCCGGGGCTCACGTTCATCTTGTCCTCGGCCTGGGGCGGGAACCAGAAGTTGTAGTCGCCCTGGATCGTGTTGCTCGCGTTGCCGTTGCCGATCCCGACCTGCGCGTACAGCACCTTGAGGACGGGGTTCCACAGCTTGGTGATCCACTGCAGGCCGAACTCCGCCTCGGGCTGCAGCGCAGGGTACGTCCCCGGGTCGTCCCGCGCCGCGATGAGCATGAGCGCGTCGGTGTAGCTGGCGGTGTACGCGAACTTCTCGTAGCCGCCGCCCGCGTCGAACCAGCCGCCGGACACGTCAACCGGCCCGCCGATCTTCCTGAACGTGCCGAGCAGGTTGTCGTTGCTGTCGTACTTCGGGTCCGCGTAGACGTAGGCCTGCTCGTCGGTCAGGTTGGCCGGCTGGCGACCCAGGACGGAGCCTTGCGTGTCCGGGCCGTCGCGCTCGGAGGTGAAGTACTGCACGGCGTTGTCGACGAGCTGGCCGTAGAGCTGTGGCCCGCTGCCGACGACGAACTAGGGGGAGACCGCGGCAGCGGGGGCGGTGACCCTGACCCGGTAGACGCCGGGGGTCTGGACGGCGGAGAAGGTGAGCCGGTACACGGCGCGGTAGGCGGAGTTCCACGACCCCACGTCGTCGGCGGACGTGCCCTGGTACGCGACGCCGTACGGGGTGGTGACCTCGAAACTCACCGGGTTTACGGGCCGGGCCAGCATCACGTAGGCGACCTTCGGGCCCGACGTCGGGTACCCCACCTGGTTGACGCGGACCTCAGGCGCGGCCGCCGGCCTAGCCGGAGCCGAAGCTTCCGCCGCGGCCGTGACGGCCGGGACGGTGGTGCCCAGCGTGATACCCGCCGCCACCAGGATCGCCGACCATGCGCGTCTCATCTAAAATCTCCTCAGACCTAGCGGGGCTCGGGGGGGCCGACCCATCGGGTGACAACGTCGCGGAGACCACGGCGGTCAGTCGCTGCCAGGCCAGCTCAGCGCCCGATGCCAGGCAGCCGTCCACCACCGCGTCGGTACCCAGCGCACTGACCCGCAGCTCCGGCATGACTGGGGCGAGTCGGGGCAGCACCGCCGCGACCGCGTCAGCGAAACCCGGCGCCTGGCCGATGCCGCCCCCTAGCACCACCAGTTCCGGGTCCACGACGGTGATGATGGCGCACACCGCCCGGGCCACTAGGTCCGCCTCGCCGGCCACGATCTCGGCGGCCCGCGCGTCGCCTGCCGCCGCCGCCTCGAACACCCGCCGCGCAGTCAGCGTGCCGCGCATCCTGGCCTGCCTAGCCGCGCGCACCACGGCGGCCGCCGAGCCGGCCGCCTCCAGCTGGCCGCGCCGCCTCGCGTCGTCCGGGTCGGTGTCATGCCCGCCCGTGATCGGCATAAACGCGATCTCGCCGGCCGCCCCGTGCACCCCGCGATGCAGCTGCCCGTTGATGACCAGGCCCATCCCGATGCCGGTGCCGATCCAGACGAACGCAAACGTGCCCACGTCGCGCCCGTGCCCGTGGTCTCGCTCGGCCAGGGAGGCGGCGTCCGCGTCGTTCTCCAGGACCAGGGTGTCGCCGAAGGCGGCCCGCAGCTGCTTGAGCACGGTCGGCTTGGACAAGCCGGCCAGGTCGCCAGCCAGCGCGATCGTATTGCGCCGCTGATCGTAGACGCCCGGGCTGCCGATCACCGTCTGGGTAACGTCGGTCCGGGTTAGCCCGGCGGTACCGCACAGGCTGTCGGCCAGGCCGATGAGTTCGGTAACGCGACCGGTCACACTGGCGGCCTTGGTCCGCTGGGACGACCGGGCGATAACACTGCCGGTGAGGTCGGCCAGGGCGCCACGCAGATAGTTCCGGCCGATGTCGAGGCCGAGCACGTAACCGGCATCGGGCCGGATCTCGTACAGCACCGAGGACCGGCCGGGCACCCCGGTTCGCTGCCCCGCCTCCCGGACCAGCCCAGACCGCTCGACATTGGCCAGCGCAAGCGAGACCGTTGGCTTGGAGAGCCCAGACATCCGGGCCAGTTCGGCGCGCGAACACGGCCCGACGTTGCGGATGTGCTGCAGCAGCAACTGCTCGTTGAGGGCGCGCAGCAGTTGCGGCCGGGCCGGTTGTAGCCCGCTGGGCTCGGCGGTGGGTGCCCTGATGGCCACGCTCACATCCTTCCCTGCCGCGCGAATACGCGTTTGGCCGGTGCGCCGCGGGTGGACCACCGGACGGCGCCAGGCCGGGCCGAGGCGGACCTTCGGCCCTTAGGTAGGGACGTTCGCCCCTTGTGCCCCCGCCAGATAGTTAGGATACTGTCCTAACAAATTATTACACCATACGCGAACGTGTCCTCCCTGCCGAGGAAGTGAATGAGCCAATTCCCGGTCGTGCTCGGCCTCGATTACGGCGGCACCAAGATCGTCGCAGCAGTGCTCGGCGCGGTCGACGGGAACGCTACCGGGGCAGCACGCGCGGACGCCGGACGCCCCGCACCGGCCGGTCGGCCCGGGTCAGTCACCAGCGCAGATAGCACACCAGAAGTCACTATTACCGGCACCGTGGCATGAGTTGCTACTACGATGCGAGAACCCGTGCCATCGCAATGCCGTCGGCCCGCCGACGGCCCTATCATCCCTGCCGTTGCGCTGGGGCGGGCCAGCCAGACCGCGCCCCGCGCAGGACTCCTCCGTGAAGGGCGAGAACATGAGACCCCCGAAAGCATTCGTGGCCGCGGTGGCAGTCGGCCTGCTGGCGGTCGCTTGCAGCAGCAACAGCAGCAGCAGCCCGGGACCTACCGCATCGAGAGCAGCCGGGCCATCCGGCACGCTGACCATCGACAACGAGAGCGGCGCCACCTGGACGTGTGACTTTAACCCGTTCAACCTGACCTACATCAGCTACGCCCTAGGCCCGGTATACGAGCCGCTCGTGTTCGTCAACACACTGCAGAACGCCAACGAGACGCCGTGGCTGGCCACCAGCTGGGCGTGGACCAACGGCAACCAGACACTGACGTTCACGATCCGACCCGGCGTCAAGTTCAGCAACGGCGACCCGCTAACGCCAGCCGACGTGCTCTTCACGTTCGACATGCTGAAGAAGTACCCGACCCTGGACCTCAACTCGGTCTGGTCGGTGCTGTCCGGTGCCACGCTGTCCGGGTCAAACCAGGTCGTGTTCACCTTTAAAACCCCGGCCGTGACCTACTTCTATTACATCGCCGATCAGATCGGCATCGTCGACCAGAAGATCTGGTCAAAGATCGGTAACCCGGTGAACTACCCGGACAAGAACCCGGTCGGGACCGGAGCCTTCACCACGGGAACCAATGACTGCACGCCACAGAACATCAAGTACGTGGCCAACCCGCACTACTGGCAGCCAGGCGAGCCGAAGATCGAAACGGTCAATTACCCCGCCTTCCTGAGCAACGACACGGCCAATACCTATCTGGCCAGCGGCCAGGCGCAATGGGGCAGCCAGTTCATCCCCAGCATCCAGAGCTTCTACCTGGCCAAGAGCCCGAACTACCACTACTGGTTCCCGCCGGTGGCCAACGTGAGCCTGTTCATCAACCTCACCAACCCGATCCTGAAGAACGTCGCGGTCAGGCAGGCTATGGCCTACGCGATCAACAGGCAGCAGGCCTCCACGATCGGCGAGTACGGTTACGAGCCGGCCTCTAACCAGACCGGAATCGTCACCCCGACGTTCTCCAGCTGGCAGGACACCGCGCAGGCGGCAACGTATGGGTACAGCTACAACCCGAGCAAGGCGATATCCATCCTGGAACACGCCGGATTCCGGCGCGGCTCGAACGGCTTCTTCACCACGCCGTCCGGCCAGCCGCTGTCCTTCAACCTCGTCAACAACGGCGGGTTCTCCGACTGGGTGGCTGCGGCGTCGGTCATAGTCAGCGACCTCAAGGCGATCGGCATCCAGGTGACGCCGGAGAATCTCAATGCCACGACGTACGACAGTGACATTTTCGACGGCAAGTTCGACCTCGGGTACTACGCCGAGACCGGCGGCCCCACGCCGTACTTCGAACTACGGCAGTGGCTCTATTCCGCTAACTCGGCGGCGATCGGCCAGCCGGCCGGGTCCAACTTCGAGCGCTACAGCAACCCGGCTACCGACGCGCTGATCAACGAGTACCCCGCGACCACCAGCGTCGCCATGCAGCACCAGATCGTCGATCAGCTGCAGCAGGTCATGCTGGCCGACGTGCCGGTCATCCCGATCACCGAGCAGGTCGACTGGTTCCAGTACGACACCGGCTCCTTCGCCGGGTGGCCCACGCCGTCCAACCCGTACGCGCAGCCGGCCGCGTACAACTACCCGGACTGGGGCCAGCTGCTGCTGCACCTGGCTCCCGCGCACTAACACCGCTGGCTGGGCGGCCCGGTTACCGGGCCGCCCAGCACGTAAGCCAGACGGCCGGACCCTTGCCGCCAACAGGCCGGTGAGCGAGCCTTGAGGAGGACGATCGCATGAGCTCGCGGAGGTCAGCATGAGGTTCGTGCTGCGTCGGCTTGGCTTCTTCACGCTGACGCTGTGGGCAGCCGTCACGCTCAACTTCCTGCTGCCCCGGATGATGCCAGGCAACCCGGCGCTCGCGGCGATCGCGGGGCACAGAGGCTCGCTCAGTCCGGGCGCGCTTAGGGTGATGGAGGCCCAGTTCGGTCTCAACACTCATCAGAGCCTGGTAGCGCAGTACGTCAAGTACATAGGCGACATGGCTACCGGCAATTTCGGTGAGTCGCTGACCACGCAGCCGGGCAATTCCGTCGCGCACATGGTCCTTGACGCCATCCCGTGGACCCTCGGACTGGTGGGGGTAACGACGGTCCTAGCCTTTATCCTCGGTACGTGGATTGGCATCGTGTCCGCCTGGCGGCACGGCGGGCGGGTGGACAGCATCCTGCCGCCGGTGTTCGTGATCATGACCGTGGTGCCCTATTTCTGGCTCGGCCTGGTACTGATCCTGATTTTCGGCGTGACGCTGCACTGGCTCCCGTACTTCTTCACCTATGACTTCACGCTCACACCCGGATTCAACGGGGCGTTCATCGGCAATGTCCTGCAGCACGCGATCCTGCCCAGTTTCACACTGCTGATCACGACCATCGGTACCTGGGTCCTGACCATGCGCAACAACATGATCACGACGCTGTCCGAGGACTACGTGCGGATGGCCAGGGCAAAGGGCCTGCCCGGGCGCCGCATCATGCTGTCCTACGCGGCGCGAAACGCAATCTTGCCGAACGTGACCGGGTTCGCCATGTCGCTGGGATTCGTGGTCGGCGGGGCGATCCTCATCGAATACGTGTTCAACTATCAGGGTGTCGGCTACTTGCTGCTCGACGCCGTGAACAACGATGATTACCCGCTCATGCAGGCGCTGTTCCTGCTGATCACCGTGGTCGTGCTGGTTGCGATCCTGCTGTCCGACATCGCGACCGCTATCCTCGACCCGCGCACCAGGGAGGCGAGCTAGCCATGGCGATGCCGCGAACGCTAGGAGGCGGGCCCGGTGCCGCAGGCCGGCCTGGTACAGGCGGCCCACAGGTCCTCGTTCCTGCCGGGGGGCTGCCGACGCCGGGCGCAGGGATTACCGGAGCCCGGTCGCTGCGCCGGATGGTCCGCGCGATAACCGCCAACCGCAAGGCCACGACCGGGGCGGCGCTGCTTCTGATCTTCAGCCTGGTGGCGCTGTTCCCAGGAGTCATTGCCCACGACGACCCCACGGCAGAGATCTACGCGTCCAAGCTGGGTCCGTCCGCACATCACCTGCTCGGCACCACGGCTCTGGGCCAGGACATGTTCGCTCAGGTCATCTACGGCACCCGGCCGGTCCTTGAGATAGCGCTTGGCGTCGGCATCGGCGCCACCGTCATCGCGATGCTGATCGGAGTGGCCGCTGCCTATCTCGGCGGGCTGTGGGATAGCGTGCTCAACCTGATCACCGACGTGCTGCTGGTCATCCCGCTGTTCCCCCTCCTCATAGTGATCAGCCGATACCTGGGGGTCGGTGGGGCGGGAACCGAGGTCATGATCGTGGTCATCACCGCGACCGGGTGGTCGTACACGGCCAGGCAGTTGCGATCGCAGGCATTGTCGCTGCGCAACCGGGACTTCCTCGAGGCAGCGCGGGTACGCGGCGAACGCCCGCTGTACATCGTCGTGGTGGAGATCATCCCGACGATGACCTCGCTGCTGGTCGCCAGCTTCCTGACCAACGCTCTCTATGCGGTGCTGTTCTCCTCTGGCCTGCAGTTCATCGGCCTAGGCGACCCCAACGTGATCAGCTGGGGCACCATGCTCTACTGGGCCGAGAACAATGAGGCGTTCCAGACCGGCCAGGTACTCTGGATCATCGTGCCCGGGCTGTGCATCGTCGCCCTCGGCGCTGCCTTCGCACTCCTCAACTACGCGTTCGATGAGATCGGCAACCCGGCCCTGCGGCCGGTCCGGAGCATGCGGGGGAAGCGTGTCCAGCCTGCTCAGTAACGAACAGCCCCAGAGCTCGCCCGGCGGGCGGCGCCCCGGCGCGATCCTCGAGGTCCGCGACCTGTCGGTGGATTACGTCATGGAACGGGGCATCGTCCGTGCCGTGCAGGACGTGAGCTTCGACGTAGCGCCCGGCGAGTTCGTCGGGATCGTCGGCGAATCTGGCTGCGGCAAGTCCACCCTCCTGTTCGCCATCGCCCAGCTGTTGGCCCCGCCAGCTGGCATCGTCGGCGGCACTGTGATCTTCGAGGGTGAGAATCTGGTCGGACTGACTGACAAGCAGTTGACCTTGGTGCGATGGCGGGACATGTCCGTGGTGATGCAGAGCGCGATGAACGCGCTTAACCCGGTCCTGTCCATCGCGGCGCAATTCGCCGATGCCATGCGGGCGCACGGCGTGACCTCGAAGCCCGAGATCGCGGAGCGCTCGGCCGAGGTGCTGAAGATGGTCGGCATCGACCCGGTGCACCTGCACAGCTACCCGCACCAACTGTCCGGCGGGATGCGGCAGCGGTCGATGATCGCGATGGCCATGTTGTTCACGCCGGATCTGGTGATCATGGACGAGCCGACCTCGGCGCTGGACGTGGTCGCGCAGCGGTCGATGATGGTCCAGATCAAGGAACTACAGCAGCAGTTCGGGTTCGCGGTAATCTTCGTCACGCACGATATGTCGCTGGTGCGGCACTTTACCGACCGGCTGATGGTGATGTACGCCGGGCAAGTGACCGAGTCCGGCGGCACCCGGCAGATGTTCGAGCGGCCGCTGCACCCGTACACCGTCGGCCTGATGGAGGCCTTCCCGTCCATCCACGGCCCGCGGGTGCCGCTGACGGGGATTCCCGGCAGCCCGCCGGACCTGGCGAACCCGCCCGAGGGCTGCCGGTTCGCGCCCCGCTGCCCGCAGGTGATGGACCGCTGTCACACCACTGCGGTCCCGATGCAGACACTGGACGGCGAGCAGGTCAGGTGCCTGCTCTACGAGAACGGGGAGGTGCCGGGATGACCGGCCAGCGGACCTCCCGAGTAGCTGGCGCGGTCGCGCCGGCCGGCGCCCCGCTGCTGCGCACCGACCAGCTCGCCCGGCATTTCCGGATCGGCAGCGGGTGGCGCCGCCAGGTGCTGCATGCGGTCGACGACGTGAGCCTGACCGTCGGTGAACGGGAGATCGTCGCGCTGGCCGGCGAGAGCGGCAGCGGCAAGTCCACCATCGCCCGCCTGCTGGCCAGGACATACAAGCCGACCTCCGGCGAGATCTATTTCGAAGGCCGGCCGCTGTCTCAGCTGCGCTCCCGGCGCGACATGCTCCGCTACCGCGGCGACGTGCCGATGGTCTTCCAGGACCCGTTCGCCTCGATCAACCCGGTCTTCCGCATCTCGCACGGGGTGTTGCGCAGCCTCAAGCTGCACCGGCCCGAGCTGTCCGCCCAGCAGCGGCGTGAGGAAGCCGAGCGGGTCTTCACCGCGGTCGGCCTGACCCCGCCCGACGAGGCCCTGCAGCGGTTCCCGCACGAGCTGAGCGGCGGCCAGCGGCAGCGGGTCGGCTTCGCCCAGGCGCTGGCGATGCGGCCGAAGCTGATCCTGGCCGACGAACCGGTCTCCATGCTGGACGTGTCGATCCGGATCGGCCTACTCAACCTGATGACGCAGCTGCGGGACGAGCAGGGCGTCTCGATCCTGTACATTACCCACGACATCGCCAGCGCCCGGTATGTGGCGGACCGGCTCATCGTCATGTATGCCGGGCAGATCGCCGAGCAGGGCACGATCGAGGACGTGCTCGCCGACCCCAGGCACCCGTACACCCAACTGCTGCTGTCCGCGGTGCCCGACCCGAAGGCGGAGCTGAACGTCGGCGCGGAAACCGATCGGGGCGAGCCGCCCAAGGTCATCAATCCGACGCCCGGCTGCAGGTTCCGCTGGCGCTGCCCACTGGCCATCGCAATCTGCCATGAGGTCACGCCGCGGCTGGCGGAGCTGGCTCCCGGGCACGACGCAGCCTGCCACGTGGCGCAGTCCGGCGCGGAAGTAAAGGCGTTCTCACCATGAAGCTCGCGGTTGTCGGCGGCGGCTCGACCTACACCCCAGAGCTGGTCGACGGCATAGCCCGGCTGACCGGCGGCATCAAGATCACCGAGCTCGTGCTCGTTGACCCGGACGCCGACCGGCTGGCCGTCGTCGGGCCGTTCTCGGCCAGGATCCTGGCCAGGTACGGCCACCCGGCCGTGCTCTCCTGGACCTCGGATCTCGACGCGGCGGTCGACGGGGCGGGCGCGGTGCTGATCCAGCTGCGCGTCGGCGGGCAGGCCACCAGGCACCGGGACGAAACCTGGCCGCTGGAGTGCGGCTGCATTGGCCAGGAGACCACCGGGGCGGGCGGGTTCGCGAAGGCGCTTCGCACCGTGCCCGTCGTGCTGAAGGTCGCCGAGCGGGCGCGGGAACGAGCCGAGCCGGGTGCCTGGATCATCGACTTCACCAACCCGGTCGGCATCGTCACCAGGGCGCTGCTGGACGCCGGCCACCGGGCGGTGGGGCTGTGCAATGTGGCCATCGGATACCAGCGGCTGTTCGCCTCGCTGCTCGGCATCGGGCCGGACCAGGTCGAGCTCGATCATGTCGGCCTCAACCACCTCACCTGGGAACGCCGCGCCCTGGTCGGCGGCACTGACCAGCTGCCGGGCCTGCTAGCCGAGTACGGCGAGGAGATCGCCGGGCACACCGGCCTGCCGTTGGCGGTCACCCAGGCCATCAGCGCGGTGCCGTCGTATTACCTGCGCTACTACTGGGCTCACGACGTGGTGGTCGAGGAAGAGCACGCCCTCCCCACCCGCGCCCAGGCGGTGGCGCAGATCGAGCGTGAGCTGCTGGCGATGTACGCCGATCCGGCCCGGGACACCAAGCCTGAGCTGCTCAGCCAGCGGGGCGGGGCGTACTACTCCGAGGCGGCGGTGGCCCTGCTGGCCTCGCTGGTCACCGATGCCCGGGACCGTCAGGTGGTCAACGTGCGCAACCACGGGACCCTGCCGTTCCTGGCCGACGAGGCCGTCATCGAGGTAACGGCTACGATCACGGCCGCAGGTCCGGTGCCGGTTTCCGTGGCTCCGGTGAGCCCTCTGATGAGCGGATTGATAGCGCACGTGTCCGGTTACGAGGAGCTGGCGGTGGACGCCTCGCTACGCGGCGGACGAAACCGGGTGGCGGCGGCGCTGCTGGCCCATCCGCTCGTCGGGCAGTACGACCTCGCGGAGAGGCTCACCGACCGGCTGCTAGCGGAAAACGCGGCGTTCCTGCCTTGGGCCCGTACGTGATGGCGACGGCCGCGGCTGAGCCCGGCCGGGGGACTAACCCTGGAACCTGTGCTCGTTTCGGCGGGCCCCAGATGCGCGACGGTCTGGCAGGATCGACGCGATGGACGTGATCTCGTTCGGCTCGGTGTTCCTCGAGCTGGTGTTCGGGCATGTGCCCGCGCCGCCCGAACCCGGCCAGGAGGTCTTCGCCGACGAGTTCGCCGTCTCGGTGGGCGGCGCGG
>Ga0187816_10000529_pt1 | contig 11554 bp, 10 predicted proteins | sample NC_wetland_sal_i_16_FD_132960 | JGI IMG/M metagenome (GOLD analysis project Ga0187816, IMG submission 132960) | Wetland sediment microbial communities from Neuse River Estuary, North Carolina, USA - SO4_1 | ecosystem: Environmental > Aquatic > Freshwater > Wetlands > Sediment | place: USA... | reverse complement strand
TGGCCAAGCACTCCGAAATGGCCCCGCTGGACCATTCCTTTGTATCTTTTCAGCGCGACGATGCCATGCGACGTGCTCTCCGGATTCCTCACATTTTGTGACCGGGTCATCTATCCGACCTCTGTGTCCGGTCCCAGGCTGTTTGGTCTTTCACCGCTCGAGGACCAGCAATGCGCGGCCGCGCTAATGTGGGTGTCGGTGACGCTCATCTTTCTAGTTCCTGCTGTCCTTGTTACCCTAGAGATTCTCTCGCCCGGAAGCGCGGACTTGCCCGAGGATCCCTGGGCTGAGTGGCGGAGACTCATTGCGAAAACCCCGCACCCCTCGAAGCCGGAGGTGATCTGACTGTGGCAGCCGAACCTACGAATGCCCTCCTGAATGGAGCCCGAGGGGCGCAAGAGAGCCGCGTGACCGCTATGTAGTGTGGCAGCTGCCGGTTGTCTCGTTGGTCCTCATTGCAGTCACTTTGGTGCCTGCGCTCAACGGGAAAATGGGCCTCGTTTACTTCACCGGAGCCTTCATGCCCGGCACGATTTTTGCCTGCTGCAGCGCAAGGCTGGCTCTCCAGAGATCCAATGCGTCGGCACGACGATTACTCGTCGCCTCGATCGTTTACCTCCCGGCGATTCTTATTCTTATGATGTTTGACAGCAGATGACTCCGTCGCAACCGGTGCCGGCAAGAGTGAATTGAGAAATCAGGAGTTAGTGGTCGGGGCGTGGAGATTTGAACTCCAGACCTCCTGCGCCCAAGGCAGGCGCGCTACCAGGCTGCGCTACGCCCCGACATGCATTGCTTTATTCATTCTAAAGCACTTTCCAACTTTGCTCCTAATCCGCACCATCGTTTTTACTCCGGACTGCGCACGAACTGTGCACGAATGGGTCATTGCACCGTGACTGCGCACGTTGGTGTCGCCATTAGCGCGTCAGCGGCTACCGGCGCCATTTCGTTGGCTCGACGATTGAGCTTTACCAGTGCTTCGCGTTTCATCTGCAACTTCATTTGAGAATACTTCTTGAAGACTTGCGCGTCGCTCTGGCGGAGCATCTGAGTCACCCACTCATCGGCTACCCCTCCGGCGCTCAGCCGTGTGGCATAAGTGGAACGGAGATCATAGATCCGAAAGTAGGGGACCTTCGCCCGTCGAAGAGTTTTTTGCCAAACAGTCTTTAGCGCCCTTTGGTGCCCGCTCGGATTCCGATTGCTCGGGAACAGAAAAGGTCCATCACCCGAAATTGCCATCTGACTCTTGAACGCTTCGATGGCAAGCGGGGTGAGAGGAACCTCGGCGGTACCATTCGGTGTCTTTGAATCTGGTATCCAGACGACCGCGTTTTGCAGGTCTACTTGGTCTTTCTTCATTGGAGTGAGTTCCTTGTAGATCCGCAACCCAGTTTCCGTGATGATGCGAACGATGTTCCGCAAATGTTGCGGACCATGCAATTCGATCTCTTGCTGCTCAGACCATGCGACATAGTGAGGTCTAAACAATCCTTTCACTGCGACCGGAAACTCAACGCCTGAACAGCGATTCGCTGCTAAGAGCTTTTTCCGGACCGCCACGTTGAGCGTACGCCGGAGAACTCTGAACTCCTGATGTATGGTGGTGGCCTTGATCGTTCCTAGTTGCTTGTAACCGAGCTTGACCCTAACGCGAACTCGTTGTCGAAGGCGTTCACGAAGATATATTTCAATCGAATCTGCGGTGATATCCACCAATCGGCTTGCACCAAACGCAGCTTTGAGGTGTTTTGTGCACCGTTTATTCGCCTCGTGGGTTTTCTCGGCGCATACAGGCGGCTTGGAATAGTTCTCCAAGAAGAAATCCGCCCATTGTTCATAAGCCAAGGTCTCGCCCTTTCGTATGACTTCAAGGAGATTGTCGTCCCTCGCCTGAAGTCTTTCTCTCAGCCTCTTATTTGCTTCCTGCCAATCAGCGGTCTGGCTTGATTCTCTTCGGGCAACGCCCTTGCGGTCCCGATAGCGAATCCACCAGATCTTGGTGCCAGCCCGCCGATAAACTACTCCGTCGTACTTAAGTGCTCTAGGCATTCTCCATCTCCTGTTTGAAGGAAGCGCGAAATGTTTCGAGATCCGATTTGAGGAACCGGATGTTGCGACCCATTACGCGGAGATGGGGAATCTGCTTCCGCTCGACCCAAAGATACACAGTTTGAGGACTCACTCCAAGAAATTTGGCCGCTTGCCGTACTGTGAACGGGCATTCGCCTTCCGTCGCTGAAAAACCTGGCGACTCTCTGAAAGCAGTTTTGTTCATGCAACCCCCTACCGGTTAACTTGGTCCTCCTACGATCTTGCTAGGGAGATGTGTATACTTTCACATTGGCTGATGGCAACGACTCGAAACAACGCTTTCAAGTCCCCGCCCCCTCGTCTACCGGACGAAGGGCCATCTCACTTTGAGCACAAGCTTGATCCGTGGTTCATTGGTTTGGCCCGCTTCTTCAAAGAAAACGCGGCGCCCCAAGTCGTCGGGCCAAAATGCATAGGCCGGGCGGGCCATGTCGACATGGGAAGGTATCCTCAGGCAGTGCAGTCGCCGCCAGCGCCGGTGCTGCCCGAATGGCCTCGCACTGCCGGCGAGATGCTTAGTTTGCTCGCCAAATGGGGGGATCCCAGATTCGCGGAAGCCATGAAGGCCGTGAAGCAGAGAATTCCAAGGGAAGATCTAAAGACGGATTTGAATCAAGTTCTTCCGAATATGATTTCCATGCTGAAGTACCAGGCCACGATGCCGGACCTTCGGCTGCGAGAGATGCGGGGTGACAGGAACGCCGGCAGACAAGTGGTTGAGACAGAGGACTTGTACAACCGCTGGATGCACGAGCAATTGCCTCGCGGTGGAGTTCGATTTAAGACCAACGTGCACCACAACGTGCTTATGCTTTTCGGATTGGCGGGTGGGTTAGAAAGATTGACGTCGAAAGAGTTGGCTGATTTTTTCGACCAGTTCTGTCCTTGCGGGGAAACGCATACTTTGGAAGTTTTACGGCGGCTTCGCAGGAAACTCGTGAAGGTACTGGAACGCGGCGGCGAGGCCAGCGACCAGATCGCCGCAAGACGTTTTGAGTCCCCGAACCAGCCTTTATGACAGGCTACTAATCGTGCTGTCGTAAAAGCGTTGTCAGGCCGTTAACTTCGGTTGTCAAGACGTTGTTCGCCGGTTTCGAAACTCAGTTTCGCAACGTGCCCGGCGCGTGCGCTTCTGTGCAATCCGTAGGCACTCGGATACGGCCCTTCATGGCTTGGGAGCCCGCATGGTAGCACCACGGGGTGTTTCAGGGTGTCAATGGGGTGTATTAGGGGTGTCACCATTGGTGTCATCAAGGGTGGCACCGGGTGCGTTGCTAGGTGCGTCGCCAAGTGCGTTACCAGTGCGTGTTAAGTGCGTATAAGGTGCGTACGCCCCCAATTTCGTGGGCTGTTTCGATGATGCTAGTGGGGCAGGCGAACGCCGTGCTGGCCCACTCCCCAGATGAAATCCGAGGCTGTTGGGTGAGCTGCGGCCACATTAATAGGAGAACTGGCAATAAGTTATAGTCCGGATACGGAACATGCCCGACCGCGCCCATGGACACTAGGAAGTAGCGTGTCGCAGCACCGTGGTCCGTAGGGTGACACCACCATGGTGTTGGGGGGTGTCACCAAGGTGTCCGTGAGGGTGTACACCACCTCCCGCTTAATCAAGGCGCAGGTCGCTTGCCGTAAGGTGAGTCAGCCTTGCAAAATGTAATGTTTTGGTAACGCCCTGGCCGACCGGAGTCGCCCGCCCAGTCCCCACCAGGACCTTACCTCGGCAACGCTTGGGACCGTGCGTGTGACCTACTCGACTTAATGAGCCAAATAGGACATATCGCCCGATGTCAGACGCTTCATTCGTGATGTTTGACTGATTTCATCATGAGTGTACGGCCCCCTGCATCAGAGGTGGAGCGGCGTGGCGCTGGCGGAGCGGCTAAGACGAATGACGACCACGAGAGAGCGGTGGGGAAGCACCCCACGACCCCGATTTTGTCGTTGAGATAGTGGGCAAAAACCCCTTCGCGGAGCGCTGCTGTAACTCCGCCTGAACCAAGCCGAGCTACTGCAATTTGAGCTAGGTCTGCCCCCGGAGATATCGGCGGGCGATGTTGACATGGAAGTCGAGGGCCCGCGCTACGAATTTGATACCTGGATCTTTGGGCGCGTGGTTCACTTGCTTTTGTCCGGGATCAGTCCGGAGGAAGCGCGCGGTTTGTGGAAGCCGATCATGGATTTGCCGGTCGCCGCTCACGAATGGGTGAGAGGGTTTTTCACCGAATGGTTTCACCTGGGGCTCGCTCTCAAAGCTCGTGACTTTGGCCGGATTTGGGAAGAGATGGTCGCCTACGTTCTTGATTCTCCGGCGTGGAGCCCGGGAAGGAGATTCTGGCGCCACTAGGTCGACGAAGTCGTTGGCGAAATGATGGGCATCCGCTCTGCTCTCGAAATCCTGAGCGACAAATCGCACGCTGACCTGATCGAACGCATGGCGCCGTTGTATGAGCGCTGGACCGCACAGTGGGTAGGACAGGCGGACTTGGCGCGTTCGTTCGCCTACTTTCTGGCGACGGGCGCCGGCAGTGTGCTTTTGCCGATGGGCATTCGCCAACTAGCTAGAGCGCTCGATTCATACTCCGACTATGATTGGAGAAGCGATCACCTCAAGGATGCCTTCTCGGCCGTGGTGCGGATGGGTTGGAAGAAGTACCGGCAGCAGTTGCGGTCCGATCCTGTTTTCTGGACGGCGTACTTGGCCATACTGAACGCGCTGTGCGCCCGCGGAGACGAGGTGGCGCTAGCCATTCGCGCCGAATCTGCCCTGTAAACCGCTTAGCACAATACGCGTCCAAAATTCCGGCAAAAGCCGTTTCCCGCGTCCAACTGCGTCCAAAACTGGAGCTCTTAAGGGCGAACTCTCGGGCAGGAAACCAGTACAGCCAACCGCATCAATTCGAGTTGTGGAGCGCGCGAGGGGAATCGAACCCACGTCCGAAGTTTGGGTAGAATGCACGCGTTGAAGGCCGCTTCCTTCCAGGCAGAAGCCCTGCTCCACCGCTGCGCGTAACAAGTAAAGGGTCGTGGGTTCGAAAGCCCACCGCCCATACAGGGCGAGCCGTCACTCTATACAGTGACACTCATCACAGACACGCGGAGAGTGTTGCAGTAACCGTGTGGGCATGCCTGAGATTCCTGAGCCGCTCAAAAAGTATCGCGTATTCTACGAGGTCTCGCCTTACCACGTACTCCTCGAGGAAGCGCACGGCTCGCCTGCGGCGTCTCGCCAAATCATTCAGGCTGGCTTCGAAGTTGACGTTTGCGGCTTAAGCGACAAAGATAAGCTGGAGCTACCGCCTCCCGGCGACTACGCATTGGGTTACGCATGGTTAAAGAAAATCGCAGATACTGTAGCGCAGCATGCTAGCGAATGCTTCATCGAGATTATTCCGTTTCCTTCAGACGTCTTCGCCGAGGCCCGTGAGAATTCCAGGTCGGAAGCAGTGATCCGAATCCGAATTTCACGTCGGGGCATTGATCAGCCTGTCGGCTTGCCGGAACAACACGCGCTTGAAGAACTGGAAAAGCAGCTTCAGGGGCTGGGCTTACGGCGGCGGTGAGGTATTGCTCGGCTCATACTGTACTTGAGTTGGTCGCGGAACTGCCGAACCGGATCACCGACATCAGTTTGAACAGGAATCGCACCGATTCTAGCCGTTCGCTCCAGCTCGAACCAATACAACGATAGATCGCGGGGTCACTTGGTATGTCGCATGCTTTAGGGGCACACCGAGTTCCGCGAAGTCGTCCGGGGTTGGCAACGACGTGTCCACGATTCTTACCCAATCTTGCGGCGTACCTTCCTGGATCCGGAACTGCAGCTCTTCCCAGTATGCATTGATCATTACATAGATGTCGTTATCCGCCTGGGACGCGCCATGCAGACAGAACGCTAGGCTCCGCGAATGCGGAGACAAATCAACCGTAGGACCAGTGCCGTACCAAGAGACGTCCTCGCGCCAGAATCTGCTGCGGCACAGAGAAGGATGCGATTTCCGAAAGGCAATCATGCGCTTGAAGAAACGAAAAATGTCCTGATTCGTCTGGAGTTGGCTCCAGTCGAGCCAATTGATTTCATTGTCCTGGTTATACGCATTGTTGTTCCCAAATTGCGTGTTCAGGAACTCATCGCCAGCCCGGAACATGGGGATGCCGTTCGACAGCAGAAGCAGGCAGCAGAAGGTTTTGACCTGTTTCCGGCGAAGGGCCAGAACCTCTGCTGGTGCGCCTTTATCTCCTTCGTAACCGCAGTTCCAACTGTAATTCTCGTCCATACCATCCAGGTTCCCGTGACCGTTCTTCCAGTTATTTTTCTGATTGTATGAAACGAGATCGTAGAGCGTGAAGCCGTCGTGGGAGTTGATATAGTTCACACTTTGATAGGGGTGGTAGGCGTAGGCGCGACTGTCAGGAAATAAGTCATCACTGCCGTAGATGCGCCACATAAGATCTGGCACCATGCCCGGGTCGCCTTTGACAAAGCGGCGGAGGTCATCACGAAATCGCGCGTTCCATTGGAGCCAGGCTAGGCCCGGAAATCCGCGTCCGAGCTGATAGGCCCCGGTGTCCCACGGTTCTGCGATTAACGCCACTCGAAACAGTTGGCCCAACTCGGGATCGGAGGCGATTTCGCCGAAAATCGGAGCATATCCCCAATTGAGCGTCCCATCGGCATTCCGGCTGAACACGGACGCCAGATCGAAACGGAACCCATCAATGTGCATTTCGTCTTTCCAATAGCGCAGGCTATCCAGCACGATCTTGCGCACGTGCGCCTGGCTAAAGTTCAAGGTATTGCCGGTGCCTGAGTAATTGGCGTAAGGGTTTCGCGGATCGGAAGACGGCATGTAATAACCTGGATCGAAGCCCTTAAAGCTATAGATGGGTCCGCGATGGTCACCCTCGCATGTATGGTTATAGACAACATCGAGCACGATGGCGATGCCTGCTTTGTGGAGAGCCTTCACCATACGTCTGAATTCAAGATGCTGCCCATCGTCATCACGAGTGGAGGCATACTGCGCATGCGGTGCGAAGAAGTTCAAAGGCATATAGCCCCAATAGTCGCCCTCGTGAGGATCGCGCTGAAATACAGGCATCAGTTCGACAACCGTTATCCCAAGCTCCTTCAGATACGGGATCTTTTCCACCAGACCGGAATAGGTACCGGCACGCGAAGGATGTACGCCCGAATTTGGATTTTTCGTGAAGCCCTTTACATGAAGTTCATAGATGATTACATCTGATTCGGGGTGAGGTGAAACGTCCCCTGACCAATCGAAGGTGATATCGTGGCCAGTGAGGACTCCGAGCGGTGCTTTTCCCGCGTTGGGGCCTGGCCCAATTGCCATTTTGCGATCGAACTCGGGTGGGAAGAAAACGCATTTAGCATAGGGATCGAGCAAAACCTTGTCGGGATCGAAACTGTGAACCCCAGCAACTGCTTGGCCCGAGACCGAGTAGGCGTAATAACGAGCACCGCGCATTTGATTGACCGGAAGCCTGCAATGCCAGATCCGTCCTGACTTGTTACGGACGAAATCGAAGGGGAACGTCAGGATCGGATTTGCCAGATCGTCCGCGGAATAGAGCAGCAGAGTGACACTTTCTGCATGTTCCGAATAAACCGCAAAGTTAAAGGCCTCCTCGTCTACCATCCACGTGGCACCCAGGGGTAACGGAGTTCCTCCTATTTGCTCCCATGTGGGGCGTTTTGGGGGTGAGACCCCGAACCGGTTCGCGTCGAATGCGCGGTTCTCGTCAGCAGCTGTTTTATCAATCGGGTTGCTCACGTTTTCGTAACCTAGTTCTCGGCCTTAAGTTAAGCTGTTCGCTCGCACAAATGTGGCGCCTTGCGCCTTGGCTGGCTGAGTGATTGAGCTCGCGCTCGCGTAGCGCTTCGACCCCTCGGTTAAGTCGCGCAGCCATTCGAACGCGGTTGTCGATACCATCTTATCGGTGAAGCGCCAGCGCCAATTGCCGCTCGCCCGACCGGGTACGTTCATCCGAGCCCCGGTGCCGAGGTCAAAAACGTCCTGTAATGGCGCAACAGCCAAAGCTGCCGCGGACGACCACGCCAGTTCAACCAGCGCTGGCGCAGCTTCCGCACTATTCACCAGACGGCGGTTGAGATGGCTCCACAAAGTTTGTTTCTGGGAATCGGGCAACTGTTCATACCACTCGCGAGTTGGCGGGTTGTCATGCGTGCCGGTGTATGCGACCGTGTTGCTGACAAAATTGTGCGGAAGATACGGATTGTCAGGCTGACCATCGAACGCGAACTGTAGGACTCGCGTGCCGGGTATTTGAAATTGATCCCGCAGTGATACTACCTCCGCAGTGATGATGCCCAGATCCTCCGCAATAAATGGCAAATGTCCTAATTCTTGTCGGATCGCCTGAAACAGGCTGGCTCCCGGCCCTCGCACCCATTCGCCGGATTGCGCGGTGTTGGCGCCGGCTGGCACATGCCATGCAGCCGCGAAACCACGGAAGTGGTCGAGCCGAATCACGTCTACGTGATTCAGCAAAGTGCGAATCCTATCGATGCACCATCGGTACCCCGTGGAACGAAGCGCATCCCAGTTGTAGACAGGATTACCCCATAGCTGTCCATCAGCGCTGAAATAATCGGGCGGTACTCCAGCGATGAAACGGGGCCGCCGCTGCTCGTCCAGCAGGAACAACTCGGGACTCGCCCACACATCGCTGGAATCCGGTGAAACAAAGAATGGAAGGTCACCTATCAGGCTCACGCCTTTGGCATGAGCGCATTCCTTGAGTTGATCGGCTTGCCGCTGCAGCAGAAACTGTTCGAAACGAAACCGATCAATTTCATTCGCAAGCTCCCACCGCGCTTTGGCTAAGGCGGCAGGTTTGCGCTGGACTAAATCGTCGGGCCACTCGAGATAATAAGAGCCGCCGAATTTGATCTTTAGCGCTCGAAATAGCGCATAGTCTTCCAGCCAGGTTTCCTGTGTCGCGCAGAATTCCTCATAAGTGGGACGCAGATCCCCACGTTCGGCTGCATGGAACGTCTCCCACGCCTTTTCGAGCAGCTTCTCTTTGAAAGGAATAACGGAATCGTAGTCGACCAGATCGGAAGGAAACTGGGATGTGCAGTCACTCGCCTTTAGCAGTCCGTCCGAGATGAGGCACTCGGGGTTGATCAGCAGGCCATTGCCGGCAAACGAAGACAACGACTGGTACGGCGAATTTCCATAACCGGTGGGCCCAAGCGGCAATGCCTGCCACCACCCCTGCCCACTGTCGTGGAGGCGGTCGATCCACGAAAACGCTGATGGTCCCAGGTCGCCGACACCGTAAGGCGAAGGCAAAGAGGTAACGTGCAGCAGGATGCCAGAACTACGGTATTCGAACGGAAACGGCGGAAGCATAGGCACCTCACCACTGGCGCTCATTACCGGCTCGCCGCGGATGAACGCAATGCGTTGTTCACTATCTCCTGGGCCTCAGTCACGATCGAGTCCAGATGCTGCTCGTTCCTGAAGCTCTCCGCATAGACTTTGTAAATGTTCTCTGTCCCTGAGGGCCGGGCTGCGAACCAGCCGCTTTTTGCCACTACCTTTAGCCCTCCGATCGGGGCATTATTGCCGGGCGCCCGCGTCAACTTGGCCGTGATCGGCTCGCCTGCCAGATCCGACTCCTTCACCGCGTCCGGTGAGAGTCCTTGCAATTTTGTCCTCTGCTCGGGCGTAGCAGGCGCGTCGATTCGTGTGTAATACGAGGTGCCGAATTCCGCCGTCAGTTCGCGATAGTGCTCCCCAGGATCCTTGCCTGTACGGGCGGTAATCTCAGCCGCCAGCAAGTCCATGATCGGCCCGTCTTTATCGGTCGTCCAGACCGTGCCATCACGCCGAAGAAAACTCGCCCCAGCACTCTCTTCCCCGCCGAAACAGTACGAACCGTCGAAGAGGCCTGCCACAAACCACTTAAAACCCACAGGCACCTCGCGCAGCTCGCGGCCGAGCTTTCGGACGACCCTATCGATCATGTTGCTGCTCACCAGGGTTTTTCCAACTGCGACTTCCTTGCGCCAAATTGGGCGGTAAGTAAGCAAGTAACGGATGGCCACCGCGAGGTAATGATTCGGGTTCATCAAGCCCGCAACAGGAGTGACAATACCGTGCCGGTCCGAATCCGGATCGTTGGCGAACGCCACCTGAAACTGATCTTTCAGGCCGACGAGCCTGGCCATCGCATAAGGGCTGGAACAGTCCATGCGGATTTTGCCGTCGTGATCCACTGTCATGAACGAAAACGTTGGGTCAATCGTCGGGTTGACGACGGCGATGTCGAGTCCATAAATGGAGTTGATCGGTTCCCAATACGGACGTGCGGCTCCACCTAGGGGGTCAACGCCAAGCTTGAGATGGGCACTGCGAATGGCATCCAAATCAACAACGTTCTTGAGATCGCTAACGTACGGTAAGACGAAGTCCTCCTCATGGGTTGACGATGCCTGGAAGGCTTTGCTGAACGGCGCTCGCTTGACCCCCGCATTTCCTGCTCGCAGCAATTCGTTCGCCCGACTTTCGACCCAGCCGGTCACGTCGGTATCGGCCGGGCCGCCATTAGTGGGGTTGTACTTGAAGCCTCCATCCTCCGGAGGATTGTGCGAAGGCGTAATGACAATGCCATCGGCCAAATGCTCTTTACGATCGCGGTTGTACACAAGAATGGCCCACGAGATGACGGGCGTAGGTGTCACACCGTCGTTTTGCTGAATGAGGGTCTCCACGTTGTTTGCCGCCAGCACCTCAAGCGCAGTTCGCTGTGCAGGACCGGACAGCGCGTGGGTGTCTTTACCCATATAAAGCGGACCGTCCGTTCCTTGCGATCGCCGGTAGTCGCAAATTGCCTGTGTGATAGCGAGGATGTGGGCCTCTGTGAATGTGCCCTGAAAGGGCGACCCACGGTGTCCACTTGTGCCAAAACTGACAAGCTGGTTGGGGTCTTGCAGGTCCGGGCGGCGCTCGAAATAGTCCTTTTCCAGTAGAGCGACATCCACCAGCAGTTCCTTCGGTGCGGGTTTGCCAGCGAGTGGCGAAACTGAGTTTTGCTTCGCCGTACATACTGCCGAGCGGGCTTCTAGGGGATTGGGCATGGTTCTGCCTTCCAGATGTCGCGATTGTATTCAGCAATCGTGCGATCGCTGGAGAATTTTCCGGAGCTGGCCACGTTCAGGATCGCTTTCCGCGCCCATTCATGCGGATTTGCATACAGCGCGCCAACTGCTTCTTGCGCCCGGCAATACGAAGTGAGGTCCGCCAGGTGCATGTACTGATCGCCGTTCGTCAGAAGAGTGTCGCGTATTGGAGCGAAGATGCCAGGTTCGTTGCGGCTGAAATAGTCGGAGAAGATGAGATCCAGCGCCGCTCGCGTCTCCGGCTCATTGTCGTAGTGCCAGTGCGGGTTGTACCACCCGCGGCTA
>Ga0187816_10000526_pt1 | contig 11595 bp, 8 predicted proteins | sample NC_wetland_sal_i_16_FD_132960 | JGI IMG/M metagenome (GOLD analysis project Ga0187816, IMG submission 132960) | Wetland sediment microbial communities from Neuse River Estuary, North Carolina, USA - SO4_1 | ecosystem: Environmental > Aquatic > Freshwater > Wetlands > Sediment | place: USA: North... | reverse complement strand
GGTCCTGCGGTCCGCTTGCGGCCCACCAGGCGCGCGACCACGTCGGGGTCGAGCACCGATCCGCCCTCGGCGACGCGGCGCACCGCGTCGGTGAACATCCGGAGGTCTCCCACCTTTTCCTTCAGCAGGTAGCCGACGCCCTGCGCGCCGTCGGCCACCAGGGCGAGCGCATACGCGTCCTCCAGGAACTGGACAGGATCAGAACGCCCACACCGGGATGGGCGGCGCGGATCGCCAGGGCCGCCCGCAACCCGTCATCGGAGTGCTCGGGGGGCATCTGGATGTCGGCCACGACCACGTCTGGCCGGTACGCGTCGGCCAGCCGGATGAGGTCACGGGCATCGGCTGCGGTGCCGACGACCTCAAAATCCCCGTCATCGAGGACGCGGACGATGCCCTCGCGAACGAATGACTGATCCTCGCCGACGATGACGCGGACCCGCTGAGCAGGACTCACGGTCTGAAGCTACACGGCCGGCGCGGTGCCTGGCGGGACCGGGACGGCGGCGCGGAGCACCGTCCCGCGTGAGTGCGGGCTGACGATGTCCACCCTTCCGCCGAGCGCTCCGATCCGGTCGCTCAGCCCGATGAGGCCGCTGGTCTCGGGGTGGGGACCTGCCCCGCCGATCCCGTCGTCCCTGACCTCAGCGACGTACTGATCGGCTCCGACCTCCAGCCGGATCCACGCGCATGTGGCGTGCGCGTGCTTGACGATGTTGGTCAATGCTTCAGAACAGAAAAAGTACAGGCTGGCCTCGATGGGCGCGGGCAGCCTGATGCTCGGCACGTCGATCTCGACGGGGATGGGAACCCGGTCGGCGAGGGCGCGGACGGCCGCGGCCAGACCGTGCTGGGTGAGGATCGCGGGATGCAGGCCCGCGGCGAGCGCGCGCAGGTCCTCGAGCCCCCGTCGCGCATCGCCCAGGGCCTGGCCGACCAGTTCCCGCGCCCGCTGCGGGGCGGACTCCCAGCGCTGTTCGGCCAGTTGCAGGCTGATGAGCGTGGCGACCAGGCGCTGCTGGGCACCGTCGTGCAGGTCCCTGGTCACGCGCTGGCGTGCCGCGTCGGATGCGGCCACCAGCCGGGCCCGTGAGGCTATGAGCTCCTGTTCGGCACGTTTGCGGTCGGTGATGTCGCGCACGTACCCGGTGAACGCGGGCTGTCCGGGCAGGCCGGTGCGGGTGACGGACACCTCGGCCGGAAACTCGGTGCCGTCGGCCCGCATGGCTGACATCTCGATCCGGCGGTTCAGGATGCTGGCCTGCCCGGTCTCCAGGTAGCGGGTCAGGCCGCGCCGGTGTGCCTCCCGCAGCGACGGCGGCACGATGGTCTCGGCGAGGTCGCGGCCGATCACTTCCTCGGCCCGGTAGCCGAAGGTCTGCTCGAACGCGCTGTTCACGTACGTCACGCGGGAGTCCTGGTCGACGCTGATGACGGCGTCGAGAGCAGTCTCCAGAATCGCGCGTTGCCTCGCCTCGCTGGTGGCGGCCACGGCCGCCCGCGCCTCGGCGACCTGACGCTCCCGGTCGGCCTGGCCGCGCAGTTCCGCCTCGGAGACGCTGTGCAGGCTGGCGATGACGGCGCCGCACAGTTGCGCGAGGACCGACAGCAAGAACGTCTCCTGAGCGGACAGGTCCCCACTGCCGGTGACGATCAGGAAGACCTGCTCGCGCGCAAGCGGCGAGGTGATGGGGAACGCCCAGCAGGCCGGAAGGCCTGGCCCATCGAGCCGGGCGACCCCCGTCAGTTCGGTCAGGAGACGGCCGACGCTCTCCGGGGCCTGCTCGTAATACTCCCCCGGCTTGCTCGGGTGCCAGGCTACGGCGGTATGGGCCGCGGCAATCGACGGAACCGCCGTGGTGACCAGGCGCATGGCCTGGGCCGGAGACGACGCCTGGGCCAAGATGAGCGACAGGCTGAACACCGAGTTGACCGACGATAGGACCCGGCTGACGTCTGGTACGTCATCAGCACCACGGCCGCGGTGCTCCGGTGACAGCATCAGCTATCCGGGGAGCTGGTCTGCCTGGTAATGCGGGTTGTCGATGAGGATGCCATTGACATATACCCGCGGATGCGTCCTCAGCACGTGCATGACCGTGCCGCCGTCAAACTGGTCAAGATCGTAAAGGCAGAAAAAGAAGTGCGGATAGTCAGGGACGATGGAATTTAGTTCTGATTCCGCAGCGAACCATTCCCCGATGTCAACGCCGTTCCGGATAATAAAGCTCTCGTCCCCGACAGCCCGGAAGCTGTCGTACCCATGAGCGAACGCCTCCAGGACCATCGCCTGCATGTTGCGGATGAACGTGTCCTTCGAGAAGTGGCCATCCGGCATGTACGCCTCATCCTCAGTGAGGATATTCAGCATGCCGTCTCTGGCTACGAGCTCGGGAGGAATCCTGCCCCGCACGGCCGACGGCTGGTCGACCATGCAGAAGACCTTGTTCCCCGCCGCCAGGCCCTTCGTGACGTAATCGACGACAATATCGTCCAGTACATTCCGGCTGCCGCTGTAGAAGGCGCACACGTGATCGCCGGGGAGGAACCCGAGGCTGGGGTCTTGCGACGCGGGGATGGTCATGGCCACCTTCCTGCCTGATCAAGCGAAGCCTAACAGCCCCATCCAGGTAGGGATCTCCGCGCCTGGCTGCCCTCGCGGTCGTGCTAGCCATACTCCGGGTCTCGGGTTAACCCGACCTCGTCGCGCGGAAACCCTGAGGCGCAGGCTGAGGGGTGCTCAATTGGCTGCGGCGCACGCACCCGGCAGCCTGGTGTCATGTCGGTGAGTGTGGAACTTCCCAGGCTGCACGGGCGCCAGGCCGAGTGCGGGAGACTGGCCGAGCTGGTAGACGGCGTTCGGGCCGGGGGCAGCGCCGTACTGGTCGTGCACGGCAAGCCAGGTACCGGAAAGACGGCGCTGCTGGACTTCACGGCCGGGCTGGGCACCGGCCTCCAGGTCGTCCGGATGTCAGGCGCGGAGTCGGAGACCGAACTGGCCTTTGGCGGGCTGCACCGGCTGTGCGGGACGATGCTCGACCTGCTCGGCCGCCTGCCTGACCCCCAGCGTGAGGCGCTTGAGATCGCGTTCGGCATGCGGGCAGGTACCGGACCGGATCGCTTCCTGGTGGGCCTGGCGGTACTCGGCCTGCTGGCGGAGTCGGCCGCCGACCATCCGCTTATGTGCGTGATCGACGACGCGCACTGGCTGGACCAGGCCTCGCAGCACGTCCTCGGGTTTGCGGCGCGGCGGCTGATGGCCGGACCCCTGCTGCTGCTCTTCGCGGCATCCGAGCCGGTCAAGGAACTGGACGGCCTGCCCACGATGCGGCTGGGTGGGCTGCCCGATGCGGACGCCCGCCACCTCCTAGCCTCCGTCCTGCGGTACCCGATCGATGACCGGGTCCGGGATCAGATCATCGCCGAAGCAGGCGGGATCCCGGGCGCGCTGCTTGGCGTGCTGCGCGAGGCATCGCCAGCTCAGCTGGCCGGGGGCCTCGGGCTCCCCGATGTGCTGCCCGGGTGCTCGTCAGAGACCATGTTCGCGGAGCTGAGCGAGCTACCGGCGCAGACCCGCCAGTTGCTCCTCCTCGCCGCGGCGGACCCCACGGGCAATCCGGCCCTGCTGTGGCTGTCGGCCGCGCAGCTAGATCTCACTAGTGAGGCCGCGGTCCCCGCGGCGGAGGCCGGCTTGATCACCTTCGACAGCCGGGTCGTCTTCCGGGACCACGCGGTCCGGTCCACGGCCTACCGGGGCGCACGCCTGCGGGAGCGGCGATCGGCGCATCGCGCACTGGCGCAGGCCACCGATCCGCGCGCTGATCCTGACCGCCGCGCGTGGCACCAGGCCAGGGCGCTGACCGGACTAGACGAGGACGTCGCCGCCGAACTGGAGCGCACGTCAGGCCGGGCCCGGGCGCGCGGTGGCCTCGCCGCCGCCGCCGCGTTCCTCGAACGCGCTGCCACGGCCACGCCGGATGCGGCGCGGCGGGCCGAACGAAGCCTCACCGCCGCATCGGTCATGCTTCAGGCGGGCGAACCGGGCGCCGCGGCGAAACTGCTCGACCTGACGGAGGACACGCTGGACGATCACGGGCAAGCTCGCGCCGACCTCGTGAACGCCAGGCTCGCGTTCACGGTGGACCGAGGCGGCGACGCGGTTCAGCTGTTCCTTGACGCCGCTCGACGGCTGAGCCGATTTGACGGCACGCAGTCGCGGATGGCCTACCTGGAGGCGATCCGCGCGGCGCTGTCCGCCGGCAGCCGGGCGGCGCCCGGCGCAGCGACGGCGGACGTGGCGCGCGCTGCACTCGAAGGGCCGTCGAAGCGGGACCTGTCCGGGTCGCCCGACGCTCTCCTGGCCGGGCTGGCGGCTAGCTCTACCGGCGAGCTTACGGTGGGGGCGTCGCTCTTGCGCCGCGCCATATGCGGCTTCACGGGAGAGATCACCACGGCAGCGGAGCTCTGCCTGCTGCCGCTAGCCTACGCCGGAGCGCTGCACCTGTGGGATGACCGCGCGGCGGACGCGCTCGCCAGCCGGTACGTCGCGCTGGCCCGCACCGAGGGAGCGCTCGGTGACCTGCCGTCGGCCCTCAACGCGCTCAGCTGCGTGCGCTTGCTGGGCGGTGATCTGGCCACGGCAGGTTCGCTGGCCTCCGAAGCGCAGGCGATAGCCGAAGCCATCGGCGTCAGGGCCGTCCCGTACGGCGCCCTCGGCCTGGCGGCGCTGCGCGGTCGTGAGGACCCGGCGCTGGCCCTGATCCATAGCGCGGGGCGGGATGCCGCACTGCGCGGCGAAGGACTCGGGGTGGCCGCGGCGAAATGGGCCTCCGCCGTGCTTCACAACGGCCTGGGCCGCTACGCGCAGGCCCTGTCCGCGGCTGAGGAGGCCATCGAACACTGCGGGCCGCCCGTACTAGCCGGATGGCCGATGGCCGAACTGGTCGAGGCGGCGGCCCGGTCCGGGCAGCCTAAGCGGGCCGAAGAGGCCGTGCGCTCCCTGTCGCGCATCGCCACGGCCGCGGGCACCGACTGGGCGCTCGGCGTCCAGGCCCGCTCGCAGGCGCTGCTCAGCGATCACGAGGACCTTTACCGGGCTGCCATCGGCTACCTCGGCCGGTCGCGGGCCCGGGTTGACCTGGCTCGCGCACACCTGCTCTACGGCGAGTGGCTGCGTCGCGAGAACCGCCGGGCCGACGCCCGCGAGCAGCTTCGCCGCGCCGAGGAGATGCTCGGTGCGATGGGGGCGGCCGGGTTCGCCGAGCGTGCCCGTCTTGAGCTGCTGGCCACCGGCGAGACCGTGCGCAGGCGAGCGCCTGGTACCGATCTAGAGCTAACCCCGCAAGAGCGGCAGATCGCCATGCGCGCCCGGGAGGGGATGACCAACCGGGAGATCGGCGCCGAGCTGTTCCTCAGTGCTCGCACCGTGGAGTGGCACCTGCACAAGATCTGCGGCAAGCTCGGTATCACGTCCCGCCGACAGCTCCGGGGTGCGCTGCCCGAAGCCACGAGGCCCTTACGGTTAACCGGACGCCAGGCCAGGGTTTCCCACGGGTGCGACGGCCGCCCTCAGCCACCAGGGTGGATAACAAGGCGGATCCGACGGCCGGAACACGCCCGCCGGCCAGGCCGGTAACCGAACGTCCATTTGGCTGACCGGTCCGTCCGTCCCACGCAGAAGGAGAGATCCATGCCGGCGACACAGGAGTCTGCGGACTACGACGTCATCGTGGTAGGTGGCGGCTCGCCCGGCGAGCACTGCGCCGGGGCCCTGGCCGACGGCGGCCTGCGCGTGGCCCTGGTCGAGCGCGAACTCGTCGGTGGCGAGTGCTCGTACTGGGCGTGCATCCCGTCCAAGACGCTGCTTCGGCCCGGCGAGGCGGTCCAGGGCGCACGCGATGTTGGCGCCAGCGCGGAGGTGAACGTAGCGGCGGCGCTGGCCTGGCGTGACTACATGGTCTCGGACTACTCCGACGCCGGACAGCAGCGGTGGCTGGCGGACCGGGGCATCGACCTGCTGCGCGGGACCGGAAGGCTCGCCGGGCCGGGCGTCGTCGAGGTCGACGGCGCGCGTCATACCGCCCGGCACGTGGTCGTGGCGACCGGGTCCGATCCCGTCGTACCGCCCGTCCCGGGGCTGCGAGAGTTGGAGGGGGCCTGGACCAACCGCGAGGTGACCGGCATGAAGGCCGTCCCACGGCGCCTGGTCATACTGGGCGGCGGCCCGGTGGGCGCCGAGATGGCACAGGCCGTGCGCCGCCTGGGCGGCGAGGTGGTCCTGGTCGAGGCGGCCGCGCACGTCCTCATCCGAGAGCCGGCCCCGCTGGGCGTGGCGCTCGGGGAGTGCCTGAGGCACGACGGCATCGAGCTCATCCTCGGTGTGCAGGCGACCGCGGCGGGACGCGACGGCACGGACTACGTGCTGACCCTCGGTGACGGCCGCCAGGTGCGCGGCGACCACATCCTGATCGCCACGGGCCGGCGCGCGCGCATGCCCGAGGGGCTGGAAACGGTCGGCGCGCAGGCCGGACCGCACGGCATCGTGGTCGACACGCACCTGCGCGCCGGGGATCGCCTGTGGGCCGTCGGCGACGTCACCGGCGTGCGGCAGCTGACCCACGTCGGCAAGTACCAGGGCGAGGTCGTGGCCTCGAACATTCTCGGCGAGTCCCGCGAGGCCCACTACGAGGCCATACCGGACGTGGTCTACACCGACCCGCAGGCAGCTTCCGTCGGCGCCGCGCAGGACGGGTTCAGCGCCACCGCGCTGCTCTCCCAGGTGGCCAAGACGGCCACCTACACCCACGTCCAGTCCGACGGCTTCCTGACGCTGCTCAGCGACGGCGAGCGGCTAACCGGCGGCTACGCGCTCGGCCCCGAGGCCGGCGAGTGGATGCAGCAGGCCACGCTGGCCATCCGTGCTCGTGTGCCGCTGCAGGTCCTGCGTGATGTCATCCAGCCCTTCCCCACCTTCTCGGAGATCTACGTCGACGCGCTCAAGGCACTGACCGGCCAGATCACCGCCGCCCGCCAGCCGGCCGCGCCTGGATCGGCGTGACCAGACCCCTCGGAGGGAACCCATGGACCCGGTAAGCCAGAAGGTGGCCGTCATCACGGGCGGTTCCCAGGGCATCGGCGCGAGCCTGGTCGCGGCCTACCGCCGGCAAGGCTGGAGCGTGGTAGCCACCGCCCGGACCATCAAGCCGGCCGAGGACCCCGACGTGCTCACCATCGACGGCGACATCGCCGACCCCGCCACCGCCGACCGGATCATCGGCGAAGCGCTCGGACGCTTCGGGCGGATCGACACGCTCATCAACAACGCCGGGGTCTACGTCTCCAAGCCGTTCACCGACTACACCGCCGAGGACTACGCCCAGGTGGTTGGCGTCAACCTGGGCGGATTCTTCTGGCTGACCCAGCGGGCCATCGCCGAGATGCTCAAGCAGCACGGCGGTCACGTCGTCAACATCTCAGCCACGATCGCGGACTACGCGAACTCCAGCACGCCCTCGGTCCTGACCGCGCTGACCAAGGGCGGCCTGGCCGCGGCCACCCGGTCGCTGGCCGTCGAGTACGCCGCCCGCGGCATCCGGGTCAACGCGGTATCGCCGGGCATCATCCAGACGCCGGCGCACCCGGCGGAAACCTATCAAGGACTCGGCGACCAGCTTCCTCCCCTTGGGCATGTCGGCCAGGTCAGCGACGTCGTCGGCGGCATCTTGTTCCTCGAGGCATCGCCGTTCATTACCGGAGAGATCCTGCACATCGACGGCGGCCAGAGCGCCGGTCACTGACAGCCTGGAAGGCCCGGAGCTGCCTAACGAAGAGTCCGGGGTATCGGCCAGGGTCTCCCCCGGGCGCGAAAGGGCCATCAGGAGCACGATGGTAGATGACAGCACCCACCTTGGCGCACCGCGGGACGACCCCGGCCGGCCGTCCCGGGAGGAGGAACCCATGTCCAGCGCTGTCAGCGCCCGCCCGCCGGATGGGCAGGATCACGGACCCGAACTGTCGTCGGCGAGGGATCAGCAGCAGGCCGGCGCACTGGGCCTGACGTCGGCGACCGGGCTGGTCATCGGCACCGTCATCGGGGCCGGGGTGTTCACGATGCCGGCCGTGCTCGCGGGCGCGGGGACCGTCTCGCTGGCCGTGCTCGCGGTGATCGCCGTGGGCGCGCTGGTGCTGGCGGTCTTGTTCGGCCAGCTGACCAGGCGGGTCCCGAACTCCGACGGGGGGCTTTATGCGTACGCCCGGCACGAGTTCGGTGACTTCGCCGGGTACCTGACCGGCTGGTGCTACTGGATTCAGGCGTGGGCGGGCAACGCGGCCATCGTGTCGTCCTGGGTGTTCTACGTCGACGCCCTGTTCGGCATCAACCCGTCGGGCCTGGAGAACTGGGGGATCGCCCTGATCGGCTTGTGGATCCCGGCGGCGATCAACCTGGCCGGGATCAGGCAGACGGCCTGGATCCAGAACCTCACGGTGGTGCTGAAGTACCTGCCGCTGCTGTTCGTCGCGGTGGTGGGCTGGTTCTTTGTCACCAAGGCTAACTTCGGCGCGTTCAACGCCTCGGGCGGCAGCCTGTATTCGGCGATCGGGATCGCCGCCGGGGTGGCGCTGTTCTCGTTCATCGGCGTGGAAACGGCAGCCATCACCGCCAAGCGGGTGAAGGACCCGCGCCGCAACGTCGGGCGCGCCTCGCTCATGGGCACCGGCGCGGCCGCCATCGTGTACCTGGCGGTCTCGGCCGCCGTCATGGGCCTGGTCGCCCACCACGCGCTGGTGAACAACGGCGCGCCGTTCGTCAACGCCTTCGAGACGATCTTCCCCCATAGCGCCTGGGCCGGGAAGCTGGTCGCCGCGCTGGCCGCCACCTCCGGGTTCGGGGCCCTGATCGGCTGGACCCTGGTCACGGCCGAGGTGTCACGCGCACCGGCCAACGATGGCCTGTTCCCGCGGCAGTTCGCCTGGACCGACCGCAGGGGTACAGCCTGGTTCGGCGTGGTGATCGCGGCGGCGCTGCCCTCGTTGCTGATGCTGTGGCGCTACACCACCAGCTCCGGGCTGACCGTATTCACCTATCTGGTCAACCTGACCGTGGTCACCGTAGCCATCCCGTACCTGTTCTCGGCCTGCGCGCAGCTCACCTACCTGGTGTCCCGGCGCCGGCCGGTGCAGGGCTGGCTGCTGGCCCGGGACCTGTCGATCAGCGCGGCGGCGGCGCTGTTCTCCCTGTGGGTCGCGTTCGCCGCCGGGTACTCGGCGGTGTACCAGGCCATGGTCGTCGTCCTGGTCGGGATCATCCTCTACGCCTTCATCCGGGCCCACGAAGAAAACACTGGTCGCATCCCGGCGCCGGTGGACCTTCCGGCGGGCCACGACGAGAACTCGGAGGGACAGTCATGACGTTCAGCGTGCAATCAGAGGTGGGCCAGCTGCGGCAGGCCATCATCCACCGGCCGGGCCTGGAGCTGTCCCGGCTCACCCCCCAGAACATCGGCGACCTGCTGTTCGACGACGTGCTGTGGGCGGCGAAGGCCAAGGAAGAACACGACGTGTTCGCCGAGATCCTCCGCGACCACGGCGTTGCGGTGCACTACTTCGGGCAGCTGCTGGCCGAGACGCTGGAGCTGCCCGAGGGCCGGACGTTCGTGCTGGACCGGCTGTGTACCCCCGAGATCCTGGGCCCGACGCTCGCCGGTCCGCTCCGCGAGCTGTTCGAGGACCTCGACGGGCCCCGGCTGGCCGAATACCTGGTCGGCGGGGTGCTGAAGGCCGACCTGCGCCCGCTGCGGGCCAAGAGCCTGAAATGGGACATGCTGGCGGCCGACGACTTCCTGCTCCCGCCGCTGCCCAACCACCTGTTCACCCGGGACAACTCCGCCTGGGTCTACGGCGGGGTCTCGATGAACCCGATGGCCAAGCCCGCCCGGCAGCGGGAACACCTGCACGTCCGCGCCGTGTACGACTACCATCCGCTGTTCGCCGGCGCCGGCTTCCTCACCTACTACGGCAACGACGACGCCGATCACCTGCCCGCCAGCGTGGAGGGCGGCGACGTGCACGTCCTGGGCCACGGCACCGTCCTGATCGGCATGGGCGAGCGGACCACGCCGATGGCGGTGGAGATCCTCTCCCGCGCCCTGTTCGACAGCGGCCAGGCCCACACCGTGATCACCGTCGAAATTCCCAAGTCACACGCGACCATGCACCTCGACACGCTGATGACCATGATCGACCGCACGACCTTCGTGCTCTACCCCTACATCGACCGTCACTGGCGATCGTGGACCATCACCCGCGACGACCCCGGCGCAGACCTGAAGGTCACGCACAACCGAAGCCTGTGGGACGCCCTCGCGGAGGCGATCGGCGTCGACGCGGTCACCGTGCTGATCACCGACGAGGACATCCGGGCCGCCGAACGCGAGCAGTGGGACGACGGGACCAACTACCTGGCGGTCGCCCCCGGCGTGATCCTCGGCTACGACCGCAACAACACCACCAATACCATGCTGCGCAAGCACGGCATCGAGGTGATCGAGGTGCCCGGCAGCGAACTCGGCCGCGGTCGCGGCGGCCCCCGCTGCATGACCTGCCCGATCGAGCGCGATCCCGCCTAAATAGACCCGAGGAGCATCTGATGGACCTGCGCGGACGCAGCCTGCTGAAGGAAACCGACCTCAACGCCGAGGAGTTCCTCTTCCTCGTCGACCTGGCCCGGCAACTGCGGGCGGACAAGCGCCGGGGGGTGACCGGGAAGCGCCTGGCGGGCCGCAACATCGCCCTGATCTTCGAGAAGACCTCCACCCGGACCCGGTCCGCGTTCGAGGTCGGCGCCCACGACGAGGGCGGGCACGTCACCTACCTCGGCCCTGGAGAATCCCAGCTGGGCTACAAGGAGTCGGTGAAGGACACCGCCCGCGTGCTCGGCCGGATGTTCGATGGCATCGAATACCGCGGATTCACCCAGGAATCCATGGATATCCTCGGCCAGTTCGCCGGAGTGCCGGTCTGGAACGGGCTCACCGACACCTGGCACCCGACCCAGATGCTGGCCGACATCCTGACCATGACCGACCATTCCAGTAAGCCACTCGCGGAAGTCGCCTTCTGCTACCTGGGCGACGGCCGGAACAACACGGCGAACTCGCTGCTGGTGACCGGGGCCACGCTCGGCATGGACGCCCGCATCTGTGCCCCCGCGGCGCTGCAGCCGTCGGCCGAGGTCCGCGGCATCGCGGCGGGCCTGGCCGCCAGATCGGGGGCCAGGCTGACGGTCACCGCCGACGTCAGCACGGGCGTGGCCGGGGTGGACTTCGTCTACACCGACGTGTGGCTGTCCCTGGGCGAACCGGAAGACCAGTGGGACACCCGGATCGACCAGCTTCTCCCCTACCAGGTGAACGCCGGGGTGCTGAAGGACACCGGCAACCCGGCGGTCAAGTTCCTGCACTGCCTGCCCGCCCTGCACAACCGCGACACCGAAATCGGCCAGAAGATCTACGCCAAGCGTGGGCTGGACGCGCTGGAAGTCACCGACGAGGTATTCGAGTCACCCGCCTCGGTGGTATTCGACCAGGCGGAGAACCG
>Ga0187816_10000525_pt1 | contig 11600 bp, 10 predicted proteins | sample NC_wetland_sal_i_16_FD_132960 | JGI IMG/M metagenome (GOLD analysis project Ga0187816, IMG submission 132960) | Wetland sediment microbial communities from Neuse River Estuary, North Carolina, USA - SO4_1 | ecosystem: Environmental > Aquatic > Freshwater > Wetlands > Sediment | place: USA... | reverse complement strand
GCCCTACGCACGCTGGAAGGCCACTCTGATCGGGTCTCTGGCGTGGCGGTGACGGCGGACGGGAAGCGGGCGGTGTCCGCGTCTGATGACCACACGCTGAAGGTGTGGGACCTAGAGAGCGGAGCACCGCTCGCCACGTTTACTTGTGATGGCGCCTCGTATTCCTGTGCCTTCATCAACGATCACAAACTGATCGCCGGCGAAGCTGGTGGGCGCGTTTATTTCCTCAAGTTCGAACAATCGAAACGCAAAAAGTGAGCGGCAGGCGGCCACTCCGCATTGGTTTCGCGCTAAAGAGCGGGAGCTTGGTCCCGTCCGGCAACGGCACGGTCCAGAAACGGGCTTCTGGGAACTGCGCGAACTATAGATTTCTCTCCAAGGGGTTGCAAAGAGGCACACTACCCGCACACCAATGCGGCCCACAAAGCAGGTATTTATCGGTGTGTCGGTCAAGGGATGGATGATCGGCCGTTATGCGACCTGAACGGGTTCTCGACTACAATCGCCAGCAACGTCAATGACTTGCCGGCAACCAGCCCGCACGGAGGTTAACCCGAGCACGATACAATAAATCTAGGATTTGCGACTGATCCGAACGCGACACGTGGCACAGCAACGGCACACCAGTGGGATGTGTGTTGCATCTTCCCACGTGACAGCCTGGATCATTGCTGGGGCGTCTTTGGTCAGTTGAAAGAATCGGCGGCAGACGGGGGTTGAACCTTCTCGAACCAAGAGCAGATTAAAATCTTAGTGCTTTCTGGCGTCGTGTAGGAACGCAAAGAACCTCATGGCGATGTGGTCGCCGTAGACTTGTCGTTCACAGCCATGCAGTCGTGATCTCTCAAACTGGCACTGACAAACTGCTTGCCTTGGAGAACTGTCGCTACCGCAGTCGGAAGCTCTATTGCGTCGGACTTTAGCAAGTAACCGTGTGCTCCAGCTCGGAGAACCGCTTCTACTATTTCAATGGAGGAGTTCTGGCTAACGAAGAGTATTTTCGAATTTGGAGCAACTTGACGAATTCGGCAAGCGGCTGCAATGCCATTTAGCCTGGGCAGTCCAATGTCTAGCAAAATGAGGTCCGGTTGAACCTCTTCGGCTTGCCGAATGGCCTCCAATCCGTCTGATGCCTGACCGATGACTTGACATTGAGTTTTTTCTTGCAGTGTTAATTGCAAGAAGCGGCAGTAGTCTTTATTGTCTTCAACTATGAGCGCCCTAAATTGTGCCATCTTTGGATGCTCCTTGGAAAACACAAAAAACTAGAAGTTATATCGTAGTGCCAATTGTCCGACGCGTGGGTTTACAGCTGTGCTGCTGATAACTCCGAACGTCGGAGATGTAAAGTTGGTGTCCGGATTCGCAAATTGAGGGTGATTCAATGCATTGTAGAATTCAGCGCGAAATTGAAGGCTACTTCTGTCAACCGGCCGTCGAAGCGCGATTGTCTTTGAGATTGCAAGGTCTAGATTTGCTTGGCCGGGACCGTCAACGATACCAGTTGCGCTGTCGCCGAACCCAGTTCCGATGCCATCTGAGCCTATTATCGGCGGAGTCGTGAAGCAGAATGGGTCGAAATAGCCGTTCAGTTTCGAGGCGACAGAACCTCCCCCAACCAATTGGCTTTTCGTACACTTTCCACTCAGCTGGGCGCGATCTTCGCTTATACCAAAGACGTTGTTGGCATTTGTATCTGCAATGGTGAGCGCACTGCCGGACTGAATGGTGACAACTGCGCTCAGATCCCAACCGCCCAGAACCGCGCGACGGACCTTTCCCGATGGGTCCGGGAGTGTCCACGTTTCGCTGAAAACAAACCGATGGGTCCGGTCGAAGCTAGCCCGTCCCCAGCGCTGCATCGGAGAATTTTGGTCTCCGAGTGTCAACGTATTTCCGGCTGATGTCCCGTTAATGTTGGCCCCGTCTGTGTCCAGTGTCTTTGAAAGGGTGTAGGAAGCGAGAAATTGAAGCCCGTGGCTCAACGTTTTGGTCAGGGTCCCCTCCAGTGCGTTGTACCAGGAGGCACCCTCCGATTCCATCTCACGAAGAGAGTCGGGAGGTATTCCGGGAATAGGGACACGTGATCCAATATTTTCCAACGTGTCTGTGGTTATGCCCCGGACCGGATTCTCGGTAGACGCATCCAGTGCTTGGTTCAGTGAACGAAAGCGTTGCAAATGAGTTCCGCGGGCGCCCACATATCCCACTTCCAATAACCAGCCCTCGCTGAATTCCGACTGGATGTTCAGAGAAAACTGTTGAACCAGGGCCGGTCGAAAATTGGGCGATAACGTAAGTACCGTCGATTTGGTGGTCGAAGAATAGGGTGTGAAGAGGGGAAAGGAAGCTGGAGATGGAAAGGGTTGTGCAAACGGACTTTGAAACGTCGCTCCGGCATTGGCGAGTCCAGAACTGATTCGCGTCAACGAAAACGGGGATCCCGTTATAGATGAAGCCGACGCGGCGCCACTCGGCCGAGAATAATACAGACCATAGCCCCCTCTTACCACTAAACGACTTGTCCTGGGCAAGATTCGCCAGGCGAAACCGATCCGGGGAGCGATTGTATTTTCCCCGTCGCCATAGGTGCCAAACGTATTGTTGGTGCGAATCACACCGGGCTGAGGAGTGCCAGCAAAGTTCGAGGCTACGATGTAGCCGTCGAGACTCCCGCTTGGCGGCGGGTTTGCGTCGGCCTTACGGACATCGAAGCTCGAATTACGGCCCAGATTATCTCCGAATTGGCCTAACCGCTCATAGCGCAATCCAAGATTGAAGGTCAGGAACGGCCTGAGGGAATAGTCATCCTGAATAAATGCAGAGCCTTCCCACGCTCGAAACTCACGGTTCAAAAGGCCAAAAATGTCAGACGATGCGAAAACATTGCTGAATGCTTGGGTGCCGTTATCGTTGGCATCAAGTCCAAGCAGAAAATCTGGCCAACTGAGAAACTGCACGGATGACCCAAGTCCCACAATATTAAAGTTCTCCTGCAACCGAAGAAGCGAACCTCCGATTTTCATCAGATGCGCACCCTTCAGCAAGCTAACGATATCGCTGAAAGAGAAGGTATTTTGCGTATAAGTTCGGGGAAATGCGGTTGCCATGCTGACTGAACCCAGGATGTTTAAGTTCAACAGTTCGTTATTTTCATTCATCTCGCCCTCAGATACGCCAACGTCAGACCATTTAAGCGGCGCTTTCGCACTTGATCGCACAGTCGTACGAACGAATCCAACCCTCGCCTCGTTTAGGAAAGCGCTACTTAAAACATAAGTGTGAGACAAGGAGGCAACGACGAAGCCGGAATCGCCTGGGCTGTCGAAGCCACGAGTGTTTCCCGATGGGTTGAGGCCACTACCCGGAAAAGTTACCAACTGATCGCTGTCGGCAATAAAGAATCGAGCCGCAATCCGGCTCTTCTGAGAAGCAGGATAGTCCGCATTAAGCAATCCTTGGTCTTCATCGAAGGTGCAGGGTTCAGTCAATGCTGAGAATCCGCTACCAGGGAATGCCTTGGAAAAATTTACAGTTTGTGGTGTCGGAATCAGAAAACTGCCGTCCGGTAGCTTGAAATTCAACAGGGCCAGGGCCACTGGGTTAATGTTCGACCCATCAGGCTTAATCGCAACGCCCCCGTGGGCGCCACTCATTCCGCTGAATAGCAGCCCAAGGGCCTGCCGAGATCTGTCATCGGTTAAAGGAGGCTCGCTCAAAGTGACGGCGCAACCGATTCTCGCCTGACCAACCGCCAGGCCGTTAACCTGTCGCGTTCCCTGATAAGATACGAAGAAAAACAATGTGTCATTCTTAATTGGCCCTCCGATCGCAACCCCGAACTGGTTCTGCGAGAGGTCCGGACGCGGTTGCCCGGTTTGATTCAAGAAAAAGTCGTTTGCATTGAAAGCCTTGTTCCGCAGAAACTCGAAAATCGTCCCGTGATAATTGTTCGTGCCCGTTTTTGTGACCACGCTAACATTCGCCCCCGCGGTGCGCCCGAATTCGGCGTCGTAAATCGCGGTTTGCACTTTGAATTCCTGTAGCGAATCGGGGTTGGGAATTGGTATGCCACCACTCGCTGCGCCGGCACCCAGCACATCAGTCACACTGATCCCGTCCTGTTGCCAGTCGTTCGCATAGGATCGCGATCCCTGAACGAAGATCCCGTCATTCGAACTTCCCACCTGCGAAAGCGCCGTTCCGCCGATACCTAGTTCTCCAGCGTTAGAGACTCCAACAGCCACGCCGGGAGAAAGCCCAACAATCTGCGCGAAATTCCTTGTCACCAAGGGCAAGCCACTGACTGCGTCTTCGTTCACAACTCTTCCTAATGCAGCAGGGTTTGATTCAACGAGCGCCCGGTCCTCAGTGACCTGAGCTTGCTCGAAGCGCCTTGCGAGCCTGAGATGCAGTTCTAGCCGAAGCGTCTCCGTAACGTGTACGTTTATGTCCACGGGGCTCGCCGGTTCGAAGTCTGTTTTGGAAAATTGAAGTACATATTTACCGGGCGGCAGCAACGGGAACCAGAACCTGCCGTTCTCGTCCGAGGTATCCGACTTTGTCTCAAGCCCACCCTGCTTGGCCATCTGCACAGTCACGCCCTGAAGGATGGCTCCGGAAGGACCCAACGTGACGCCACTTACAGCTCCGGTTGAGCTAGTTTGACCATAGACGCCATTCGCCAATCCCAGCCCAATGGCACTCGCGACGAACCAGGCCAGACACCAGCGAGAGTCGGCAGCCGCAAGGTCGCTCAAGCGGTTACACATTTGCACTCTCCATTGAAAGGTTGAGCGGCGTAGCTGTTACGAACAGCTAAGCTCCTGCAATTGGCTGCGTGGCAGATTAAAGCCTTTGGCACCGATATCTGCCACTGTCAATTTTGACAGTGGCGGGTATTGTCCGATTGTGATTGAAATTGATGCCAACTCCAGAGTTAAGTCTTTCTATTTTTCTGCCGTCGTGCCAAGATGTTTGTGCCAATTTTCTATCCAGCGATAGCGCGGGTGCAGAAGCGTATGGAATTCCTGCGTGCTTCCGGCAATGGCCCACGACAGCGGCTTTCAACCTGGCACTCACCAACGACTGCGGCGGTTCTCGTCGCAGTTTGCTTCATATTTCCGGCATTTTGCGGCGCTCAAGTCAAACCAGTCCGGCGACTCCTCATCCTGTACGAATCAAGCCCTTCCTCGCCTTTACCAAACTTGGTCGATCATGGAATACAAACTGCCCTCGACAATTCGCCTTACCAGATCGAGTTTCATCGCGAATACATGGAAACGGCATCATTCCCTGACGCAGCTGATCAGCGGATGTTCCGCGATTACTACATTAGCAAGTATCAAAATCGCAGGCCAGATGTGGTCATTGCTGTGGGGCCCTCTCCACTTCAATTCATGTTGGAAACGCACAAGAAATCTTTTGCAGGAGTGCCTGTAATCTTTTGTCTCCCTAACCGGATTTCCGGCAGCGGCACGATCGATTCTGACTTTACTGGCGTAGACGGTGACATTGCGCCTGCACAGACCCTCGCTGCGGCTTTGCGACTTCAGCCGGGAACAACGCACGTGGTTGTAGTGAGCGGCACATCCCCTTTTGACCGCCAACAGAACGCCGCGGTCAAGGATCAACTTACGACCTATGAAGGCCGTCTAGATATTGCATATCTTACTGATCTGGCCATGCCCGACCTTCTTGAGCGGCTCAAGCACTTGCCCAGCCACACGATCGTCGTACTTGGCGCTTTCGGAAGGGATGCAGCGGGTACACGGTTCACCTTAGCCGAGTCGGGCCCGATGGTTGTTGCGGCTGCGAATGCTCCCGTTTTCACCTTGAACGACAGGGCGCTAGATCATGGAGAGGTGGGGGGCGATGTTTCAAACTCCTTTGAGCAGGGCAGGATCGTTGGAGGTATGGCACTACGGCTGCTCAATGGAGAGAAGGCGCGAGGTGTCCCGGCTGTCCATAACGAAACCACGTATATGTTCGATTGGCGGGCTCTCAAACACTGGGGGATGAACGAGAGCGCCCTGCCGCCGGGTAGCATTGTGCTCAATCGGCAGCCAAGTTTATGGGAAGCATATAAAAAGTACGCGTTGGTTGTCATTTTAGTGCTCCTTGCGCAAGGAGTTGCCATAGTTGCGCTCCTCTGGCAGCGGGCACGGAAAAGAAAGGTTGAAGCAGAACTAAAAAAGTCCGAACAAAAATTCTCCAAAGCATTTCGGCGGAGTCCGCTTGCTTTCACGCTTGTAAGCCTCGTCGATTATAGGTTCATAGAGGTCAATGACACATTCGAGCAATACATGGGTTGGAGACGAGATGAGGCCATCGGCAGGAAACCGCTTGACCTCAAAATTTGGGTGGACACGAATCAACGATCAACCTTTATCGAGCGGATCCATACCCAAGGAACTGTACGAAGCATGGAAGTTGTCTTTCGCAGAAAAGATGGCCAGGTGTGGACGGGCCTCGTCTCCTCGGAGTTGATCGATGTCAATGGCGAACCTTGCGTGCTTTCCCTGATCGCCGACATCACCGTCCGGAAGGAGGCGGAAGAGGCGCTCGCGGATATCAGTCGCAAGATAATCGCTGTGCAAGAAGGCGAACGTACGCGTATAGCACGAGACCTTCATGACGATATCAACCAGCGTTTGGCGCTGCTGTCGGTCGAGATCAAACAATTAATAGACAGTCCTCCGAACTCCTCTGGCGAACTGGGTCGCCAGTTGAGTGACGTTCGGGAGCGGCTCTCCGAAACTTCAGCAGGCGTGCAGTCGATATCACATGAACTCCATTCTCCACAACTCGAGTACCTGGGCATTGTTGCAGCTATGAAGGGCTTTTGCAGAGAATTTGCGGCGCGGCAGTCGCTGCAAATTGATTTTCGCAGCGATGATATCCCTCAACCTCCATCGCGAGAGGTCTCGCTTTGTCTGTTCCGAGTTTTGCAGGAGGCGCTACACAATGCGGTGAAACATAGCCGGGTTAAATACTTCGAAGTGATGCTAAGTTGCTCAGGCGATCAGCTTGATCTCACTGTCGCCGATCGGGGCACGGGGTTTGATCCAAAGACAGCGGCAGATAACGGAGGGCTAGGCCTCATCAGCATGCGCGAGCGCGTTCGATTAGTGAATGGAAACATTGCCATTGAGGCGAAACCGACGCGTGGCAGAACTATCCACGTTCGCGTACCCTTTGAGTCAGAACAAGCCCGTAGATCTGCAGTCGTTTAAAGCATTCTACGATTTGTGGAGAGCACCCACCCGTGAAACTCTGCAGCAGCGGAGACATCAGCCCGGAACATAAGGTCGATCAGCGGTAAATATCTAAGGTCTTCGCCGAACTTCAACCCGACCTGATCCTGTTGGACATCGGTCTTCCTACACTAAATGGGATTGAAGCCGCTCGCCGAATCTGCAGCGTTTTGCCTACGTCCAAAATCCTATTTGCAAGCGAAAACCGTTCCCCTGACGTTGTTGAGCAACGGCGCTGATGGGTACATAGTCAAATCGGACGCTGAGAGCGAATTATTACCTGCGGTAAGAGCGGTTCTCCAAAGGAAACGGTTTAGCAGCGCAAGTTTGGCCCCTTATCGTAGCAACGGTCTTGACTGCGACTCGGACGATGAACGTTTTCTTCGCTCAGAATTGCTCCTGTGAGATCGCCTGAAGGGCACTCCGAACGGGTGCGAGTCGCTATCTTCTAAAGTCCGATGCCATGGATCTTCCGTGCGCGGTCGAAACCGTTCTTAAGGGTGAGCAGTTCGTCAGCAGCCCCGTAAACAGAATTGATCCACCTCGTACAGACCAGGGGCACCTAGCCTTTCAGCACGCCAGAGTCGCAAATACGCCTAAGACACTCGAAATTGATGTGCCGGACTTGGATCGATACATTGGGGCGTCTGAGCTGAGTTAGCGATATAGTCCATGCAGTCTAGCAACCGATGATGAAGAGAGTGTTCCAGATTCCCGCTTGCTTTCGAAAGACGCGCGGAGGATATTAGCCTGTCCCGAAATGTCAGCGCTTCGAACACTTGTCGTCGATGACCATGAGGATCTCAGAAAGCTCTTGCGATGGATGCTGCAGGAAAAGACTGAATGTGTAGTTATCGGTGAAGCCTCAGACGGGTTGCAAGCCATCGAGCAGGCCAAAGAACTCCAACCGGATTTGATTCTGCTAGATCTGGCCCTACCCAAACTGAATGGTATGGAGGCCGCCCGGCAAATCCGCAAGGCTTGCCCCCAGTCCAAGATAATATTCCTGAGTCAGGATTCGTCTCCTGAAATCGTGGAGGGAGCTCTCCTGCTAGGAGCGGCTGGGTACTTATTGAAGTCTGATGCAACCGAACTTCCTCTCGCAGTTGATGCCGTTCTCCGAGGTGAGGTGTTCGTTAGCAGAAGAGCTACGCCCGGAAGCCGTCCCATTTGATGCTCGAAGAGCCAACCTGCATTCGAGAATGGCGCGCGAAGGGAACGCATCCATTCGTAGCCGGTGAGCTATCATGTAGTCGTTCTCACATTTGCAGTGTGCAGAACATGCGAGTTGCTTCCGTGCGGGCAGCAAGGAGGAAACTCGTGAAGCTCTTTAGAAAGCCGAATTCGAAGTTCTATTGGTACGACTTCACGGTACGAGGCCGTCGGTACCGAGCGTCAACTGAGGAAACGAAGTCAGTCAGGGCCCTAAAAATAGCAAGCCTGAAACTAGCTTCGGTAATCGAAAACACCGACCCACTTCCAAGCAGGCCGACTGCTCTTGGTGACTTTGCTGAGCGCTTTCTGGCTTGGGTGGACACCGCCAGGCTGGAAGAAATGACGAGAAAGTTCTACCGTAACGGCTGGCGGCTGCTGAAGGCGACCCCCGTTGTTGAGGTGAAAGTGAACCAGATCACTGGCGATTGCGCCGAGCAGTTGAAACTTCCAGGCTCGGCCGCTAATGCCAACTGCGCTTTGCGGACACTGCGACGAATGCTCCACAAAGCGGAGGAGTGGAAGATGATTGGCCACGCTCCGAAGATCAAAATGATTAAGGAGCATGGGCGACATCTTCGGCTTGATGATGAAGCAGAAAGGAAGTTGCTCGAAGGAGCGCAGGCCTGCACTTGGAGAAGGCGAACGTTTGAGCTTTTCCGCGACATCATCATCTTGATGCGCGACACGGGAATGAGAAACCAACGTGAACTCTACCGTATGCGCATAGAGAATCTCGATTGGCAAAATCGCGTGATTTTCGTGCCCGACAGCAAGACCGCCGAGGGGCGGCGACTCGTTCCAATGAGCCGTCGCGTCGGCGAACTTTTACGTGCACGTTGTGGTACCAGGAGCGAAGGATGGGTATTTCCATCCGGCCGTGCCGCCTCTGGGCACCTGCGTTCAATCGATCGCCTGTTTCGAGAGGCGCGGCAGCAAGCCGGCCTTCCGAGGGAACTCGTTCTGTACTGTGCCCGGCATGACTACGGCACAAGAGTTCTCATGCGGACCGGGAACCTAGCCGCCGTCATGAAAACCATGGGACATCGAGACGTGAAGACTGCGATGCATTATCAGCATCCGGAACTCGATGTCGTCCGCGCTGCGCTGGATTACGGTGCGGCAGGCGAAACTGCTGAAATGCGGGCGTAGCGAAAAGAAGGTTACGACACCTTTTGCGACACACCCGAAAAACCACAACCTCGGCAAGTCATTGACAACTCCGGCGATTGTGCTTGACAAGAAAATCCTTCACGAATAATCGGCCGTCAGTCATCCATTCTGGTTGATCCTTTCTCTTCATTGCACCACCAGTGCGTTGCTTGAATATTGTCCGGATGGTCATCCCTCCAGGCTCCTCCCATGCCTTTCGGATTCTTGTGATCTGGAACGATGTCGTTGTAGTCGGTAAACGCTTCGTGGCAGATGGCGCATATTCCGGCTTGTTGCCGCACCTTGCGGTTCAGGAGTTTTCGCATTTCAGCCGGTGATCGCAGTTCCCGATATCCACGCGGGTGGTGCGGATCTTCGACTCTCTGAACTCCCAGTCTTACGAGCCGGGGCTTGGGAAGGGTCTCCCGGCCACAGCAGGAAAGCGATTTGTGAATTGGGCAGAATTCGTTTGGACGTAGTCTCATGGCAGGTCTCCTCCGGTGGTGGGTTAACGTGCGAAGGGGTTCAGCGCGGAGTGGGCGGGGAAGCGAAAGCAGAAACAATCCATGTTTCCGCGTTTTCCACAATTCCATTCACAGATATTTCGTTTTCACACTGAGAATTGCATTGACATCGATAAAGCAACTGTTTAGTTTGGTCGGCGTCGACGGCTGAAAGGATTGGCGAAATAAAACTTGCCAGTCCGAAGTAGGCTGAGTGATCTGCTCGGCAGGGCAACCTGCAGAGCAACCAGACCCGAAAAAACCGACTGTTTCTGCGAGGAGCAGTTGGGGTTTGGAACTGCGAAAGCGGTGATCGCATCAAGGGCTGCGACGGTACGTGCATCCACGCTGTTGCCTCCCTCGCAGGAGCTGGCGGATGGAGCATAACCAATGTCGCAGCCTTTCCTATTTTCTAGCCACATGGCACGCGTAAGCACCTGTTTCTCAGGACGGCGCACAGACGGAGCGAATCCAACTGACCAGCTTCGATCTTCTTCGTTGCATTTCCCCGGTTTTCAACACGAATTGTGGATAAGCATGTTCATGATGCGTGCGTGAGCCTGTCGTGCTTAGCTTTGAACGGTTTGCACCACGAATGGGCAGTACTCCGGGCGATAAAATGCAGTGGAATGGGAGTGACAATCGAACTGCAGAATCTCGGCGATGCTCAACTGTGCAGGGAAATTACTGCGTGCATCGAACACGCATTTGCCGACCGACGAGGCGACTGGCGAGTGTCCATTGCTGGATCGCGCGCGAGCCAGAACTGGGAGATGCGGATGGAAGGACCGAATGCTTTTGAGCGGACGTATACTTTGGCTGGCGCTACCGGAGAGCACGAACCTGAGGCGATTCGCAGACTCGTTCTCCAGTTGATACCGGCCAGTTCCGCGTAACTGCTGTTCTTAAACTGCAGCTACACTGCCACAGGAATGAGCCCGTCTCAACAGATTGGCTTCCCGGCCTGAGAACCGCTGATGCGCGAACTGCCAAATGCGAATCGTCGTCTCGACGAACACATACGGCGAGCGTTGAATAAGATCAAAAAACCAAGCACCGCCGAGGAAATAACAGAGTTGTTGAATCGGGACCTCGGTCCCGGAGATCGACCTTTTCAGGCAAGAGAAGTTGCCGCTTGGTTACGGAACGCCGATGATACGGTCTTGCATTTGTATTGGCTTGGGAGCCGTCCCCGCAGGTAGCCCTTCGCGTCCTTCGCAGAACGGCAGTTCGCGAGAGCGGGTGATTTACCATTATCAGTGTCGCAACCACGCCCACGACTTGAGATTTCAGGAGGTGCTCCATGCCCGTTCCGAAGATTCTAATTTTGACGGGAGATGCTGCCGAATCCCTGGAGGTCATGTATCCCTACCAGCGCCTCAGGGAAGAAGGCTATGAGGTGCATATCGCGGCGCCCAGCAAGAAGAAACTGCATTTTGTTGTGCATGATTTCGAGCCAGGCTATGACACCTACACG
>Ga0187816_10000524_pt1 | contig 11614 bp, 12 predicted proteins | sample NC_wetland_sal_i_16_FD_132960 | JGI IMG/M metagenome (GOLD analysis project Ga0187816, IMG submission 132960) | Wetland sediment microbial communities from Neuse River Estuary, North Carolina, USA - SO4_1 | ecosystem: Environmental > Aquatic > Freshwater > Wetlands > Sediment | place: USA... | reverse complement strand
GAGGATGGGCGTCCTCGCCCGTCTCAGTAGAGTGCGACGGGTATTGGGCTCTTAGCGATCAGTTCACGCCCCGACGGGCGAGGACGCCCGTCTTCCATTGCGAATTGTGAGTTTTTCCTTAGCCCGGCGATTTCCCCCGATGTTACCCCCGCTGCTGCTCGAACCCACCTAGTACTTCGGTAAGGCGCGGGCGGGGCTTCGTTCGCCTGTGATTCCCGTACAATAAAACGATCACCCAGTAAACACCTTCTTGGAGCGTTGGTTGCATGCACAGAGGCACGCTTGTGCGTTTGGCAATTCTCTTAGTTGCAACTGTTTCGGCCGGCCAGGGATCGCGCAAGCTGGCACGTTCGCAGTCCTCGGTACGATTATCCGGCACGGCCATCGCCGCTATGCAGAAGATTGACCCGCAACGCATCCGCGCCCACGTCCGCTTTCTCTCCCACGACTTGCTGGAAGGCCGTGGCACCGGGCAGCGAGGCGGTGACATCGCGGCGGAGTACATTGCCACGCAATTCGCGCTCTACGGGCTGAAGCCGGCCGGCGACAACGGTACCTACATGCAGAAGGTGCCGCTGGTGGGCATCACTCCCGCTCCGACTACCACGTTTTCCCTTGTTCCCGCCAGCGGCCCGGCCATCGATTTGAAGCCGCTCGAGCAGTACGTCGCCTACGACCAGACGCAGCGGCCGAAATCCGACGTGGATGCCGAAATCGTCTACGTCGGCTACGGCATTGAGGCTCCGGAATACAAATGGGACGACTACAAGGGCGTAGACGTCCACGGCAAAGTTCTGCTGATGCTGGTCAATGAGCCGCCATCCGATGACGTGAAGTTCTTCAAAGGCAAGACGCTCACCTATTACGGACGCTGGACCTACAAATACGAAGAAGCCGCCCGCAGAGGGGCGGTGGGCGCGATTCTCATCCACCAAACCGATATGGCCAGCTATCCCTGGGAAGTGGTGCGCAACTCGAATTCCGGGGAGAAGTCGTTCCTGAAGCTGGAAGGTGCGCCGGTGCTGGAAGTCGCCTCCTGGATTCACTTCGATGCAGCCAGAGAATTGGCGGCCAGCGCGGGGATGGAGCTCGACCGGATGATGGCGGATGCGCGCTCCCCCAACTTTCACCCGGTCACCTTGCCCGTGAAATTGAGAGCGCACATGGTGAGCCGAGTGCGTCAACTTGAGTCGAATAATGTGATCGCGATGTTGCCGGGCGCTGACTCCAAACTAAGGTCTGAGGCCGTCCTCTACACCGCCCACTATGATCACCTGGGAATTCGGCCGGATATGGCTGGCGACAACATCTACAACGGGGCCAACGACAACGCTACCGGCTGCGGCATTCTGCTGGAAGTGGCCCGGGCTTACTCCGAGGGAGTGCAGAGGCCGCGCCGTTCCATCCTGTTCGCTTCGGTCACGGCCGAGGAGCAAGGCTTACTAGGCTCGGAGTATCTGAGCAAGCATTCGCCGATCCCGGCGGGAAAAATCACTCTCGATCTGAATTACGACGACGTCCCTCCTCTCGGCTCGCCGGAGGAAGTGGAAGTTTCCGGCGCGGAACGGACGACGTTCTATCCGGTGGTCGAATCCACGGCGAAAACCTTTCGTCTCAGGATTCGCCCGGATTCGCGCCCCGAGGCTGGACACTACTATCGTTCCGATCACTTCAGCCTGGCGCGCGTCGGCATTCCATCGTTTTCCATCAATGAAGGTGTGAAATACAAGGGGCATGATGCTGCATGGGGTGTTCAGCAGGCCGAAGAGTTTACCGCCAAACACTACCACCAGCCTAGCGACGAATATCACCCCGACATGGATTTTACCGGCGATGCGGCGATGGCGCGCTTCGGATTCGCATTAGGTTGGGAAGCAGCCGCCCAGTCGCCGCTCATAGGGTGGCAAAAGGGCGATGAATTCGACGCTGCAAGACTAAAGAACGCTGGTAGCGATTAAAACGAATCTGTTCAGCCTTCCATCGTCTTCAGGTTCGGGCTAAGAATCAGCGTCGGTTGGGTTGCGCGCTGCACATCGTCTGCCGTCAGTCCGGGCGCAATCTCTTCCAGTACCAGACCCGTCCGCGTTACCTGAATGAGCGCCACGTCGGTGACAATGGTATCGACCACGCGCACTCCTGTCAGCGGCAGAGTGCATTTTTTCAGGATCTTCGGTTCACCCTCGCGAGTGGTGTGTTCCATGGCAATGATTACCCGGCGCGCTCCCGCCACCAGATCCATTGCTCCGCCCATGCCTTTCACCATTTTGCCCGGAATCATCCAGTTGGCCAGATTGCCTTCTTCATCGACCTCCATCGCGCCGAGCACACTCAAGTCGATGTGGCCGCCGCGGATCATAGCGAAGGAATCGGCACTGGAAAAGTAGGCGGTGCCGAGTAACTCGCTAACGGTTTCCTTGCCCGCATTGATCAGATCAGAATCTTCCTGACCCTCGACCGGGTAAGGTCCGATGCCGAGCATCCCATTCTCGCTTTGCAGGATGACATCCATGCCCGGAGGCACGTAGTTGGCAACCATTGTGGGCATGCCGATGCCGAGGTTCACGTAAAAGCCATCGCGCAGTTCGCGGGCGATACGCTTCACAATGCGTTCGCGCTTGTCGACGTCTTTGCTGGGTTTGCTCATGGTCGTTGATGGTTCGTCGTTGGTGGTTTGTCGTGCGAAATCGTCTTGGCCGCCTTCGGAGTGTAGTTTCAAGCGAGCGGCCAACGACGAACGGCCTACGATGCCTTTCTCACAGTTCTTTTTTCAATCCTCTTCTCGTACAGCTCCCCTTTGAAAATGCGCTTCACAAAGACGCTCGGGGTATGCACCATGTCCGGTTCCAATTGGCCCGGTTCGACCAGGTGCTCAACTTCCGCAATCGTCACTTTCGCCGCCGTTGCCATCATCGGATTAAAGTTGCGCGCCGTTTTGCGATAGACCAGATTGCCCCAGCGATCGCCTTTCCACGCCTTCACCAGGGCAAAGTCAGCCTGCAGAGCGTGTTCCATCACATACATGCGTCCATCGAACTCGCGCGTTTCTTTGTTCTCCGCCACCATCGTACCGACGCCCGTGGGAGTAAAGAAAGCGGGTATGCCGGCGCCTGCGGCTCGAATGCGTTCCGAGAAGGTTCCCTGAGGGACCAGCATCAACTCGATCTTTCCTTGCAGAACCATTTGCTCCAGCAGTTTGTTCTCGCCGACATAGGTTCCGATGTGTCTGCTGATTTGCCCCGCGGAAAGCAGAAGTCCCATGCCGAAACCGTCCACGCCCACGTTATTGCTGATGGTGGTGAGATTCTTGACGCCCTTCCGGACGAGCGCGCGAATCAGGTTTTCCGGTATGCCGCACAGGCCGAAGCCCCCCACCATGATGACGGCACCGTCGAACACATCGCGAACCGCCTCGTCCGCATTGGCCACTACTTTGTTCATAAGGGAACGATTCTAAACGAAAGCCGCCACGGAGGTCACAGCAGAAGCGAACTCGATAGCGGTCAGCTTGGTAACTCTCCGCTTCATGTCATCCTGAGCGAAGTTGTCGTCCGCAACGCGGACGACCACGCAGTCGAAGGACCTCGTGCTCCCGGAACCCTCCAGCGGCGATTCAGGGAGTTCTCCCACCACGAAGGGAACGTCTTTTCTTGGGCCATTTCAGCGCGCGTAGGTAGGGGGCCTTCGACTGCGTGACTGCTTCGCGTTCGCGAAGCAGTCACTTCGCTCAGGATGACAGATGGTTAGTGCGACTAACGCCACTTAGATTTTTGGTGTCCTCTGGGGTTTGACTTGAGACTTGCGCAAATGATGAGCCCGTTCGAACTCCATGGCCAGTTCGCGGGTGTCGAGATTTTCGCGGATGTGGGCCAATCTCTGTTCGAGTTTCAGCAGCGCATCTTGCAGATTCGTCTTGTTGGTAAGCGCAATATCACGCCACATGGAGTAAGGACTGCTGGAGATGCGAGTCATCTCGCGCAACGCGCGGCCCCCCGCTTCCAGCAGCGGAGCGTCTTCACCGTATTGATCGACGAGACTGGCCGCCAGCGCGGTCGAGATCAATTGCGGCAAATGGCTGATCCAGGCGCATAGCTCGTCGTGTTCATTGGCCTCCATGCTGGCGATGCGCGCGCCAATCTTTTCCACCCACTCCAGGTAATCTCCGCTCAAGCCGTCGTGGATCTTCTGCCCAGGAAACGGTGTCACGAACCAAGCCGCTCCCTGGAACAAATCGGGATCGGCGAACTCCACGCCGGCCTGCTCCTTGCCGGCCATGGGATGACCCGCCAGAAAACGCCCGCCTGCATTTTTGCCAAAAACCGACTGGGCTTGCATGAGGACTTGGGCTTTGGTGCTGCCAACATCGGTGAGCAGAGTTTTTGGCGGCAACGAAGGACCGAGCCTCTCGATTAATTCGAGAATCCCCAGCACCGGAGTTGCGAGAAGAACCACATGGCTTCCCCGTGTCGCTTCGAAAGGATGAGGACGCGTCTCGTCGATCGCCCCTTTTTCCCGCGCCCGTTCCAGCACCGGAGGCCGGTCGCAGCCAATAATTCGGCCCTTGAATCCGTGCTTCTTCAGGGCCAGCGCAAACGAGCCACCAATCAGGCCGGTGCCAATGACGGTAATTTGGCGAATGGGCATGTGCGCGCAGGGCCACGATTGCGGCGGAGTAGTGGATTGTAACCCGTACCCGGCTGAGCGTGCGTCAACTCTTCAACAGGCTGTTGAGGTCGTCGGGATGGACCGCACAGAGCAGGGCGTCCTCGCGATCCACATAGCCCTGGTTGATCAATTGCACCAGAGACTCCTCCAGCGTGAACGAGCCTTTGTTCTTTGTGATAGTGATCTCCTGATGCAAATGTTGCAAGGCATTGCGGCGAATGTGCTGCCGCGCTCCGTATCCCACCATCAGCAGTTCTGCCGCCGGAACTCGTCCTCCCGCCTTGCTTGGTAAAAGAACCTGTACCAGAACCGCCGCCAGCGCCATGGCCAATTCCTGGCGGATGGTATGCTGCCGTTCCAGCGGAAAGGAATCCGAGATTCGAGAAACGGTCGACGGCACATCGGTCGTGTGCAGCGTGGAAAACACCAGGTGCCCGGTTTCGGCGGCGGCTACGGCAATGTGCATGGTTTCCGGATCACGCATCTCGCCCACCACAATGATGTCGGGAGCCTGCCGCAGCGCGGCTCGCAAAGCGGTGGGGAAGTCCGGGGCATCGACGCCGATTTCCACCTGCTCGACCACGCTCTTGATATGCAGGTGCTCGTACTCGACCGGATCTTCGATGGTGATGATGTGCCGCGCCTCGTGCCGGTTGATCTCATGAATCAGTGCGGCCAGAGTCGTGGATTTTCCCGTACCGGTCGCCCCGCCGACCAGGACCAATCCCCGGCGCAACCGCGCCAACGACTCTACGGCGGGCGGCAGGTGCAGTTCGCGAATGGAAGGCAGCTTGGAGGGCAGAGCGCGAATAGCCGCTGCAGCCATACCCCGTTGCTGGTGCAAGTTGATGCGGAAACGTCCGAGACCACCGATCCGGTAGGAAGAATCTCCAATGTGGTTCTGCTGGTAGAGCCGCAATCCATGGGGCGTCAGCGCCGACAGTACTGCAGCCTCGATTTCCGGCCCATCCAGAGGTTCGGCTTCGATTTTTCGCACTTCGCCTTCGAAGCGAATGGACGCCGGCGCTCCCGGGATGAGCAACAGATCGCTGCCACCCTGCTCAACCAGCGTCGCCAGCCAGCGATCCAAACGCGACGTGCCGGACTCCGCAGCACTATCGCTCGGCTGGCCAAGCACGCGATCGGTCTCAATCAACTTCCCCATGGAAACTCTCAAAGTTCAGAACGCCAGGCTCACGCGATCTTGCGGCCCAGCACCGGGGCAATTTTCCTCAATTCATCCATCAATTCGGAAAACTGCTCGGGATACAGCGACTGGGCGCCGTCCGACAAGGCGTTGTCAGGATCGTGGTGGACCTCGATCAGCAACACATCGGCGCCCGCCGCCAGAGACGCCCGTGCCATGGGCGCCACTTTGTCCCGCCGGCCTGTGCCGTGCGAAGGATCAGACGCCATGGGCAAATGCGAAAGCTTGTGGATGATGGGGATCGCGGAAATGTCCAGAGTATTGCGGGTGTAGGTCTCGAAGGTGCGGATTCCCCGCTCACACAGGATGACATCGTAATTCCCGCCAGCCATGATGTACTCGGCGGAGAGCAGCAATTCCTCGAGAGTTGCGGCAATGCCGCGTTTGAGCAGGATCGGCTTCTTCACTTTCCCCAATTCGCGCAGCAGGTTGTAATTCTGCATATTGCGGGCGCCGACCTGCAGAATGTCAACATACGGGGTCATGGTGGCGATCTGCGAAATTTCCATGACCTCGCTGATGACCAGTAATCCGAAACGGTCGCCTGCCTCGCGCAGCAGTTTGAGCCCGTCCAGCCCCAGTCCCTGAAAAGAATACGGAGAAGTGCGCGGCTTAAAAGCGCCGCCACGCAGCGCCCGCGCACCGGCTTTCGCCACCTTCTCGGCTACCTGGAAAAGCTGCTCGCGAGACTCCACCGAGCAGGGTCCCGCCATCACCACCACTTCCTCGCCGCCCACCTTCAAGCCATTGGCGAATTCCACCACAGTTCCTTGTGGGCGGAAACTTCTTCCCGCCAACTTGTAAGGCGCGCTGATGCGGTGGACTTCCTGAACGCCGCTGAGAACCTCCAGGTTGCGAACGTCGAAATCGATGCGAGCGCCCACCGCTGCCACCACGGTCTGCCGTGCCCCCGTGGAACGGTGCACGGAAAAGCCCATACGGATCAGATGCTCGATCACATGCTGGATCTGCTGCTCCGTGGCCGATTCTTGCATCGCGACAATCATAAGAGGTACTTAGCATTTAGCATTTGGCCGTTAGCTTGGCTAAATGCCAAGTGCCAAGTGCCAACAGCCAACTGCTAGTCATTGACCTCCGAATCCAATTCTGTGCCCCCTGGCGCAGCGTGTTTTGAGGACCGCGGCGCAATTTCTTCCTGCTGAATCTGGCGCATGATGTCCATAAGGCGCTCGTAAATATTCAGCAAATCATGGTCCGGCAGTGGCCCCGGATTGGCGCGTCGCACATTCTCAAAGACAGCTTGTTCGCGATCCGGCTCGTAGATCGGCATCCCGGCCACTCGCTTGAGCTTGCCGATTTCGTGAGCCGCCTGCGCCCGCTGGCTCAGCAACTCCACCAGCTTGCGGTCCAGCTCGTCGATTTTCTTACGCCAGTCGGAAATGTCCATAGAAGCCGTCGTTGGTCGTTCGCCGCTCGTCGTTGGCCTCTTCGTTCCCAAGTTCGCCCGGATCGCAAATGTCGCATAACATTTTGCCTTCCGAACGACTAACGACGAACGACCAACGACTGTATGAATTCTGCCACAGACTGGGCTTCCGTGCCCGGATTGCGCTCAATCGTTTCCACAATAGCGCTACCCACCACTGCCGCATCCGCGAAACTGCCCACCGCCGCAAACTGCTCCGGGGTCGATATGCCGAATCCCACGGCGATGGGAAGCTTGGTGTATTTGCGCAGTCGCCGGACCAGTTTCTGGGCATCCGCGGTCAGTCGCTGGCGTGCGCCAGTCACGCCTGTCCGCGATACCGCGTACACGAACCCGCTTGAAGCCTCCGCAATCCGTTGCAGCCGTTCCTCGGTGCTGGTGGGCGCAGCCAGGAATACGGTCGCCAGCTCACGCTTCGCCATTTCGAGCAAGTAGACGTCCGCTTCTTCGACCGGCAGATCGGTCACCAGTGCACCGTCGACTCCCGCATGCCGAGCCACTTTGCAGAATTTCTCAAATCCCATTCGCAGGATCGGATTGAGATACGAGAAGATGATCAGACCGGTCGACTGCGCGTGTTCGCGTACTTCTGCCGCCAGCCTCAAGACGTCTGCGAGCGTTGTTCCGCGATGCAGCGCGCGCTGGCTGGCCCGCTGGATCACCGGCCCATCGGCGACCGGGTCGCTGAACGGCACGCCCAACTCGATGACATCTGCGCCCGCCTGGATCGCAGCCAGAACAATATTCCGGGTGGTCGTGAGATCAGGATCGCCACAAGTGACGTAGGCGACCAGAGCGGGGCGGGTTGCGAAGGCAAGCGGCATCTTGGGTGCTGAATTATTTCACGTGGTTTGCCGCCGCTCCAAACCCAAATCGTCAATCCAGCTTGAGATTTTCTCCAAGAATTCCGACGTCCTTATCCCCGCGCCCCGAAATGTTTACGATGACAATCTCAGACTTCTTCATTCTGGGCGCACGCTTCACCACTTCGGCCACGGCGTGAGCTGACTCCAAAGCCGGGATGATTCCCTCGGCCCGTGCCAGGCGCGAGCACGCATCCAGAGCTTCTCGATCCGATGCCGAAACATACTCCGCGCGGCCGGAATCCTTAAGCCAGGCATGTTCTGGACCGATCGAGGGGTAATCGAGTCCCGCCGACACAGAATGAGTATTCGCGATCTGGCCCGCTCCATCCTGCAAGACGTAGGAATAAGTCCCCTGCAGCACACCTGGCGAGCCGCCGTGAAAGCGCGCAGCATGTTCGCCGAGGGCTTCTCCGCGGCCTCCTGCTTCGACGCCGATCAGCTTCACCTGCTTGTTCTTGAGAAAATCGTGAAAAATTCCAATCGAGTTGGATCCGCCACCAACGCAGGCAATGATGGCGGTCGGCAGCTTGCCCTCCAGTTTGAGGATCTGAGCCCGCGCCTCGCGGCCGATCACTTTGTGAAAATCACGCACCATGGTGGGATAGGGGTGCGCGCCCAGCACGCTCCCCAGCAGATAGTGCGTGGTGCGCACATTCGTCACCCAATCCCGCATAGCTTCATTGATGGCGTCCTTCAGCGTGCGCGATCCCGATTCCACACCGCGCACCTCCGCCCCGAGCAGCCGCATACGGAATACGTTCAGTTCCTGCCGCCGCATGTCTTCCGTGCCCATGTACACCACGCACTGGAAGCCAAACAACGCACACACGGTAGCTGTCGCCACACCGTGTTGTCCCGCGCCGGTTTCCGCAATGATGCGGCGCTTGCCCATGCGCTCCGCCAGCAGTGCCTGGCCCAGGCAGTTATTGATCTTGTGTGCCCCGGTGTGCAGCAGATCTTCGCGTTTGAGATAGATGCGAGCGCCACCGAGTTTCTGCGTGAGACGCCGCGCGAAAAACAACGGCGTGGGACGCCCGGCATAAGTTCGCAGCAATTCCTCGAGGCGCCGTTGAAAGCCGCGATCACGCTTGGCCTTCTCGTATTCGCGATCCAGTTCTTCCAGCGCAGCCATCAGCGTCTCAGGAACATAGCGCCCGCCATAGACGCCAAAACGTCCAGGAATGCTAACCGGCTTGCTGACGGCTCTCCTTCGCGGAATGGTCGCTGTTGCCATGGCTAAGCTTCCCGATCTGCGTTTCGCACCGCCGCGATGAAGGCTCGTACTTTGTGGGGATCTTTCTTCCCGGGATTAGCCTCGACTCCAGAACTCACATCCACGCCCCAAGGCTTCAGTATATGCATGGCTTCTGCAACATTAGACGGAGTGAGGCCACCAGCGACTATGACTCGTCCCAAGCTTTTGATCACTTCTGTCGCGGCCTCATTCGCGGCCCAGTCAAATGCCTGCCCGGTCCCTCCGGGTTGTCCGCCGAAGCCCGAATCCAGCAAAAAAGCGTAGACGGCCTTGGGATTGCACATCATCGCGGGTCCCTCAGGGCGCTTCCCCTGCATCGATAGCGCAGGTATTAACTTTATACCGGTTTCTCCCTCCGTCAGCTGCTCGAAGCAGGAGGGGCACTCCGTTTGACCCTGGATTTTCGTTACGTCTACGCTGACCTGAATTACCGTCACGCCACCCGTTGATGTTACGGCGCGAATTTCTTCTGGAGATGCATTGAAGAAAACGCCGATCTTTTCAATCCGTGGCGGCAGGCTGGCTACGATCTCTCGCGCCATCTCCGGTTCGACCTTGCGAGGGCTCTTTTCATAGAACACAAACCCCAGCGCGTCCGCACCCGCATTTACTGCCGTCAGCGCATCCTCCAGATTCGTGATTCCGCAAATCTTGATCCACGTCATGGAAACCAGTTCCAGGATTTTCAGTTGTCAGTTCTCAGAGCGCGTCATTTCCGGATTGAGCGCAACTTCTCGCTCGGCCGCGACCAGCAATTTCTGCAGCGCCTGGCCCGGCGAATGTGCCTTCATCAGCGACTCGCCAATCAGGAACGCGTGATAGCCGGCCGTCCGCAGCCGCGCTATGTCCTCACCGTTGTGAATGCCGCTTTCGGCCACGCGCACCGTGTTCGAAGGAATCTGTTTCGCCAAACGAAATGCAGTCTCCAGATCCACTTGAAACGTCACTAAATCCCGGTTATTCACGCCAATCAGATCGCATCCCGTGTCGACTGCACGTTGCAGTTCCCGCTCGTCGTGCACCTCGCATAAAACATCCAGGTTGTACTCGCTGGCCTGCATTGCCAGCCGGTTCATTTCCGCTGGCGACAACGCGGCCACAATGAGCAGGACCGCATCCGCGCCATGGGCGCGCGACTCTAGCAGTTGGAATTCGTCCACGATGAAATCCTTGCGCAGGCAAGGCAGCTTTGTGGCGCTGGAAGCCAGTTGCAAATTCTCCAATGATCCCTGAAAAAACTCCGCGTCGGTGAGCACGGAAAGCGCGGCCGCGCCGGCACCCTCCAACTCCGCAGCCAGGTTCGCGACGTCGAAATCAGCCCGAATCAAGCCCCGGGAAGGCGAGGCTTTTTTCAGTTCCGCGATGATTGCCGGACCGCTTCGTGCCTGAGATTCCACGGTCCGCCGAAAGCCCCGCGGGACGTGGAGTTTCGCCTGTCGCTCAAGCTCGCGACGATTTGCCGTGCGGCGGGTTTCAGCGACCCTCCGGCGCGTCGCGGCGACGATCTGATCCAGGCTGGCAGGCATGGCAGTGGAAAGATTATAGCGAACGCCGCGGGTGGAATTGTCAGAGGAGTGCAGCCAGTTCTACTCTTTGGCCAGATAATCCAGCGCTTCCTCGCGAGTCTTGAAGGTGGGCAATTCGCGCTGGGAAAAAGTCTTGATGTTTTCGTAGAACACCTTAGGCAGGCTTTCAGTCCCCACCCAGGCAGATTTCTTAAGATGAGGCCGGTCAAACACTGCCGTCTCTTTCATGATGGTGAGAGTCTCCCGGTCAAAATGGGCACCAGTGAAATCGGCCAGCAGCAAAACGGAGCCTTTGGGATAGTTGCTGACAAACTTGGGCACCAGTTCAGAAATTTTCTTCACCTCTGCGGTCGAGCAGTTCGAAAGATCGACCAGCAAGATGCTCTTGCCCTGATGCGCAATCGACCGTATACGGTTATCCATGACATCGCCCCCACAATCGACGAATGGAGCGACGGGCCCCCCGCCCGTCCGGCGCGGTCACAAACAGTTACCCTAGCAGCGACTCAACCACCCCATACGACGCATCCAGCGCGGAATCCAGCGCGCCCGGGTCTTTCCCGCCCGCCTCGGCTAGGTCGGGGCGCCCGCCACCCTTGCCACCAACCTTCTGCGCCACTGGCCCAATCACCTTGCCTGCTTGGATGCGGT
>Ga0187816_10000522_pt1 | contig 11637 bp, 7 predicted proteins | sample NC_wetland_sal_i_16_FD_132960 | JGI IMG/M metagenome (GOLD analysis project Ga0187816, IMG submission 132960) | Wetland sediment microbial communities from Neuse River Estuary, North Carolina, USA - SO4_1 | ecosystem: Environmental > Aquatic > Freshwater > Wetlands > Sediment | place: USA: North... | reverse complement strand
CTACATCAGATCGTCCAGGCGCATAGCGCAAGCTATCTAGACGGTCCAGATTTCAGCTTCCCAGCGAGCAAGTTGTTGATACGCTATCTGCCCACCACCAAAACTTCGAATTGGCCGGATTCTGCGGTGGACAGAAACAGTTGATGAGTTCTGGGGTCAAGCGCCATGGTTTTCGCCCGTGGCAGAGTTTTCACTGTCTCGACCACGGAGTACTGGTCGGGGCTGTCTTGGCGAATCACGGTCACGGTTCCTTCTCCGTTGGAGTTGAAGATCAACCGTGTTTCCGGATCGAAAGCAGTTGCATCCACATGATCGCCGATGGGCAGCGTCGTGATCACCTTCCCGGAGTCTGCATCCATGACTGCCATCACATGACTTCTGCAGCCGATGAACAGCCGGTGATTTGCGCGATCCATCGCCATGCTGCTGGGTGACTGGCAGGGAGCGGTCGGCCAGCGCTGCTCAACTTTTAGCGTGCGGGAGTTGATTTTTAGCACCAGACTCTCGTCTTCCAGGTTATCGAAAACATGGCCGCTGCCGTCCGCAGCCGCGAATTCCGGTCCGCCGCCGAGCTCTACTGTTCCCGCCACCTTGCCGTCGGCGGCTTCGATTGCCGTGGCGCTGTTGCTTCCGCCATTGAAGGCAAAAACACGTGAGGTCGCGGGATCATAAATGATCGCGTCAGGTTTTTTCCCGGTGGGTACTTCTGCGATCGTCTTCAGAGTCTTCAAGTCGAAGATCGTAACCACGGAGGACTGCCCGTCGCTGACAAATCCGCGCCCGATTTCCGGAGCTATGGCGATTCCGTGCACCCCCAGGGTGTTTTCGATTTTGCCGACAATCGCTCCCGAGTCCACATCCAGCACTTCGACCTGGGTTCCGTGAGAAGCATACAATCGACGGCCGGCTTCATCGACCGTGAGATAGTCCCAACTGCCCTGACCGGGAATAGGAATCTTCTTGATCAAAGCATACCCGCCGGATGAGGCCCACGCGCCTAGCAGTACAAAACACGCGGCGATAGTCGTTAACATTGCGAAGTATCGGCTGTAACGGAATGATGAATGCGTTCTCATGGATTGTGCTCGTTCCTTTCGAAGCGGACTTGAATGAGGAGCTGAGACATCCGTTTAGACGCAACAATTCTACGCGGACAAGCTGAAACCATCCTTAATTCCGCGACGCTCTAAACGGATAGCGCTGTCCGGTCCCGGCGCTGCAGCACGTCAGAACATAATCCGCATCATTAACTGTAACTGCCGCGGCAGGCCGGTACCGGTGTTCGGCGAAGCTTGGTTGTCGTTGTTGTTGTTGAAGTTATTGGTCGTAGTGATGACACCGAAGTCCCCGGGGACGGACAAGTTTGTACCAGGAACCGTGGTGTCGTAGGACAGGGTGTAGGTGCCCGGGTCGCCGAGTTGAACATGATTGAGGATATTGAATGCTTGCACGCCAAACTCCATCGCAACCCGCTCCGTCAGCTTCGTTGTTTTTGTGAGGGCCAAATCGATTTGCCAGGCATCGAGTGCGCGCATGAGGCCGTTGGGGGCATCGCCAAAACGCGTGAAGAAGCCCTGCGCGTTCACGGGCGGAGCCGTGAACGCAGCGGCATTGATCAGCGGAACTCCATTGTGACCGCCTCCCGGGAGAGTCAGCGGCACACCAGGGACAAGGTCAGGACGTTGGCTGTCTTGATCATCCCCATTGGGCAGGAGATAGGTATCGGCAAAAGGGTTAGCAGGGTTATAGAAGGGGTTATTGGGATTGGTTATCCCACCGCTCAGATCCATCTGGACCGTTAAGGGATGCCCCGTGTGCCAAAGTCCAATGCTGCTCAACTGCCAGCCTCCCACCACCTTGCCCAATACCCCGGAACCGTTCAGGAAGGTCTTTCCCGGTCCAAAGGGGAGCTCGTAGACGGCGTTCAAAGTGAAATTTTGCCGGATATCAAAGATGCTCGGCCCGTCGTCGCAACGCAAACAATTAACATTCTCCGGTCCGTTCGACTCGCCACCGCCCACTGAGCCGTCATTAATCGAATGCGACCAAGTATAGCGGGATTGGAAGGAGAAACCGTTGGTGAAGCGGCGTTCAACTGAAAGGTTCAGGCCGTTGTAACTGCTTGCCCCGACATCGTGCTTGTAGTCAACCGAACCAAACGGATTTCCACCGGGATAAAACTGATCCAAAGGCCGGACACAATCCCCGTCCACGGGATTAAATGTTACCGGCATGGTGCATAGATTTACTGCTCCTCTTGAGAAGAGCCGCACACCATGGCTCCCGATATACTGTGCAGAGACCAGGAAGTTAGACGGCAATTCGTGTTCAACCGTCGCTCCCCACGTCTCAGCATACAGATCGCGTCGATCCTGCCGTTGCAAGGCGCGAGGGTGAGATGCCGCCTTTTGTACTGCAGTCAGTCCTGAAACGTCCGGAGCGGTTTGCTCGTACGCTGGACTCAGGGGGAGGGTCTCGTTCACTTTTATGCGATAGGTGTCGCTCTCGAGCCCGGCATTCAGATCATCATTCTGAGCTGCGCCGTGATAAATGCCGAACCCCGAACGGAAGACAGTTTTTCCGTGCAGAGCGCTGGGCGCCCAAGCCAAGGCGATCCGCGGATCAATGTTCCGGTAATCAGGATTGTACAGGGACGGATCCTTGGGGCATGGCGGAGTATTGATCGGACCCGGGCTGGGCGCAACATTGAACGAGCCTTGTCCCAGGCAGACTCCGTGGAATTGATTCACGTCGAAGACCGTGGTCCGGTTGGTCGCTTCGTGAGCAACTCCGTAGTATTCCCAGCGCACGCCCGCAGTGAAAGTTAGAGTCGGCGTGACCTTCCATTGGTCCTGGAAGTACGGCATGTAAAACATGCGCCGTAGGCCGTGGCAGCACCAGGGAGCGTTGAACTGAATCTCAGACAGCATGGCGGTCGCCATGTCGGCTTCGCTGGCAAAGGTGAGGTTGTTATCCGCGGTTTGCCCTTGGTTTAGGCGTACGCGGCGGATCTCCATTCCGGCTTTGAAATCGTGCCGGCCATGGGTCCAACTCAAATTGTCAACGATTCCAAAGGTCGATCCAATTTCGATATCAGCAGTATTGTCGTTCAGGCCAACGAAGGTGCCGTTGGTGTTGACTGCATACGTAAGTGCGCTCGCCTGTGGATTATGGAATGGTGCACGATTGATATATCCCTTCACCTCGTTGAACAGGTTCGGAGTGAACGTGTGCTCTAGAGCCACCATGTAATTGGCGGGATGATTAATAACCTGCAGTTTGTCATCAGGCAGACTGGCGCCATTGGGTGCGTCCACCAAGCTGATATCACGTTGGGCGCGCCCGTATAGCAGTGTGTTCTCACTGAACTTATGGTCAATCCGAACCAGCCAGGTATCTTCGTGCACAATCGTGGGAGTCGCGGCGGTGAGCAGGTCGGCGTTGGGGTCAACCGACGTGGTTTGCTGGAACGCGCTGTCGGGGTAAATAAATCGAGGTGCGCAGCCGTTAATCGTACCCACCGAGGCGCGCCACGGGAATGCCTGCATGATTTGGCACATTTGCGGCGACAGACTCAGGACATAGTGCTGGAACGAAGTGGTAAGAGCCGTGGCTTTCCCCCCGTCGTTAGGAAGGCCGTTGAGCAACGGGAGGTTGCCACAGCAAACCCCTGAAGGCACCGTAAACTGCTGGGTGGTCGATTGCAACTGACGGAGCCCTTCGTAGCTGATGAAGAAAAAAGTTTTGCCTTTCTGGATGGGGCCCCCAAACGTCAAACCATACTGCCCCATGCGGAATGGAGGAACTGCAGGCTGACCCGCCAAGTTGAAGTCGTTGAAATTTCGCGCATCGAAGACGGAATTCCTCAGATAGCCAAAAGCTGTGCCGTGGAAATCGTTCGTGCCGGACTTCGTGACTAGGTCGATCTGCCCGCCCGCCTGCGTTCCGTACTCCACATCGTACAGCGCGCTGTCGACCTTATACTCCTCGATTGCGTCCTGAGAGATCTGCAAACGGGTTTGCGATTTCTGCGCTTGCTCCTGGATGCCTCCGGCGTCAACTCCATCGATTTGGAAGTTATTATCATCTCGTGCGCGCCCGGCGAAGCGAATCGTCCTTTGATCGCCGCCGCCATCATCCTGCGCAAACGGTGCCAGCAAAGTAAAACTGGCCCAGTCGCGTCCATTGTTTGGCAGATTCAGAATCTGATCCGTCGCAATCACCGTGGACGCCTCGGCGGATGTTCTTTCCGCTGGAGCTAGCGTCGCGTTGACTTCGACCTTTTCAGCCGTTGCCCCCACTTGAAGTGCGATGTCCAATGTGCGCGTCTGCCCGACCCGCAAGACGAAGTCCTCGATGACCTTGGTTTTGAACTTGTCACTTGAAGCCGTCGCCGTGTACCGTCCAACCGCCAAGCCAGGGAGGCGGTAGTAGCCGTTCGGGTTGGTTTTCTGTTCCTGGGTGATATCGGTATCCACAGCCCGGATTTTCACTGTGGCTCCGGCGATCGAGGCTCCAGTTGAATCAGTCACCGTGCCTTCGAGCACGGCGCGATCGATTTGTGCGAACGCAGCCACCCCGGAGATCGTCAGCGGGAGCATGATGAAAAGAGTCCGCCGAGCGAGAGCAAGGAAGAATGTTGAGTAAGATGAGCAGACTAGCATAAGTGCCTCCCATTAAACTACGAGGGATAGACGCCTTTCCCGCCGATGAGACTCAAGTTGCGTTGCTTCTTAACCTGTGATTCTAGGAAGGCCTTATGAAGCCGATGTTAAAGGACGGTTAATATTTTTTCAGACTCTGTTTTTTGAAGGCGCTGTCGTTCTAATCTAGGCAAGCCAAGCCCAATCGGGATCGCGGGTCAGGGGAATGAGACTGCTGGTTGTCGAAGATGAACACCGCATGCTGGAGCTGCTTCGCACGGGATTGCGCGAAGAAGGTCACACAGTCTTTTGTGCTGCGGACGGTACTGAAGCTTTGCCACTGCTCCGAGAACACAAGTTCGACGTTGTCATCGCGGACGTCATGATGCCCAGGATGAACGGCTTCGAAATGGCTTCACAGATGCGTGCGGAAAACAACTACACACCTCTCCTCATGCTCACCGCTAAGGACACCGTTCCGGACGTCGTCCAAGGTCTGGACCTGGGCGCCGACGACTACATGACGAAACCGTTCTCGTTCGATGAACTGTTGTTGCGCCTGCGTGCGTTGAAGCGCAGCTCGACGGCTGGTCAACCGTTAACCCTTCAAGTAGCAGATCTTTTGCTCGATACGGCCACACACCGGGTGACGCGCGCAGGAAGAGACATCCGCCTTACCCGGACTGAGTACTCCTTGTTGGAGCGCCTCCTGAGCAACGCCGGGAGAGTGGTGCCGCGCGACGCCTTGATTCTTTCGGTCTGGGGACACCGTGAGGGAATCGGAACCAACACCGTCGATGCCTTTGTCCGTCTCTTACGAAACAAGATCGAAGGCGCCGGGCGCGAAAAGCTTATCCATACCGTGCGCGGAGTCGGGTACGTGATCCGGAAGGAAATCCCATCGTGAGAAAGCTGTCCATCGGTTTTCGGCTGACGATTTGGTACTTGGCGCTGTTTGCGGCAGCCCAACTGTTTTTTGGTGGCGGAATGTGGCTCCTGTTGCGTCGGAGTCTGTACAACATCACCGATGATGAGCTAAGGGGGCAGATCGATGATCTGACCAACTTCCTGGAGGCGCAAAAGAAAAACGCCAGCGTCAGTAAGTTGCAGGAAGAACTCTCCGAGGCCTATCTTCTCGAACACTCGGGCGATTATCTGCAGATTTATGACGAGAGCGACCATGCTTGGGTTTTTCGCGCTGACTTCTTGCAGCAGCACATGCCGGCTGACGGGAATCCGGGAGTCGTGGCGCAAGCCCGATACCAGGACTACACACTTGCCGGTCGGTCCTTCCGCTTTTTGACCCAGAAGATTGAGGTTAACGGGCGCGCGTTCGATGTACAGACGGGATTGCCCACGGCTCCGGTCGCCCGAATTCTTGTTCTCTTCCGTCGCTCTCTTTTGATGTTCGCTCCGCTGTTGCTCTTCGCCGCAGCCTGCGGCGGATACTGGCTAAGCCGAAAGGCATTGTCTCCAGTCGATGCAATTACCCGAACCGCGCGGACGATCAATGCTACGAACCTGAGCGACCGACTGGAAAAGCTAAGAACTGGAGACGAACTTCAACGCTTGTCCGACACCTTGAACGAAATGCTCGGCCGGATCGAGAGTGCGTTCGTTCGAGTGACTCAGTTCACAGCAGATGCCTCTCATGAGCTGAGGGCCCCGATTTCGTTGATTCGTACCGAAGCAGAGATCGCCTTGAGGAGGCCGAGGGGAGAAGCCGAGTACCGGGAGGCTTTGCGCCATATTCTGCTGGAAGCCGAAAGGACCTCGTCCCTGGTTGGAGAACTCTTGGCCCTTGCGCGCGCAGATTCGGGCCGGGAGAGCTTGCATCTCGTTCCGGTTGATTTGCGTGGCATAGTCACTGAAGTCGGCAGGCAGTGGCAGGAATTAATGGCGGTGCGAAAGTTGACCTTCACGCAACTGATCGCAAGTGAGGATATCCTCATCCTCGGCGACCAGAGCGCTTTGCAGCGGCTCTTAGCCATCTTACTGGATAACGCCGTGAAGTACACGCCTGCACCAGGAACCATCGAAGTTGTTCTGGAGACTCAGGGCACTTTGGCAGTCATTCGTGTCTGCGACTCCGGCATTGGGATCATTCCTGAGGAACACCCAAAAATCTTTGAGCGTTTTTACCGTGCCGATAAAGCCAGGAATCGGGAGTCGGGAGGGGCTGGCCTTGGCTTAGCTATTGCCCTGTGGATTGTGCAGCAACATCAGGGCTCGATCAGCGTGCACTCCAGTCCCGGCGAAGGTTCCACCTTCGTGGTTGAGTTGCCGCTGCAGCTTGCAACCGAAAGCGCGTTAGAAACGCGCGCTGGACTCGCGACGAGGTAAAGTCTCGGGTCAAGTCTGACACGTGGCTTGTTCGCAATCCCTGCAATCTGAATGAAGTCATCCGGGCTTCCTCCAAACCTCAGCAGAGTAATAATCTAGTGGTTGGGTTGCGGGTGATCTCCATGCGCTGGCGGTGGATCGCGGTTTTTCTGATTCTGGCTTTTGTCGCACTGATGGGCCTGACGCGCTTTGGTTCCTCAAAGGCCCTGCTGGGGTATGCGGAAGATTCTTTGGCAGCCGTATTGCAGAAAGGATCCTTAAAGGACTGGATTAAGAAATGGTACGCGACGCCACTGACGCTGAAGTCCTTGAACCTGCCACCCGGATTTGCGATTGGCCTGTTCGCGAAGACCGAATCGCCACGCATGATGGCCTTCAGTCCCGGCGGTACGCTGCTGGCCACTTCTCAGGGTGCTGGAACCGTGACCGCTTTCCCTGACCCTCACCTCACCGGCCAAGCTTCGTCTTCGGCCAACGTTTTGAAGGATCTGAACGGGCCTCACGGCATCGCTTTTCACGGGGGATATCTCTATGTCGCCGAGATCACGCGACTGGTTCGTTACGACTGGGATGAAGCGCATCTTCGTGCCAGCAATCCATCCGAAATTGCCAAGCTGCCCGAGAGCCTGGGCGGGCACATGACCCGCACCATCTTGTTTGCCAACAACCGGCTTTACGTCTCCGCGGGTTCAAGCTGCAACGTGTGTAAGGAAAACGATCCCCGGCGAGCGGCCGTTTCCGAGATGAAGGAGGATGGCTCCGAGCAACGCATCTTTGCCTGGGGACTGCGGAACTCGGTGGGATTGGCCTTCAATGAGAAAACCGGCACCATTTGGGCGACCGACAATGGTCGCGACTGGCTGGGCGACGACCTGCCTCCCGATGAAATCAACGATCTTGGCACGGGCGGCGATTTCGGATGGCCGTATTGCTACGGGAACCGTGTCGCGGACACCACCTTCGGTGGAGCAACTGAGCACTGCAACAACACCATCCCTCCTCAGGTTGAGTTGCAGGCGCACTCGGCGCCGCTCGGGCTGGCGTTCTACTCGGGCAAAATGTTTCCCGCTGATTACCAGGGCGATTTGTTTGTGGCATTTCACGGTTCCTGGAACCGCAGCGTGCCCACGGGTTACAAAGTTGTTCGGATCAAGATCGATGAGCGTGGGCAGCCCAAAGCAGTGGAAGATTTCATCACGGGATGGCTCCCGCCGGGCGAAACTCGCAAGGGCAAATGGATGGGCCGGCCGGTGGGATTCGCGATCGCAGCCGACGGATCGCTGTATATCAGCGACGACGGCAGCGGGTCGATTTACCGGGTCACTTGGCAACAGCCATGACTGACAAGAATTGCTTGAGGCTGCTTACGACTGCGCACGTTTTCGGCTGCTACCGAGAAAAGCTCCCAGCCTACCGGCTAGTTGAAATGGCTGGAAAAGGCGGTGCTTCAGCAAGCGATTTTGAATTGCCTGCTTGGTGCTGGAGCCATGAAAGTCGACCAGTTTGAGCTCAGCCAAGAATGCAAAAAGCTGATGGTCTTCCGCCCCGGGCACGCCGATCGATGTCCCGCGAAAGATGGGATTGCTGCGAAACATGAGTCGAGTTGCTTCGAACAGGAATGCGTTGGGATTCGTGTTCACTTGGCCGGTATAGTCGAAGTAGGGGCCATCCTGCACGCGGATGCCGGGTCGAAGCAAACCTTCAACTACGATTTCGGAGTTCGCCGGAACCTCCAGATTTACCGTTTGGCATTGGACGAGGTTGACGGCCTCCTGCTGCAGACCTCCTGCCAGTTCGTATTCGTCCATTGCGTAGGGATAGGCTGCCGCGGCAGCCATAATCACAGCCTCGCTGACGCCAATGGCAACGGCCATGGGCAGTGGCTGGCCCTGCTTTTCGGAATTTGCCATATGCCGAGACAGGTGGCTTTTCGGGGAAGCGCTGACCGTTGCCTGCCTCGGCCCTAGCAGTTGCATCCGGTACACACCGACATTGCGAGAGCCTGTCTCGGGATCTTTGCTTACGTTGATGTGCCACGTGCCCAGGTATCGACCGCCATCGTGATGGCTCCAGTGCGGAGCGGGCAATCTAAGTAGATCGATATCGCCCTCCGATACGATGTTTTCCAGCACAGGTCCAGTTTCAGCGAGAAGCGGCTTGACGGGCGTGGCCACTCTCTTCTTGGCTTCTTCTATGAGGCTCTTCCCACTGGTTCCGGGCTCCAGGCCGAGGGCAAGCCCGATTGCCTTGATGTCGGATAGTCCATTGGAAAATAGCCGCTGATTTGGATAGTCCTTGATGTTCTCGAACAGAAGCGGAGTTCGACTCTGTCTCGACATCCTGCCAATGTCGAATTTCCAATCAGTTTTCTCCGGGATGCGCACCAAGTGGCCCGCATCTGAGAGAACTTCTATAAAATGGCGCAAATCCATCGTCTTCGATCGCTTCAACCCGGAGGCCACGGCCATCCCGGCTCCGAGATCATCGTGTATCGCGGACCCAATCACGACTTGGTTGCGCATTCTTCCTGGAGGATATCGTGCGGCGCCGAATGTGCAGTGCCAAAGCGCTCTGGCTGGTACAGCAACCGGGCTGCCCGCTTGGCGAAGTACGTGATGATGATGTCTGCGCCCGCGCGCTTCATGCAAGTCAGTGCTTCCAGCATGATCGCGTCTCGATCCAAGCGTCCGAGGCTCGCGGCCGCATCGATCATGGCGTATTCTCCGCTTACGTCATAGGCGGCCAGCGGCATTTGAAATTCCTGCTTGGCGCGATAAACGATATCCAGATAGAAGAGCGCAGGTTTTACCATCACGATATCGGCACCTTCCTCGATATCCAGAGCGATTTCGCGCATGGCCTCATCGGAATTGGAGAAGTCCATCTGATGGGTTCGCTTGTCGCCAAAGGTTAGCGTGGACTGCGTGCCTTCCCTAAAAAAGGGAGCATAAAGCTGCGAGGCGAACTTGGCGGAGTATGCCATGATCGGGAGGTTGTGAAATCCGTGCGAATCCAATGCCTCACGCATGGTGTGAATCTGCCCATCGAGCATGGCAGCCGGCGCCACCATGTCGCTCCCAGCCTCGGCATGGGAGAGAGTGATTTTTCTAATCAGTTCCAGCGAGGCATCATTGTCCAGATAGCCGTTGTGGATGATTCCGCAGTGTCCGTTCAGTGTGTACTCACAAGGGCATACGTCAGTGACGACGAGTAACTCGGGAACCGTACTTTTCAGCGCTCGTACTGCGTCTTGAACGATCCCGTGCGGAGAATAGGCTGCAGAGGCTCCTTCATCTTTGGTCTCGGGAAGGCCGAACAGAAGGACTGCGGAAATGCCGAGATCACGCGCTTCTTTGACTTCCTCGACCAGGCAGTCAATGGATAGATGATAGTTGCCGGGGAGGGATTTAATTTCGTGCTTAATTCCGCTGCCCGAGATTGCGAACAAGGGCAGAATGAAGTTACTGGCTGAGAGCGTGTTCTCGCGAACGAGTGCCCGTATGGTTTCGCTTTGGCGGAGCCTTCTGAGTCTTCGTGCCGGGAATCCCATAATAGTTTCCTCTCACTTAGTTGTACATTCTGTGGGGTGGCTATTTTCTTTGTGTAAGTGGAAAGGCAATATCTTGCCGCTTGCGGTGGAGAGGGGAGAACCACGTTTGATTTGCACCATGCCGGACTGCTGCCACATTTCGCTTCCGGACTGGGCCCACGATTCGGGACTGCTTTCGCCACGCTTGAGCAGCATCATGAACTTGTTCAGCACATCGTTTTCGTTGACTCTTCCCACTCGCGGGCTGACCAACAGCTGCAGATGCGTGAATCCCTTCGAGTCCTCTTCTTCGATGAGTTGGTAATCGGTACTTTTACCGCCGAACCTCTCCGGCAATTCCTTCTCCAGGATGCGCACGAAGTCGGTGTCGACAAACGTTACCCCCTCGCCGGTCAGTTTTTCATAGCTGCGGATATTGCAAAGAACGGTGTCGAAGCCGAGCTCTCCAAAACGGCAATTACAGTCTTTCGTATCAATGTCGCCATAGTCGCCCATACCGACGTTGAGAAGTAATTTGGGCGACTCATGGAGAAGACTGGTGAATAGATAGGAATCCAGAGAGAGATCGAAATTCGGAACAATGTGCTTGTGCGGGATGATCGCGGTAGTGTCTTTGTAAAGGTGGCAGTGATCGCTATGAGCGTGAATTTGGTCGCAGCCCGCCGCAATAACGCCGGCTTCAGAGATGCCATAGACGGGGATCGCCTCGGCACCCGCCGCCGCGATTTCCTTCTTCTTTTGTGGCGTGAGCGGCTCTCCGGTGACCAGGAACTTGGCACCCTTGAGACTCAGGTTTGCCTCGGCTGCCGCGATGCAGACCCTGACCGCCGAAGCGGCGAATGTGTAAACGACACAAGTTGGATGTTCGCGGAGTGCCTCGGCGGCCCAGTTGGCTACTTTGTGCGCATCGTCGAGCCCAGCGTATTCCGGCTCCGCCAAAGAGAGACCATAAAATCGGCTGACCGCGAAGATTGCCTTCGTGCCCCATCTCTTCTCCCAATTGACCCGCACCTGGTTTTCCGCAACCTGCGAGAACCAACGTCGCGCCGGGTTTCCGATGTGCGCGAAGCGAAGGCTGGAGTTGATTCCCGGCGCTCCCGG
>Ga0187816_10000521_pt1 | contig 11645 bp, 8 predicted proteins | sample NC_wetland_sal_i_16_FD_132960 | JGI IMG/M metagenome (GOLD analysis project Ga0187816, IMG submission 132960) | Wetland sediment microbial communities from Neuse River Estuary, North Carolina, USA - SO4_1 | ecosystem: Environmental > Aquatic > Freshwater > Wetlands > Sediment | place: USA: North... | reverse complement strand
CGCTCTTGGACGTGCTCGATCTTTCTGGAGGAGTTCTCCCCGCTGCGGCACTGCGGCACATTGAAGTCCAGCGCCTGGTGGCGCACGAAAAGCGCACCATGTTGAGCGTCGAGATCGGAGAGACCAACGATCCGGAAGCCGTGCGCGACCAGTTGCGCGGTCTTGCAGTTCAGGATGGTGACGAGATTCACATCTTTCCGATCGCGCCTTATAACTCCAGGTCCATCTATCTCGAAGGGCACGTGTTGCGCCCAGGCAGGTATTCCTACAAGCCGGAAATGAAGCTCTCGGACCTCGTGACTTCGTACGCAGACCTGCTTCCGGAACCTTCGACACGTTATGCCGAGATCATTCGACTGCATGCACCGGACTATCGCCCCGTTGTTGAAACTTTTGATTTAGCCGCCGCTCTTGAACATCCCGACAAGGCGCCCAAGCTCGAGCCGCTCGATACGGTACAGATTTTCGGACGGTACGATTTCGAGCCTGATCCAGAAGTGCTCATCACCGGTGAGGTTCGTGTACCAGGGCGTTATCGCACGGCGGGACAACAGCACTTGCGCGATGCGATTTTTCAGGCCGGAGGCGTAACGCCCGATGCTTGGCTTGATTCGGCACAGCTGTTCCGCCGGCAGCCGGACGGGACCACGCGAGTCTTCAGCATCAACTTGAACGACGCACTCGCGGGCGATCCCTTGAATAATGTCTTGGTCCAACCGCGCGACCGCATCCTCGTACATCGCCAACCGCAACAAGTTTCGCCAGCAAGCGTGTACGTAAGGGGTGATGTGGCGCGCCCGGGACGTTATCCACTCGCAGCCAACATGCGTGTCGCCGACCTGGTCCAGTCAGCTGGTGGGTTGTTGCGCAGTGCAAATTCCGGTGCGGGTGACCTCACGCATTACGCGATCTCTAATTCGTCTGGCGAGCGCGTGCAGGCGGGACATCAGGACTTGAGTGTAGCTGCTGCACTCGCAGGAAACGAAAACCAGAATCTGCCGCTCCACGATGGCGATGTGTTGACCGTGCCCCAACAGGCTGATTGGAACGATATCGGTGCGACAGTCACCTTGCGCGGAGAAGTGGGAAAACCCGGTGTCTATGGCATCCGCCCAGGCGAGCGGCTGAGTTCGCTTCTGAAGCGTGCTGGAGGACTCCTGCCGAGCGCCTATCCGCGCGCAGCGGTGTTCGAGCGGACCGAGGTTCGTGAACTTCAGCAGAAAAGTCGTCAGGAGCTGATTCAACGGCTCGAGCAGGAGTCCACAGTGGTGAAGACTTCGGCAGCCACGAGCGGAACGGAAGAAGCCGCGTTGCAACAGGCCGCCCTCCAGCAGCGTCAGCGCGTATTGGATGCGCTGCGCAACGCTCCTGTATCGGGGCGGCTGGTAATTCATCTTCGCCCGGACCGCAATGACTTTGCGGGTTCGCCCGACGATATCCAACTCCGCGCCGATGACTCGCTCACGATCCCCAAGCAGCCCGGGGCCATTTTAGTTATCGGACAAGTATATAACTCCAACGCCCTCACCTACACACCGGGAAAGAACGCCGAGTGGTATCTCTCCCGTGCAGGAGGTCCGACGCAACTTGCGAACAAAGGACAGATCTTCATTATCCGCTCCGACGGATCGGTCACCGGCGGAAAGCAGGGAGGCTTATGGTCCGGGAGTGTGCTCTCGGCGGCGATGGGACCGGGCGACACCATCGTGGTGCCGGAGAGGCCGGTTCTGGGAAGCAATACGTTGAAAAACATTTTGTCAGTCGCGCAAATCGCGTCGTCGGCGGCATTGGTCGCGGCTGTCGCCATTCCCTGAGGACAGATGAGTACGAGGCACCTGATGGCGTTTCTCGGAATAACGCTACTGTTCAGCACTGGAAAGGCAAGTGTGTCGTCCGCACAGGCACAAAGCATGGGACCAGCAGCATCGGAAACCCCTTCGGAGAAGCACAACCCCCCTTCAAAGACCGATGAGTCGGCCGAAGCGACCTCGGTGAGGAAAATGCCTCAGGGAACGCAGACCGGGCTAGTGGGAACGTTTGTCAGTGATCAGCGAGAGATTTGGACGAGTCCAGCAAAACTTCGGTTCTCCGATACGGAGTGGCTTATTCCGCTCAGCGGAATTACTGCCGCACTCTTCATGACGGACCGCGAGTTCAGCAAGCACTTGTCGCAAAGCCCCACAACAATCAGCAATTACAAGACCCTGTCGGACGCTGGCGTAGCGGCATTCGTAGGCGCTGCTGGAGGAATGTGGCTTTTGGGCCACGCCTCGCACAACGAACACTGGAGTGAGGCCGGGTTCCTTGCTGGTGAAGCGGCGTTGAACAGTCTGGTGATTGCTGAAGGATTGAAATATTCGCTCCGACGGGAACGGCCATTCCAGGGTGACGGCAGTGGACCGTTCTTTCAGAGTGGTGGCACTTCCTTTCCATCGGAACACGCCGCTGCAGCATGGTCGGTTGCGGGAGTTATCGCACACGAATACCCCGGCCCGCTAACCAAGATCATGGCTTACGGTCTAGCTTCTTTGATCGATATTTCGCGCGTGCGCGCACGCCAGCACTTTCCGTCCGATGTGCTCGCCGGCAGTTTGATTGGAAACCTTGTCGCGCAGAACGTTTACAGCCGTCATCACGATCCCGATCTCGGCGGCTCGGAATGGAGATCCATCGGCGAGATCGTCAGAGATGACATAAAGTCTCGTCCAGGGCTTCCCGGCTCGCCTTATGTTCCCTTGGATAGCTGGATCTACCCCGCCATCGAACGGCTAGCAGCGCAAGGGTTCATCAACACGGAATTTCTGGGCACCCGGCCCTGGACGCGGATCGAATGCGCGCTTCTAATTCGGCAGGCTGATGACCGAATTGCCGACGAAAACATTCCCTTATCCGATTCCAGCGGTATTTACCAGACACTTTCCGAAGAATTTTCCTCCGATATCAACGCGCTGGAACATGGCGGCGAGGATACCCTGCGCCTGGAATCGTTGTACACACGGTCCACGGAAATCGTCGGGCAACCCATCAATGACAGCTATCATTTCGGCCAAACCATCATCAATAACTACGGGCGCCCCTACCAACAAGGTTTCAATACCGTCGACGGGTTTTCCGGCTGGGCCGCTGACGGCCGGTTCACATTGTACGTGCGCGGGGAGTATCAGCACGCACCTTCCGCCCCGGGTTTCTCGCAACCTATTGAAAACCTGATCGGCACATTGGATAGGAATCCCGTCCAGCCTGCTACTCCCATTCCCTCGACGAATCAGTTTCGCCTGCTCGACACGTATGTCTCAACGAGCCTTGCGAATTGGGATTTTGCATTTGGCAAGCAGAGTCTTTGGTGGGGCCAGGGAGAAGGAGGCGCTCTGATGTTCAGCGACAACGCTGAACCCATCTACATGTTCCGCGCCAGTCGAGTCGTCCCAATTTCTCTTCCATGGATTTTTCGCTACCTCGGACAGATGAAAATCGATGCCTTCATCGGGCAGTTGGCGGGCAATCAATTTCCGCCTCGGCCGCTTCTGCATGGAGAAATGATCAGTTTTAAGCCCACTCACAATTTGGAATTGACTTTCACTCGTTTGGCGGAGATGGGCGGGACAGGACGCGCGCTCACGCTTGCGGCAATTTGGAATAGTTACACGAGCCCGCGGGAGTCCAGCTACTTTGCTGCAAATGAGAATCCGGGAAAGCGGACCGCAGGCTTTGGGTTTTCCTACCGCATTCCTTTTGCCCGCAACTGGCTCACCATTTACACGGATTCGATTTCGCCTGACGACATATCACCCCTCAGCGCGCCACGGAGAGCTGGGGTCAACCCGGGGATCTACTTGTCCCACTTCCCGAAATTGCCAAAACTCGACCTCCGTGTGGAAGGCGTGAATACCAATACTCCCTCTTCAAGCGTCGGCGGACATTATATCTACAACGATTTCTTTTACCATGATTTGAGTATCAACCAGAATAACCTCATTGGAAGCTGGATCGGAAGAGAGGGCCAGGGTATCCAGGGTTGGTGTACCTATTGGTTTAACGCACGGAGTTCGCTCCAATTTGGTTACTGGCATGCAAAGGTCGCTCCGGACTTCATTCCACAAGGCGAGACGTTCAACGACGGCTCGGTGCAGCTGAGTTTTTGGGTCCGCCGAGATCTGAACGTGGTGGCTTCGACGCAGTATGAAAAGTGGCTCGCGCCTGTTCTGGCTCCAATTGCTCAAACGAACTGGACGTCGACGCTCGGGATCAGTTATCAGCCTCGGGGGTTCAACCTGCCGTTCCACTCCAGCCACAAGGACAAAGATCCGGGCACAGATCAGGCGGATAAGGACGCCACGAAATGAGCGGCACGGGTGTCAAACAGAGTCCGGCAATAACGGACCCGGAAATCCTCGAGCCGGGACTTAACGGCGAGAGCACCTGCGAAGAACAGGAATTCGCGGCCGTGGCAGAGCGCCAAGCGTGGGTCTTACGATTGCTTTGGGACCGCCGACGGTCACTTCTCAGGGCTGGCGCGATTGGATTGCTCGCCTCGACGCTTGTCGCGTTCTTAATTCCAAAGTCATATACGTCCACGGCTGAGCTCATGCCGCCAGACACGCAATCTTCTTCTGGAATAGCCATGATGGCAGCCATGGCGGCGAAGGCGAGCGGCGGGTTGGGTTCTGTGGCCGGCGATTTGCTCGGAGTAAAAAGCTCGGGTGCGCTCTTCATCGGTGTTTTGAGGAGTGAAACCTCCCAGGATCGCCTCATCCAGCAGTTTGACTTGAGAAAAGTCTATAGCAAGCGTCTCGTGGCTGACGCGCGGACTAAACTCGACGAAAACACTTCGATTTTGGAAGATCGGAAAAGTGGCATCATTTCTGTTAGCGTGACCGATCACAGTCCGCAGCGAGCCGCGGCCATCGCAAACGCTTATGTCGACGAATTGAACTCGCTCGTATCTGAGTTATCGACGTCCTCTGCCCACCGGGAACGAGTGTTTCTCGAGGACCGGCTTAAGCTCGCGAAGCTGGATCTTGATGACGCCACAAACAGGCTCGCCCAGTTCTCAAGCAGGAATAACACACTTGACATCCAAATAGAAGGCAAAGCCATGCTCGACGTGGCAGGCAATCTTGCGGCCGAAATGATTGCCGGGCAATCAGAACTGGAAGGACTCCGCCAGATCTACACCGACAACAACTCTCGCGTCCGCTCTCTGAATGCTCGCGTGGCGGAACTTCGCAGGCAGCTCGAGAAACTTGGCGGAACGGAGAAAAAGGTTGCGAGCGGCACCGACCTGGCATTGATTCAAACTGCGGATCCTCCGTCCAGCCAGTCCGCCGGGATGCCCTACCCCACGATCCGGAGCTTGCCATTGCTGGGAGCGAAATATACAGACTATTACCGCCGGGCGAAAATCCAGGAGACCGTGTTCGAACTGCTGACTGAGCAATATGAACTCGCCAAGGTGCAAGAGGTCAAGGAGACCCCCAGCGTGAAAGTGCTGGATCCGGGGCAAGTTCCGGAGAAGAGATCATTCCCGCCTCGGATGCTGATTGTGTTTCTCGGAACCTTCTCGGTTCTTTCGATTTCCGTGATGTCGGTGCTCGTCGCCGAACGATGGCGCGCCGCAGATCCGGGTGATCCCCGCAAGATTCTAGCGCAGGAAGCGGTGACAACGCTGAAGGCGCACTTTTTCTCGCGAAATGGCACGGGACCAGGAGCGAAGTCAGCAGAAGAATTGGACCGACTCGGCGATCTCCAGCCGCCGAGCAGTGAGTCTCGGAAGCCTTAGAGTCTGTTGTAAGTGAAAGAAGGTAAAAGGGTTAGGTCACAAATTGCCCTGTAAGTGACGGGGCGAAGCTGTGAAAAGGCAATGCTGCATACATCAACAGGAGAACCGTTCGCGGTGCGGATTGCGAGAGACGGATTTTTCGCTGGCAGCGAGTTGGAAGCCCACCTCCAGCCCCGGTGGTATGCGGCATATACACGCGCGAACCACGAACGTCTCGTTGTTACCCAGCTTGCTGAACGCGGCGTGGAAAATTTCTTGCCGCAATATGAATCAGTGCGCAAATGGAAAGACCGCAAAGTGCGGCTGCAAATGCCACTCTTCCCGGGATATGTATTTGTTCATTTGGCGTTTCAAAACCGGCTAAAAGTGCTGCAGGTTCCGGGTGTCTCTTGCCTGGTGGGTTTTGGGGGGAAGGCTGTGGCGGTTCCGGAAGAAGAGTTCGCGAGGATCCGCGGATTATTGCAGCAGGGCCTCCGTGCCGAGCCACACCCGTTTCTGACAGTCGGGCGGCGAGTGTGGGTGAGGAACGGGCCACTGGCGGGGACGCAGGGAATCCTGCTGCGGCGAAAGGGAAACTTTCGACTGGTAATTTCGATTGAGTTGATCCAGCGAGCGGTAGTCGTGGATGTAGATGCGGCGGACGTGGAAGCGCTGGCGTAGTGGAGTTGGAAGGCAGCAGCTGTGGCATTTTGTAACGGGGGTTGGCGAGTAGCTGGCCCCATGGTTTTTGTAACGATATGATTCGATAGGATTTATTGGTCAAGGATCTGCAAACGATATGATTCGATTGAGTTTATGGGAACGGCCCGGAGGGGCAGCGAAGAGTATGAAGTTTGGCGGTGATTGCGGCTGACAAACGCAACACACACTTTCACATATAAGTACTATTTTCAATAGATTATCAGCAATGGAAAAAAGGGTTACGGAAAGCGGGGCGGGGGATTGAGGGTGGCTGGGGATCAAAGGTTGCCCATAAGGGCAAAGAAATGGCTGCGAACTCCAGAGAGGATCTCAGGACGCCCGGCGTTCGATCGCAGGCCGCAATGGTAAGTCTTGTGCGCAGGTTGGCCGGACATTCTGTCACCAGGAACACACTGGCCCTCTACGGAATCCAATTTACCGGCTATGTCATTCCTCTGCTTACCCTTCCCTATCTGGCAAGAGTGCTGCACGCACAGGAGTTTGGATTGCTGTTGTTCTCGCAGTCGTTCGCGGTATGGGCTTCGATAACGATCGAGTACGGCTTCAATTTGTACGCTGCACGGGAGGTCGCCCAGAACCGGGGCAATCGAGAGGCGCTGGCTGGGACGGCCGCAGGAGTACTTGGGGCCAAGCTGATCCTACTGTCGGGATTCATCGTCATTATCAGCGTGGTTGGACTCACGGTGGAAAATTTCCGGCAGCACCCAAACTATTTCGTGTGGGCAATCCTTCAGGCCCTGGCCTTCGGATTCAGCCCGTTCTGGTACTTCCAGGGCATTGAACGCATGGTGGGGGCTGTCCTTGTGGAGTTTATCGCGCGCCTAGCGGCTACGGGGGCAATTTTCTTTTTGGTACGGGCTCCCCAAGACGGATGGAAGGCGCTGGCCGCCCTAGCCGCTGCGGGTTGGGCCATGTTGCTCATCCAGATGCTTTGGATGTACGGGGAACTAGGCTTCCGTCGGCCACGCCGGATAGATAGCGTTCGCACACTTAGACTCGGCTGGGATATGTTCCTCTTTCGCGGCGCTTTTAATATCTATAGCAGTGCCAACGCTTTCATCTTGGGGCTCTTCGTTCCCGCAGTGCAAGTGGGCTATTACGGCGGTGCGGAAAGAATCGCCCGGGCAGTTCAGGGCTTGACGGGGCCGTTCACGTCGGCCATCTATCCGCATATGAGCCGCCTGGCGTCCGAGAACGCTCCGAAAGCAACGCGGCTCGCGGGATACACGCTTCCGCTTGCCGGTGCAGCGGGGTTTGTTTTGGCGGGCGTGCTTGCGCTATTTGCCTCGCGTCTGGTTCTCCTTATCCTGGGGCGGGACTACGAAAGTTCAGTTCGAGTCCTCTATGTCTTCGCTCTAATTGTTCCGCTCAATGCCGTTAACGATGCTTTGATCATGCAATGGATGCTTCCCCGTGGCATGGAACGGATTGTGGGAACGGTTACTGTAGGCGCAATCGTGATCAATGTTATCTCGGCGAGCGTGCTGGCTCCCTTGTTTGCTTACATAGGGATGGCCTGGGCCATCCTCATAGCGGAAACCTGTAAGTTGACCGCGCTCATCGCGATCTTGCTTAGGCGCGATCTGATTCCGGGGAGCATATTCCGGGAGTCCAAATCTCCATCCATCGAATTGTCATGAGCGGGGAGACACGAAGTAATAAGGTGGAACGGATTTCGGCCTGTCGTATCGCGCTGGTCGTGCCTGCCAAGCTGCTCGATAAGACGACTTTCGCGAGGTTACCAAAGACATGAGTAGCAATCATCTCCCCTGTGTGAGCGTTGGGATGGCAGTCTACAACTGCGCGGCGACGGTGGACGCCGCTGTTCGATCCATCGCGAATCAGGCGTTTTCTGATTGGGAACTGTTGCTGATCGACGACGGATCGATGGATGGCACAGCGGATTTGGCGAGGTCTCATCCGGACCCACGAATCCGCGTCTTCTCTGACCAATTGCATCAAGGTCAAGCGGCGCGCTTGAACCAAGCCATCGAAATGGCCCGAGGAAAGTTCTTTGCTCGGATGGATGGTGACGACGTCTCCTATCCTGAGCGATTGGCGCTGCAAGTAGAGTATTTGGAGAGTCATCCCGAAATCGACCTTCTCGGAGGAGGACTTCTCGTTTTCGGCCGCGATGGCCACGTGCTCGGGACTCGTGAGAGCCGGGTCGCCCATGAGCAGATCTGTCGGAGGCCGTGGGCGGGGTTCCACTTGGCACACCCAACCTGGCTAGGGCGAATTGGATGGTTCCGCAAGCATCTCTATCGCTCGGAAGCGGACCCCAACCAGGACCAGGACATGCTGCTCCGGAGTTATGAGAACAGCCGTTTCGCAGCAATCCCCGAGATTGTCCTTGGATATAGAGAAGAAAACTTATCATTGAGAAAAATGCTGGTCGGCAGGCGCTACTTCGTGCGGTCGGCGATCCGAGAAGCTTTGCACCGGCGAAAGTACTTGATGGGGTTGGGTACCGTGGTTGAACACACCCTCAAGGGGCTCATCGAATGCTTGGCAATGGGCACGGGACTGGACTACTCCGTGCTTCGGCATCGTGCCGCGCCGGCCGACGAAGTTACCGTTCGACGCTGGAAGCAGGTCTGGGAGGAAGTTCAAGCGGAGCGGCGTGCCTATGGTGCGTTCTCGTGCGCGGGGAGCATTGCAGACTGACGGAGTGGATGCACGTTATCGGTCGGCCGAGAACTCAAAGTGGAAATCCCGACGAAGAAGGAGATCACCCAAGTGCCGTTCGAGGCCGATCACGAACTCTGTAGGGATCTACTGACAAAGCAGACATCCGTTCTGGACTATGGCTGTGGATCTGGCCAATTCCTACAGTTGGTTGGCGACAGAATTGGCGAAGGCATCGGAATCGATCTCGACGTGCGCTTGGTGGAGAAGGCAGCGAGCGATAATCGGTTCGCTAATGTGCGGTACATGCAAGCAGATGCGATTGCCAAGCTACCTTTCGTGGACGGGCGCTTCAACGTGATTGTCGCGTTTGGTGTCCTAGAGCATGTCGGGCCTGAGCAGCCATACCTTCGAGAATTCCATCGATTGTTGCGGCCCGGAGGCAGTCTCGTCATCGCGGTTCCTTCAATGGGACCTTTTCGCGCGTTTGACATTGGGAACATCAAATATAACTTCCCGCGTCTCCATCGGTGGTTTTACTGTCATGTGGCGCGCCAGCCGGAGTACTATGACCGGAACTTTGGCGCCGATGCCCCCATGTTTGGGCAGTTTAGCCGAAACGCTACGCAGCACAATCATTACAGCGCGAACGATCTCGTGTCCTTGACCGCACCCTACTTTCGTATGGATCGCCACAAGCGCTACGGACTATTTTTCGAGTTCATTCAGTTCCTTGAAGTATTGGTATGCAAGCCATTCGGACGTTCGAGCGTCAAGCTCTTCGCGTATCTGATTGAGCAAGACTGTAAGATACTGTCGCCTCTAGGCGGAGCTAACATCGTCGCAGTGTTCCGAAAGCAAGGCTCCGGCCCTGCGGGTTACTAAAACGTCCTAAGGCATCTAATGGCGACCCTAAAAAGCAGAGCTCAAGACTTCGTAGACGAAAAACTTCACTGACTTTCGAGGTCGCCACCAAAGATGGGCATCGAATTCCTCGGGCTGTGATGCAACCAGGCTAATTGGCAATGAACCGTGCCTGCTTTTGGACAGGCCCGCCGAGAGGGAGCCCAATATTAAGGATAGTTACGAGGCCGATGTTGTTCTGGAGTATTCAGTCAGCAAGAAAAAAGAAATCGCCACTGATCACCGTTAGCGGCGCATTGAAACTGCCCGTGCTACCCCATCCCAAGCCGGAACCAGTGTTTTCCTTAGAGCAAGCCGCATTCGCGCTCTTGCTAATCATGGGCCTGTATTTTCCTACCTCCATGAATGGAGAACATAGCGTCCTGAGCGTCTTAATTGCCTTCGCCCTCCTGTTTCTCCTGCTTGCGTGCCTGGCCTGGAAGCACGGCATTCGCCGCGAAGTTGCGACGTGGGTCTCACTGCCAATCATGATCGTTTTAGTGAGTTGCACTTTATTTAGGATGGTCAACAGGCCGGCCGAGTTCGACCCGGGGCTATTCATTAAATTCAGTGCGCTCGCACTAGTTTTCGCGTTGGACCTGCGAAGGGTTCACTTTGGTGGTGTCGTAAACCGAGTTTTTCAGGCAGCAAATTTTGTGAATATCTTAGTCGGACTTGCAATACTCTTCGGGAGCGAGTGGATTACAGAAATTCTAACCAAGTATTATTGGATCTCCGAGGACGATCTCCTGCCAGCGATGTTGAGATTACACAAACCAGTACTGACCTTTGGAATTCACTCCTTAGCTGCGTTGTATCTTTATTTGTTTTTCTTCGTCAACTGGGAAGATTATAAGCGGCGTGGTAGCAACATGTCGCTCGCGTTCTCAATCGGTTATTTTATCCTTCTACTTGGACTGACGTCGTTCACGTCGTTTGGTCTGGGCGCTCTTGCGCTGGCGCAGATGGGTGTTTGGTTTTGGAACCGCAATCCCAGGATGGTTATAGCGGCGGCCATATGTATTGCTGCTCTAGTGCCGTTAATGGTCGGCATCCTTGCCGACGAGATCGACAGCTCCAAGGATCTAGCGCAGCTTGGGAAAACGTTCTTGAATAGTGAGCTTAGCGGGCCGGTTGCGCGCTTTGGGCCAGGCGGCGAGTTGCGAGCCGAGATCACCCACTTGTTCGGCCATCCATTCTCACCGATCGGTCTTGCGCGGAGCGAATCGGCGTTTGCTGTCGAGTCCCCGGAGCATTTTTATGTCGGCGATTCGGGACCTCTCGAATATCTGACGCGGGGCTCGATTCCTCTTTTGTTTTTGATCTACTTCGGGCTTTATCGATTTTTGCGGAATAACTTAACGTTAAGAACTCATAGTACGGTCATATTTCTGGCGATTTTGGCCTTCGAGACCGGATATTCAGCGTTAAGCTCTTCCCGCACATACTTTCTGCTTCCTTTTTTTGTAGTCTCTCTGAATGGCATGGCGCTGACACCGGATCATCCCTGGCGTGGATATGTACGTCGATACGCGAGCCAAAGGTCAAATGTTCTTCCTGCGCGACGACTGGATTCAAGCAGAAAGGGGCAGAGCACGTGAGTGAACCCCAGGGAGGCCGCGCGCCACGAGTG
>Ga0187816_10000520_pt1 | contig 11653 bp, 11 predicted proteins | sample NC_wetland_sal_i_16_FD_132960 | JGI IMG/M metagenome (GOLD analysis project Ga0187816, IMG submission 132960) | Wetland sediment microbial communities from Neuse River Estuary, North Carolina, USA - SO4_1 | ecosystem: Environmental > Aquatic > Freshwater > Wetlands > Sediment | place: USA... | reverse complement strand
CCCCCGCAACCATGGGCCCTTTTCGCCAAACGCGAAGGGGGCCCTTCCTTTTTTGACACACCACTCGCCAGTGTTACAAGGGAACTCATGAGCGCGCAAAAAAAGAACAGCATCCCGCCTGCGAAACTTGCGTTGTACGACGCGCTCATCAAAACGAACCTCAAAATCCAACGAAAAGGTGCCGCGAACCCCCTACACTTCGTTGAACGGCCATATGTTCAGCTACCTCGATGATTCCGGCTCCCTGGCCCTCCGGCTCTCCGAGGGTGAACGCGGGGAGTTCCTCAAGAGGTACAAGACCACGCTATTCCGAGCTTACGGCGCCATTACGAAAGAGGACGTCACCATCCCCGAAAAATTGCTGCGCAACACGGAAGAACTCCAGAAGTACTTCGACATGAGCTACGAATATGTGAAGTCCTTAAAGCCAAAACCATCCAAGAAGAAGAGTTGATAGTAGGCCGCCGCCGTGGAAACCACTTCTCGTTGACTGGCCCAACTGGCCGCAGCATTCGGAGGGGTAACACCTATCGCCGCGGGCAGGGATGGCACAACTGCCAACCCACTTGAAAAGTGGCTTTACGCAACGTGATGGCGCTCTAGCGCGGCCCAAAATGGACCCAAATTTCAATGTCAATGGGCGCGATACCGTCTTCTTGCAAGTGATTCAATTTGGCGGACCCACCTCATAATCCGCAAAGTACTAGGAGGCCCCGTTGCGGCGCCTTGTTTTCAGCTACTTACGAGGCGCTTCGCTGCTGGGCGTATCTCCTTGAATTAAAGTGCAATCAAGTTGTGGACGATATACTCAACAGCGGATAGGCGAAGACGAATTGCGAATCCGCGACGCACTGGAGAAAGAACCCGTCCCATGGATAGCATACAGGCACTTATCGTGGACGATTCCTCGGTCATGCGAAAGATCGTGGAGCGCTCACTGCGGCAGGCGGGCGTCCAGCTCAGCAAAGTATTCGAGGCTGGGAACGGGGCCGAGGCACTGGCCGTACTTAAAGACAACAAGGTCAGCCTTATCCTCTGCGATATCAACATGCCTGTGATGGACGGTTTGGAATTCATCAAGCAGCTTGCCGGCGTGGAGAGCTGCAAGGGCGTGCCCGTGGTGATGATTACAACGGAAGGCAGCGAATCCAATGTGGTCACCGCGCTTTCCTGCGGCGCTAAGGGATATATCCGCAAGCCCTTCACCGAGGAGCAGGTGAAGGAGCACGTAATTCCGCTTTTGGCAGGGGCGCGATGAAATCCACGAATGATCTGCTTACAGCCACCAATAAGCACCAGGATTGGGTCCCGCTCCTGGAAGTCGCCGCGCGAGAAGTCTTCGAGCTCATGCTCGGGTGCAAGCTGAAACCGGCAGCCACGGATGCCGGGGCAAACGAAAACCTGGACGTTACTTCCATGGTGGGCTTGGCCGGAAAATTGTGCGGACTCTTGAGCGTCCGTTGCAGCAGCAAGGCAGCTGTGCTGGTTGCCTCCAAAATGCTGGGAGTGGATGTGGACAAGGCCAGCTCGGAATTTAAGGATGCGCTTGGCGAAGTCTGCAACATGGTGGCCGGCAATTTCAAAAACAAGATTTCCGGGTTGAACGAAGGTTGTATGCTCTCTGTGCCCACCGTAGTCGTAGGCAGCGATTATAGTTTGCACTCGATGACGGACTCCCCGGCCATAGAAGTCCGGCTCTTGTTCGAAGATTTGCTCCTGGTAGTATCCATCCAGATTAACGAATAATCTTCTCCTCGGCATTCTCTCCGGCGTCCATTCCTCCACGGTTCTGTTCGTTCCGACGGCGTTGTGCAAGAACCAAGTCTGAAGGCAATTGGACTAGATTCGGAACAGGGCGTTTCGTTACGGATGCTCTGACCGTGGTTCGAACTCAGGATTTCTTTGCGGACCCGCCGAACACAGTGGATACCAGCCCTGAAATCTCTTCGATGGCGTCGTCCAGCTCAAACGTGAATCGAGCCAGGTCCACTTCCTGAAGATCCGGATGTTCTTTCAGAAGGATAGCCCATGCGGGGTCAAACAGCAGATCGGCCTTTTGCCGCTCATAATAGCCGTACCCGAGTCCTCTCATGCGGCACAGAAGATCACAGAGGTGCACCATGGCCACGAGGGCCGGCGAGGATTCGCTGCGCTCCACGTCATGGTGGTGCGCAATTACTTGAATGATTTCCTCGTCCAGCTTCCATTGTTCGGCGACAGCCCGACCTGTCTCACAATGTGTAAATCCCATCGCGGCGAGCTCAGCTTCACCAAGCGGTATTTGCTCCTGTGTGGCATGTTGCACGGCCCTCGCGAATTCTTTGGAAAAGACCATGCAGTTCGCAAGAAACCCGATATCGTGAAACAGTCCTGCCATATAGGCTTTTTCGCCATCGACGCCGGCGAGCGACTCACTGAATTTTCGGCAAACCATCGCGCATCCCAGCGAATGTTTCCAGAATACGAGAGGATCCAATCCCCACTTGCTTATGGGGAAAGCTTGTCCCATGCAGCAGGTGAGGAGGATGGATTCGACCCGCCGGAGTCCCAGACTCACAACCGCCGCTGAAATGGACTGGGGCGGCTTGGCCAATCCGAAAAGGGGCGAGCTGGCAACGCGGATGCACTGCGCGGCGATCGCCTTGTCGTAGGAAACCAGTTCCACGACGTCGTCGAGATCCACCCTCTCCGACGGCTCCTTCAAGAGCTTGAGCAACGGCAAGAGCACCGCCGGGATCGCGGGAGTGGTTTCGATTCGCGAAACCCGCTTGCGAATATCCGGAGCAACGATTGTGGTCATGGCTTTGCACCCTGGAGGGGTGGCTTCCAATAGGCAATTGTCCCCGGGAAATGGACCAGGTGGAACTGGCCGCTCATGCCCAAGAGCGATTCCGAAGTGCCCAGGAAAAAGTATCCCCCATAATTCAAATTGCTAAAGAAATGGTTGATGACCCGGGTCTTCGAGGTGCCGTCAAAATAGATGAGCACATTGCAGCAACAGATTAGGTCCATGCCCTTCATGAAGAGCATCTTGGATTCATCGGTTAGGTTGAGGCGGTTGAAGGTGATGTTCTTCTTGACCTCCGGACGAACCTGGAGCTTCTTATCGTCGGAAGGCACAAAATATTTTCGCTTGAAATACTCTGGCGTATTTCGAACCGCGTAATCGCCGTACACCCCCACCTTGGCTGTTTCGACGGAACGGTCATTCAAATCAGTCGCAACGATTTCAAATTGCCACCCTTTCAGCAGCCCTTCGCTCTCTTCCATCAGATTCATAGCCAGCGTATAGGGCTCTTCACCGGTCGAGCATCCCGCGCTCCATACCCGCAACTTCTTCACCGCCTGCTTCGTCTTCTCCGCGACGAACTCCCGCAGGATCACTTTTCGCAGTGCGTCGAGTTGGGGCTGTGACCGGAACAGGCACGTCTCGCCGATGGTGATTTCGTTCAGGAGTTGGCGCAGTTCCCCGTCACGGCTGGGATGAGCTGTCAGATGGTCCCAGTATTCGCGCGGATTCTTGAGGCTTAATTGTTTCAACCCGCGCGCGCAACCATCAACCAGCAGATAGAGTTTCTCCTCGACCTGATAAATCCCCGAAACTTTGTAAACGAGGTCGCGGATCTGTCGGATTGCCGGGTCCATCACTGCGATAGGCCTGGCACCGAATGCCGGTGCTCCAGTAGTTTGTGTGTCGATCGTCATTTGGCCGGCCGCTCCAAAGGCACTCGACTGCTCATTTCAGGATCTGGTTGAGGTCTTCGGCTCCGCATCACCCGGCGCGTGATTTCCGGCGCCAGCTGATCAAGGGGGTAAACGGCGTCTGCCTCTCCCGCCGAATGCACAAGGCCGGGCATGCCCCACACGACAGAGGTGGCCTCATCTTGAACGATCACTTCGCCTCCTGCTGCGCGAATGCGCTGGGCTCCCAGTACGCCATCGGACCCCATACCCGTCATCACCACTCCCAGGACCGCCGGCCCGTATGCTGCTGCGACCGATCGAAAAAGCACATCCACAGCCGGCCGGCATGAATTCTCAGGCGGATCCTGATTGAGACTCAACTGTCCTTGCAGACCTGGGCGTTTCACGGTCATATGGAAATTCCCCGGCGCGATCCACGCGTGCGCTGGACAAAGGGCTACACCAGCGCTCCCCTCTTCGATAGGAATCTGCGAGTGGCTGGCGAGCCTCTCCGCAAGTAGTCTCGTAAAAAGCGGCGGCATGTGCTGCACGGTGACAATCGGTACGGGAAAATCTTTCGGAATCATTGGAAAGAGCGCTGCAAGGGCGTTGGGGCCACCTGTGGAAGTTCCAATCGCCACAATTTCAATCACGCGGTTCGCCGGCGCGCGAAAGCGCACCACGGGACGAGGGGGAGGCTGGGGCAGCTGCAACCGTTTTCGTTCAGGAATTGAACAAAGCGCCTTGATTTTTGGGATTAGGTCCGTGCGAATCGCGTCAATCGCAACCGTGGGGCTGCCTGTATTGCTCGGTTTTGTGGCGTAGTCCGAAGCGCCGAGCGCCAGGGCATCGAGAGTAGCCGCCCCGCCGGCTTCGGTGAGCGTGCTGAACATGATCACCGGCAACTTCGGGTATGCCTTGCGTACCTCCTTCAGCGTCTCGAGCCCGTTCATCACCGGCATTTCGACGTCCAGCGTTATCAGGTCCGGGTGGAGCTGGGGGATCTTGGCAAGCCCGATTCGCCCGTCCCCTGCGGAGCCCACCACCAGCAGATCGGGGTCTTTGGACAAAGTGTCGGTGAGCAATTTCCGAATCACGACCGAATCGTCCACAACGAGGATGCGAATTGATGTCATCGTATTCTGCGTTTTCCCTTAACGCTCGTAACAATGTGGCTCGCCCGATGCATCCCTGCCCTCAAGCGTTTAATTCCTCGTCGCGCAACGAAATGAGGCAAGCTTCGTTTCTCCTCGACCACCTGAAGCAGCGTGTCGAGCCGCGTGCCCATTCCCTTTGCCGCCCGAGTCCACCTTGAACCGGTCCACCAGCCCTTGAAGCTGCGTCGACATCTCCGCCAGCTGCGCCGCCGCCTTCTGCGAATCGTGTGCGCTCGAGGACGTGCTTTGCGCCGCCTGCGCCATCCCGTGCACGTTCTCCGTGATCTGCCCTGACCCCTTCGCCGCCTCCGCCACGTTCCGTGACATCTCGCTCGTTGTCGCGCTTTGCTCCTCTACCGCCGTCGCAATCGTCGTCGTGAAATCATTAATCTGCGTGATTACCCCGCTGATCGCTCCAATCGCCTCCACCGCGCTCTTCGTGTCTTCTTGAATCGCATTGATCTTCCGGCTGATGTCCTCCGTCGCTTTCGCCGTCTGCTTCGCCAACTCCTTCACCTCGTTCGCCACCACCGCAAACCCCTTCCCTGCTTCCCCCGCCCGCGCCGCTTCGATCGTCGCGTTCAATGCCAGCAGGTTGGTCTGTTGCGCAATCGACGTAATCACCTTGATCACCTGTCCGATTTCCGCGCTCGATTCCCCTAGCTTCGTGATCGTCGCGTTCGTCGTGTGCGCCGTCTGCACCGCTTCCGTCGCTACTCGCGCCGCTTCGCCCGCGTTCTTGGCGATGTCCTTGATCGTCGAACTCATCTCCTCCGCGCCCGTCGCCACCGTTTGCAGGTTCTGGCTTACGTGATCCGTAGCGTTCGTCACATTAGTCGCTTGCGCCGAAGTTTCCTCGGAATTCGCGGTGATCTGCTGGCTGGTGGCGGAAAACTCCTCGCTCGCGCTGGCCACCTGCTGTGCATTTTGACCAATGGCGATGATCATTTCCTTCAGGCTGGCATTCATTTTGTTCATTGCATCGGTCAAATCGCCGATTTCGTCGTCGCTGAGAAGCTTCAAATCATCGAGCGTCAAGTCTCCTGCTGCTATCGCTTCGGCCTTCACGAGCACCGAGCTCGTAGCTCGCGAAATCCGGCGGCTGAGGAAGATCGCCACGAAGCTCCCGATGGCGAGCCCGGCGAGCGCCGTGGCAGCCACTGTCCAGACCAGCGAACTATTTGCAGCGTCAACCGCTGCGGCTTCCTCATTCATGAATTTGTCGTTGGAATCTGCAATCTTCCCCAAGGAATCCTTTATCGGCTCGGTAACGGTTGTCGCCTTGTCGGCGAATTCGTTTCCAGCTTTCACGACGGCATCGGAAGCGCCGTTTGCAGCCAGGTTGACTGCGTCCTCTTGGACTTGTCGGAGCTTTGGGAGTTGTTCCTTAACTTGGGCCAACAGCCTCCTGTTTTCCTCGAGCTTCCAGTGCAGCGAGAGTTCAGTTAAGGCTGCAGCATCTTTGTCAACATCGCTCCAGGCGCTAGCAAAGAGTTTTCTGGCTTCTTCTCTCCTTGCTGGTTGCGTGCCCGCAAGGATAGCCTGCCTCCCTTTGCTTTGCGTTTGATTCAGATCCCTTTGCAGATTCTTAAGTGCATTGACGGATGGGACGCGCGTTTTGATCACGAGCCCCGATTCTCGATTGATTTCGCCTGCCTTGAAGTAGGAAAGCACGGCGCTCAAAACCATTAAGGCCAGAACCGTTCCGAATCCGAGGCCCAACTTTTTTCCGAGTGTGAGTCTCACGTTTGTACCCTCTTGATGAACAAGTTTGGAATTCGCAAATTGCGTGCGGCGGACCGGACCGACGGAGCGCGAGCCGGTACGTCAAGCCGGCACAACGGATTCCACATCCGCGGCCATCTCGCAGGCTTTTCCGGTATCCAGGACGTGCATCAGGCGGTTGTCCAGTTTGTGGACGCCGGTGATCATCTCGCGGATCTTGCCGTGCAGCGTTTCCGGCGGGCGCTCGAAGGAGCTTTCGTCCACCTCGACGACATCCCCAATCTCATCCACGAGCAGGCTGACGGCTCCATCCTCGCTGCGCACTACCACATTCATGGGCAACGTGTCCGCGGGGCGGTCTTCCAGTTCGAGCCGCCGCCGCAAATCGATGGCCGTCACGATTTGGCCGCGCAGATTGATGAGGCCCTTCACCACCCGGGGGGCAAGTGGGACCTGCGTCATTTCCAGGTAGCGAATCACCTCTTGCACGCCTTGCAGTTCAACGCCAAAGAGCAGTTTGTCGAGATAGAAAGTGCAGAATTGCAGGGATTGCGCCATGGCTCTTTATCCAACCTCCGCCGGAACCAGCTCATTCGCTTTGCCCACGCCTGCGGCCCGGAGAATCCCGGGGATGTCCAGGAGTTCGGTGACGCGGTCCTGGATGACTGCCGAGTACAGAACACCGGGGCGGCTGGCCGGATATTTCACTTCGGCGTAGTCCTCCACGATGTCTAGAATTCGCTCGACAACGAGCCCAACCGTGTTGCCTTCGTGATTGCAGACCAGCACCTGGATCGGCGCGGCCTCGGCGGAAGCCACGAGCGGCTTCGCATGCCTCGGCTCGGCGCGCCGCTCCTCGAGCACGCTCGCCAGATTGACCAACGCCAAAATCTTCCCGCGGTATTGCGTCACCCATTGCGTGCCCGCTTTTTCGATCTGGGAGGCGGGCATTTCTTCCAGCCTTGCGAGCGCATCCAGCGGCAGAGCCATGTGCGCGTCGTCCGGCCCGGCAAAGAGCAGGAACGTCTTCTTTTCGCCGCTCTTTCCCGTCGCTTCCGCGGCCTTTTCGCCCAGATTGCGGTCGCGTACTTCGGTGATCACGCTGGCACGCTGCGCCAGGCCCATAACGTCCAGAATCAGCGCCACTTTTCCGTCCCCCATGATGCTCGCCCCGGCGAAGGTTCGGACGGTTTTGAGTTGTTTGCGGAGGGGCTTCACGACAATTTCCTCGGAATCATTAATGAAGTCCACAACGAGCCCGAACTGGCGCTCATCGGCCTGCAGTACGACGATATTCACGGCTCCGTCTTGCTGCGCTTTGTTTTTTTCATCGCTCGTAATCTGCAACTCCTTATTCAGGAATACCAGCGGGAGCAAGCGCCCGCGGAGCCGGTATACCGGAGCGCCGTGGACCATCTCGATTTCCTTTTCCACTTCATCGGCCTCCAGCCGGACCAATTCCGTCAGGTTTACCTGGGGGATCGCAAACCGGTCATTGCCGGAGGTAACCACGAGCGCAGGGATGATCGCCAGCGTCAGCGGGATCTTTACGCGAACTGTTGTTCCCTTGCCCCGCTTCGATTGCACGTCCACCGATCCGCCAATCTTCTCCACATTCGTTTTCACCACGTCCATGCCCACGCCGCGGCCGGAGACGTTGGTTACTTTCTCCGCTGTCGAGAATCCCGGCAAGAAGATCAAGTTGAAAATCTCCCGGTCGCCCATGCGCGCGGCTTGTTCCGCGGTAACCACGGAGCGCTCCACGGCCTTCTTTCGAATGCGTTCGACATCCAGACCCGCGCCGTCGTCCGATATTTCGATGTTGACCTGGCCGCCCTCGTGGAAAGCGCGCAGCGTCAGGCGGCCCTTGCGATCTTTTCTCGCCGCGACGCGGGCTTCCGGCAATTCAATTCCATGGTCCACGGAATTGCGTACCAGGTGAGTGAGAGGATCCTTGATGGCCTCGATGATGGTCTTATCGAGCTCGGTTTCTTTCCCCTCCATTTCTATTTCCACTTCTTTGCCGCACGCGAGCGCGACGTCACGCACCGTCCTCGGGAACTGGCTCCAGACGTTCCCGATGGGCTGCATGCGAGTTTTCATCACCCCTTCCTGGAGCTCCGTGGCGATCAGATTCATGCGCTGGGAGATGGCCAGAAAGCTGGCGTCTTCGCTTGCATTCGAAAATTGCAGAAGTTGGTTGCGCGCCAGGACCAGTTCGCCGACAAGATTCATGAGCTTGTCGAGGACGTTCACGCCCACTCGAATTGTTTCCGCGGCTGCGTCGCGCGGCCGTGATTCTCCCGGCGCGGAGGGTGCGGCCGATTCCGAAGGCGGCTGGGATTCTGCTTTTGGCGTGGGAGGCGCGGGCGGTGCTTCTGCGATCTGCGGCTTGCTCGGTGCTATTTCGGCTGGCTGGCTGGGCGCGACGGCCGCGGGAGCACCTTTTTTCCCTTTTGCCCCGGGAGTTTGTAAACGGGTGAGGGCCTCAAGCAATTCGGGATATTCGTTGTTGCCGTCTTGGCCTGTGGATTGAATTTCTCCGAGCATCTGGCGGACGGCGTCCACCATATTCAGCAGTCCCGTGGTGATTTCCGGGTTGAGCGTGAGTTTCCCGTCGCGGAGAAGCGTCAGGAGGCTCTCGCCGACGTGCGCAACTTTCTCGAGTTTGTTGAAAGCGAGAAAACCGCATGTTCCCTTGATGGTATGTATGGTGCGGAAGACGCTCGCGAGCGCGTCTCGGTCCGTCGGATTTTTCTCCAACCCGACCAATTCTCGATCCAACCGGTCGAGGTTCTCATAGCTTTCAACCAGAAAATCCTTGACGATGTCGCTATCACTCATCGGTGTCCTGTTCCATTTGGGTACGGTTTTTTAAGCTTGGTCACTCAGCCATGGCCCCTCTTGCCCTTCCGCTTTCGCTGATGCGGAAAATCCCCGCCCTGAAGAACCGCCAACTCAACGCAGAGAATATTCCTCCGTTCTCGTTGTCTGTATCGGCCTCTGAGTCATAATCGTTAGAGCGAGCCATTCGACGCGGTCCAAATCGATCCGAACGGAGAGCGGCATAGAAAGCCGTGCATATCCCGTGCCAGGGGGAATCTCGCCAGATTAGAGCTATTTAAGTAATCCGGGTGCGTGGTTAAATCGAGGCCCGTGAGAGACGCGAGGGCCAAGGAAATCATCCCCGTTTTGGCTGGATTCCTCCCGAGCGGGGCCACTTGTCGCACTGGCATCGTGGCAAACCTCGCGGGGAAAGCCGTGCCAGCATGTTAAGGCCAGGAAGGAGAGGTGGTTCCGAAGGAAGTTGATGCTGCGCTTCCCGCAGGAGCTCCTAAGCCCGGCAACCAACAAAAAACCTGCAACCCAAGATACAATTACATTACCCCGGTGGGGGAGGAGCAGCGGCAAGCAATATCCGGCCTCTGAATCCGTCTCAGGAATAGCGGAATCGAATCGCTAGGAGTGTGGGCGCGAATGGCGACGCCTTCCAATACACCCAAACCAGACCTCGGCTCGCTGCGCATCGGCGAGTCTCAGCGGAAGCCTCGAAGCACCGGCAAATTATTTAGCATCGCCGCGGCGCTTCTTGGCGTGCTGATCATCGTGACCGGCGGGGTGTTTGCCTTCCGCAATCAAAGGCCGGTGGTAGAGGTAGCCATCGCACAAAAAGCCACTGCCGGCCGCCCTGCGCTATTGAATGCGAGCGGGTACGTCACCCCACGCCGCCGCGCCACAGTCGCAGCCAAGATTACCGGCCGCGTCACGGCCGTAAATTTCGACGAGGGCATGCACGTCCGCGAAGGCTATGTCCTCGCCACGCTCGACGATTCCGACGTTCGCCGCGCGCTTGATTCCGCCACCGCCGACCGCAACGCCACCGAAGCATCGATCGCCGATCTCGAGGTGCAGCTCAAATACGCGCAACTCGAGCTCCACCGCGCTCTCGAACTCCAAGCCGCTGGTGTGCAAAGCCAGGAAACTCTCGATAATGCGCGCACCGCCGCCGATAGCCTGCGAGCCAAAATTTCGCTCGCCAAGCAGCAAGTTATCGCTGCTGAGGCGCGCATTCGCGAAGCCCAGCAAGCTGTGGATAATTGCGTCATCCGCGCGCCCTTTGACGGCATCGCCGTCTCCAAAGACGCGCAAGTCGGCGAAATGGTCTCCCCCATTTCCGCAGGCGGCGGCTTCACGCGCACGGGAATCGCCACGATCGTGGACATGAACTCGAACGAAATCGAAGTCGACGTCAACGAAGCCTATATCGCGCGCGTTCTCCCCGGCCAGCCCGTCACTGCCGTCCTCGACGCCTATCCCGATTGGCAAATTCCCTCTCGCGTCCGCACCGTGATTCCCACCGCCGACCGCCAGAAAGCCACGGTGAAGGTTCGCATCTCCTTCATAAAACTCGATCCGCGCATTCTTCCCGACATGGGCGTCAAGGTAACTTTTCTCGGCAACGAGCCCGAAGCAAAGAATGGCGCGCCGGCTCCCGCAGCTCTGGTCCCCCAGGATGCCGTCCGCGAAGATAGCGGCAAGAAATTTGTTTTTCTCGTGAAGGAAGACCATGTCGAGCGCCGCGCCGTAAGCATCGGCGGCACTCGTGGCACCGACGCGGAGATTTTCGCCGGCGTCAGCGCCGGCGACACAGTCGTCGTTAAAGGCCCGGCCAACCTGCACGACGGCCAGGCCGTCGAAATCAAGAAATAGGAGCAGACGAGATGGTCCGAGTGGACGGCAGGGGGAGTGCCGGCAGCTTAATTCAGATTCGCGGCCTCGACAAAACTTATCGCCGCGGCGGCGAGGAAATCCACGTCCTCCAGGGTCTTAACCTCGATGTGGACAAGGGCGAGTTTCTCGCCTTCATGGGGCCGAGCGGCTCCGGCAAAACAACGCTCCTCAATTTGCTCGGCGGCCTCGACGTGCCCTCGCGCGGGAGCATTACCGTTGCCGGCGATGAAATTACGCACATGTCCGGCAGCAAATTAACGGAATGGCGCGCGCGCCACGTGGGATTCATTTTCCAAATGTATAATTTGATTCCCGTTCTCACGGCGTTTCAAAACGTCGAATTGCCGCTGCTGCTG
>Ga0187816_10000519_pt1 | contig 11655 bp, 9 predicted proteins | sample NC_wetland_sal_i_16_FD_132960 | JGI IMG/M metagenome (GOLD analysis project Ga0187816, IMG submission 132960) | Wetland sediment microbial communities from Neuse River Estuary, North Carolina, USA - SO4_1 | ecosystem: Environmental > Aquatic > Freshwater > Wetlands > Sediment | place: USA: North... | reverse complement strand
GCAGCCTTCTGCCCTTCGCGGTGGCACCGCGCACAAAGCTTGGGGACATTGGTAGCGAAGGTGGGTGACTGAGGATCGCGTTTGCCGAGCACTCCGTGATTTCCATGACACTCCTTGCACGTTGGGGCATTAGGATCGTTCTTGGCGAGGAGTTGCCCGTGGGTGCTGGAGACGTACTGCCTGGTGATTTCGTCGTGCTCGTGGCAAGAGGAGCAGTCCACCTGCCGGGTGATCGTTTCGCAGGGCCGCACATGGGAGGCATTCACTTCCGAATGACACTGGCTGCACGCGACTTTCGCGTGGCGCGAATTCTCGAGTTCTGCAGCAGGGACATACAGCGACGCCCCGTCCCGAGCGCGTTTGAGGTGCTCATTGGCGTGGCACCGCATGCAGTCCGCATCGGCCATGCCCTGGGTGTAGAAAACCTTCCTGATTTTGTGGGGCTGATGGCAATCCACGCAGGCTGGGAGGACGTTGGCTTGCTTTTGCCAAAGCTCGCCGCGGATCACTTTGCGATGCACGGCTTCGATCTCGGCGTGGCAACGCGAGCAAGTTGCGGCAATGTTTTTGCGGGCAATGGACGAGGCCGGATCGGTATGCGGGAGGATCAGGTGAGCGGTATGACAGGAAATGCAAGAGGGGGCGACGATGAGCCCTTTCCTCAGCAAACCCTCCCCATGAATACTTTCGGAGTAGTTTTCCAAAATATTGCTTTGTGGAATGGGACGGTTCAGCTGAACTGGTGTTCCTTCCTGGTGACACTTGCCGCATACAAAAGGAATTTTCAGCGGGGCTACCGCGGAGCGCGAGTCCTTCACGGGTAAGATGTCGTGATTGCCGTGGCAGTCCACACAGTGCGGAGCCAACGGGTCCCCACGGGCGATGGCCTTCCCATGTAGCGAGCGGGCGTGCTGCTCCATTTCGCTGGGATGGCATGCCCCGCAGTTAACCCTGGCGAGCGGCGTCTCATGAGGCAGATCTTTTCCCTCTAGGTCGGCGTGGCACCCTGTGCAACCTAAGCTGCCATGTACTGAAGCAGAGAACTTCTTCGCCTCTACGAAGAGCGAGACGGTTTTGCCGGCTCGTGTGGTGGTCAGGCTCTTTTCGCCGTGGCAGGCCAGGCATTCCTCGCCCGGCTGGGAAGCCCGGCCGGCCTTATCAAGCGCGTTTTTATCGGCAGAGAGGTAGGGAGAAGCCAGGAACAGGAGCAGCGCGGCGAAGGAGGCCCCGCTTGCACAGTTGGAAATCTGCCCTGGTCTCATTTCAGTACGCCCGGAATTTTCTGACTGTCTATCTCATCCCAATATCCGCGAGCACTTTCGGATTTTGCTCTTCCACGGCCAGCAAATTATGGCAGGCGGTGCAGTCGTTGGTGATGACTTGCCCGTCCTTGCTGACGTGGCTGCCGTCGTGGCACCGGAAGCATCCGGGAGAATCGTTGTGCCCAATGTTGTTGGGATGAACGCCCCATGTCACTTTCATCTCCGGAAAAATGTTTCGCAGATAAATGCTCGCGATGCTATCCGCGGATTGCTCGACGACCGCGCGACGCGAATTGTACACGTCCGGATAATTGGTGTGATAAAAGGTCTTCAGACCGTCGACAATCCGTTGCCGTGCCGTGTCCCGGTCCGGATAGTCCGCTTTCAGCAGTTCCACCCCTTTCTTGCGGATATACGGGAGTTCCGGGCTGATCAGACCCGTGGCCATCTGCGCGTTCACGGCATTTTCCGGCAGTTCAAACGCATGCGTCGGACGGTTGTGGCAATCCACGCAATCCATCGAACGGTGCTCTCCCGCGGCGAGTTGCTGCTTGGTGGCCTGGATGTCGCTCGAAACGTATTCGACGACTTTTCCCTGGTCGTCCGTGTAATAGACAACGGGAATGACTTGCCGCTGGTCGTCGATCGAGATGTAGCGGATGCGCTCGCCTTGATCGAGGTGCCGGCCGTGAATGCCGACGGCGCCTTGCCACGTTCGCCCGCCCACTTTCAAAAGGAGGACGGTTGTCTGTGGAGTGTTTTTCTCGTCGTCCTTGTAGGTGGTCTTTGTCACGAACTTATCGCCGGTGAAACGCTGGGGCCAGTGGCACTGCTCGCAGGTTTCGCGTGCCGGACGCAAATATTTCACTGGGGCGTGGATGGGCTGCGAATAGGTGTGAAAGGTCACGGCAAAGACTTGCCGGACGCCGGAAAGTTTCGAGCGCACAAACCATCCCGCGCCGGGGCCAATGTGACACTCGACGCAGTTCACCCGGGAGTGTGGGGATCCCTGGTAGGCCGTAAATTCGGGGATCATCACCGTGTGGCACGTCTGACCGCAGAATTGCGTCGAGTCCATGTAGGCGACGCCGCGGTACGAGGCCGTTCCGAAGATGATGACGTTCACGAGGGTCAGGAGGGTCACCAGAATAGCGCCATGCCGCACCATGGGCTCGCGAAGGTTGATCGCTGGGTAGAAATCCAACAACTCGCCTCGAACCAGCAGCCGGTGTCTCCGCAGCAAAATGCCGATGGGCATGAGCACCAGTCCGAGAACGAAAACCCCGGGCAGGATCAGAAAGAGCAGAATGCCTATATAAGGATGAGGCGGGCCGGGCAGAAGGAAATCGTAAAACCAGAAGGCAATCAGCGTCAGGGCGGCGCTGGTCGTCAGCACAGCTCCCGTCAGGGAAATTGGATTTTGGCCAAGATAATAGAGCAACCTAAGCCAGCCTCGAACGGCCCCGGGTTTACTCATCTCACTTGGCATTCAGCGGTCTCTCCCCCGCACACAAAACAGTTACGCCGGACACCGACCCCTCGCGGTAATCCGCCGCAGGCCCGTGACTAACCGGATTGTCGTGCGTCTGAGAAGTCAGGCACACCGGCGAACTTGTTTACTTCTTCAGGGTGCCTAGATACGCGGCGAGTTCCTTGATCTGGTCCGGCGTCAGGCTCTTTGCGCTGGCATGCTTCGGTGAAGTGGAGATCTGCTTCTGGATTTCCTCGGCAGTCTTACCCTTGATTGGGGGTGATTTCATCGCTTCCTTGCCTTCCGCGTTTGCGCCGTGGCAAGCCGCGCACTTCGCCTTATACGTTTTTTCACCGTTGGCCGTGTCCTGCGCGCGCGTAACGGAGCCGGCCAGAGACAACAGTGCTGCGATTGCCATTGCTGACAGAACTCTCTTCATTTACTTCCTCCTTGGTTGATTCGTGTTGCGGGAAGGCACTGGAGCGTCCGCGCCCCCCGCTAAAAATCGCAGAGCGAAGTCTTGCCGGCTACTTCTTGAACGAACGGATAAACGCGACCATGTCCTTCACTTGATCTGGAGTCATGCCTTTGGAGGCAGGCATCGGCGGCTTGCCATTCGTAATTACTCCGCCCAGATCCGCGTCGCTCATCTTCTGCACTTCGTCGGAAGCTAGATCCTTGGTTTTCATGGAGGCTTTTCCCTTGCCGTCCGCGCCATGACATCCGGCACACTTCGCTTTGTACGTTGCTTCGGCCGCGGCTTTGTCCGCTTTTGCCGGTAGACTCAGGAAGGCGATCGTTGCCAGCGCAGCCGCAGCCACCGTCATCCTTTCGACCCAACCATTTGTTTTTCGCATGATCCTCTCCCTGCTAAGATATCGGCGCAGGATTCGTGCCTGTCCTGTCGCCGTTTTAAAGGCGTATCATACCTGAACCACGGTGGCAGCGGGTGCCAATTTCACCATAGCAATTTCTCGTCCAAACCTTAATCACTCCTTCCTCAACTTTCGCTTGCTGAACACCACTATGCCTTGGGCGCATCGCGTTCAAGCTGCCGGATGTACAGGAACAGCCCGGCCACAGTCATCAAGATGAACACCAGCGCAACTCCCAAGCCCTTGCGACGAAAATTCCGTTCCGCCAGAGCCTGTTGGCCAGCTTGCAGGTTTTTCGCGGCTATCTTCAGACCCTCCTGGATGTCCTGACCGACGAGATCTGTGCGAAAGCTGTGAATGGTGACGCGCGCTTTTGTTAACGCATCCCGGGCCTGATCCTCGTCCATTCGGGCCTGGCTAACATCCATCCCGGACGATTCCGCAACGCCCAGCAGATTGTGGGCATTTTTGATGGCGTCATCGAGACGGGTCAAACCGGCGAACATTTCCGCTCTTGCCTGGTCGCACGGGTCTCCCGGAGTGTGACACTGCATGCAGGTGGCTTCAGAGCCCGTGCCCAGTTTTGCGTCTGTAGGATGACGGATGCCGTGGTTGCCGTGACAGACAACGCAACCGGGAAGACCAGCGGATTGAAAGGCGGCTTTGTGCGAGCTCTTTTCATACATCTGATCTTGGAACACGTGACATTTCGAGCAGACGTTCTGCACGGTGTCCACGCCCGGGGGAGCCGCGCCGTGATTCCCGTGGCAGGTGGTGCAGGTCGGCGCGCTCAGATCGCCACGGACGACCAGCGCGTCGTGGTGCACGCTGGTGCTGTACTTCGCGAACTGGTCTGTCGGGATTGAATATCCCTTCATGTACACGGAGTCCGCGTGACAGCGCGAGCAGGTCTGCGCGATGTTAAGAGGATGGACTTTCGAACGGGTATCGCTTGCGGGACGCAGCCCATGTACGCCATGGCAGTCGATGCATACCGCGACTTTAGTGTCAGCTTTGGCGAACAGTTTTCCGTGGACGCTTGTTTTGTACTGGCTGAGTTGGTCCGTGCGCAGCGTAGGATTGTAGTTGCGCATGAACGCCCCATCGGAGTGGCATCCGCCGCAGAGGGCTGGAATCTGGCTGCGTTCGATCTTCCCGCGGAAGCCCGCCGATTTGCTCATGGCATCGAGGTCAGCCTTGGCGGGATCGCCGCCGTGACAACTGGCGCACGTGAGTCCTTTCTGGGAATGAATGTCCTCGGCAAACTTTTCCGCAGTCACTTGGAGTGGAGGATCAAGCGCGCCGTGGCAATCCAGGCATGTGTTCGAGGTTTGCGCTTGAACCAGGCTGCTGCTTACAAGAAGCGGCAGCATCATCAGCGACGCTCGCAGCAGCCCGTTATTTCGCCACATATCCATAGATGGTCATTGCAACGATGTAGCTGAGCGCGAAGACTGCCGCACCCATGATGAATTTCCGGCCTCGCCCGCGGGCCAACGGATCAAAGAAGGGAAGCAGCATCCAGAGAGCGCCCGCGACACCGAAGACGAGGATTCCTGCGACTTCACCGTCAATAAATCCAATTTTTGCCGGAATCTTCTTGAACGTTTGGAACATAAACATGAAATACCACTCCGGCCGGATCCCCGCCGGAGCAGAGGCAAACGGGTCGGCTTTCGTTCCCAATTCCCAGGGCAAAATGGCTGCGAGCGCGCCAAGAACACCGAGAGCGATGTACCAAGCCATGAGCTCGCGCAGGAAAAAATTGGGGAAAAACTTCATCTGCCGCGCCGCTGCGGGAGAGCTATTCCAGCGGGTCTCCACTCCCGGTGGGACGCTCATGCCAAAATACTGGACCAGCGCGAGGTGAATGAGCACGAGGAGGGTCGTCAGCCCGGGCAAAACCGCGACGTGAAATCCGAAGAAGCGAGTGAGCGTTGCGCCGGTGACGTCTTCGCCGCCACGCAGGAAGACCATCACGCCGTGGCCGATGACCGGGACTTGACCGGCAATCTCCGTCCCCACTTTGGTGGCAAAAAACGCGAGGGTATTCCACGGCAGCAGATAACCACTGAAACCGAAACCCATTGCGAGGAAGAGCAACAACATGCCGCTGACCCAAGTAAGCTCCCGAGGCTTACGGTAGGCGCGAAGGAAAACGACACTGAACATATGGGCGAAGGCAGTGAGGATCATCAGGTTCGCCGCCCAGGAATGAATGGAGCGCACTAGCCAGCCGAACTGCACACGGGTCATGATGTACTGCACGCTCTCGAATGCTTCATTGGCGCCCGGCCGGTAGTAAAGCAGCAGCAGGATTCCCGTGCAGACCTGGATCATGAAAAGAAAAAGCGTTATTCCGCCCAGGAAATACCAGTAGGAGAGCTTGTGGACGGGCACGGTCTTTTTTTTCAACGGACCGATGAGATCAGCCCAGTGAAAGCGCTCGTCCAGCCAGTTGCGGACGCCAGTCGGCAAACTCACTTCATGCCTCCCGCTTTCGGCTCACGACGATCTCGCCCCCACGTAGATGGACTGTGTAGGACTCCAACGGACGAGGAGGCGGGCCGCTGAGATTGCGTCCAGCCAAGTCGTACAAGCCGTTGTGACAGGCGCACCAAATCTCGTGGAGGTCGTTGCGATACTGCACGGTGCAGCTCAAGTGAGTGCATACAGCGGATAGAGCGCGATATTCGCCTTCGGCGGTCATCAGCAAGAGCGCAGGACGGTTTCCGAATCGAAAGATCTTGGAACCGTTGGGTTTTAGATCGCCAACCTTCGAGGCGACAACTTCATCACTGCCAAGGTCAGCGACAGGGGGAGGGATGAGATAACGCAACACCGGGTAGATAGCGGAGACAATCGAAGCAAATAACCCGCCTCCCAACAACACCTCAACTAGGCGTCGCCGCGCTGGTTGAATCCTCGCGGGTTCATTCGTTTGCATAGGCGTTGTAGCTTCAGTTTCTGATCCGTCACACGGCGCACATCAGTGTTTTTTTCGCCAACTCCCGGATAAAGACAACTAGCGTATCAGTCTGTTCCTTGCTCAATCTTGTTTCGTACCCCGGTGATCAGCATCAGCTTGCTCAATCTAGGCAACGCTTTTGTCCTCATGGACAAACTCTCGGCTTTTCGGAGTTGGTGCCGGCGATCGAGCACGCGCTTGATCGAGTCCGCTCGCGCAATGCTGATAGGGAGCGCATTCTCAAACTGTGACCTACATCACGTAAATACGTGATGGAATCCCTAGCTTGACGAGTCCAGATTGCATCTGTCTCGATAGGTTTGATTCTCCTTTTCCCGGTCAGAAAGCGTATTTTAGCGAAAGCGTGACAAGATTAGCCCGGAAATTTCGCAAGGCAAAGATATCTTGGGGAACGTTGCTCGAATCTTCGTGGTAGTCGTAATAGCCCCAATAGGCCTTGCCCGTCCAACCCTTGCCAAAGTGATAGTCGAAGCCGCCAAACGGCTGCAGGTATAACGAGTCGAGCGGCCCGGTGGGCGCGTTGGGGGTGATGGTGATCAACGCGCTGCCTGAGGTGCCGGTGAGATTTGCGCCCAGCCGCGCGGTCAACCTCCGTATGGGCGTCCACGAAGCATCAAAGTAGCCGTAACTCGACGTGTTGGTATAGACCGATAGCTCTTGCAAGAGGCCCGGCAGACCAGCGCAACCGACCGTCGTGGGCCCCGCAGGAACGGCGCTGCTGGTGATGCAGATCAGGATTTGCGAGAAGACGTCGTTGTAATCGTAGCCCACTTCGAACCCGACTTTGTCCGTGGGTTGGAACATCGCCGAGAGTCCGTACGCGCGATTGTGCTGCAGATTGTTGACCTCGAAGACGTTGTTTCGGCCTTCCCAGATGTTGATGCTCCCGTTGAGGTTCAGCCAGTCCGTGACCTTGTACTTGGTCCGCACCCGGTATTCCTGCGATTCGCGCGGGCTGATGCGCGTGAAGGCGTTGTCTGCGCTCATCAATTCGGTGTCAAAACTGATTTTCCAGTTGGCCGTGGGCCGGAACCAGAGGCCGAAGACGGCGGCGTGCTCGTTGATGAAGATTACATCGGCGGGCGCGGGAGTAGAAGCGGGCACGATGAAGGTGACCGATCCATCTCCGTTCAGCGTGCAGCCCGTCGGTAGTAGCCCATTGGCGAGTGCGCATGCTCCGCGCTCTGCGAGAGCTGGTGTCGGGCCGGGATAAAAGACTTCGTCTGTGGTGCTGTAGAAATTATCAGCAATGGCGCGATGCCGGAAACGGTAGCCCAGCCTTACGCCCATCTTTGAATTAAACTGATATTCAAATTCCGCCAGATTGGTCTTCTCGTCCTGCTTCAGGAAATTGCTGTTCAAGAGCACCGCAACGTCCGCCCCGGAGCTGGTAGTGTGCACGGGAGTGCCAGCGGCCGTGCCGGTCGGGGCGGCGCATGTAGCAGGCAATGTGGTGGCAGGGGTGAACACGTTCGCAGGAGTTAACAGGTTAGCGCTGAAGAACGAACACTCTGTAGAGAGGAACTGCGCGGGGTCATGCCAGTTGTTGAAGTGAAAGGAATCGATGAAATTCAGTTTTGAGGTGATATGCCAAGTCACTCCGAAATCAGCAGTGGCCGCCACGCGCCTTCCCTCCACCGGCCCGTTGATCTGGTCATTGCGCAGATTCGTGCGCGACTCGCGGCCGAACAGTGTCTGGTCGTATCCGAAAACGTTCATGTCCCCGGCGGAGTAGGTGGCGCGCGCTGAGAGGTCCCAGTCCTTCCAGTAGTTCGACTGCAGACTGATCTGTTCGGTGGGGGTGTTGGTGCGTATTCTTCCGTCCCGCTGATAACTGAAATAGGCACTGCACGTGGGATTCACGAAACCCGTAGCCAGGAACGTACCCGCGCAGGGCTGACTGGCGCCGGCATTAAAGGAATAGCCGAGGTCCACGGGAGTTCCGTTGGACAATTGGAAGAGCGGGTTTTGGTTCTGGTCGGTGGTGCCCGTGTCTCCCTTGTAGTAGTTCCAGATCTGGTCGTAGCTGATGTTGGTCCGGGGCAGCATCTTGAAATCCACTCCCAGGCGGTAAGTGTTCACCGTCATGCTGGAGTCCTGGAATAGTGCTTGTTCTGTCCCCTGGTGGATGGAGGAGAAAACCGGTCCGTCCATGGTGTTCCTCGAATAGCCGATGCGGAACCTGACCCTGGATTGGGGAAGCAGCAGCAAGTTGTAGTCACCCAGTTTTCGCCTCGTGTTGAACGCGTGCGGGGACTCGGCCAGGACGCAACTGGTGCAGGCCGGAGCGGCGTATCCCGCGGGGCCGTTAGCGAAGGGCGTTGTGGGATTCAAGGGATTGGCCTGCAACGAGTAATCCCAGAAATTCTCGTCCTTGCGGAAAAGCGCGTTGAAGCTGTACCACTTGTTCTTGCTGATGCGCAACCGGGATGCCATGTTAGGGTCGCCGCCATAGCCGAAGTTGCTAAAGTAGAAACTATCAAAGAGCGTGCCGTGGTGATCGAGGGAGCGCATTTCCATGGTGAAGCCGAGAAGACGCGGGCCCTGCTGCAGATTGACGAACGTGTCGTAGGTCTGGAAGTTTCCGCCGACGCTCGTGAAGCGGCCGCCAAATTCGATCGATTGCTTGATGTTGTAGTTTCCCTCGTCAATGCCCTTCTGTTCGTCGTCCTGCTGAGCGCGCGCGGCGGGAAGCCCGAGAGTCAGCAGAGCCGCGAGCGCAACAAGGGTCAGCGACGCCATCAGCGTATGGAACTCAGATTTGCGGGTGGAGTTCATGTTTCGCATTCTCGTTTGCATCGTCGCCCCCTACTGGAAGAAGAACTGACTGGCGTTGGAGCCGTGAATCTGGGTGTGGCACAGCGTGCACGCTTGATACTTCTGCGCTTGGTTGTGGAATGTGGGGATAGCCGGCGCTCCCTGGTCGACGTTGAAGGAGTGGCACTCCAGACACAGGAGATTCACCTGGGCGCGCTTCAACAAGCGCGGATTCGAGGTGCCATGGGGGATGTGGCAGGCGACGCAGCCTTCGATTTTCACGGCCTCGTGCTCGTAAACGAACGGTCCCGCCTTATCCGTATGGCATTTGAAGCAGACCAAGTCCTGCGAGCCGGTCGCCCGTAGCTGCCGGCTCAGGAACCCGCCATGCGGATTATGGCAGTCGGTGCACTTCACCAATCCCTCGTTTACACGATGGTGAAACGGCCGGTTGAATTGCTGCTTCTTGTCAAGATGGCAGCCATAGCAAAGCAGTGGTTGAGGTTCCTTCATCAGGAATTGGCTTTCCTTGGCGTGGTGCGGATCGTGGCAGTCCGTGCACCCTACGTTGTTCTGCAAGTGGGCGGAACGCGCGAAATTGCTGTGTTCTTCTCCGTATTGGTGGCAATCCAGGCAGCGCGCGCTGATTTCCGCCGCTGAGGCGTTCTTGAAGGTGAAGATCTTGGTCTTGTCCCCGCCGCCCTCGACGTGCGCCTTTCCTGGCCCGTGACACGCCTCGCACCCGTGCCATTCCGGCCCTTTCTTCGTGTCCATCGTAGTCACAAAATGAGGTGAGTCTTCGTACGTCTTATAGAAGCCTTTCGAGGGCATGTCTTCGTGGCAAGTTTTGCAGGTCTCTGAACCCACATAAGAGAAGCGTCTGTAGGCCGCACATACGTCTTCTCCTGAGCGTCAGGCTTGGACTTGTCCGTAGCCGCGGCAGCCGTAACGAGCGTCAATAGTAGAGGTGCAAGAATAGGGAGGAGATGGCTTTTGCGAACGCCTGAGATGTGCATGAGAATTTCTCCCTCAGTTCAACCGATCGAGGATAACTTGCAATCCGGAGCATCGATCAAGTTGTGATTGATTTTGATTGTTAGAGAAACTTAATGTTGTGACGGAGGCCACGGGTCGCTGTGATGGATCCCACATCAAGAAGCAACCTGCATTGAGATGTCATGTTTCAGTCCCCCCGGACAGACTGCAAACTCACTGGTTGAAAAAACGTGCTGCGTCTCTTATTCCGTGCAGGCACGTCGAGGGCCCTCGGGGGTGGGGCGAGCCAATCCCCAAAAAACTACACCAAATACTAGGTTTGTCAAATGAAAACTAATTGACAAGTAAGAGTTTAGAAGCCAGAGGGACAGGACTTTTTCGGTGCTCGTACACCAAATTGGCGCGAGTTTCGTTTCATTCTGGAATTTCATCTCCACGGTGGCCAATCCCAGGTTGCCAGCATCCCTGGCAGCAGTTCCCCAGCGATTCCTTAGGCTCGCGTCGGTCTCGAAAAGCCAATTTGCATCCCAATCGCTGGCAGTTGTCTTAATCCATCGGAGCTTGCCCGCTTAGGCTCCTGACAGCGGCCACAACCGTTCCGCATGGACGCGGCAGTCATGTTAAACTTGATTGACTTTAGGCCCGTAGCTCAGTTGGTTAGAGCGCATCCTTGACACGGATGAGGTCTGCGGTTCGAGTCCGCACGGGCCTACCATTCCTGCCATGCCTGGTGTCCTTTACATTTTCAGAGTGGGACGCTGCGCGAGCTGATCATCGTACCCGCGCACGACATGCGTGCTTTTGCCGAAATGCCGACGCTATCTCAGGCAAGCAGCGAGACCGCCGTTAAAGACCTCGGCATAATCGCAGACAGAGAAACACCAAGACAAGCGCAAAGAAGCATGACGGATCCAATCAAATCTAATGATGGTCTTGAACACGCAATAAGACGATAAGCGAAGACTGCCTCACACCTTCGATCCGCTTTCCGACAAAGTCGGTCGTCTGGGCCTCCGACACGGGCACCAAATCCCCGGAATCTTCCAATTGTCGCAACGGGCCAGCGATAGCGTCCGGGTATTCCGGCGAGCGCACCACCCAGCGGATGTGTTCCTGGTGAAAGAAGACTAGCCAAGCCTCCGGGCTGCGAAGTTTTTCCGGGTCTACGATCCAACTGCCGTTGGGATCGCCGTACACGAAGGGCACGTTCAAGTAATAGACATGACGGAAGAAAACGAGCGCTTTTTCGGGGCTCTTCTCTGCGGCGAGCGCCCGGTTCACGAACTCAACTCGCTCATAGTCGGG
>Ga0187816_10000517_pt1 | contig 11659 bp, 11 predicted proteins | sample NC_wetland_sal_i_16_FD_132960 | JGI IMG/M metagenome (GOLD analysis project Ga0187816, IMG submission 132960) | Wetland sediment microbial communities from Neuse River Estuary, North Carolina, USA - SO4_1 | ecosystem: Environmental > Aquatic > Freshwater > Wetlands > Sediment | place: USA... | reverse complement strand
CACGGTTCGGTCGATATCATTGGCGGAGGTGACAGACTCTTTCTCGTCGTACGAAACTGGAGATGGTTTCGCGGCAGGCAGAGCAGGTGCGCTCTTGAACCACCGTGGTTCCAGATATTCCAGCAAGCCTTCCTTGCCGCCCTCGCGGCCGTATCCGCTTTCGCGGTAGCCGCCAAAGCCGCAGGAGGCGTCGAACAGGTTGGTGCAATTTACCCAGACGACGCCGGCTTTGAGCTGCGCCGAAACGTGCAGCGCAACGTTGATGCTCTCGCTCCACACACAAGCCGCGAGACCGTACACGGTGTTGTTGGCAAGCTCGACGGCTTCACTGGGAGTCCGGAAAGTCATGGCTGCAAGAACGGGACCGAAGATCTCCTGCTGCGCGACGATCGAAGTGGGATGAACGTTGCTGAGCAAGGTCGGAGGAAAGTAAAGCCCGCGCGACGGCATTTCCATGGGAGGCTGCCAACAGGTTGCGCCGTCGGCTACGCCCTGATCCACCAGGCGCTGAATGCGATCCAGTTGGACGCGGGCGACGATTGCGCCAATGTCGATGGCTTTGTCGAGCGGCGGCCCCACGCGCAGGGTGCTCATGCGATCGCGTATCTTGGCGATCAGGGGCTCGGCAATGCTTTCCTGCATGAGTAGGCGCGAGCCGGCGCAACAGACCTGCCCCTGATTGAGCCAGATTCCATCCACCAGGCCTTCGACGGCGCTGTCGAGATCGGCATCTTCGAATACCACGAATGGAGATTTGCCGCCCAGTTCGAGCGAAAGCCGTTTGTGACTGTTCGCGGTGGCGCCGCGTATCGCGCGGCCTACTTCCGTTGAGCCGGTGAATGCGATCTTGTCGACGTCAGGATGCTTGACCAGAGCTTCGCCGGTGGAACCATCTCCGGTCACGATGTTTACCACGCCCGCGGGGAGTTTGATCTCTTGGCAGATTTCGGCAAATGCAAGCGCGGTCAGCGGGGTGAACTCGGCGGGTTTCAACACCACGGTGTTTCCCGTCGCCAGCGCGGGCGCGATCTTCCAGGCCAGCATGAGCAGCGGAAAGTTCCAGGGAATGATTTGTCCGACGACGCCGCACGCGGTGTAGTCGGGAAATTCCTGGTGCAGAAGTTGCGCCCAGCCTGCGTGATGATAGAAGTGCCGCGCAACCAGCGGAATATCGAGGTCGCGGCTCTCGCGAATCGGTTTTCCGTTGTCCATAGTCTCGAGCACGGCAAGGCGGCGAGAGTGCTTCTGCACGTGTCTGGCCAGAGCGTACAAGTATCGAGCGCGGATATGGGGAGTAAGAGATTGCCACTTGGGAAATGCAGCTCGCGCAGCTTTCACGGCAGCATCGATGTCAGCGGCTGATCCTTGCGCTACACTTGCAAGCTTCTCGCCATTCGAAGGATCGAACGTATCGAAATACGCTCCGGCAGCCGACTCCAGCCATGATCCATTGATGAAATGGCCAAAGCGGCGTTTGTGCTGGTCGAGCCAGGTGAGCGCTTCTTTTGCGTCTTCCGGCGCAGGGCCGTATTCCATAGCTACAAACTTTTCTGCAATGCTCATCTGAATGTGCTCACGATTGGGGTCTAGTCTCAGGGAATCGTTTTTCCAGCAGCTCAACCAGAGCTTCGCCTCGAGTTCCGCCGTGCGCTAAAGCCAGTTCGTGGCTTTTTGCCGCGTACTGCTTGGCCTCATTCGTTTCACCCTGCCTCGCGAGGCAATCGGCGAGTGAGTAGAGCGTAAATGGGTTCTCCGGGTCGTGTCCTAACATCTCTTCAAGATGTCGCCGCGCCGTCTTCAGATCCCCGATGCTTTCAGCCGTGATAGCTGCAAAGCTGCCCAGGAGACGCACTCTGAGCTCACGACCTTGCCCAGGCTCTCCCATGAAGTCATCCAATAGCTGCAGGGCACTTGGGCCGTCGCCTCGGCTTACGAGATCACCAACTCGTCGGACCGTTTCCACCAGTTGACGCCCTTGCTCGGCTTCGGCTGGCGACTGGTTTACGGTGGGGCGATTACCCTGCGATGCCGGAAGAGACTCTTGTTGATTCTTGTTCGCGAGCGCCCGAGCCGCGATCTGAGATCGAAGGTTCTCGATTGAGAGCCCTTTTTGTCTCAGCAGCTCAGCCGCATGACTATCTTCACATCGCATCAGCCCCAGCAAAAGATGAGCGTTTCCAATGCGCTGATGACCGAGGCTTTCGGCTTCCTCCGCCCCCAAAGCCACCACGCGCCGCGATTCACTACTCAGGGGCAGATCATGCGGCAAAGGTATCGGTTCGCCCCGGGGGAGGTGAGCGACAATCGCCTCGCGCAGCTCATTTTCAGAAATACCTTCCATCGCGTCCTTCTTCAGCACCGCATCACTCAGGAGAGCAAGCAAAATATGTTCAACGCGGATCTCTTGGTCACCGAATCGGTCCGCCTCATGTTTTGCGCGGACTACGGTGTTTCTCGCCTTTTCGGTGTAGCGTTCAAACATAGTCGTAGGGAAACTAGGCAATGGGATGGCGATAATCTGCCGAATAGCGCCCGGTTGCGTGATGCTCGAGTTGCCGCTCAATATCATTTAACAGCCCACTGGCCCCGAGGCGGAAGAGTTCTGCCTTCATCCAGGGCAGCCCGAGTTCCTCTTTCATCAACCCCAGCCATTCCAGGGATTGTTTCGCGGTGCGAATGCCTCCGGCGGCTTTGAAGCCAACGGCCATCCCGGTTTCCTGCGCGTATTCGCGGATGGCACGGGTCATGACAAAGCCTACCGGCAGCGTGGCATTGGTCGGCTCTTTGCCAGTGGAGGTCTTGATGAAGTCGGCGCCCGCCATCATGGCGACGAAGCCGGCGCGGGCGACGTTGCGAAGGGTGAGTAAATCTCCGGTGGCAAGGATGACCTTCATGTGCGCAGCGCCGCACACCTGTTTGAAGGCGGCGAGCTCATCATAAAGTTCCTGCCAACGGCCGCCGAAAACGTGGGTGCGAGTGATTACAACGTCAATCTCTTGCGCCCCGGCCTCAAGGGAACGTCGAATTTCTGCGATGCGCTCGGATAACGGAGAGAGTCCCGCGGGGAATCCGGTGGAAACAGCTGCCACCCGGACGTTGCTGCCTTCGAGTGCTCTTCGGGCGGTTTCGACGAAGCGGTGATACACGCAGATGGCCGCAACCTGAATGTTAAGAGCTTCGATTCCTAGCTGCTTTACCAATTCGTGTTGAATGGGCTGCCGGCCCTTGGCGCACAAGCGGCGGACGCGGTCGTCGGTGTCGTCTCCTGAAAGAGTCGTCAGATCCATGCAGGTTATTGCCCGCAGGAGCCATGCGGCTTGCCAGTCTTTTTTTACCGTGCGGCGGGCGACATGAGTTTGGGCGCGGCGTTCCACCGCGCTAGTATTCACCCGAACATCTTTTATCCAGTCCAGGTTGATCGGGATGCCTCGATTGGAGAGAAGAGGGCGGTCATTCAACGTTGCCAATGGCGAGCCTAGCGGAATGCCCTCGTTAGAGGCCGCGATTCGGGAACGATGGTTGTGCTCCACTGACATTTGGATGTTCTCTGGCAGCCCTGCGATTCGCGGCGTCGTCACGCTCACCGCCGACTGGCGTTTGCGAGGTAATTGTACGGCAGAATGCGGGAAAAGGAAGTACTGATTGGGAGATGGACGATGTCTTCCCTGCAGGCGGTCTGCGGCTTGACAACTGCATCTTAGACCGCAGTTTGACCTTGACACTCACACATCTCGACGCTAGGCTTCGCTCATCTTTTTCGTGGACCGATGAAAAATTGTGAATTTATTCTTCTTGTCGTTCTCTTGGCGGCACTTGCGCTGCCAGCCTCAGCGGCTAAGAAAGTTATCATCGACACCGATCCGGGTACGGATGACGCGCTGGCCCTGATGCTGGCGCTCAACTCGCCGGAGTTGGATGTGCGCGCTGTCACGGTGGTGCCGGGGAATGTCACGGCGGCGATGGGTCTGGAGAATGCGCTGCGCATGGTTTCGCTGGCGAATCGCTGCGACATTCCGGTGGCTGGGGGCGCGCAGCATCCGCTGTTTCAGAAGGTGATTACGGCAGAGTTCTGGCATGGCAAGAACGGATTGGGCAACGTCGAATTGCCTCCGAGCAAGTGTAAGGTCGACCCGCGGTTCGGGCCCGACCTTATTATTCAACTGGTGCATGCTTCACCGCATGAGATCACGCTGGTTCCGGTGGGGCCGCTTACCAATATTGCGCTGGCGGTGGAGAAGGATCCATCGATTGTTCCGCTGGTGAAAGAAGTGATTCTGATGGGCGGTTCGATCAGCGGCGGTAATGTGACTGCTGCGGCGGAATTCAACATCCATAACGATCCGGAGGCTGCGCAAATTGTTTTTCAGGCGGGATGGCCGTTGACCATGGTGGGCCTTGAAGTCGGCGATAAGGCGCTCTTTACCCATAAGTATCTCGATGAACTTGGGCAAACTCGCGGCCCGGCCAATGATTTCATCGTTTCGGTCCTGAAATTCATGGTCAATCTTTCGGGAACGTTTGGTGCTCCCGGGTCACCGATGTACGATCCATCCGCGGTCGCCGTGGCGATCGATTCGACCTTGGTTAAGGTGCAGGAGATGCACGTCGACGTGGAGACGCGAGGAGAGTTTACGCGCGGGGAAACGGTGGGAAACCGTCATGGCGAAGTTGAGCGCGACGTTCTTTACGGGGATCGTTATGTCATCGAAGGCATCGACAAAGTTACTCCCAATGCGAAAGTTTGCGTGGATGTGGACGCCGATCGCTTCTTGCAGCTGTTTGTTTCGAGAATTCGTGGTAAGTAAGTTTGGGCTGGTTGTTTGTGTGCCGTTTGGTGACAAACCCGGCGGCTAAAGCCGGACTTTATTGCGGCGACTTACGGCATGGCTGAAGGCATGCCCTGATACGAATCGAGAAACAATGTTTACTCCGCACAGTCTGGGCATTGCGCTGGTGATGATGATCACGAGCGCCATCTGCTGGGGTTCGTGGGCCAACAGTTATAAGGGCGTCAAGAATTATCGTTTCGAGCTTTTCTATTGGGACTATGCTGTCGGCATCTTTCTCATTTCCCTGATCCTCGCCCTCACAATGGGAAGCACCGCGAATGACGCAAACAGTTTTGTCAACAATGTTCGTTCCGCGGACGTTTCAAATATCGTTTCGGCGATGGTGGGTGGAGCGATATTCAATCTGGCCAACCTCTTGCTGGTGGCCGCGATTGATATGGCGGGCCTGGCGATTGCGTTCCCGGTGGCCATCGGGATCGCTCTGGTCGTGGGTGTGGTTTTGAGCTATATTCTGCAGCCCAAAGGCAACGGCGTGCTATTAGCTGCCGGAGTTATTTGCGCGGTTATTGCCGTGATCATGGACGGCAAAGCATATGGAAGCCTTGGTAGTGCGGGACGTTCCACCTCGAAGAGAAGCATTGTTGTGTGCATCGTTTCTGGAATTTTGATGGGACTGTGGGCGCCATTCGTGGCTCATGCGATGACTCAGGGCAATACCCTCGGCCCGTACAGTATTGCCGTGTTTTTGACTCTTGGCGCGCTGCTCTCATGCTTCGTGTGGAACGTTTATTTCATGAAGAGGCCGCTGGTGGGAGAGCCAGTGAATTTCAGTGGATTTTTTCGCGGGCCGGCCTCCGGACACATGCTGGGAGTGCTGGGCGGCGTGATCTGGGGCACGGGGATGGTTTTTAATCTTGTGGCTGCGAATTTCACTGGGGTGGCCATTTCCTATGCGATTGGCCAATCGGCTCCGATGGTGGCGGCGCTGTGGGGCGTGCTGGCGTGGAGGGAATTCGAGGGCGCCGGGAGTCGTGCCAAGCTGTACCTTGGCCTTATGTTTGTGTTCTATTGCTTTGCGATTTTGCTGGTGGCAAAGGCGAACGGCTAAAAGCGGTTAGTGCCCGGCTTTGCGGGAATTGAGATGTGCTAACCACTGGCGGCCTTTTTTATTTTGAGGACGGGGCTCACATTGCTGGTAATTCGCGATGAATGCAGCTCTCCGCACCGGTAGCAGGAACATTTGAAACTTGTGCCATCCGCAAGCGACACGTGGCCGCATTTCTCGCAGATAAACGTTCCGTCCAACCGGGGTACCAAAGGCCGGAACTGGACGCCAAGCACGCAATAGGGACAGCGGACCACTTTCAGGCTCATAGGAAAACCTGGACGGACGGCGAAGCAAAGACAAACTTCTGAGAACTGCTTGTCACCGCTGCTTGCGCCATCCGTTGGAAATGAATTTATCTCCAAGCGGGGTCCCTTCGTAATGGCCCATCCGTGCAAAGTGCTGGCACCGGAGTGCCAGCAGCCGGTTGAATCGGCATGGTCCGTGCCAGCTTTGAGGTGATGGCAATGAGTCTCGAAGGGCGGGCGGGCCAATCCAAGCTGGCCAGCCGTTGTGAAATGGCAGCGATTCACCAGTTTGCGTACTCCGCTTCATGCCCTTCGTCGTGTTTGTTAACGGGGATATCCCCTCCCCCCGTGATCTTTTGGAATGATGGGGTTACGGCCACACTACCCTCAAAATCTTTGAGGAATAAGGGCTTATAAGTAAAATATTCCAGAATAAGGAGTTAGTTGCTGGAAATCGTGGCCGGCGTTCCCGTTTTGGGATTGAAAGGTCCGGGTCCACCGGCGTCCAGTTGATCAAAGAGCGAGCCTCTTGCGGTCATTCTCAAATAGCTAACTTAATTCATTGTATCATATCTATGGCGCGCGCGGGATCAGCAAAAAACGGCGGCGTCAGAAGTCTCAGCTTAGCGTCCAAAGAACGGAGGCGAACTTAGAGGACGCGCCGCACCGCCCAACTCAAGCCAAAATACACAAAATACGGCCTGAATGGGCCCACTTGCCCGTCTTGGCGCTGCAGGAGGTTTGACTGCACATATTCCGGTGCAGAATTTCTCTCAAAAAAATCACTCAATTCCGCCCAAAATATTGAAAACAAAGGACCGGATTTTTTCTTGCCTTGTAGATCTATGGTTCTTAAGGTAGTTACAGGCAAAACATTCAAAACATTGTGGTTAGCGTTTTTGTTGGCCGCTTGTGTTGCCCGTTTTGGAACAACCACTAAGAGCCGGACGAAGGTTTTCGCCTTCGTCTGGTTGGTGGGACTCAGCAATTGGGAGTGGCCAGGAGCTGCGCCCTTGTCAGGTTGTCAAAGAACGCGGTTATCTTATAGATAACCTGTGTTGTTATATAATATCAGGAGCGAGGGAACGAGATCAAGGGGAAAGTGGATGGGCTCTGGATGCGGTTCCCGAATTGGAAACGTAAAGTGCGCGAACATGTGTGGGCCCGATGGCGCAAGACGATCTGTAGGTATGGACATCTGGGGCTGTCTCCTTCGGAATATGACAAAACCCAGGTTGGCGCCCGAAGAACGAGTGTTACGAGCCTGAATATCAAGGAACGGGCGCGAACCTGGGTCACCGGGGCAATTCGCGTCCACTCTCAGCCGATCCTAAACCGCCCGTGCCGATATTGCAGATAGAGGATTCCCGCGTGGGCCAGCATGATTACCAATGCAGTTCCCACAAAGAGGAAGGTTGTTTTCTTGACGTGCGGCGGAATCTCCGGGTCTTGCAGGAGCCGGTGGCCAAACAAGCAGGCAAATAGAATGGGAAAGCAAACTAAGAACGGTGCCTCCCCTATCGCAGCGAGCATGAAGCCAACAATCACTGCCGGAATCATTACAACGTCCCCATCGAGCTTGGCGCTCTTCGCCGCGATCAACAGGACCTCGAGGATAACCGGCACAAGCGCAAGCAGCGCTACCAGCAAGTTTAGACGGACGAGCCGTGCTCCAGGACCGTCGTATTTCAGGCTGCATGCCATTATCTTATAACCTAGCTGCTGGCAAGTTGGGCACATCGACTTCTTAATCTGGTCAGAAACACACGGATTTTTGACACAGATTTCTTTCCCCTTGGTGTGTATTTTTGCACTTGGGCTCTGCGTCAGGAAGGTAACGGTGGTAATTTTGGCCGTTACGCTTGTGAGCCTGGTGCCCTAGGTTCGCGGACGTTTTTTGGAGGCTAACCCAGGTTCGCTATACCTCGCGGGAGAACGGGTATAGAGTTTTTTATGCCCAGCGGTCTGGGACGTTTCCGGCAATCCAGGCAGTCCCGTTTCCACACCTTCAGTTGTTACCATCGACAAGCCAAGTTGTTTGGCCGGCGTGAGGGGAAAAGCAGGTTTCTCGACTCCGCAGGATCATCCGCATTGGCGGACGATCCCGCTGCGCTCGAAATGACAATGAAATTGAAAATCGCAATCGTATGCAACGCACAATGGACAACGAACCGGAACACGCCACCCTGGGACAAATAGGGGACAGACGGGACGTACCCCGTTTTCTTCACGCCACCGAGCCGAAAGAAAAACGGGACCGCCGCGGTTTCCCCACTTATTCTGTGGAGCGCAGCCAATTTTGGAGTCGCAGCCCCTTGACCCGTGAGAATTCTCTTTCGTTGTCAGTGACAATCACGTAGCCAAGCGTCAGCGCCTGAGCTGCAATCAGCAAATCATTCGCGCCGATTGGTGTGCCCGCCTGCTCCAGACGGGTACGCAGCAATCCGTAGCTCGCGTCCGCCGGAGTCTCGAAGGGCAAAACTTCCAGCGCCCCAAGCACCGCGTCTAACTGGGATGAGAGCCGCCGCGAGGCTTTCTTGTCGGCTCCGTAACGCAATTCCGCAGCGACGATGATGCTAGTACAGACATGCCTTTCGCCAACCGTGCGAATGTGCCTTGCCACTTTTCCCTGCGGGTTGCGGACGAGATCGGAAACGATGTTGGTATCCAGAAGGTAGCGCATTAAAGCTCGACCGCATCAGGGGGAACATCCAGGATGGGGGGGAAATCCTCCGGCAACGGCGCAAGCTTCGCCAACAAAGCGAGTAGAGATTTCGTAGGAACGGGCTCGATGACGAGCCGGTCCCCTTCCTTTCGCATGATAGCCTCCGCACCCGGAAACTCAAACTCACGGGGAATTCGCACGGCCTTGTTCCGTCCATTCTTAAACACTTTGACGTGGCGTTCGGGGCTTGTTTTGGCGGGCTCCGATGGCATATGTCAAGCATATGCTAAAGGAGGCCATTTGTCCACCTCCCCGAGGAAACGCTTGGTGGCCCAGGTTCGCGAGCGGGGTGCCCTTCGGCTTCGCTCAGGGCAGGCTCTGGGACATGTTCACCTGTTGGTCGACGAGCCCACTGAGGCTTGCACATTATTGTGACGTTGATACCGCTGAACCCTCAAACCTTGTCATTCCGAGCCGTCCGTAGCCGCAGCCGAGGCACGCAAGGAATCTGCAGTCTCTTCAACTGTGAATGAACTGCAGATCCCTCGCTTCGCTCGGGATGACAACTCCGAAAATAGTCACTATATTCTGCGAGTCTCAATAAGCAGGGAATGCTGGCGGATGCAATCCAATTTCTGAAATTGGCGTTTGCGAAACGCGTGCGCTGGCTGGGCGATTCGCACTCCGGCGTATTCTGGCAAAAGCGCTACCACGACCGGAGAGGTCAGCGGTCGCGAATGGAAATCCCCACGCAGAGGTGCTTCGTGGCGAGTCCTGGGCTTCGCCCAGGACTCTGCCGCCTGCGGATGACAGTGGCTCTAGTCGCCAGCCGCGTCGTAGGCCGGGACATCCCATTGGTAGCCTTCCTCGCCGTGCTGTGTAAGATCCAGTCCCTGGATCTCTTGTTCTTCTTCGACCCTCAGCCCAATGGTTACATCCACGATCTTGAGAGCCACAAAGGTGCCGACAATCGCGAGCGCCCAAGACACTCCTACTCCTACCAGTTGGTTGGCTAACTGATGGCCGTTGCCTTCGAGCAGGCCCGAAGGCAGAGCGTTTCCTTGGGCATTCTTGAAGATTGGATTGATGGCGCTGGATGCGAACACGCCAGTCAGGACGGCGCCGAGCGTGCCCCCGGCGCCGTGTACACCGAAAGCGTCCAGGGAGTCATCGTAGCCAAAGCGCATCTTGACGGTTGCGACCATGTGATAGCAGACTATGCCGGCAATCAGCCCGATCGCCAGAGCCGGCATGGGGCCGACAAAACCGGCGGCGGGAGTAATCGCTACCAAGCCTGCAACAGCTCCGGAAATCGCGCCCAAGGCGCTTGGCTTTCCATTGCGCCACCATTCCGCGCCGCCCCACCCTAGCACTGCTGCGGCAGCGGCGAAATGCGTGGCCACAAATGCGCTGGTTGCCAAACTGTTTGACGCCAGGGCACTGCCCGCGTTAAAGCCAAACCATCCCACCCATAACATGCATGCCCCGATGAAACTTAGGACGACGCTATGTGGGGGCATGGGCTCTTTGGGATAGCCAACGCGACGGCCCAAGTACAGTGCGCAGACTAACGCCGAGACTCCTGAGGTGATGTGGACGACGGTGCCGCCGGCGAAATCGAGGGTGGGGAAACGTCCGCCGAGCGCGGCATTCAGAAGCCCTCCCTTGCCCCAAACCATGTGGGCCATGGGGTCATAGACCAGCACTGACCATAAAATCATAAACAGGGCCATGGAACTGAACTTCATCCGTTCGGCGAAAGCGCCGGTGATGAGCGCGGGCGTGATAATGGCAAACATCAACTGGTAAATCATGAAGGTTTGCTGCGGAATGGTGGCGGCGTAATCGCCGTCGGGCTGGGCGCCGACGCCGCGCAAGAATATGTTGTGCAAGTGACCTATGAAACTTCCGCCGCTGCCAAACGACAGGCTGTAACCTACTATCGCCCACAGCACGGTGATGATGGCCATCATGGCGAAGCTCTGCATCATGGTACTGAGCACGTTCTTTTTTCGAACCAGGCCGCCATAGAATAGCGCCAGGCCCGGGCCAGTCATCATGAGGACCAGAGCGGCACTGGTCAGCATCCATGCGTTGTCGGCGGAGCCTTTGGCATCCGCGACTTGCTGCTCCAGTTTTGCTAGCTGTGCAGTGTCCGAAACGCTGATTGGATTCCCCGTCGCTTGAGCGAGAACAAAGGGCGTACCGATCAGGAGAACGATCACGAAGAGACCGAGCCAGAGAAAACGCGTTTTCGCAGGAAACATCTTTTTTATTCCCCCCGCAGCCGATAATTGAAGACTCTACCTACGAAAACGGGCTCACGGAAATTGAAATTATTTATAGGAGCTATCGGGATTCGTGATGTGGGTGAGTGCTGTTTACAAGAAGTCGTTGAGCAGGCGGGCAGCGCAGTCTGAATCCTTCTATTTCTTTTTCGCGGCCACTTCCAGGCGGGTGTCTGCGCGTTTCAAATTACCGGCGGTCCGGGTGAAATCCTCTTCAGTGTTGCAGGTGGCGAGGCCGGCTTCGGCACGTTGTTTGGCCTCCTGAGCGCGCCTGGCGTCGATTTCTTCGGCGCGTTCGGCGGTCTCGGCCAGGATAGTGACCTTGTCGGGCAGCACCTCGGCGAATCCCCAAGCTACCGACAGGTGGTGGGTGTAATTGTCTTTGCGATAGGTAATCTCGCCCACCGCAAGTTCGGTGATCAGCGGGGCGTGTCCCGGGAGGATGCCGAGATAACCGTCCTTACCGGGAATCTGCATTTCCTCCGCGACGTCGCGGACGACCATTTTCTCCGGGGTGACGATTTCGAGTTGGAAAGTATCGGCCATAAGAACAGCTGTCAGCT
>Ga0187816_10000514_pt1 | contig 11706 bp, 9 predicted proteins | sample NC_wetland_sal_i_16_FD_132960 | JGI IMG/M metagenome (GOLD analysis project Ga0187816, IMG submission 132960) | Wetland sediment microbial communities from Neuse River Estuary, North Carolina, USA - SO4_1 | ecosystem: Environmental > Aquatic > Freshwater > Wetlands > Sediment | place: USA: North... | reverse complement strand
GCGGCTTACTTCGCGGAGAAATGCGGCCCTAGAGTGATTCGCCTGGCGCTGGACATTCTGGAGCGAAAGGCGACGCCACCGGTAGTTTTCACTCGGCATCAGATAATCACGCCCGGGAATGTGGACCATCTCCATCCCAATGATGCGCTGATGACCGTGATCAAGACGCCGGCGTAGGGCCGGGCTGATTTCGAATTTCCTGTTGACAATGAGATGCCCTCTCATAATATGGCACCCATGACTCGCGACGAGAACGGCGATTCACCCTATCGCGTGCAGGTCATTGATCGCGCTCTGTCCATTCTTGGAGTCTTGAGCGATCGTCAAGGCGAATCCAGCCTGGCCGAGCTCTGCACGGACTTGCAGCTCCACAAAAGTACGGTGCATCGGCTGCTCATGGTGATGGAGCATCATCGTCTGGTGGAAAAAAATCGCGAGACCGGCCGCTACCGGCTCGGTCTGAAGCTGTTTGAGCTCGGCTCCCGGGCCAGCGCGGCATTGGATTTGCGCGAGCACTCGCGGCCCCACTTGTCTCGCGTGCTCTCGGAAACTCAAGAGACTGTGCATTTCTGCATTCTCGATCAAGGCGAGGTTCTCTACATCGAGAAGATGGAACCTCAGCGCAGCGTGCGCATGGCTTCGCGCGTGGGACGCCGCGCTCCCGTGCATTGCACCGCCGTGGGAAAGGCGCTGCTCGCGGAACTTCCAGAAGCGGAAGTGGACCTGATCATCCGGCGGCAAGGCCTGGAGCCGCTGACGCGCCACACGCTGACCGCGCCGGCGGACTTGAAGAACGAATTGAAACTGATCCGTGCACGCGGCTACGCGATCGACGACGAGGAAAATGAGGAAGGAGTGCGTTGCGTGGGCGCCGCGGTGCGGGACTGCCTGGCGCGGCCTGTGGCGGCGATCAGCGTTTCGGGCCCGTCGTTCCGCGTCAGCAAAAGCAATGTGCCTGTGATCGCACGATCGGTTGTTGGTGCGGCCCGCGCGCTATCCGTGCAGCTCGGTTACAAACCCGAGCATCACCGCCAGGCGGCTGCGGGCTCCGCGTGAGCTTTGTTTCTCCCTTGCGCCTCGGCAATGCGCGCGGCGTCGTAAGGCTATTAGACAGTCGCGGCCCAAACCGCCCGCATGGATGATCCCCCAAACACGGATCTCAAGAAATCTTCTTCGGTGAATTCCAGTCCATCTCACGTGCCATCGATTGATCCAGCCGGGGAAAAGCGATTTCCTTTCAGACTCGCCGGCAATTTCCGCTGGGTGATCTGCGGTCTGTTGCTGTTCGGCTCCACGAAGAACTACATGGATCGCCAGGTCCTGAGCCTTCTGAAAACCACTCTGCAGCATGACATGCATTGGAACGAAATTGACTACGGCAACTTGGTGTTTGCTTTTCAGGCGTTCTATGCGATGGGCATGCTGCTGGTGGGACGCCTTGTGGATCGGCTCGGCACGCGGCGCGCCTATGCGATTGCCATGGTCTTCTGGAGCCTGGCGTCGATGGCGCATGCCGCGGCGAGGTCGTTTTTCGGATTTGCCCTCGCTCGCAGCGCACTCGGGCTCGGCGAATCCGCGCTGTTTCCGGCCAGCATCAAGGCCGTCGCCGAGTGGTTCCCGAAAAAAGAGCGAGCGCTCGCCACGGGCATCTTCAACGCGGGAACGAATGTTGGAGCCATTCTGGCCGGATTATTCGTACCCTGGGTGACGATTCGTTTCGGCTGGCGTTGGGCGTTCATCACTACGGGATCGATCGGATTTCTCTGGCTGGCCCTTTGGCTGGCCACATACCGCAAACCCGAGGAACATCCTCGCGTCATAAAAGCCGAGCTGGATTACATCCACAGCGATCCGCCCCCGCCGACCCAGCGCGTTCCGTGGATTCGCTTGCTGCCGCTCCGCCAGACCTGGGCCTACGTCGTCGGCAAATTCTTGATTGATCAGGTGTGGTGGTTCTACCTGTTCTGGACGCCAGACTTTCTCCAGCGGCGCTACGGCCTTCCACTCGCGGAAATTGGCGTGCCCATCATGGTCATCTATTTGATTTCGGACGTGGGCAGCGTCGCCGGTGGCTGGGTCTCTTCGGCGATGATTCATCGCGGCGCGACCGTTAACGCGGGACGAAAAACAGCCATGTTGCTGTGCGGCTTGCTGGCTCTGCCCGTAATGTTCGCAGATCGGCCGTCGGATCTCTGGATCGCTGTCGTGTTGGTGGGAGTTGCCGCTGCGGCGCACCAGGGATTTTCTGCAAATCTCTATACGCTCGTTTCCGACACATTTCCGAATCAAGCGGTTGGTTCGGTGACAGGCATCGGCGGCATGGCCGGCGCCGTCGGCGGGATGCTGATGGCCAAGATCGTCGCGTACCTCTTGCAGTGGACGGGAAGCTATCGCGTTCCGCTCTTCGGCGCGGGCCTGATGTATTTGATCGCTCTGCTCCTCATCCAAGTGCTTGTGCCCCGGCTCGATCCGGCGCGGCTCGAATCCAAGCCGACTTCCTGACTCGCCGTCTGCCAAGCCCTCGCAAGCGGGATACGCGCCGCGACTCACTCTCGCATAAATCTTCAGGCGGCCTTGGAATTTGCGGCTGTGCGATTCAAGCGAATCGTTGCCCAGTATGACCTGATTTTCGTTGTCGATCAGGAGGTCGAAGACGCGCGGCACGCGCCCGGCGATCATTCGACACGCCTACGCCGCCGAGCCCGTCGCCGCTGAGCAGGATATTTTCACAGCGACACGCTCTCATCCAGGGGCTTTGCCTCTCCCATTTCGCCTTGCCAGCGCGCCACCACCGCCGACGCCAGACAGTTGCCGATGACATTGACGGCGGTTCGTCCCATGTCCATGAACTGGTCCACGCCGAGCAGAATGAGAATTGGCTCTTTCGGCAAGCCGAATTGGTCTGCCGCGCCGAGCAGAATGATGATCGCGGCGCGCGACACACCGGCTACGCCTTTGCTCGTGAGCATCAGCATGAGCATCATCACAAGTTGCTGGCCAAACGTCAGGTGGATGCCCGCGGCCTGGGCCACAAAAATGGACGCGAGCGAGAGATACAGCGTCGAGCCGGTCAGGTTGAAGCTATAGCCGGTGGGAATGACAAACGCCACTGTCTGCCGCGGTACGCCAAACGCTTCCATCGCTTCCATGGCGCGGGGCAGCGCGGCTTCCGAACTGGTTGTGCTGAAGGCGATCGTCGCCGGTTCGGCAACCGCGCGAATGAAGCCACGAATCGGAATCCGAGCCAACAGCGCCACCGGCAAGAGGACTCCTCCAATAAAAACAATCAGAGCGACATAAAGCGTGCCGACGAGCTCGCCCAGGTTGGAGAGGACGCCGAAGCCCGTGGTGGAAAGTGTATAGGCAATCGCTCCGGCGATGCCCAGCGGCGCGAGCAGCATCACGATGTTGGTAAATTTGAACATCACCTCGGCAAGGCTTTCCGCGAACGCGAGCATCGGCTTGCGCTTTTCCTCGCGCACGATGGCCAGCGCGATGCCGAACAGTATGCTGAACACAACGACCTGGAGCACCTGATTTTCCGCGACGGACTTCGCGATGTTCTCCGGGAAAATATGCAGAATAATTTCCGCGGCACCGGGGCGCGCCGTGGCGATTTTTTCCGCGGAGGCCGCAGCAGGCAGCGTGACTCCGACGCCAGAGCGAGCCAGATTTATGGCCGCCAGGCCGATGAAGAGCGCGACGGTCGTCACGGCCTCGAAGAAAATCAGCGCCTTGATCCCCATCTTCCCGACTTTTTTCAGGTCAGCGTGGCCCGCGATGCCGCTCACCAGCGTCGCAAAGAGCAGCGGCGCGATGATCACGCGGATCATCTGAAGAAAGAGCTGGCTCACCAGGCGCGCCTCCGGGGCCAGGCGCGGAAAATCGGTCCCCACTTCCGCACCCACCACCATCGAGACAAGGATCCACACGGTGAGCGAACGGCTGAGAAATGCATACCCGAGCAGCGCGGCGATTGCTAACCAGCGGACGCTAATACCGGGCGAAGGGCTGATGGAAATTCCGTGGTGCGAAGCGACCGCCAGAGCGATGGCGAGGAGCAACAACACGAGGCCGGTGATGAGCAGCTTGTGTTTCATCGCGGTGCCGCGCGCGTTCTATATCACAGGAGGGACCGTATTTTCATCCAAACTCGGGCCCAAGAATTGAGCAGAGCAGTTGAGGTTTGCCGGCGGAATCGTTTTTTCCTCGAAACATTCGAGTCAGCGGGCGAGAAAATTGAAATCCTCGTGCTTGCACCAGAGGAATGGCCCAGGGATTGGCCCTCACACAATCCACAAACGCGCGCTCCCTTCCCGAGCGGCGCAAGAATTCGTCGAGAAGGCTTGCGGCGACTTCTTCGTCCTGCGCCATCCAGGGGCCCAATTGATCCGCAAGCGAGCCGCGCCTGCCAAACGCATATCCCACAATCTTGCCTTTCCGAACTTTTGACATTACGAACTCAGGCGCAGCGTTCGACATTGACCGGAGCACGGAGCCTCGATCGGCGCCAAAGATTGCGCGATCTAGGCTCAAGATGTCAGAAAGGTCGGCGTGAGATGTTTCGGCTGCCGCGACCTCACCCGCGGCGCGCTCAAGGTTCCAGCGCTCGATTTCATACTCACTCGCAAATCCGAATTTCTGGTAAAGCAGCTTTCCCTGCGGCGTCGCGTCCAGCTTGACGGAGGGAATCTTGCGCGCATCGAGATAAGCGATCGCGCGCTGAAGAAGTGCGGTGCCGATCCCTTGCCCGCGAAATTGCCCATCCACGATCACCATTCCGATCCACGCAAGCCGGTCTTCGTAGGTGATCGTGGCGGAGGTGCCTATCAATCGCCCCTCGAACTCAGCGGCGAAGCATCCCTCGGGGCTCGCGGAGACAAATCGCTCCCAATCGAGCGCCGTCTGGTTCCATTCTGCGGCGTCTTTCAGAAGGACGGCCGCAGGGATGTTCTCCGGCGTCAACAAGCGGATTCGGGCGCTCATTGGTTCGTATCGGCTGACTCACGCGGGCGACTGCATAGGCCAGAGGCTGCGCTGGAGTGAATCATGGCGGGAGTCCTGCGAGGTGCGGCTAACCGCCGTTGCCTTGCGCGAGGGCTTTGTGGATTTCATCAGCGAGCGAAGCCGGGGGATTGAGCTGGAGAGCGCGTTCGAATTGCTCCTTGGCATGCGGGAAATCGTTGTTCTTCTGATAGGACATGCCGAGATGATAGCGGTAGGTCGCGTTGTTGGGCGAGGCCTTCACTGCTTCCTGGAGCAAATCGATCGCGGACTCGTACACGCCCTTGTTGTAGTACGCCCAGGCCAAGGTATCGGCCGTGTTGGGGATATCCGGCAAACCGCGGCGGGCGGTCTGTGCAAGGGTCAGTGCGACGTCCTTGTCACCGCCATGCTCGAGCATCAGGTACGCGAGGTCGTTTGCAGCGACCGGATAATCCGGCTGCGCTTGCAAGGCCTGCTGGTAGAGCTTTTCGGCGTTTTGCCAATTGCCGCGGGTTTCCTCGAGGGAACCTTGCGCGATGTACAGGCGAACGTCGCGGGGGTTTTTCTGAATGGCCTGCTGGTAGTTGGCGATGGCCTTGTCGGGAGAGCCATGGCGCACTTGTAGTTGAGTCAGCAGCAGGATTGCGTCCACGTTGTTCGCATTCAGATCCACGGACTTTTGCGCCGCCTCCTCGGCCTTGTCTAGCTGGTTCAACTTGACGTACAACTCGGACATCAGGAAATAAAATCCGCTGTTGTTCGGCGAAGCCGCGATTCGCGTCTGGACCTCGGTGAGCGCGCGTTGCGGCTGCTTTTCTTGCACGTCTACGGCGATCAAGCCGCGCATTGCCTCGACGGAATTGGCGTCGCGGGCGAGCGCCTCGGTGAAAAGCCTCCTGGCATCATCCGATCGCTTCTGCGTCGCTCGCAATTCCCCCAGGCGCATATATCCCGATGCGTCGCTGGGAGCGACCTGAATGGCCTTCTGGAAATCGCTCTCCGCTCCAGCCCGGTCGCCGCGCGCCGCCCGTTCGGTGCCGCGAAACACGTAGCCCTCGGCCGCCGAGGGTTCCAGCTGAATCAATTGGTTCGCCCGTTCGGCGAGCAGGTCGTACTCGCCGCGCCGCAGCGCTGCCGATGCGAGCGCTCGCTGCGCTTCGGTGAGCGAGGGTGCGAGTTGCGTCGCCTTCCGCCATTCGTTCTCCGCTTGCTCGAGATTTCCAGCCAGCGCGTAGGAGGCGCCCAATTGAAAATGCGCCACCGGATTCTCCGGCGCGTTCTTCACGACGTCCTGCAGCGTTGTGATCGCGTCGTCGGGATGGCCTGCGCGATTTAGAATTTCACCGCGCAAGATCAGTGCGTCGGTGTCTTTCGGATTCGCCTGCAGGATTTGCTCGTTCAATGATTTGGCTTCCGGGATGCGGTTTTGAAGGAGCAGAAGTTGAATATACGTTCTTTCGACGCCGGGATCCTTTGGATGCGCCTGGTAGAGAGAAGCAAATTCGTCTAAGGCCTTCGCAGTGTCGCCGCTTTGAATGTAGAAGTCACCCAGCATCCGGTAGGCGGACGGATTGCTCGTCATCGCCTTCTTAGCCTCTGACAGTACGCGCTCCGCGTCGTCCTTGCGGCCCTCTGCCATGTAGAGGCTTGCCAGCACGGCGCGCGGAGCGGGATTGTCCGGGGCGGCCGCGATCGCTGCAGTGTACTGCTCCTCCGCATCCTTCCAGCGTTTTTGCGCCTGGTAGAATTCGCCGAGCGAAAGCCGCGCGGGAAGATAATTGGCGTTCAGCAATAACGCTTTTTGAAAGCTTTCCTCGGCGGCGTCGAGTTTTTGGGCTCGAATTTCAAGCAGGCCCAAACCGACGAAGGGCTCGGGGCGTTCCGGCGCCATCTGCACAGCCTTCTGCGCCTCTTCCAGCGCAGCATCGAGATTGTTCAGAGCCGCATCGGCGTTGGCCATCACCATCTCTGCACCAAAATCGCCAGGCTTCAGCGCAAGAATCGCGGCGGCGCGGTCGCGCGCATCCTGAAACTTGCGTCCCGCCATCAACAGTTTGGCAAGTTCGGAAAGCGCATCGGTGTTCTTGGGATCCAGGTCAACCGCGCGCAAAAGTTCCTGGTAGGCGCTGGTCCAGGCCGAGCTGTGCAGGTAGCACTGCGCGAGCTGGTAGTGCGCCGCAGCAAATCGGGGATCGATCTGAACCGCGTTTCGGAATTCGATGATGGCCTCGGGATACTTGCCGGAATTCATGTACCGCGTGCCGCTGTCGAAAAATTTCTGCTTGCGCACATTCGGGTCGCGTGAACAGCCAGCGACCAGCAGCAACGCCAGCGGGAAGAGAAGCCAGCCGCGATAGCCTCTGGCTGGAGACTTCAACGACGCATGTTGAACCTCGAGACACATCGAAGCGCGGCCTCCGAGAGAAAAACTGGGAGCAATTCCCAGACCAGCGCGGGCAGAAAGGTTCGCTCCCGCTGGAAGTCTAACATACTGGCTCAAAGGGATTTGGCACACGTTGAGAGGATTCGCAGGCCGCCAACCCTCGCCAAGGGTTTTGCGAATTGGAATCGCAGTCCCAAGAAATGGAAATTTGGTTCTGAATCAAGACCGTCGAGTCGAAGAGGAGTCAGTCGGTAAGGAGCCCTTAGAGGCGCCGCAACTTGCAGCAATGACGGAGTTTAACCACAGTGCCAGGCTTGAAGGAAGTGAAGAACATTTCACTATCTTGCCCGAGCTATGTCTCGTGCAAGCCGCCAGCATAGCGCTTCTGCAGATGTGCTCATTGAAAAAAAAGGAGTTAGGGAGGCGCTTGAAATGGAACCCGAACTGCTATGTTCATATCCTCCGTCCCCGCGGAGTGCATACTGTTGTGTGCAATATGGCGAGGTGAATGGTGAAACGGGTCCCGGTGCTCTTGGGCTTCGCGGTGGCGGCGGCACTTGTGTTGACATCTCCGGTTCGCGCTGATCAAGTTCAGGTGACCTTGACGGGCGTCAGCGGCGGGTCGCAAGGTGGTGTCTACACAAGCCCCTATTACGCGACCGTCGGCACCAACACTAATGTTTCGATCGTCTGCGACGACTACGAGCACGGAGTCTGGATGGGAGAGTCCTGGACAGCGCAGATCGAGACCTTTTCGAACTTGACCGGCGCGCGATTCTACGATCCCACCAACGCGACCACAGCCGCCAACACACTCCTGCTTTACCAGCAGGCCGGCTGGTTGTTCCTGCAACTGTTCAATCCCGCCAACGCGTCGACGACGGGCAACATTTCCTTTGCTATCTGGCAAGTCTTTGATTCGGCTGTGAATGGCACGGCGGGATGGACCGGTGGGACCAATCCCGCGACCGCCCCCGTCGGCTCTGCGGAATGGTGGCTTGCTCAAGCCGAGAGCCAGACCTTCTATGCAGGCGAATTCAATAACATTGAAGTCCTTACTCCGGTGAGTCCGACTTCTCCTCAGGAATACTTCGTCATGACTCCCGAGCCGGCAACGCTTGGACTTCTTGCGATTGGACTCTTTGGATTGCTACTTCTGGCGCGAGCGAAGCGTTCTTCCGCGTTAGCGGGCGTCTAGGGTCGATACCGTAGGAACTTGCGAACCGCGGGTAGCTCCAATTGAGCCCTCCGCGGTTTTGCTTTCTATCTCCAGAATCCGTTCCCTTCTTTTACGCTCCCTCAAATGCTGAAATGTGGCGGTCGGAGCGCAAGAATAAATATGCAGGTTATCGTTGAGGATAGGGAACGCCGGAGAGGGAAAAAGTTTACCATATTTTGGAATTTGTTTAGGGTGTGAGCTTCGATTTCTGTATCCTTGGCTTCACGATAGATCCGAAGTTTAACGGATTGAAAATAAAGGTGTTAGTATGCACAATACGGACCGCAATTTTGGCTTTGCGCATGGCATCTGCATTGCTCCTTAAGCACTGCTTAGGTGTGTGGATTAAGCCTTGACTGGCGGAGCATCGCTGATTTGGGTATGCAAGATCTACTTGAGGGGTTTAGGATAGGTCCTCCTGGACATCTCGGCCCGGCATTTGAGGAGTTTTAGGCGGCCATGGCGGTTCAAAGACAACTGGAATTTCATGACTACGTTCGGATTTTGCGGCGCCGGTGGGCACTCATTCTCTTGCTGACGGTTGTGGGTACCGGTGTTGGCTATACAATGTTTCGTGTATTGCCCAAGCAATATGTTTCGATGACTTCTGTGCTCGTTCAGCAGCCGACGGTCCCGACCGACTACGTGAAGCCGGTTGTGACCGACGACACCAACCAACGGCTGGCCGCGATGAAGCAGCAAATTCTCAGCCGAACTCGCCTGGAGCCCCTGATCCATGATCTGGGACTCTACCGCAAGGACATCGACCGAGTTCCCATGGAAGATCTGGTGGCTAGACTGCAATCAGCAGTCAAGGTCGATCCCGTCCAAGCCATGGCGGAAACGCAGGCGCATCATCTTCCCGGATTCAACATTACGGTGACGTTTGACGATGCCCGGCAGGCCCAGCAGATTTGCTCGAATGTCACTTCGATGTTCATCTCCAGAGACTCGCAGCTCCGCCAGGAGCAGGCTAATCAAACGACCCAATTCGTACAGAAGCAATTGGATGACGCCAAGGCCAAGCTCGATGAGATGGACAACAGACTTGCCGCGTTCAAGCGCCGCTACCTCGGTTCGCTGCCAGACCAAGAACAAGCCAACCTGAACCTGCTGATGAACCTGACGACGCAGCTGGAAGCTTCGACGCAAGCCCTCAGCCGCGCGCAGCAGGATAAGAGCTTTGCGGAGTCCATGCTGGCGCAGCAGCTAACCTCGTGGCAGGCATCGCAAAAGGGGAATAATCCACAGACCCTCCAGCAACAACTTGCCGACCTTCAGTCGCAGCTCTCATTGGCGCAAGCGAAATATACGGACAACCATCCTGACGTCATCAAGTTGAAAAACGACATCGAAGCGGTCAATAAGAAGATCGCAGATGGCTCAAGCCTGAAAGGTCAAGACGACCCTGGAGCCGGCAGCCAGGCAGCCATTGAGCCACCGTCGATTCAACAATATCGGGCGCAGATTCATCAGCTCGAGCAGACCATCAAGGACCGTCAAAATGAGCAGTCCGAGATCCAAAAACAGATTGGGATCTATCAGGCGCGCGTGCAATCCAGTCCCGACGTCGAGGAGCAGTATAAGGAGCTGACGCGGGACCATCAGACGGCGCTCGATTTCTATAACAAGTTGTTGGGAATGCGCGACCAGTCGTCCATGGCGAATGATCTGCAGCGCCGGCAAGAGGGCGAGCAATTTGCGATCCTGGATCCGGCCAATCTTCCTGACCGGCCGTCCTTTCCGAAACTGACCTATTGTCTCGGGGGCGGGTTTGGCGGAGGGCTGGCCCTGGGTCTCGGTCTGTGCATGTTGCTTGAAATGCAAGACAGTTCGTTGCGAAGCGACAAGGACGTCGAATTTACACTTCGGTTGCCCGTGCTGGCCATGATTCCCAGGGTGGAATGTTCGCGACCGAAGGCAAGGCAGGGAAAAAACGAGCTGTTATTGACCGACTCTTCGACCAGCCGCGGCATGAGAGTGAGAGTTTGATCCATTAGGGAGTAAGGGAAAGTTCAACGAGAGTCGAATGAGCCGCATACACGAGGCATTGAGAAAGGCCGAGCAAGAACACGCCGCGAAGCCGGACGAGACGCTCGGGGTGTCTGGGGAATCCTCCGTTGTTGCACCAGCCGCCGAAGTCCCAATGCCGAGCCTTTCAGGAGGCGGATTGACGCGGACATCCGCCGGTGTGGCGCAGCCAGGGAACTTTCTCCGATTCGACGACTTGCGCGGAGATTGTCCACGCCCGCAATGGAATTTAGATCCGGACATGAATGTTTTTTCTGATAGCGAGACTGGCGCTCGCGCCGCCGAGCAATTCCGCACGCTCCGCACTCGCCTCTACCAAATTCGGAGCAGCGGGACATCGGCGCTGCGCACCGTGCTGGTGACCAGTGCGATCCCGGCCGAGGGCAAGACGTTTGTTTCGCACAATCTGGCCCAGGCTATCGTCCGGCAGCCAGACCGGCGTGTTCTCCTGATTGACGCGGATCTGCGCTGCGCGCGATTGCACGTGCCCTTGGGTGCGCCCTCGGCGCCCGGACTGAGCGACTATCTGCGCGGAGATGCGGACGAGCGAGCGGTCATTCAATTCGGTCCTGACGGCAATCTTTGTTTCATACCTGGCGGGCAGGAAGTGACGAATCCGAGCGAGCTCCTTTCGAATGGGCGGTTGAAAACCCTGCTGGAGCGAGTCACGCCGGTTTTTGACTGGGTAATTCTGGACTCGCCCCCCTGCCTTCCTGTCGCGGATTCGAGTTTGCTCGCCCAACTCTGCGACGCCGTGCTGCTCGTCGTGCGCGCGGGCTCCACTCCCGCGGAAACTGCGCTGAAGGCTTGCCAGGAATTGAAAGGCAAGAATATTGCCGGCGTGGTCCTGAACGTCGTGGAAGAATCCGTGGCGTACGGAACGCACTACTACGAGCGATACTCCCCAGTCTACGAGTATATCGACCCGAAGAACACGCCGCGCCAATCCAGCCAGCCGGCGGCGAGATCCCTCCGCTGACCCTCCTCGCGGAGCCTTCCAGGCCTTGACAGCTCAATATACAGGGCAAGTGCGGTCGGGAGAGATTGGCGCTCAGGGAAACGACGTTCCCATCGTAGCGGAGGATTG
>Ga0187816_10000512_pt1 | contig 11709 bp, 6 predicted proteins | sample NC_wetland_sal_i_16_FD_132960 | JGI IMG/M metagenome (GOLD analysis project Ga0187816, IMG submission 132960) | Wetland sediment microbial communities from Neuse River Estuary, North Carolina, USA - SO4_1 | ecosystem: Environmental > Aquatic > Freshwater > Wetlands > Sediment | place: USA: North... | reverse complement strand
GTGCCGGCGGAAAAGTTCGATGCAGTCACGCTTACGGGCAGCCCTTTCCTCTTCCTTGCTGCGGTAACGGCGGGTGTCATCACCTTGGTGATGACCGTAGTAGCGATAGGTTTTGCACTCGATGAAAGAAGGACCGCCTCCCTGGCGGGCTCGTGCAACAGCGCTAGCCGCGGCCGCCCAGACCGCGATCACATCCTGTCCGTCAACAATCACACTTGGCATCTGGTAGGCCGCCCCGCGGTCTGCGATGTTTGCGGAGGCCACGGCGTATTCGACCGGAGTGGACTGGGAATAACGATTGTTCTCGCACACACACACGACGGGAAGCTTCCAGATGGATGCGAGATTCATGGCTTCATGGAAGGCTCCCGTGCTGACTGCTCCCTCGCCGAAAAACGCCGCGGCTACCTGGGAGGTGTGCCGCACCTTGGCAGATAGCGCGGCTCCCACGGCGTGTGTGACTCCCATACCAACGATGGGATTTACGCCGAGCATTCCCACGTGAACATCCGTGATGTGCATTGAGCCGCCCTTGCCGCGGTTCGTGCCGGTGGCTTTGCCGTAGAGTTCCGCCATCATGCGGTGGACTTCGACGCCTTTGGCAATGCAATGACCATGCCCGCGGTGGGTGGACGCAATCCAGTCTGTTTGTTCCAAAGCGGCACACACTCCCACCGCGCAGGCTTCCTGACCGGTGTAGTAATGCACCGCGCCGACCGGCACACCTGTTTCAACGAGCCACTTGAGCCGCTCCTCGAACTCGCGGATCAGGGTCATGCGGTCGTACATCCACAGCAAGAGCATTCGCGATGGTTTCGGTCCAGTCGTTTGCGTGCTGCCAATTGCCAAATCTTGGGGGATGCTAGTTTGCAAGGAGCCTCCCCGATTTGCGGAAGACATGCTGAAAGTGGATCGGCATGGTAAGCGGGGACAATGTGACCATTTGACAGGAGTTGTCACATTCGGACAATGCGTCAGGTCACAGCGCTAGATGATGTCAGTCACAACGCTCGGTGCTGGAAGTCACAACATTTCTTGGCCCATGTCCGCAAGAGCACATCATGGGAGACGAGCAAAGTGTGCCCGGACCTTAGAGACCGGGCGCATTGTCAACTTCTGGAGTTGGCGACCATGCAGCCAAAATGCCACTGCGCTGCGAAGATTCTGCGGCGCCGCAGCCTGCCAAGAATCAGTGTGCACGTTTAACCTTAAAACGCAGCTCTTTACCGAAATTCCTTGGCGTCCGAGCGTCTACGTGGCAGCACCGAATTCCGGAAAACGCCACCATCCCGTTTTGTTTGCTGTTGACTGTATTCGAAGGCGCGCGCCAACGCCGGAGGAAAGCGAAATACAGGGACGGCTGCTCCAAATCGTCTAGGCCACGCGCACGTCCGGGAGTATAATTATTGGCAACATCAGTACAGGTTTGACGGAGAGCATGAGTGTCCCCAGCTATCCCGGTTAACCACTCTAATAGTGGTCGATCACAGCAGCGACACGTTCACGCAGTGGATTTTCTTGTATGCGCGGCCATACTGGCGCTAGGCTTGTTCCAGTTCTACTCTCACCTGTGTTCATCCGATTTCCCGTTTGAAGATGTTGCTTATTTCGAGCAAGCGAAGTCGCTCTTACACGACGGCTACTATGGTTTCAACTCGGTTCCAGAGAGGGTTCAGCCTCCCGGGTTGGCTCTTCTTTTGGCATTGATCTGCAAAATTGCAGGCTGCCGTTACGGAGTCCTCCTGAGCTCGATGGCTGTGTTTCTCACGTTGGGACTCCTGGTCTGGTATCAGATTATTCGCCAAGCGGAAGGGCGCGGGATAGCCGCGGCCACGTGCCTGCTCTTGGGCTCATCACCTTGGATCTTCTACTTCGTCACCCGTGGAATCTGGCCGAGTATCCCGTATTTTCTTGTGAGTGCGTTAGCCTTATGGACAATCCTGAAGCTTGACGGCGCCCAAACCCGGTCACGAAGATATCTGTTTTCCGTGGTGCTGGCTCTGATCGTGGCATTCTCGATCCTCATCCAATCAGCCGGTATTGCTTTGGTAGGCGCGATGTTGGCTTCACTCGCGTTCAGTTGGTTGAAGGATCGCGGCACCGCTGTTCGCCGGTTAAGGGTCTTCCTTCCCGCCATTCTGCTGGGGATTGTGACGCAGTTTGTGTGGATGCACCGCGGAAGCAATCCACCGGACTGGTCGTTGCCTGGGTATCCGGAAAGCTATGTCTCGCAGCTAAAACTAAAACTTGGCAATTATCCGGAGTTAGGCTTCGCTAATGCCACGGATGTGATTTCGCGTGTGGAGACGAATGTTGGCGAACGAGCCGGCGTATTGGCGGAGATTCTCACGGCGCAGTGGATCCATCGTTCATACTCCTCGGTGGCGATAGCCATCCCCTTAATCTTGATCGTCGTCGGAGTTGCTGGTTCGCTTCTTGATGGAGCAGGCAAAGACATTCTTGCCTGGTATTTCCTGGGGTTTGAATTTATCTATATATTGTGGCCCTGGCAGTTCGAGTTTCGTTTTCTTTTTCCGAGCACACCCCTTGCCTGTCTGTTCATCTATCGGGGTGCCAGAAAGATGGGCGTGTGGTCTCGCCTCTACCCGCGCCGCGTAGCCGCGTGCCTGTTACCGGTCTGCGTGTTGCTCGGTGCAATAGCCTGTCGTCACAGCTTGGCAGCTGGGCCATCCTGGGGTTCAGGGGTTCAATCGAAATTCTCTGCGGCATTCTGGTTCGCGGCATCGCTCTTTTCGGTCTGGGTAATATCCGTAAATCGGCTGCCGATCGTGTTGAGCCGACGGTCAGAGCGACCTTTCTTGTTAAGGCGAATTTCCATAAGGTCGCTGTCGTTCACCGTTCTTCAGATCGGCGCTTTCGGGCTAGTGGCTTTGCTGGTGGCTAGGGCGATCGCGAAAGACATACCCATCGCTCGCGCGAACCTTGCATTCGAAGAAGAGAGGTTCGGGCGGCTCCCAGACGTGGTGGCTGCAAGCTGGATTCGTTTGCACAGTGATCCCCTAGATGTCGTGGCAGCTCGCCATGTCCCGGTCGTCTTTCATTATTCTCAACGCAAGGTGATCTGGTTTGCTCCGATAGTGCGGCCGCAGGTAATGATGGAAGGTTTTCGTCGACTCGGTATTCGCTACGTCATCGTAGTTGACCGGCAGGGTAGTTATTACCTTCCTTCCGATCAAATCTGTTTTGATTTAGTGCAAAGGGCGAACCCCAACGCGTTTCGCCTGGCAGCACAACTTGGCCAAGCACGAATCTACGAAGTCAATCCTCCAAACGTGGGTGCCCCGTAAGGCCTAAATTAGCAGGGAGCATTACGGCATCGAGACTGTGCGTACCTTTCAGTGACTGGCGGTAAACAGAATGGCCTAGAACATCTCTCTTCCAAACAAAGACCGAGCTGGCCTGCTTATCGAAACTGTCGGCTCTCCGTCATCCACTTGTATGTCATGGAGATATATATAAGAAAGACAGAGCAGAAAAATACCGCACCGGCTGACTCATGAAAGGGCGACACATACTCCACGAATCCACGATTCCCAAGAACCACAAGGGAAGCGGTCCGAATGGCATTGCTGAGGAGCATAAAAAAAAGGCACCCGAAGTAGACTAATAGAGCGCGGCCCTTCCGAAGCCAGTTCCAGTCCAGGACAATGACGAGACCAAAGATATAGCCAAGAAGCTCAAAGGCGCTGATTCCGGAGCAGGCAAAGACGATTGATGTGTCCTGAAATGGTCCCGTTATGGTTGGCTCCAGTCCGGGTTCGTATGCCAAGCCGGGTGCGAAGCTTCGGGCCAAGAGATAGACGAACCAGCCGAACAGTTGGCTGTACCACGGCCAAATGGACTCCAGAACACGGCCGGGGACGTTCAACGTCAGGACCAATAGTGCAGCTACGGCCTCTGTGCGATAAGCGCGCAGAAATTGCTTCCAATAGCGAAACGAAAACAGCACGACAGTGGGAATCAACACTGCCAATCTGCAAAGCCCAACGAGAGTTCCCCTCACAGTTGGCGTACCGGCAAAAGGCTCGGCTGCGCCGGCAAACGAGCGAGAAAGGAGCACCAGGGCCACGTGCATGGCAAGGAAGGCACTGAGCCGCCACATGGAGATTAAACGGTGAAGATCGCCATTACAGCCAGCCAGGGGCATCTCGCCACGCCGCCATACCAGCAGGAGAAATGCGAACGTCGCCCACAGGGGTGAAGTGGTGAGGAGAATTGGTGCAGCGAACTGATCAGCTGCGATGGCAACCAGGGTCAGAACTAGAGCGAGCAAAACAGATGTGTGAAGGGGGAAACTCTTCGATGGAAAGACGCCGCGAGTCAGGATGCTCACGTCCGAATCAGCTGTTGCCGACACCTTCAGTCCAAGTCCCAACGGGTCAACTCACTGGAGAAGTGGACAGAACTAGCTTTGCCAAGAGGCGCGACGCCGAATCAGCAGATACCCGCCCAAGCCGATGACCCCGGCGACCGCCATGGCGGTAGTGGACATCTCGGGAGCATGCCCATGCTGTTTTTGAGGAGGGTACTTAATGTTGCGACCTCCGCCATTATTGCCGTACTGAGCGGCAGCAAAAGGAGCCGTTGCAGACAGCAAAAAAATCGCCAGAATGAGTTTTTTCATGGGTAGAGTCTCCGTCTTCACTTGTAGAACTTGCAATCGAACTGCCAAATCGAGGAGTTTTCCAGAGGCCCCCTAATCCATAAGTGCTTACATTACAATAGATTACAGGTGGTACTTTCTGATTTCAGCCTAATTGCCAGATCCTGGCGTGCGAATTTTCCTGAAATATCCAAGGATTTATCTCAAAAGTTCACATGGAAGTAACCCCCGTGCAATAAATGGCTATGCGCTGAAAGACATGACTCAGGCTATGGAAGAAGGGGAATTGGCAATCCGATTAGTCATCTATATTTTGTTCTCTATCTCTCAGAGGAAGCTAATATCCCTATTTCAGGAGCAGGGCGAGAAGAAGAAGTTAGAGATTAGCCGGGAATGACGAACCGAGAGTCACTTCCTTCCCAAGCCTCATTGTGTCCCGGGGGCGCGTGAAGGAAGCCACAAAAGCAGCCCTTATCAACGTGCCGCGGTCGGGGCTCCTGTTCTCTGCCATCGGTAAATCTCGATCCTCGTCTTGAGCGGACCTCCGCTATCGTAGAGCAACTCTGCGCGAGGGTCGGGAATTCCCTGGTTGAACCATTCTCCAATCGTCGGGAAGGAGCTCGAGTAAGCGCCTTCAAGCACGATGAAATCCACATTTCTGGAATCGAAGTAGCGTAGAGTTTGAGCGGGCCGCGCGTAGGGAAATTGCACGAGTATGCTTGACGAGTAGTAAGGCACGACGGAGTCCATGGCGGCGATTCGCTTTGCTTCCGGCTTCTGGTCCCTGAGCCAAAGGCCGGCCTGTTTGATACCCAGATTGTCCGCCTGTTCGATTGTGAACTCTGACATCGTTCGGGTACCCACAAACGAAAAAACCAGCATAGGAATACAGATAGCCAGCTGGCAGGCCGTCCCAATGAGACTCGCGCGAGGAACCAGGATCGGGCTGAGACCCCCCGCTAGGCTCCGCGCCCAATCCCCAAGTTCTTCGAGTCCCTTGGCAACCCAGGGCATAGTCAAGGGTACAGTGACATCGGCGTAGCGATACTCCACGTGAGCGCCAGTCACCACGAGAATCAAAATGGATAACGCCATAACCCCAAGTATGGTTTCGTGAATCAGGCGTTGCGGACTCCATACATTCCGGAAGAGTCCTATGGCGATCAGGATCAGAGTGAAGGGTTCCCCCAATTGTGTTCTGAAAAAAGCCGCATACGCTCCTTCGTGATTCTGTCTTGCGGAAAGGAGCATGTAACGCAATTTCTCGCGCAAGGAATGAGCATAGGGCGTGTAGTTGGCAAATCGCTCAGGGTCGAGAAGCGGGCCCACCTCTTGCTGGTCGTCATCGATTCCGTAGAGCGCCTCCCGATCACTAAGACCCGAGTGCATTCGGGTTCCCGCGGTGTAGTTGATGTCCCACTTTCCTTCGAGCCGCCATTGTCCCGTGTGTGTATGGAGGAAAACGACATAAGGAGAAGCAACCAGCACAAATCCAGCCAGGACGAGGCTAGGGGCGAAGAAGGCAGTAGCGGGACTCCGGCGCGTGAAGAGCGCCATAATAAAAAGAGCAAAAGCAAAGAAAATAGGATATGCAAACGCTTCGGGCCTTGTCAGATAGGCAAGTCCAAAAAAAGCGCCACAGAGGAAGTAATTCTTGGTACTGCGTAGCTCCAAGGATCTGATTCCCCAATAGAGGGCAGCCGTCAAAAGTGTGGGGTAAACCGCTTCCGTGTAGATCGAACCCGCACGAGCTATCAACAAAGGATAAACGGCCACCACGGCGGCGCTCAGGTAAGCCGCCCGCAATCCGTAAACGCGCAAGGTTATGAAAAAGACGGGTACGATCAGGAAAGTCCCGAAGAAGAGTGAAACGAGATGAGCCGCAAGTTCGATGTTTCTCGCCACCAGTGAGACCCCGGCAATCAATATCGAATAGAGCGGGGTATACATGGTTTCTGGGCCCCCGTAACTGCTCATGAGGCCGTGTCCAGCGAGCAGATTCTCCGCCATCCGGAGATACTCGCCGCCATCAATGCTGATGACCGGGGTCCTGGTGATCATCCAGTACAGTCGGAATGAAAAGGCGACGAGCAAAGCAACCGCCAGCGGGACGTATGAGAAATTCAGCTGAGTGGGCCCGGGGTCCAACAGCCCGCCCTTCGGAGCGGCGTGTTTCGGCAATCCTTGGTCTGGTGGCAGATGCAAAAGCTGTGCCTCTGGGTCGATTCGAGCGGCGAGTATCCCTATTCCTTCCCTTTATCTCGAATAGGCTAATCAGCCGGGGGGCAGCAATGACGCTGCACACTGGTAGATTCTATCTCAGCAATTGAATTTTGTGTGCCCGGCAGTTGTCACTGTTCCTAGTTTGGAAGCAGGCCGAACACGGTAATTTCGCTCTGGCTGCCGACATACACTTTGCCATTCGCAACCGTCGCCACGGTGAATTTTACAGCGGGACCAGCCATGCCCGTTCCACTGCTGGGGCTGCTGTAGAGCAAGGTGCCGACATTCGTGGCGTCATAGGCATCCAGAATGGCGGGTCCTGACGCTGGCGTAGGCTGCCATGCGGTGTAATCAATGATCCACACCACGCCGTTGGTCGTCCCACTCGCGGAGACCGCTGGCACTCCACCGCGTGGCGGGAAGATATTCGCCGACTCGGCGAATTGCGGCGTTGCAATCACTCCGTTCGTGATGGTGAACTGGCTGAGGGGGAAGTTCTCACCGGTGGTATAGATGTTCCCGTTCCAGTAGGCCGGTATGGAGTAATCGCCACCGTCGAACTGCGTGGTGTTGGGCGGAGGAACCGGAATTACCTCCTGCACATCATTGTTAGTGGACGAATTGAACTTTCCCATCTTTGTTTGACCTGGGCTTGGTTGAGAAATATCGAGAAGATATAGAATGGCTACTTTTCCGGTCGAGATCGCCAGGTGCGGATGCGCGGCCGAGGCAACGGAATCCGGAAGGACGATGACGCCCGCAGATCCCAGGTCAACGTCATTGGCTTGGAAGGTAGACTGGTTAAAGGGTGTGAACCAGTCCAGAAGGGTCCCAGTGGGGCTCAGTTTGACAGTCGTATCGCCAAAATTGCTTGTGCCGTCATAGTTGCCGTTGCCTGTCGACAGATACAAATTCCCGCTCGCGTCGGCAGCTGGACCGGCACCGCCACCCCAGAAGGCGCCGCCACCGCAAGTCGTCGGATCCGTGGTGTTCCACACCCAGTTCTGAGCAAGTGTCGCTGCGTTGTAACCAAAGATCCAGCCCTGCCAATTGCAATTGTCTCCATGGGAGCCGAAGGCTACGTATACCATTCCGTTGAGGAGGAGCAGCGCAGGCCGATTGAAATGGCGTTGCGAGTTAAAGCCGGATGCGGAAATAACCACGGGCCCGCCAAACTTCTCCACGCCGGTCGTGATGTCAAGGGCGTGCAGCCTATGAACGTAACACGGTGAACCTGTCGAGCAGCCGCTGCCGACGGTTTCTTTCGTCTTAGCCTCGACGTAAATCGTGTTCGTCGTTGGATCGATTATCGGAGTCGAGGTGATGCCAATCTCCGGGTAAACGTCGTTCGTACTATTCGGGATATCCGTCCACGGCATCGTCGTGACCCCGGTGCTGAGGAAGCTGGTCTTCCAAAGCTGGACGCAAGAGGGAGAATCAGCGTCGTAGGCGTAGACGCTATCGTGCTCCGTGGCGATGAACAGCACATTGTGGTTCGCGCCGCCAACCGTGAGGTTAGCGACCCACAGCGGTTGTGCATAGACATAACCGTCTGTCGGGCAAGAGAAGAGTTGGGTGAATGACGGAGAACTCACACTCGCCGTAGTCAAGGCATATTCTTTCAAGTTCTGGCCCGTGCGCTGCGGATCATTGTGGTGCATGTAGACTCCGGCCAGATCCGTGACCGCGACTGTGGAGGACGCGCCGATGGCAGCATTCGCCACGCTGGTAGCGGTGACGGTGTGCACACCGGGTGACGTACCTGCGGTGTAGAGGCCTCCGGTAGAAACAGTTCCGCTAGCTGCACTGCCTCCGTTATTGCCGTCAACGGACCATGTCACACCGGAATTTGTAGGATCGTTCGTGACAGTGGCCGCGAACTGCACAGTCTGCAAGGGGGACATGGTAATCGCAGCGCGTTTGGGGCTAACAGTGACGCTAATGGTCCCTGGTATTACGGTGATCGTTGCCGCGCCCGTTTTCGTGGTGTCGCTAACAGAGGTCGCCGTCAACGTTACAGTGGCTGGGCTTGGTACGCTCGCCGGACCATTGTAAGTTACCGAGGTTGTGGTCACGTTGGTCAGTGAGCCGCAGGTGCTTCCGCTGCAGCCTGCGCCGGATAGGGACCAGGTGACTCCCCTATTTTGGAAATCGTTCTGGATGGTGGCGGTGAAGTTCTGCGAGCCGCTGCCGGCTCCCACTGACGCGGTATTCGGCGACACAGAAACCGAGATCGGTGGCGGCGGAGCGCCGCTAGCGGATTTGAATGCAGCGAGAGCCGCAGCCCACGGATCCGAAGAGCCGAGAGTGGCGGTTGCTGCGGCGGATCCTACGGACGCCAGGATCTGATCCTCGGCAATCAGTTTCGCGTTGGGTTCGGCGGGAACAAATTCCTCAATCTTGTAGCTTGTGGTTGCGGTGAAGGTTTCAGCATCCGCGGTGATGATCTCTCCTAACAAGAGATCGCCACTGAGACTTGTGGTGAGGCTCCCGCTGGACGGAGCGGCGCTGGTGCCCTGAGCAACCACCGTAGCGTCGAGAGAATTGGCCGTGGTGACGCCGGAGTACTCAAGGATGGCAAAGCGCAAAGTCCCCGAGATGGTATCCGATACGGTGATCGTATTCGCGCCACCGAGGATATTTTCGGCGTAGAAGATTCCGATGGTGTTGGCGTCCACAGTCATGTTGAACGAGACGGCCTGTTTGTAAAGATTCTTGTTCGAATCAGAGACCGTAAACACCTGTCCCGAGCTGCCGGCGCGAATCACGACCGCGATGAAGTTTCCAGCCTTGTTGCCGGAGGGGAAGGCAAGACTAGACGAAGTCGTGGTACCAGCATCCTTGCTGGTGTGTTGAACCAGGGTGATGGAAGCGCTTGTCGACAGGTTCGTCAGCGAGAAACTGGCCGGGGTGGTAACGCCCGCGACTGACGCCGTCACGGTGTAGGGCCCACCCGCCGTCGCATTCGCTGTGAACGCCGCCGAAGTCGCAACGCCGCTGGCATTTGTTGTGGCCGTATTCACGCCGCCTGTGAAAGTCCCGCTGGCGCCGCTCGTCGGCGCCGTAAAGGTCACCGTCACGCCGCTAACTGGGTTGTTCGCCGCATCCAGCACGGTGGCTTGTAGGGCTGCGGCGAATACCGTATTAATCGTGGCGCTCTGTGGCGTACCCGCCGTGGCCGTGATGCTTGCTGGGGCGCCGGCCAGATTGGTTAGAGAGAAGTTTGCCGAGGTCGCTCCCGTTACGCTGGCTACTACGTTGTACGGGCCGCCTGCGGTAGCGTTCGCCGTGAACGTCACCGAAGTCGCAACGCCGCTGGCATTCGTCGTCGCCGTGTTCACCCCGCCCGCGAAGGTTCCGCTGGCTCCGTTTGTTGGTGCTGTGAAGGTCACTACCACTCCGCTCAACGGGTTGTTCCCTGAATCCGTCACGGTCGCGACTAAGGGAGCTGCGAACGCGGTGCTGACCGTAGCGCTCTGTCCAGAACCGCTCGTCACCACCACTTTTGCCGGCGTCGCCGCTAAGTTCGTCAGCGAGAAGCTGGCCGGGGTGGTAACGCCGGCGACCGACGCCGTTACGCTGTAGGGGCCGCCCGCAGTGCCATTGGCCGTGAATGTAGCTGCTGTCGCTACGCCGCTGGCATTTGTCGTTGCCGTGGTCACTCCACCGGCGAAGGTTCCACTTGCTCCGCTCGTCGGCGCCGCAAAGGTCACCGTCACTCCGCTTAGCAGGTTGTTCGCGGCATCCCGCACTGTCGCTTGCAGCGCAGTAGCAAAAGCTGTGTTGACGGTGGCACTCTGCGGCGTTCCGGCGGTAGCCGTGACGCTCGCCGGCGGGCCCGTCACCGTGAATTTCACGCCAGTGCTGGCCACCCCGCTTACCGTCACGATTACATTGCCCGTGGTGGCGCCCGACGGCACCGGTATCACGATGGTCGTCGTATTCCAAGTGCTCGCCGTACCTGCGGACGTTCCGTTGAATGTTACCGTGCTCGTTCCCTGTGCGCTTCCAAAACCCGTTCCGGTGATCGTTACCGAAGTGCTCACCGGCCCCGACGGCGGATTCAGGCTCGTGATGCTTGGTCCCGCGACGCCACTACCCGCGGCGCGGAAGGCTACCATCTGCATGATCCATAGACCTGAAGGATTTACGGGAGCTGTGGCGTCGTAGCTTCCTACGGCCGTAACCACACGATCTTCCAAAATGTCTCCGTCCGGAGAAGTGATGACACGGGAGGTGAATCCCGTGCCTGGTCCAGTCGTGAGAGTTTGCACCAAATTCGCACCAATCAGGAGGTCATTGGCGCTCGTCGTTGTAATGAATCCGCTGTCGGGAGTGGCGCTGTTCCCTTGAGCTCCGACGGCCACGTCCAGCGGATTGAGTTGGTCCAAACCACTATATTCCGCTATTCGAATGTCCACACCTACCGCGGCCACACTGAACGTCACCGTCACCGTGTTCGTCCCCGCTGCCGCCGAGGCGATGTTTTTCGCGTAGTAGATGGCTTGTGTTGCGGTGCCCGTTTGCACCACTGGTGCAGCTGCGACAGCGTACGTGTTCCCCTTCGAGTCCACCACGGAGCTGACCGTCGCCGTCGAGTCGTTCCACCCCACCACCACGACGTTCAAGTTCCCGGCCGTCTGCGCCAGTGTGTAAACCACTGCCACTGACGTCTGCGTCGCCGCCGGAGTCGCCGAGTTGCTTTGCACGAAGGCAATGGCGGCCGGCGCCGGCAGGTTGGTCAGCGAGAAATTCACCGATGTCGTCACGCCCGGTACTGAGGCGGTTACGGTATAGGGTCCGCCCGAGGTGGCGTTCGCCGTGAATACTGCCGAGGTCGCTATTCCGCTGGCGTTCGTCGT
>Ga0187816_10000511_pt1 | contig 11716 bp, 6 predicted proteins | sample NC_wetland_sal_i_16_FD_132960 | JGI IMG/M metagenome (GOLD analysis project Ga0187816, IMG submission 132960) | Wetland sediment microbial communities from Neuse River Estuary, North Carolina, USA - SO4_1 | ecosystem: Environmental > Aquatic > Freshwater > Wetlands > Sediment | place: USA: North... | reverse complement strand
GCCAGAGGCCCATGTCCTTGTCGGGAGGCGCGGGATTCCAATCGTTCCAATTGACGCCGAGATCGTGCTCGGTCTGCGCGAAGACTTCGACAGCGAGTGCGTTCGTCCCGCCGTGCGCGAGCAGCCGGCCCACGTCAAATTCATAGGCGCGGTACGCAGCGGCGACGGCGCTCGCTCGAGCGATCGCTCGGCCGTTGAGCCAGATATTTGCGCGGCTATTGATGCCCTCGAAATTGAGCGAGACGCGGAGCCCCTCGAAGCTCTGCGGCACGCGAAACTCGGTGCGATACCACCAGGAGCAGCGGAACGGGCTGTCCTTCGGCAGCGGCATCTCGGAAAAGTTCTTGCCGATCGGATACGTGGTTCCGGGATTCGAGCGAAGGTTCATGCCGAAGTAAGGATCGGGATAGGTTTTGTCCGCGACGAGGGCGGCGAGCACAGTGGACGGAACAGTCGTCGCGTGCCAGCCGTCGGTGCGAAAGCCTGCAGTCGAGATCTGCGCACCGCTTGAGGAGACCTTGCAGGATGACTGGAGCGTCCAGCCATCGTGAAGGGCAAGCTTATTACCATCTTGGATAGTCGAGTCTGCGTGACACCGGAGCGGCCACAGCACGAAAGCCACGGCGAACGCTAGAGTGGCGAGAGCGGCCTTGGTGGATTTGCGCTGGAGAATCATCGCGCGCCGACTGGGATTCGGCACGCCAGCATCCTACCGCGAAGCGCTGAGAATTTGGGAGGTGTTCCAGCCGCCGCCGAGGGCCTTGATAAGAAGAACACTCGCGACGATGCGACGCGTGAGGATGTCGACGGCCGTGACCTCGTCGCCGAGCGCAGCGGATTGCGCCGTGGTGACCTCGAGGTAGCTCGCGACGCCCCCTCTGTAGCGGGTGTTCGAGAGGTCGAGAGAGTGCTCGGCCGCGGCCACAGCGCCATCCTCTGTCTTCGCTTCCTGCTCGAGAATGCGCAGGGCGGCGAGATTATCTTCGACTTCCTGGAACGCGCTGAGCGTAGTCTGGCGATAGTTGTCGACGGACTGATTGTAGGCCGCGCGCGCCTGTTCGCTGAGGCCGCGGCGCTGGCCGCCTTCGAAAACGAGCTCCGCAGCCGACCCCGCGAGCGACCAGAAGCCGCTCGGCCCATTCAGGAGGGTGCCGATGGCCTGGCTTTCAAATCCACCGGAACCAGTGATCGAGAAAACCGGAAAATACGCCGACTTGGCCACGCCTATCTGCGCGTTTGCCTCCTGCATGCGCCGTTCCGCCGCAGCGATATCCGGCCGTCGCTCAAGCAGTTCGGAGGGCAATCCCGGAGGGATCGAAGGCGGAGGACCAACGAGCGGAGAGGCCGGTTGTGCGAACTCAGCGGGCGATTTTCCGACGAGCACAGCGATGGCGTGCTCGAAGGCCGTTCTCTGAACACTCACGTCGACGTCCAGCGCGCGCGTGGTTTCGAGTTGCGTTTGCGCCTGCGCGACGTCGACCGCGGAGGCGATCCCGCCCTGATAACGGCTCTGCGTGAGTTGCAAAGCCTTTTCGTAGGCCGCGACGGTCGAATCCAGAAGTTGCTTCTCGGAATCAAGCCCGCGCAACTGGAAATAGTCGAGCGCAAGCTCCGCCTGAAGACTCAGCTGCACGTTAGCCAGGTCGGCCGAGCTGGCCTGCACTTCCGAACGCGCGGCTTCGACAGTGCGGCGCACGCGGCCCCAGACGTCCGGCTCGTACGCGGCATCCACCGGCAACTGATAGTCGGCGTACGTGACGGGCGAGTCTGTTCCAAACAGTGCCCTATTTTGCGATTGCCGGTTACCCGCGGCTGAGGCGCCAACCGAAACCGTCGGGAAATATCCGGCGCGCGCAATGCGGAGCGCGGCGCGAGCCTGCAAGAATTGCTGCTGAGCGGCTTTCAGCGTTTCGTTCGAAACGTTGACCTGTTCTTCTAGCGCGTTGAGTTGAGGATCGCCGTAAACTTCCCACCACTTGCCTTTGGCGATCGCATCGCTTGGCTGTGCCTGCCTGAAACTATCGGATTCCTTGTAGGCAGCAGGGACGTCGGTGGCTGGACGCTGATAGTTCGGGCCTACGGCGCAGCCGCCAAGCAGAAGCGCAGCGATGCTCAACGCTTCCACGCGGCGGACGCGCGAGTACTCTTGAAATTGCCGAATCATGCGAGACGGCGCCGAGCTATTTCTTTTTGTACGTGACTCGCCAGATCGAGTTCGAGCCGTCATCGGTCACCATCAAAGAGCCATCATTCGCGACCGCAACGCCGACGGGGCGGCCCCAGCAGTTTCCATCCGCATTGACGAAGCCCGTGAGGAAATCCTGGTATTCGCCGGTGGCGTGGCCGTTCTTCAGGGGCACAAGAACGACTTCATAGCCGGTGCGGACCGAACGGTTCCACGAGCCGTGCTCGGCACCGAATAGATCGCCCTTATATTCTTTGGGAAATTGCTTCGCTTCGTAGAAAGTGATGTTCAGCGATGCGTTATGCGGTTCCATCAGAACGTCGGGGACGATGGCTTTGGACTGAAGCTCGGGATGCTTGCCCGGAAAGCGCGGGTCTGGATGGCCGCCGGTGTAATACCAGGGCCAGCCGTAGAAGCCGCCTTCCTGAACGTGGGTGATGTAGTCGGGCGGGATGTTGTCGCCGAGTTCGTCGCGCTCGTTGACCGAAGTCCAGACTTCGCCGGTGGTGGGATTCACGGTGAGGCCGGAGCCGTTGCGGATGCCCGAGGCGTAGACGTCTATCGTCTTGCCGTCCTGATTCAGGGTGTTGGGATCGGCGACGAGAATGTCGGCGCGATGAAATTCGCTGGTGTCGGTATCGATGTCGGTGACGTTGGTGTGCGATCCGACGGCGATGAACATTTTCTTGCCGTCGAGCGAGAAGGCCACGCCGCGCGAGAAGTGGTTCGGGCCGGCGGGCAGATTGGCGACGACCGTTTCGGGATCGGCGGTCGCTTTCATGTCACCCTTCGCGTAAGGGAAGCGGAGTACCGCGTTGGTGTCGCCGACGTATAGGTATCTCGGATCGGGACCTGACGGATAGAAGGCAAGACCAAAGGGAAGATTGAGCTTTGAGGCGAACACCGACATCTGGGCCATCTTGCCGTCTGGTCCGGTGCGGAACACGAGCACCTCGCCTTGATTCTGCGCGGCGACGAAGAAGTCGCCATTGGGGGCGGTGATGATGGTGCGCGGGGAGATGGCCTTGCCGTCGTCACCCTTGAGACTTTCCGCGTAGAGTTCGACTTTGAAACCGGCGGGGGCCTGAGGCCAGGCGTCGCCTCTCGGCACGGGCCGCGAGAAGACGGCGGAGGATTTCGTCGCGTAGGGATCGGGCAAATCCGCCGCCGTGATGTGGTGCATGTTGCCCGGGGCTTCGCCCTTGAAATCGGTAAACACGCCCGGAGTGCCGGGCTTGGCGTTCGGGTCGACGGGATGGCTCGGTGGTGGTGCGAAGCCTTGCGCGCCGGCGGACTTGCTGCGCGTCGCGACAAAAAGAAGCAACACCAGACTGCAGAGAACCGCTGCAAGCTGAAAAAGACGCTTCATTCTTGCTCCCCCCTCTATTGAACTAGACTGCAAAGTTTGACCTAAGCGTGAAAAATGGCTGTGATTCCCTTCCCAGCTACCGCCTACTGCCCACCGTGATCCGGCGTCGCGATCCTTACGATTTCTCCCGAGACGAGCGAGTCGGGCGGATTCGTGATGACGAAATCGTCCGCGGTCAACCCGGAAACGATTTCGACTTGGCTTCCGAGATCGTGGCCCAGAACGACGTTTTTGAGCGCGGCACGATTGCCATTTTCAACAGTACCGACCTGCAACCCATCCGAGCGGAAAATCAGCGCGCTGACGGGCAGAATCAAGGCCGGCGTGCCGGCCGGGACCTTTAAGTGCACTTCGGCGTAGGCACCGGGCAGGAGCTCGCCAGAGCGATTGTCCACGTCCACCTCGACCAATAGAGTGCGCGTCGCGAGATCAATCGAATCGGCGGTGCGGACAAGCGTTCCTCTGAAGCGCCGGCCGGGCAGCTCCTGCAGCGTCAAATCAGCGGTGAGGCCGGGCTTGGCCGAGGGCGAATACTGCTGCGGGACATTGACGTACACGCGCAGCTCGTGAATTGCTGCGATGTGGAACAGCTCAGTCGCCGGAGCGCCGGCGCCGGAATTGATCAGATGGCCGATATCGGTGTTGCGCGCGGTGATCACGCCGTCGAATGGCGCGTAAATTTTCTCGAACGACTGAAGCTCCTCTAGGCGCTTCACGTTGGATTGGGCGGACGCGACCATGGCTTTCTTCGCCGCGAAATCTCCGTAGGCGTTGTCGACCTCCTGCTTGGACACCGAGTCTGTCTTGAGCAGATCCTGATAGCGATCCGCCGTGATTTTGGAAAGAGCGAAATTCGCCTCTGCCGTGTTTAAGTCGGCCCGAGCCTGGTCGAGCTGCTGATCAACTTCTGGCGTTTCAATCTCGGCGAGCAGCTGATTGGCTTTCACGCGCGCGCCGATATCCACGTACCATTTTTTCAAATATCCGTTGGTGCGCGCGTAAATCGGAGAATCAGTGAAGGCCTGGACGTTTCCTGGCAGCACGATCTCGGTTTGGGGCGCGCCGAGCTGGGGATGAGCCACGGAAACCGTCGGAATCGCCAAATCATTCGTTGCAGCCTTGAGAGCGGCTCTCGCTTTCACGCGTGGCAAGACGCCCCCGATTACAATTCCGGCGACGATCAAAAGCGCAACCAAGAACACCAATCCGCCATGCTTCACCGGCGAGGCAGGCGCCGGCTGTGGCGAGCCAGTGGCACTTGAGAGTCTGGTTTGCCCGCTATCCGACATGGTTTTTGAGGGCCATGAGCATATCAATTGATAGACGACAGTTGGCTTGCATCCGTTTCCTTATGAAGTAGAGGAGCGACCCTGGTGCCACGAATGTACCACCGTGAATACGACGGGGACAAAAAAGAGCGTTGCCACGGTGGCCAGCAGAAGGCCCCCGATCACAGCGCGGCCGAGCGGCGCGTTTTGCTCTCCACCTTCTCCGAGACCCAATGACATCGGGAGCATGCCGATGATCATCGCCAGCGCCGTCATCAAAACGGGACGGAACCGCGTGAAACCAGCCTCGAGCGCCGCTTCCGCAGGAGTCTTTCCCGTCTCCAACTTCTCCTTGGAGAAGCTCACCACCAGAATGCTGTTCGCCGTCGCCACGCCCATGCACATGATCGCGCCCGTCAGCGCGGGGACGCTGATTGTCGTATGCGTGATGAAGAGAAACCAGACGATTCCTGCGAGCGCCGCTGGGAGGGCCATCAGGATGATGAAGGGGTCGAGCCACGATTGGAAATTGACGACGATCAGCAAGTAGACGAGCACGATGGAAAACCCGAGCCCCGCGAGCAGCCCAGCGAAGGACGAGTTCATCGTGTCGATCTGCCCGCGAACTAAAATTCGCGATCCGGGAGGCAAGTCCTTCTGGGTCTGATTGATGATGGGCTGGATGTCTCGCGCGACGCCGCCCAAATCACGGCCGTCCACCGCTCCGAAAATATCGATGGCCGATTCGATGTCGTAGTGCGTCACGACCCCCATCTCAGCACCCCGGCTGAAGGAAGCCAAGCCAGCTAGGATTTGAGGCGGCGCGTTGCTGCCGCCGGCGTTGGCAACGGGTATGTTCTCCAAATCCTGAAGAGAATTCACGCGGTACTGCGGCGTTTGAGTGGTGATGCTGTAACTGACGCCGGTACGCGGGTCAAGCCAGAACGATGGCGCGGTCTGGAAGCTGCCGCTGAGCGCGATGAGCAGATTCTGCGCGACGTCGCGCTGTGTGTAGCCCACTTGATCAGCCTTGGTACGGTCCACATCGATATGCAGCTTGGGATAATTGAATGGCTGCTGGATGCGCAGATCCACCATGCCCGGAACAAACTTCAGGCGGTTCATCAGATTTTCAGCGAAGTAGCGGTTTCCAACGAGGTTGCGACCGACAATCTTAATATCGATCGGCGCCGGCAGGCCGAAGTTGAGAATCTGCGTCACGATGTCCACGGGCAAATTGTAGAAAGTGATTCCTGGGAAATCGTGTGCGAGCTTGCTGCGTAGATCCCGGACATAGTCGTCGGTCGGATGGTGATTGTGCGCCAGTTCGACCTGGATATCGGCATCGGCCGGACCGATCGGCGCCGATGTGCTGTAGGAAAGATTCAAGTTGCTGTATGGCAAGCCGATGTTGTCGAGAATCGTGGTGAGCTCTGAGGGTGGAATTTCCTTGCGGATCTCGTTCTCAACGCGGTCGCACAGGGCTGCGACATCCTCAATCCTCGTGCCGGTCGGAGCGCGAAGGTGCATGACGAACGCGCCGCTATCGACGCTGGGGAAAAAATCCTCTCCCACGAGCGGAAGCAGGGCGAATGAAAGGCCGCAGGCGGCAAAAAAGCATGTGACGAAGGCCCTGCGATGGTGGATAGCCGCCTCCAGCAAGCGGTGATAACGCTCGCGGAAGCGCTCGAAGCCAGTTTCAAATTGCGCCTGCATCCGCACGAACGGATTGTGAGAGCGCTCGGTCCGTTCGCGGCGTTCCTCTTCGGTCTGCTCGCTCAGTAGATAGCGCGCCATGGTGGGCACGAGAGTGCGCGAGAGCGCGTACGACGCCAGCATCGCGAAGATGACCGCTTCGGCGAGTGGAACGAACAGATACTTCGGAATTCCCGTCAGGAAGAACATGGGCACGAAAACGATACAAATGGCAAGCGTCGAGACGAGCGCGGGCATTGCGATCTGTTCGGAACCATCGAGGATGGCCTGGATCAGCTCCTTGCCCTGGTCGAGATTTCGATTGATGTTTTCGATAACGACGGTGGCATCGTCCACCAAGATGCCTACAGCTAGCGCGAGCCCTCCGAGTGTCATGATGTTGATGGTCTGCCCGAGCGCGCTCAGCACAATCAGAGACGTCAGTATCGAGAGTGGAATGGAGACGGCAATAATCATCGTGCTGCGCCAACTACCGAGAAACACGAGGATCATCAATCCGGTCAGGCACGCCGCGATAGCGCCCTCGCGTACAACGCCGGTAATCGAGGCTTTGACGAAAATGGACTGGTCGGCAAGCGTGTGAATATCCACGTGCTGGGGAAGCGAAGCCTCAACCGTGGGGATCTTGTCTCGGACACCTGCGATGACGTCCAACGTCGAAGCATCGCCCAGCTTCAGAATTGACATCAGAGAGGCGCGCGCGCCATTGACCCGAACAATGTTGGTCTGCGGCGTAAAGCCGTCGCGGACATAGCCTACGTCCCGAACGTAAACGGTCGAGCCGTTAACGGTCTTGATCGGCAGATCGTTCAACTCGTTGACGGTCTGCGGCGAGCCGTTCATGTCCACTTGATATTCGTAGGAGCCGATCTTGGCTGTGCCCGCCGGAAGAATCAGGTTTTGAGCGTTGATCGTGTTGACCACGTCGAGCGGCGAGACTCCCTTAGCCTGCATCGCAGTGGTATTGAGATCGACCATGATCGTGCGCTGCTTCCCGCCATAAGGGTACGGGATGGCAACGCCGGGAACATTGATCAGTCCCGTTCGAATGAAATTCTGGCCGATGTCAGCGAGTTGTTGTTCGTTGAGGTTGGGAGCGGAGAGGCCAAGCTGCAGGATCGGCACGGACGAAGCGTTGTAGGTGATGATGAATGGCGGCGTGATGCCTGGGGGCAATTGTTTCACCGTGCTCTGGCTGATGGCGGTGATCTGCGCGATGGCGCCGGCGAGATTCGTATGCGGGTGCAAATAGACTTTGACGAGGCCGATGCCGTTCAGGGATTGCGACTCGATATGCTCGATGTCGTTGACGGTCGTGGTCAGCGAACGTTCGTAGTTGTAGACCACGCGGCCTGACATTTCCTCGGGCGAGAGACCGGTGTATTGCCAGGCGACGGTGACGACCGGGATGTCGATGTTCGGAAAGATGTCAACCGGCGTGCGAACGATCGAGACGACCCCAAGGATCAGGATCAGAATGGAAACGACGACGAATGTGTAAGGCCGCCGCAGCGCCAGCCGAACAATCCACATCTGCAAATGCTCCTGGGACTCTCGAAGAGAAGGGCCGCGCCTCGGAAGCGGGGCATGGCCCACGGAACTGCTTGATTATCTCACTGTCGCGTCAACGCTGAAACTCAGCAGGGCAGTTGTCACAAGACCGGCGGCGGAACCCGAAGCTAGCGTCGTCTACGATGCAAAATTGACCGCCTGGATGACGCAAGAAATTAGACGGTCCGCAGTCGCCGACGGATTCACATGATTGGCCCGCGAATCAATCCGGCGCGGGTCGCGACGGCGGGCGCTCGCGCACCTGTTGACGAATCGCCCGGCACTCGCCAGAATTGTGAGTCGGAGTGGACGGCGCCCGGTCTGAAGGAGGAGCAAGTGACGGGGACCGTGATGAATATGCTGCTGCTGTGCCTCCTCGTTCTGGGTTCCGTCTTGTTGATATTTGGTCCCTTGACGGCCCTCGCGGTGATGTTCTGGCACTGGCGCAAGGAGTTGCGTGATAGCAGCCGGCTGCGCCAGGCGAGATCGACTCAAGTCAGGTAATCCGACCGCTGATCATTTCGCGCCCGCTTGTGACCCACGAATCAGAATCAAGCAGCTGAACTCGACGCATACCCGCGTGAGAAATTCGTTGCACAATTCAGGCATAGCGCGTTTGTTGGCGCGAAGCTGAGTTGCAAAACGTACAGTACTTGTCCTGAGAAAACAGGGAATCGATCGCTGGCACTAGGATTGCTTGAGCATTTACCGGGCTAGAGTCAGAACTTTGGGGGCGAGTTGGGCAAAGAATTCAGGGCCATTGGTTGGGCGCACGTAGTTGCGTTTCTTCTCGCCCTTGTCGCTGTACTGGTTAACGTCCACGGACACTCCAGCATCGCGAAACGCTCACCGGTCGTAGGTCAGCCCCCGCACGTACGCTTCTCGTCGAGCGAATCATCCGGTGCAAAGCTGGTCTCGCGCCGCCTCTATCCGTATTCGGTAATCCCGGGAGGCGTGGAGAGTGGGCTGGAGCTGAAAAGCGCGATCTTGCGCGATGCGGTCGCCGCGAACCACTATGCAGACTTCGATGTGACCAAGGCGCGCGTTGTACGTCTCGATCGCGACCAGCTCGCCTACGTGTCGTACCGGATGGGCGACAAGATTTTCTGGACCAGCAAAAAAGTGAAGCTGCCGAAGGGTGAGACGGTCCTTACGGACGGCCCGCACGAAGCGAGGACTCGCTGCGGCAATCGCGTGTCCGAGACACCGGGCCAGCCGGTGTCGCCGGGCGAGCCGCCGCCTCAAGCACTTCAGCCGTCGCAGCCACCTCAGCAGGTGAGCATCCTGTTGCCACCGTTGATCGAATTTCCGCCGTCATCGCCGCCCAATTTTCCGCCGGGCCCGCCGCCCGCGCCTCCCGAGGCACCGCCGGGAGGAGGCATCATTCCGCCGCCGTATTTTCCGCCGGTTGGGGGAGGAGGGTCTCCACCTCCGTCTACTCCCTCTACACCGCCAGTAGTCCTTCCTCCTGTTTCAGTTCCGGAGCCCGGAACTTTCGGAATGCTTGCTCTGGGGATCACGACGGCTCTCGCCGCAAGTTGGTTTGCAGATATCCGACGCCGACGCAGGGCTTAGGATCTCGCCTATTTCTGCGTGGAAGTAAGGCCTTCCTGTGCGGCTTCCAGGATTCGAATGGTGGGGGCAAGATCGTGCCGCTCGAAGGAGCGCGCGATCGCTTTTCCGATTTCGTCGTAGCGCCCCGTGGCCAGCGCGACCACGCTCGGCCCCGCGCCGCTCAGTGCAATTCCTAGCATTCCAGGCATGCGCGGAAGCGCGAGCGCCTCGCCGAGCCCGGGAATCAATGGCTGCCGCGCTGCTTGATGCAACCGGTCCTGCATCGCGTCCCATAGCAGGTCGTAGCGGCGGTCTTCGAGGGCTGCCACGAAGAGCGCGGAACGCTGGAGATTGAAGACCGCGTCGCCGCGGGAGACGGTTGCCGGTAATACGGCACGCGATTTCTTCGTTTCGAGCTTCACATTCGGCGTGACGATCACCATGCGAATCACTTTCGGCCAATGTTTGCAGACCGCACCGACGGTACCGTCGCTACGGGTAAACGTCACGACCAGTCTGCCGAACAGCGCCGCCGCGACGTTGTCGGGATGGCCCTCCATTTCGGCCGCATAGTCGAGAACGGTGTCTTTGGGGATTGCGCGCCCAGTCACTGCGAAACCGAGCGCCAGACCTGCGACTGTGGCGGCCGCGCTGCTGCCAAGCCCGCCAGCGACGGGGATTTCATTTCGTACGGCGAGGCGCACACGCGGTAGCTCGAAGCCTTCGCGCTCGGCCGTGTGGCGCATCGCGCGGAAGATCAGGTTTTGATCGGGCGAGCTGGGAAGTTCAGACGTGCCGCGGACGCCGCGGCTTCGCGCGAGTGTACGCCCCTCGGGTCTGGAAAGGATCGTTGCCCGCACCCTGAGGTACATTTCGAGCGCGAGCCCGAGGCAGTCGAAGCCGGCGCCCATATTTGCAGTGGATGCGGGAACGCGGACTTCAAACGAAACTTGGCGGGAAGCGCTCATGGAATCGGATGGTTTCGCCGAGCGGACCTGCCGGGCTACCCGAAGGCCGCGCTCTGGACGCCGCTGATTATCTTGGTCGCTCCAGGCTTGCGAGAATAGCAGTTTTGTTGGCTGCCACGCGCTGCGGAGCATTTTGAAACGCTCCGGCAATCGGTTTCGGCGGCGCCGAGGCATCCACTGCACCGGCAGCAGAAGTTAACGTTCCCTCGTGGTAGCGAATCATGTAGTCCGGGTCTTTTAGCGCATGGCCCGTCAGCACAGCGACAACGTCATCCTTGCGCCCGATGTGTCCCGCCGCGACCAATTTCTTGATGCCCGCAACGGTCGTCGCCGAGGCCGGCTCGCAACCGATGCTGTCGCGGCCGATCATGGCTTTGGCGTCGGCAATTTCCTGCTCGCTCACCGTGATGATCTTTCCGCCCGAACGCAGAACCGCGCGCAGGGCCTTCTTCCATGATACCGGAGCGCCGATCTTTATCGCGGTTGCAAGCGTCTGCGGATTTGCGACGGGTTCGAGTTTTTCGGGAAGGTGCTCCAAGTCAGTTCGTCGTTTCGGGCCCAGATTTGCGAACAGGTGTGCGAGCGGCGCGGCACCTTCCGCCTGAATCACGCTCAGTTTGGGAAGCCGGCTGATCAAGCCGAGATCGAGAAGCTCTTGGAAACCTTTGCCGAGCGCGGTGCTATTGCCCATGTTTCCGCCCGGGACGACGATATGGTGTGGAACCTGCCAGAGGCATTGCTCCATTAACTCGAACGCGACGGTCTTTTGTCCTTCGATGCGAAATGGGTTGATGGAATTGGCGACGTAGATCGAAGGGTCGTCGCCGAGTTCCTGCACCAGGCGCATGCAGGAGTCGAAGTTGCCGTCAATTTCGAGGACCAGCGCGCCGTAATCGAGGCTCTGCGCGAGCTTGGAGGGCGAAACCTGCCCTCGCGGCAAAAGGATCGCAGCTTGCAGCCCGGCCCGCGCGGCATATGCGGCGAGGCTCGCCGCCGTGTTTCCCGTGCTCGCGCAGATGGCCGTGCGCGCTCCGGAAATGAGAGCCTGCGTCATCGCCGTGGCCATGCCGGTATCCTTGAACGAGCCGGTCGGGTTGTACCCCTG
>Ga0187816_10000510_pt1 | contig 11720 bp, 5 predicted proteins | sample NC_wetland_sal_i_16_FD_132960 | JGI IMG/M metagenome (GOLD analysis project Ga0187816, IMG submission 132960) | Wetland sediment microbial communities from Neuse River Estuary, North Carolina, USA - SO4_1 | ecosystem: Environmental > Aquatic > Freshwater > Wetlands > Sediment | place: USA: North... | reverse complement strand
CGTGGCCATGAACAACCTGGAGACGACGTTCACCCAGCTGGCCGGTCTCCCGCCCACGCGCCGGGCGGGAGAGGTGTACGGCGGCCGCACGATTGCGTACGAAGAGTGCCTGCGCGGCGACACAATGCGACTGGGCGCGGATGTACTTGATGGCCTGCGCGCGCCGCTGGCGCTGGTGCTCGATGCCGCACGGTGGTTCACCGCGGCCGTCGGCGCGCTGTACGCGCAGCACTTCGAGGAGGCCTACCGGGACCGGGCGGCCGTGCGCGGCACCGGCGTCGTGCCGTTCGCCGATGTCTGGATGCTCCTCAGTGAGGAAATGGCCGACCCGCCGAGGCTCATCGGGCCGGTGATGGACACGGTCCGGCAGCGCTGGTCGGCCATCCTGGACCTGCCGGCCGACGGCAGGCGGGTTCAGCTCCGGGCTGCCGATCTGCGGCAGCGGGTGACGGCGACCTTCCCCGCCCAGCCGCTCCCCTGGCCGATGGCGGTGCACCACAGCCCCGACCTGATGATCGCGGGTGCCGACGCCGCCGCCACCGGCGTCCGGCCCTCCTGGGTGCTCGGCGAGGTCCACCCCAGCGTTGTCACGATACGCTACGCGACCTGGCTGGCCTTTCACCCCGACCCGGACGTCCTGCACGCCGGCATGCGGCACGACCTGCGCGGCCCCGCCGTGTGGCTGGCCGAGTCCGGCAAGATTGGCGGCACCTCCACCCGGCTGTGCAACGTGCTGCCGTCGCCCGGTGATCTCCGGCTGGTCTTCGCCCGCGATTCCTTCGGCTATGACCCGCCAGCGACCGTGGCGATCGGCGACTGCGACCTGATCAGCTCGCCCACGGGGCTGCGGGTGCGGCGCCGCGACGGGACGTTCGAGCGCGGCCTGCTCGCGGTCGTCGGCGACATGATCGGCACCACGAGCTCGCACCATTTTGACCTGGTTCCCCCGGGAACGCACGCGCCGCGCGTCACGATCGACGATCTCGTGGTGAGTCGCGAGACATGGCGGCTCCCCGCCACCGAGCCGGCCTTCGCTGACACCACCGACGAGAGCGCCCGTTATCTGCAAGCCAGGGCGTGGGCGGCGCGCCACGGAATGCCGCGGCACGTCTTCCTCAGGTTCGCTGGCGAGAAAAAACCGATCTACGCGGATCTGACCAGCCTCGCGTCGATAGACCTGATCTCCCGGTCGCTCCGCCGCTCTCGCCGCACCGTCGGCCCTGAGGCGACAGTAAACGTCGCCGAGATGATGCCCACCCCGGACCAGGCCTGGCTGACCGACGCCCAGGGCCAGCATTACACCGCGGAACTGCGCATGGTCGCGGTGGACCAGCTAGCCGCGGTCCGGAAACAGGAAGGCTGATCGTGGCTGTATACGAGTTCCCGACCTCGTTCGGCCAGCGGCGGATGTGGCTGCTGGCCGAGATGGACCCCGGTGAGCCCACCTACAACCTGGCCTGGGCGCTGTGGCTGGATGGTCCGCTCGACGTCAGCGCGCTGCACCAGGCCTGGGATGCCGCGCTGATCCGGCACGAGTCGCTGCGCACCACCTTCCGCAACGATTCCGGCGTGCCGGTACAGGTCATCGAGGACGAGCCGACCCCGCAGCCGCTACTAGTCACTTCCGTTGAGCAGTTGCCCGAGGGCGAGCGGGAGGCCGCCGCTTCGGACCATATCCGCAGGCTCGCCCGGATCCCCTTCGATCTCGCCGTCGGGCCGCTGGCCCGAGCCGCGCTGGTCCGGCTGTCACCGGAAGCTCATGTGCTCGCGGTGGTGATACACCACATCGTCGCTGACGGGTGGTCCTTCCGGATCCTTTTCGATGAGCTGTCAGCGGACTACGAGGCCATCGCCAGCGGCGGCGACCCGATAACCGGCGAACCGGCGATCCAGTACGCCGACTTCGCCATGTGGCAGATCGAGCACGCCGAGGACGGCGGTTACGCGTCCGCCGGCCGGTTCTGGCGGGCCGAACTGGCCGGTGCCCCGTCAACGCTGCCCCTGCCGTCGGATGAGCCTTACCCGGCGCGCCAGACGTTCGCCGCCGCGTGCCTCGGCACCCAGATCGAGGCCAGCCTGGCCGAGGCGCTCAAGGGTGTCGCCGCCCGGCTCGGGACCACGTTGTTTGCCGTCCTGCTGACCGCGTACGCAGTCGTGCTCGCCCGGCTGGCCGGCCGTGACGACCTGCTGATCGCGGTGCCGACGGCGGCCCGCACCCGGCCGGAGACCGAGTCGGTCGTCGGCCTGTTCACCGACACCGTCCCGATCCGGGTCCGGATCGGGGCCGGCGAGACGCTCAGCGACCTGGTTCGGTCGGTGCACGATGCGACCAGCCGGGCGCTAGCGCACCAGGAGCTGCCATCCGCCCAGGTGGTAGAGGCGGCCCGGCCCGACCGCGACCCGGCGCGGCTCCCGCTGGTCCAGGTGATGTTCGAACTGGAGGAGCCGTGGGGTGTCCCGGATCGCGGCGGGTTGCGCTGGCGCCCGGAGGTAGTGGGAAACGGCACGGCCAACTTCGAGATCGAGCTGACCGTCACCGACGCGCCAGGTGAACCGCGGGTACGGGTCAACTACAACAGCGACCTGTTCCACCCGGCCACCGGCCAACTCGTAGCCGACGGTTACCTGGCCATCCTGCAGCGCCTGCGCGACGATTGCGGCTCGCCTGTCGCCGACGCGGACATCATGTCGCCCGGCACGCGGGACCTCGTCACGAGGGTGTGGCCCGATGGCGGCCCGGTCGCTGGCCCGGCCGGCAACGGGCAGAACACCGCCGTAGCCATGCTGTGGGAGGCGTGTGCGGGTGAGTCCGTCGTCGCCGTCGGTACCGACGGCGCGCTGACCGGTGCCGAGGTACGCGCCCTGGCCCGGCGGATCACCGCCGCCGTCCAGGGGCACGGCGTCGGCGTGTCCGACCGCGTCGCCATCCTGCTGCCCCGCGGCGCCCGGCTGCTGCCAGCCATCCTCGGCGTCTGGTCGGCCGGCGCGTCGTATGTGCCGATGGACCCGATCTATCCGGACCGGCGGCTGGCTGCCATGCTCGGCGACTCGGGTGCCGCCGCGATCGTGGTCGACAGCAGCGTCACCGGCGCGCCCGGGCTGCCGTCCACCGCAGCGCCTATACCAGTCATCGACCTGGCGGCACTGCCCGCCGCCAGTGCCGAGCCGGTGGACCTGCCGCCGCTGGCGACCGCCGTGACGATCTTCACCTCGGGATCGACCGGCCGGCCGAAGGCGGTCAGCGTCACCCAGGGCGGGATCGGCGCATTTCTGGCGGCTCTGACGCCGCTGCTGGCGCTCGGCCCGGACGACCGCCTGGTCGCCGTGACGACCTTCGCGTTCGACATCGCCCTGGTCGAACTGGTCGTGCCGGTGCTGGTCGGCGGATGCGTGGTGATCGCCGATGCGGGCCAGGTGCTCGACGCGGCCAGGCTGCGGGACCTGCTGACCGACAGCGGCGCGACCGCGCTGCAGATGACGCCGGCGGGCTGGCGGATGCTCATCGACGCCGGTGGGATCCCGGACGCGGTGAAGTTGCGAATGTCCGGCGGCGAGGCACTGCCCAGGGACCTAGCCGACGTGATCGGCTCCGGGACTGACGTACGCCTGTGGAACCTGTACGGCCCGACCGAGACCACGATCTGGTCGGGCGCGGACGCCGTCGGCCCGTCGCCGGCTCCGATCGAGATCGGGTCGGTCATCGCCGGAACCCAGCTGTACGTGCTCGACGCAGGGCTGCGGCCGGTCCCGCCCGGCGTCTTCGGAGAGGTGTACATCGGTGGCGCCGGGGTGGCCCATGGCTACCATGGCGCGCCCGGCCTGACCGCAGCCCGGTTCGTCCCCGATCCGTTCGGCGGACGGCCCGGCGCACGCCTGTACCGGACCGGCGACATCGGCCGGTGGCGCAGGACCGGGCGGATCGAGCTGGCCGGCCGCGCGGACCGGCAGATCAAGATCCGCGGCTACCGGATCGAGAGCGGCGAGGTCGAGGCGGCGCTGCGGAGCCACGACGAGATCGCGCAGGCCGTGGTGGCGCTCCGCGGTGCGGGCCCCGACGCTCGGCTCGTCGGCTACCTGGTCACTTCCTCCGGTGCCGGTAGCCCGCCGTCCGGACTGCGCGAGCATCTCCGGGAGCTACTGCCGGAATACATGGTGCCGTCCGCCTTCGTGGTGCTGCCCGCACTGCCGCTCACCGCCAACAACAAGATCGACTACCGGGCCCTGCCCGAGCCAGACTGGAGCGTGCCCTCCGGTCAGGTCCCGGTCCCGCCGCGGACGCCGACCGAGTTGCGGCTCGCGACGATCATGACCGAACTGCTCGCGCTGCCGGCGCCGATCGGGGTACACGACAACTTCTTCGCGCTCGGCGGCCACTCGCTGACCGTGACCCGGCTGATGGCCCGCATCCGGGCCGTCTACGGCGTCGACCTGCCCATCCGCACGATGTTCTCCGATCCTACGGTGGCCGGCCTGGCCGCCGCGGTGGCCGCTGCTGGCGGCGGCGATGCGCTGCACCCGCTGCTGCCCGGCGGCCGGAGGTAGGTAGTTCCTGTGCGCTTTCCCGTGTCGTTCGCGCAGCAGCGGCTGTGGTTCCTCGATCAGCTCGATCCCGGCGAGCCCACGTACAACATGGCCTATGCGATATGGCTCGACGGCCCGCTCGACGCCCCCGCGCTGCAGCGAGCCATGGACGCCCTGGTCGCGCGGCACGCCGTGCTGCGGACGAGCCTGGTCGCCTTCGACGGCGCACCCGAGCAGATCGTCGCCGGTACCGGCCGATTGCCGCTCGAGAACATCGCGCTGCCCGGGAATCTCGACGGCGGCGAAAGCACCCGGCAAGCCGAGTCGATCGCGGCTGAGCGCGCGCGCCAGCCGTTCGATCTGGCCGCCGGGCCGCTGATCCGGGCTACTCTGATCGGCACCGCGCCCGGCCGGCACCTGCTCGTCCTGGTCATACACCACAGCATCAGCGACGACGAGTCCATCAAGGTCCTGATCGGTGACCTGTCCGCCGTTTACCGGGCCGAGACGACCGGTGCGCCCGCATCGCTGCCACCGCTGCTGATGGATTACGGCGACTACGTGGTGTGGCAGCGTGACCTGCTGCGCGGCGAGGAGCTCGAGCGGCAGCTGGGCTACTGGCGCGACCAGCTCCGCGGCGCACCGCAAGTCTTGACGCTGCCCGCAGAACGGGCCCGCCCGGCCCGGCAGTCCCCGGCCGGCGCGGCAACGAGGGTCACGATAGACGCCGCGACGACCCGCCGCCTGGCCGAGGTGGCCCAGGGTGCCGGCGCCACCATGTTCACGCTGTTCCTCACCGGTTATGCGGTGGTCCTGTCGCGCTACGCAGGGCAACGTGACGTCGTCATCGGCACCCAGGTGGCTGGCCGGACGCACGCCGAGCTGGACCTGCTCATCGGTCTCTTCGCGAACACCATCCCAGCCCACCTGTCGCTGACCGACGATCCGGACTTCACCGGGTTGCTCGGCCGGGTCAGGGACACGATCGCGAATGCGCTGTCACACCAGCAGTTCCCGTTCGAGGAGCTCGTCGAAGAGCTCGCGCCGGATCGCACGCTCGCCCACTCGCCACTGTTCCAGGCTCAGTTCCGCTACGGGTCGATGACGCCGCCCGTGCCGGACTTCCCCGGCGTTACCGCGCGCTCCGAGGCGCTGCTCACCGGGACCGCCAAGCTCGACCTCAGCATGTACGCGGACAGCCTGGACGACCAGACCACGACGCTTACCCTGGAATACAGCACGGACCTGTACGACCAGGCGTGGGCCGACCGGTTCCTGGGCTGCATGGCGCGTCTGCTCGAGCACGCGGCGGACGCGCCAGGCACACCGGTCAGCGACCTGCCGATGCTATCGGCCACCGAGCGCGACACGCTGATCCTCGGGCGCAACCGCCAGGAGCTGCCGGCCGACGACGAGAGCGTGGACCTGTGGTCCTCGCTGCAGACGTCGACGTCTCAAGTGGCCTGCGGCGAGGAGTCGGTCCAGGTGAACGAGCTGTGCGACCGTGCCGCCCAGCTTGGGCGGTTGCTCGTCGATCGTGGCGTCGGACCGGAAACGCTCGTCGGCCTGTGCGTCGGGCGCGGGATCGGCATGCTGACGGCCTTGCTCGCCGTGTGGTGGGCCGGTGGTGCTTACGTGCCGCTCGATCCCGACTTCCCCCCTGCGCGGCTGACGGCGATGGCTCGCGGCGCGGGGCTGCGGACCGTCATCTCCGACGGCGCGCACCGCGACCTGGCCAGGACCGTCGCCGATGGAGCGACCGTGATCTGCGTCGATGACCCGGTGGAAGCGGTGACAACGCCGCTGGATCCGGTGCACGTGCCAGCCAGCGCGCTCGCCTACGTCATCTTCACATCAGGATCGACCGGGCACCCCAAGGGAGTCGCCATCGAGCGTGGCGCCATCGCGAACCTCCTGGCCTCGTTCCGGCGGTCGCTCCGGCTCGGTCCCGGTGACCGCTTTGCCGCCGTCACGACGCTGTCGTTCGACATCGCCCTGCTCGAGCTTGCGCTGCCGCCGCTGTGCGGGGCCGACCTGGTGATCGCGACGCCGGAGGAGGCGCGGGAGCCGGTCCGGCTGCGGTCGCTGATCAAGCAGGCGGGCGTGACCGCGATGCAGGCGACGCCGCAGACGTGGCGCCTACTGCAGGCCGCCGGTGGCGTGCCTGCGTGCCTGCGGATGCGGCTGTGCGGCGGCGATACGCTCACCCGCGATCTCGCGGATCAACTCTGTGCCCAAGACGCGGTCCTGTGGAACCTATACGGCCCGACCGAGACCACGGTGTGGTCGGCGGCTGGCGTCGTCGCGGCCGGGACCGGGCCCGTCGAGATCGGGCCGCCGATCGACTGGACGCGGGTGTACGTTCTGGACGAGCACCAAGCGCCGGTGCCGGCCGGTGTCGTGGGAGAGGTCTATTTGGCCGGGCGGGGAGTGGCGCGCGGCTATCACGGCCAGGCGCGGCTCACCGCCCGGTCATTCCGGCCTGATCCCTTCAGTGCCGGGCCGGGGGCACGCATGTACCGGACCGGCGACCTGGGCCGGTGGCTGCCGCACGGCGGGCTCGAGCTGGTCGGCCGGACCGATCACCAGGTGAAAATCCGCGGTTTCCGGATCGAGTGCGGCGAGATCGAGGCCGTGCTGCGGGCGCACCCGGACGTCCGCCAGGCCGCCGTGATCACTGCGCCCAGGGGTGCGAGGCCGGCCCTGGTCGCCTATGTCGTAGTCCGCCGGGGCAGTGTCGCCGCACAGGCAGGCGCCGACTTGCTCGAGGCGTTCCTGCCGTACCTTCGCAGCACGCTGCCCGACTACATGATCCCCGAGCTCATCGTCGCGCTCCCCGCGCTCCCGCTGACACCAAACGCGAAGGTCGACCGGGCGGCTCTGCCCGCGCCGACGTGGGAGATCGTGCCCTCCGCCGCCGGCCGGGTCGAAGCCAGGAACCCGGTCGAGGCGACGCTCGCCCGGATCTGGAGCGACCTGCTCGCAGCGCCGACGTCGATCGGGGTGCACGACAACCTGTTCGCGTTCGGCGGCCATTCGCTCGCCATTACCAGGTTCATCGCCCGCGTCGCAGATACCTACGGCGTTCACCTGCCGGTCCATCAGGTGTACAGCACCCCGACGGTCGCGGAACTGGCCGAGGCAGTCGCCGCAGCCGACCCTGATTCCGGGACCGCAACGAGCCCGGTCCGGTACGCCGAGTTGGAGGCGCTCAGCGACGAGGAACTGGACGACCTGCTGCGCGCGGCGTTCGCGCAGCGCATCCGGCGCCGGGGCGGCGCGGCTGGATCCGATTCCTGACCAGACGCAGCCGCCGCGGCCGCACGCGTTCTCGACCTGCTGATGGAGTTCATTGAGCTTCTGGTGAAATCGCGGATGGGGGGCGCAGGCGGGGCGGGTGGGCTCGAACCCACGACCGGCGGATTATGAGAAGTACGGCCTTATCCGCCGTAAGCGCTAGCTGCACGGATACCACGGAATCGTGCCGACGATGGCGCTATTTGCACTGTTTGCGCACGTGGCTCGGTCCACGAACCGGTCCACGGTCACCACGGCGAGCGCCCGATATAAACTACGGAGCGTCACTACGCACCGCGCGGAATCTGCCGTTCCGGTCGGCCGACGGCTTGCCTCGCATGATGTGGAGTGTCAGGACCGAGCGGTGCCGTATATCTGGGTCGCACGGCGGGCGTAGGCGCGCAGGGCGATCCGGGGTATGAGCAGCCGGGGCAGGGTGGGTGTGCTCGCTCGATTGAATACTGTCGGAGCAGGCGTACCGTCGCGGAACCGACGATCATCACAATTGCCGTGAAAGTGTTTCCGTACCGCTTGACAGTCGTGGGGCTGTGGCAGGCCTAGATCGAGGCCCAGCCAGGTTTCCCCAGCTGAAGTGCCGCAAACGGATAGATCCTCTGGCATACTGCGACCCAAAGCGCGATGGGGAGGGCGTGCCGTGATCGGCTTTAGGCATGGCGCTGCAACCTCTACGGGCCGCGTGCGGCGGGTAAACGAGGACAGCTACCTCACCGCCCCGCCGATTTACGCGGTGGCCGACGGGATGGGCGGCCACGGCTCGGGGGATCTGGCGAGTGCGCTCGCCGTGCAGGTGCTGGCGCGCTGCGCCCACCTCCACCCGCTGTTCCTCGAGGCGGTGCTCGCCGCGCTTGAGGAGGCGAACCAGGTCATCATCGAGCGCGAGTCGGCCAACCGGATGGGCACCACCGTCACCGGCCTGGTTGGCCTGGGCACCGCGGGTGCGGATCACCTGATGGTGTTCAACGTGGGGGACTCGCGCGTGTAACGGCTGGCCGCGGACGGGATCGAGCAACTGACCGTGGACCACTCCGAAGTGCAGGAACTCCTGCTCGACGGGGTGATCACCCGTGAACAGGCACGCATCCACCCCCGCAGGAACATCGTCACCCGCGCCCTGGGCACTGACCCCGTACTGCTCGCCGACCGCTGGCTGCTGCCAGCCGTCGGCGGTGATCGCTTCCTGTTGTGCTCTGACGGACTGTTCAGCGAGCTGCCGGACGAGGCGATCCGGCCGCTGCTCTCCGTCGGCACCCCGCAGCAGGCCGCCGAGGCGCTCGTCATGGCGGCCAACGACGTCGGCGGCCGCGACAACATCACGGTGGTCATCGTGGACATCGAGTCGGATGACGACGGCGCGGATGGGACGACGATGCCGCGAGAGGCGCTCGGCGCCCAGGTCCTTGGTGGTGCGCATGACGGCGATAGCTGACGTCAGCTATGCACCTGGCCCGCTGACGGCCGTGGCGGGCGACCGTTGCTGGGTGCTCATCGACGCGGCACCAGACTCCCCGGCGGTGGACTGGCTCTGGCAGCAGCTTGGCCAGCGCGCCCGGCCGGAAGCGATACTCGCGGGGCTGCTCGGCGCCGGTTTCGCGGGCGCGAAGGAATTCGCGCTGCTGTTCCAGGAGGACGGCGACACTCACCGGCTATTCTGCCGTGGTGCCGTCGCCGCTACGCTGCAGGGCACCGAGCCGGCCCACGGTGACGGCACCGGCGGGCCCGGCGAGGCGAGGCGGATGGACGGCAGCGGCCTGCTGACCTGGCGCGAGCACGTGGTCCCTGGCAACGTCGGGCGCATCTTGCTCGGCGTGCCCCCCGCCGACGGCGCGCTACGGCTGCCCGCCACGGCCGGCGTGCTGCTGGCCAGCTGCGTGATCATCGACCTGACCGACGCCGCGGCGCGCGATCTGGCACCTTCTGCTATACGGACCGTCACCGACCCGGGCCTCCCGATCGACGCCCTTCCCCGTGCCGCCGGGGCCGCCTCGCCCGGCATCCTGGCGCCCACTCGCGTTATCCCCCTGGGTACCGTGGCTGACGGCCGGCGCGCGGTCGGCCAGACCGAATCCGCCGGCCATCCCGATTCGGTGGCGATGACCGGTCCGCCGGGCATTGCCGAGGTCATCGGGTCCACGCCCGCCATCCGTCCGCTTCCCGCCTCTGCCGACGGTCCGCCTGCCTCGGTAACTGGGGAGTACGACTTTCTCTGGGGCGCCACGCAGAACCGGTCGGTCGCGGAGGCGGCGATCAGGGCGCCCGATGCGGACGACCCCGGTCCGCCCGCATTCCTCGCGTCCGGTGCGTTCAACGGCGTGAGCGCAGGGACTCCGATGGCCACGAGCGATCAGCACTTGCTCCCGCCGGTGGCGCCGTCACCGCTGCCGACGGCGGGCGGGCTGATCGACGCCATGCCCTGGGGGCCAGACCCGGCCGCACCGGACGAGATCGCCGAGACCGGCTTCACGGTCAAGCGCGCCAATCTGCCTGGGCCGACCGCTTGGGCGGCACCTCCCCCCGACAAGATCGGCCCGGCGGTTCCGGCGCTGATCTGCCCGGCCGGGCACGTGAACCCGCCGAGCGAGGCGCTCTGCCGCGGGTGCGGGGCGGCGCTGCCGCCGGATCCCGTGGTGGTGCCACGGCCGGTGCTCGGCGTTCTCCGGCTATCGGTCGGCGACATCATCTCGCTTGACCGGGACGTGGTGATGGGACGGAGCCCGAAGGCCGACTTCCCTATCGCGGACGGAGAGCAGCGCCCGCACGTCGTCAGGCTGCCGAGCGAGGACAGCGACATCTCCCGGACTCACCTGCGGGTGACGCTCGACGGCTGGCATGTCCTCGTCACCGACCTGAACTCCACGAACGGGACGTTGGTCACGCTGCCTGGCCGGGAGCCCGAGACGCTCCGCCCCGGCGAGCCCACGCCCATCAAGCCCGGGACCGTCGTGACGCTGGCCTACGGTATCGACTTCCGCTACGAGGCACCCGAGTGAGCCGATCGCAATCGCCCGGCAGCGCAGCGCCCGACCTGCCGGGATACCGCTTTATCAGGCACCTTGGCGCCGGCGGCAACGCTCAGGTGTACCTGTACGAGCAGGACCTTCCGTACCGCGAGGTAGCGGTCAAGGTGCTCAACGAATCCGCGCTTTCCGAGGCGGCCCGCCGCCGGTTCACCGCCGAGGCGAACGTCACCGCGGGCCTGGCTCACCGGCATATCGTCCAGGTCTTCGACGCCAAGGTCACCAGCGACGGCCGGCCGTACATCGTGATGCCGTATTACCCACGGCCGAACCTCTTGGTCCGGGCCCGCCGGGCGCACTTGTCGGTCGCGGAGGTGCTGCGCATCGGTATCCAGATCGGCAGCGCGGTCGAGACCAGTCACCTGCGCGGGGTGCTGCACCGGGACATCAAGCCGCAGAACATCCTCACCGACTCCTACGGCGAGTCGGCGCTGACCGACTTCGGCATCGCCACGACCAAGGGCGGGGACGGCCCCGAGGGATTGTCGGTGCCGTGGTCGCCGCCGGAGATCCTGTACGGCACCGGGGCGGGCGACCAGCGCTCCGACGTGTACTCGCTCGGTGCGACGCTGTGGCACGTGCTCGCCGGCCGGTCGCCGTTCGAGGAACCGGGCGGCGACAATGATCAGTTCGCGCTCATGGGCCGGATCAGGTCCGACCCGGTGCCGCCCACGGGCCGCGCCGACGTGCCCGACAGTCTCGAGCGGCTACTGCGGCAGGCCATGGCGAAGGACCCGGCCGCCCGCCCCCAGACGGCGATGGAGCTGATCCGAGGGCTGCAGTCGGTCGAGCAGGAGCTGCGGCTGCCGGTCACCCACCCGATCCTGCCCGCAAGTGATCGGGGGGGTACGCCGGGCGGCGATACCG
>Ga0187816_10000509_pt1 | contig 11721 bp, 10 predicted proteins | sample NC_wetland_sal_i_16_FD_132960 | JGI IMG/M metagenome (GOLD analysis project Ga0187816, IMG submission 132960) | Wetland sediment microbial communities from Neuse River Estuary, North Carolina, USA - SO4_1 | ecosystem: Environmental > Aquatic > Freshwater > Wetlands > Sediment | place: USA... | reverse complement strand
CTACGTGGGGACGCATTACGGAGGGTCGCTGTATTCGATGACCGATCCGTTTTTCATGGTGATGTTGATCGAGAATCTGGGGCGGGATTATATCGTGTGGGACAAATCGGCGAGCATCCGGTTCAAGAAGCCGGGACGGGGGACGGTTTCGGCGAGTTTCCGGCTTTCGGACGAGCAGATTGGGGAGATTAAGCGGGCGCTCGAGACGGAAGGGAAGATCGAGCGGACGTTCCTGGTGGAGGTGAAGGATGAGGCGGGCGTGGTGATTGCGGAGGTGGAAAAGCTGCTGCACTTCCGAAAGAACAAGCCTGCTTCGAGCTGAGCATCCCTTGGATGTCAGCCAGGGCTTCCCTCTATTGGGTGCGCTTGACGAAGATGACGCAATAATCGCGGGCGGACCAATCGTCGATTGCTTTTTCCACTTGGAGACCGGCGGCGGTCAGTTCTTCGACCATTATTTTTTCGGGGATGCCGTGGCCGCCGCGATTCTTGGGGACGCCTTCGACGGGCGGCAGGCTCGGATCGGGCGGGAAATCGATGATGGCGAGGCGGGCGCCGGCCTTGAGCGAGCGGAGGAGATTTTTGTCGAAGTCACGGGGCTGCGTGATGTGGTGGTAGACGTGGCGGAGAAAGATGGCGTCGCAGCAATTCGACGGGAGGCTGGTATCGTCGGCGGCGCCTTCGACGACCAGGACATTCGAGAGTCTCCTTCTCGCAACTTCGGAGCGCAGGGTTTTCAGCTTTTCGGGGTCGATTTCCGTGGCGTAGACGCGGCCGGTGGCGCCGACTTTTTCCGCGGCGACGAAGGTGTAGGCGCCGTCACCGGCGCCGATATCGGCAACGATTGTGCCGGGCTGCCATTGCATGAGCTCGGCGAGGCGAGCGATTTCGTGGCGTGCATTGCCAGGCGCATCGGCGCGCAGGCCGGGAACGAGGCCCGCCGGCGAGAAATACAGTAAGGCGGCCGGGATGACGGCCAGCGCGGCTGCGAGCCACTTCTTGCGATTCATGATTGCTGTACCTCCGGCGCCTGAGGCGCGCGCGCGGGACTCTCCTGGCAGCTCGAGATAGATTTGCCTCATGCTTTGACGCAACAAGCATACCTTCGCGTTTCCACGGCTGGTGAGAATCTTTGTCTTTTTGGGCGGGATGATAGAGAATCGCTCGAGCGTGGAATTGCCCGCCGTTGTGCGCCAAGCGAGAAAGCAAGCGGCGCCGACAACGCCAGCGAAGGAGACAGAAGCATGGGTGTAGGTGTGAATCCCGGCATGGTTACGACCGCGTTTGAGCTGCCCGGCTACCGCGTGGTGAGGACGCTGGGGCTGGTCCGCGGAGTGACGGTGCGTTCGCGCAGCATTCTAGGGACGATTGGGGCGTCGCTTGAGACGATTGTCGGCGGCAACATCACGCTCTTCGAGGAAATGTGCGAGAAGACTCGGGAAGAGGCACTGGAGCTGATGATGGAGCACGCCGCCGAGCACGGCGCGAATGCCGTCATCGGCGTGCGCTACGACGCGACAGAAGTGATGCAGGGCGTCACGGAAGTGCTGGCCTACGGCACGGCCGTGCAGGTGGAGCGGGCTTCTTAGCTGGCGGACGGCAGGGCACCGGACTAAAATAACGAGGCGAAATTTTACGGAGGTTCATGCATGAAGGTAGCGCTGCGATTTTTTTCAGGAATGATAGTGCTGGGGCTGTTGGCGGCCGCGTTTGTGGCTCGCGCGGGCGCGCCGAAGACGGAGATGGTGGAATTCAAGAATGGCAATGAGACGGTGAGCGGCTTTCTGGCCACCCCGGATACGCCGGGGCCGCACGGGGCCGTGATCGTGATCCACGAATGGTGGGGGCTGAACGATTGGGTGAAAGAGCAAACGGTGAAATTTGCGGAACTGGGTTTCGTCGCGCTGGCCGTGGACCTTTACCGGGGAAAGATCGCGTCGGATGCGAACGGGGCGCATGAATTGATGCGCGGCCTGCCTCAGGACCGCGGCGTCTCGGATTTGAAGGCGGCATTCGACTATCTGGCGGCGCGCAAGGACGTGAAGCCGGATCGCATCGGGTCGATCGGATGGTGTATGGGAGGGGGATTTTCGATTCAACTGGCGATTCACGAGCCGAAACTGCGCGCCTGCGTGGTGAATTACGGCGCGCTGCCCACGGATCCGAACGATATTCAGGTGATCGCCATGCCCGTGATGGGAAATTTTGGCGAGGATGATCACGGCATCACCGTCGCGGACGTGGACGCCTTCAAGAAGGCCATGGCGAGCGTGAACCGCGTCTTCGACGTGAAGGAGTATCCGGGCGCGGGGCACGGTTTTGCGAATCCGAATAACAAGGATGGCTACCGCCCGGAAGCGGCCGCGGACGCCTGGACACGCGAAGCGAACTTTTTCAAGTACTTGCTGAGATGAGCGGCCGCAGCCGACGGTAATTTCCGCGCGCGCTGGTCAAATCGCTATCAGTCCTGCCCCGATGGCGAGCAATGACGCAATCGCCACGAGAGCCCACAGCAGCACGCCCTGAACGAGCGGGCGTGTGCCCACCCGTCTGAGCGTCTCTTTCGATAAGCCTGTGCCGATCAAGAAGAGAGTGGCTGTCAAACCGAGCTTGCCGAGACGGCTCAGGAGCGGATATGCGGGCGCAAAGAGCGGCACGTATGTGTTTGCGACGGCGGCCAGGCAGAAGAACAAAATGAACCAGGGCCATCGAATGCGCACCCTGCTCTTCATGGCATAAGCGGTGAGGAGCGCGAGCGGAACGATCCACAAAGCGCGCGCCAATTTTACGGTGGTGCCGATCGCCAGCGCTTCGTTTCCGTATTTGGCGGCGGCGCCGACGACCGAGCTTGTATCGTGAATGGCGAGCGCGGCCCAAAGTCCGAACTGCGATTGGCTGAGGTGCAATCCGTATCCGATGAAAGGAAATAAGAGCAGCGCGATCGAATTCAGGACAAACACGGTGCCCAGGGAGATCGCTATCTCTTCGTCATTCGCATGCGTGATCGGGGCCATGGCCGCGATGGCGCTGCCGCCGCAGATGGCCGTGCCGACGGTGATGAGAAACGATACCTTCCTGCCGACCTCGAGCATGCGCCCCAGGAAGAAACCGAGCAACATCGCCGTGGTAATTCCGATGGCCGTATACAAGAATCCGGAACGCCCCGCGCGGACCACTTCGTGCAGGTTCATGCCGAAACCGAGCGCCACCACGGAAGCCTGAAGCAGGTAGTTGGTGATTTTTCGGGTCTGGGCTTGAAATGGATGCGTGAAGCTGAAGCCGTAGATCAAACCGGCCAGGAGCGCCAGCGGGGGTGAGAGAAGCCCGGTTGCTGCAAGAATCAAGCCCGCAAAGAAAAGCGCCCTGACAATCACTCAGCCTCCCGTCTCATGGTACGCGAAGACGGGGAATGTGTCTTGGCAAGCGCGGGCATTTTTCGTGCCAGTCAATCGGCTCTCGATTGTGCAAATGGATTCCATCGGCGAGGGAGTCTCCAATTCGATACACGCATCCGCGATTCCTGCTGACATTTGCGGCTGCCTGGCGGATTTTATGAGGTCGCCGACCGGAGCTCAGAGGCCGGTGAGCGGCGAATCAAACTCAAATTTCGCGGGGCTCGCAGGGCTGAGTTATTGATTGCACGCAGGCGGGGTCTTCGCGGACAGGAACGCAATGGGGATCACTTCAGGCGTGCGGATCGGGCCGTTCGAAGTTTTCGCACCGATTCAGCCGGCGGTTTCGATGGTGCGGCAGTATGGGGAGCATCACTTTCCGGGCAGGCTTTTCGTGGTGGAGGGAATCGATGGGTCGGGGAAATCGACGCAGCTGAGCCTTCTGCACAAGTGGCTGGAATCGCGGGGTTACGGCGTGGTCTTCAGCGAGTGGAATTCCTCCGCGCTCGTGAAAGACACCACCAAGCTCGGTAAAAAGAAGAAGCTGCTGACGCCAGCGACTTTTTCGCTGATCCACTCGACGGATTTCGCCGACCGCACGGAGCGCAGCATCCTGCCGCTGCTGAAGGCGGGAGCGGTGGTGCTCTGCGACCGGTACATTTATACGGCGTTTGCGCGCGACGTGGCTCGCGGGATGGACCGCGAATGGGTTCGCGATCTCTACGGCTTCGCGGTGCAGCCCACGGTGGCTTTCTATTTCCGCGTGCCGCTTGAAACCGCCATCGGCAGGCTGATCGATGCGCGCGACGGCTTCAAATTCTACGAAGCCGGCATGGATCTGGGGCTGAGCGACGACCCCGAAGAAAGTTTCCGCCTCTTCCAGGGCCGCATCCTCGACGAATACGAAAAAATGATCCCAGAATTCGGCCTGACGGTGATTGACGCCACGCTGCCCATCGAAATTCAGCAAGCCAGCGTCCGCCAGATCGTCAAATCGCATCTGGCGGCCGCCAAGGAAGTGAGGGTCCAGCCATGAGAGAGACGTACGGCAAACTGCTTCCCGGCATGAGGCTTTCGGACCTGGCCGGAAAACTGATCGTGATCGAGGGCACGGACGGCGTGGGGCGCACCACGCAGATCGATCTGCTGAAGCCCTGGCTCGAAGAATTGGGCCACGCCGTTCTCGATACCGGCATGACGCGCTCGCTCCTGGCGGGCGACGGAATCCGCCGCGCCAAGGAGGGCAATAATCTGGGGCGGGTGACGCAATCGCTCTTCTACGCCACGGATTTCGTGGACCGCCTGGAAAATGAAATCGTGCCGGCCCTGCGCGCCGGATTCATCGTGCTGACGGATCGTTACATTTATTCGCTGATGGCGCGCGCGATCGTCCGCGGCATGGACCCGCTGTGGATTCGCAGCATCTTCAGCGTGGCGCTGAAGCCGGACGCGGTCTTTTATTTGCGGCTGGGGATCGAGCAGCTTGTGCCTCGCGTGGTGTTTTCGCGCGGCTTCGATTACTGGGAATCCGGGATGGACCTTTATCCGGCCCACGACATGTTCGACAGCTTCTGCAATTACCAGGCGGCCATGCTGGCCGAGTTCGACCGCCTCAGCGAAGAATTCCATTTCGAGACCGTGGACGCTTCCACCGACGCGCGGACGGTCTTCTCGCACCTGAAAACAAAAATCCTGCGCCTGCTGGAAGAGGATTCGCGGGATGCGTTCCGGACATTGCTCTCCACGAGGTCGGGAGAATCAGCCGCGCGCAGAATCCAGGAAGCGGCGGTGGCTGCGGAACGCGTTGCTGCCGAACGGTGCGCGGACGCGCGAATGGTCCCCGTGGAGAATTTGAATCTGCTGCCGGCACCCGTTGCCGTTCATGCTTCGAATGGCAACGGCCACGGCGCCCTGCCCCAGAAGTAGAATTGCGCGTCATCAAGCTGGAATTCGGATTCGTCCGCGGAAACGGCGGGCTTAATTCGAATTGTCCGCGGGATTCTCGAGCCGGAATACGAAAGTGATGTCGTCGACGGTTTCGATTTGTTGCGAGCCGAGCATAGTCGGCTTGTAACGCCACTCGAGAAGGGCCTTGATGGCGGGAGGGGCGAGCGATTCCGGGCCGCTGAGAAGCGACACACTCTGAACTGTTCCGTCCTTTCGAATATTCGCGCGGAGCTTGACGGTTCCTTCGATGCGTTGCCTGCGCATCTCCTCCGGATAGACAGGCGTGACGCGCGAAATCACCTGGCCGATCCGGAGGCCGGTTCCGACTCTGGCGGCTTGCGACCGCAGCTCGGCCGGCACGCGGACCGACGGGAAGGGAAGGAAACTGATGGAAACTTCCCCCGGAGGAATCTCCGGGATTTCCGTTTCCGTGGGCGCAGGCGCCGGGCCGGATTGCGCTTGCTGCGCGACGCTGCTTCCCTGGCTCGGAGCAGCGGCATATTTCAGTGGAGAGAAAGCGCGCAGAGGCGCTTTGCTTTCGGGTGCTGCGTTCCTCGCCGCGAAAGTCGCGACACCATTCCCGCCTGGCGCGCGGGCAGGCGCCGCTGGGTGGCCCTGCACGCGCGCATTTTCGGCTCCATCACTGGACGGGCGCGAGATTGGGCCTGCGGGAGAAGGCGGAACGCTCGCGGTTGGCTCGCTGGCCGCTGCATTTTTTATTCCGGTGATCGCGGGCGCGTCGTTGCGGACGTCCCGGCGCGCGGTATTCCAGCCTACGAAAAACGATATGGCCGCCGCAATCGCCAGAACGGCGGCAATCACTTGCCAGGTGCGCCGCTGCATGGCCGAATTCATCCGGCGGCGCGCCTTCCACCGACGCGGCCTCGCCTCGGTAGGGTCTGCAAAAATCGGGCGGGCAGAGGAGGCAGGGAGCGGGGTTTCCGCTTCCGCGGTCATTAATGGCGCCGGATAAATTGCAGGAGATGGGCCGGCAGCAACCGGCGGCTGGAAGCAAACACCTCGATCCGGGGCTACAGATTCCCCGAGCACGCTGCTCGGCTCCTGGACCTTTGACGATTCGCGGGGCACGTTGCGCGTCTCGCCTGCGTTCTCTTTCACGGGACGGATTTCAATCGAAGGAGGCTCCGAGGCGACCCAGCCCCTCAAATTCGCGCGTTCTTCTTCGGGCAGCTCGATAAACTGAATCCCCGCCTCCAGCCCCGAATCCGAGATCCATGCCACTTTTCCGCCCACCTCGATGCGATCGCCGGATAGCGGCGACTGGAAACGCATGAGCGGAATAGGGCCGCCTGCGAGAGCGACAGCCGCCTGCACGCGCAGCCCCTCTTCGCTCAGGTTGGTGATGATGCCGCCATTCGAATCGCCTAGCCGGATATAGGCCAGGGATTTGACGCGGCGGCGCGGGCGAAGACGGCGATCGGGAGTCCGAGGGGAGGTTTCCGCGGTCTCGGCCAGTTCGGAGCACTCCCGGATTTGTTGCGGGATCGGTTGTGGGAGGGCTTGCGAGACGGGTTCGTCGGCGGCGAGCGAAGGATTTTCGGCCGCCGAGGAGACCATATCCGGCGCTGGTGCTTGATCAATCGGTGTCGACGGGGGCGGTGGCGTTTCGCGGGGCACCCCGGCTTTGCCCCAGCGGGATTCGCTCGCCGCGACTTCCTCGGAAATCCACTCGCGGATTCGATCGCGGCTTTCTTCCGTCAAATTGTCGAATTGGATCCCGGCTTCCTTCCGCGATTCGCTGATCCACGCAATTTGGGCGCTGATTTCGGTCCAGTCTCTAGACCGCGGCGGCTGAACTCGAATTCGCGGAAGACTCTCGGGAGACAGGACCTCGACGGCCGCCAGCGCCAAACCGCCTTCGCTGACGTTGACGACGATTCCGCCGTTGCTTTCACCCAGCTCGATGCAGGCGATGGAGCTGACACGCTGCCGCGCGTGGGCGCGCCGGTCCGGAATGCCTAGAGTGGTCCCCGCATCCGGCGAAATGCCGGACGTATCCATTTCCGATTGCAGAGCAGGCCCCCAGCAACGCCCTTTTATGCAGGATTATACGCCCAGCATGGCGCGCCTACAATCGAGTCTTCGGGAGGGCAAATCGGCTTGACGATTTAAGGGAAAATGAATCTAATGTGTCCACAGTAACGTGAATCTCGGTGAATCATCATGAGGCCTTCCTGGAGGACAACGTGACGATTCGTGCCTACAGATTTCTTCTTGTGCTGTTGCTGATTGCCGGCACCTCGAAAGACGCGCGGGGGCAAAGCAAAAATACCGACGCCGGGCCACAGGATCAGAGCCAGATCGCCTCTTTGGGACAAGCGTTAACCAATCCGAAGCACTTGACGGTGCATATCCTCTATATCCACGGAATCGGCGTGGATCAGCCCGGGGCATCCTGGGATTTCCAGCGGAGCCTTTGCCAAACTTTTCTGAAGGGCTGCAAATTCCCAAAGGATCCCGTTCCGGTAGGCAAACCGGATTATGTCGGAGGAGGAGATTTTGCGAAGCCGGATGCGCCTCCCTTTCGATACATGGGCGGCCGGGTGTGGAAAAGCCCTGAGGATTGGAGCGCCTCGAAGCCGTTTGTTGATCACTACGTTCTTGCTCGCAGCGACGGGGGGCCGGTCGTCGTCGATGAGGTTAACTGGTGGCCGCTGGTGCTTCCGCTCAAGTGCCGCAAGATAATGACGGGGGAAGCGTATTTGGCCGGGCCGGACAAAGAGTTCCTCGATCTATGCTCGGGGCGCGTGAAGTGGGACGAGCGATACGGGCCCAAGCCCTACGAGTGGATCGACCCCGGAGATGCGGATAAGTTGAAGTTGCAAGAGGCCCGCGGGGCGCGGTTCAATCGCGGGGTCAAGAACAGCCTTATGGACTGGGGTTTTTCCGATCCCATGATGGCGGTCGGTCCGATGGACGAACTTTTTCGGGAGGCGATGGAGCAGTTATTCGTCGAGTCGGCGCGATTCAACGCGGACGGCACAACATCGAACGATTGGCAGCGGCAGTTGAAGGAGAATACGCGGGAACGTGAGTTCGTGGTGGTCTCCCACAGCCTGGGCAGCTTTCTGGTCTTCTCGACATTGCGAGACAGCGTTTTCAAGGCCAAGGAGTGCCTTACGCCGAAGACTGAGCCTAATCCGCCGGATGCCAATGCCGCGGGAGCAGGCTCAGAAGCTGATGGTTGCGCCGGCAGCTATATCCTGGCGCGCACCTCCATCGTGTATTTCCTCGCCAATCAGGTTCCGTTGCTCCAACTAGCCACGATGACCGAGGCTCAGGATCTTGCCGCGCAAATCGAGGTCTGGAGGAATCTGCGGAAGGATTTTGGAGAGACGCACATAACGGCCTTCAGCGACCCGAGCGACTTGCTCAGCTGGCATTTCCCGAAGGTCGGGTTCACGGACGTCCAGAATTGCGAGATCCGCAACACATTCTGGCACTGGCTGATCGCGCCGCCGTATGGGGCGCACGTCAACTACTCCAAGAATAAGGCGGTGCTGCGCATCATGATGGATCCGAAACGCTATGGCGCTCAATCCTGCGCGGCTCCTCAGTGACGAGCGCGGCGCGCCTGCCGCAAAAACCGGAGAAATTTGCGGCTCGCGAAGCGCGAGCAATCGGAACGGGGTGGAATGCCTAATACGTTTCTATAAATAGCGCCATTTTGCGAACGGCCTTGTCCTCAAGGCCGAAAAAGCCGTGATCGGACAGCGGATTACAGGCGTCCGTAAGAGCGATCAGCCCTCCTGACGGAAGGGTCTCGTTCTCGACCTTCGGCGAACTCGTCAGCATTTTCTTCACGGTGGCGTCATCTGCTGCGAGCGTGCCTGGGCAAGCGTTGCCCGCGTCGCCGACGAGCAAGACGGGGACGGTGATCGCCGCGAGATTGGCGGAGAGCAGCGAATCGGGATCGCCTGTGTCATTTACGGGCGAACTGAAAACCAGGCCGTCGGGCCCGCCGGAGGGTGGATTGTATGCGGCGGCGACGAAGGCGCCGGCCGTCCCGCGGCTCGTTCCGACGACCCAAACCGGCAAGCCCGGCACCGTGGCGCGGGCCCAGGCGATCACTTGCAGGATATCGGTAATGTGTGCCGTGCTGCCCTGCTGGCCCTTCAGGCCGTTGGGCAGCAATTGAAAGTCTGTCGCGGAATCGAGCGTAATCGTATAGAAGCCGTGCCCCGCGAAGAGCCAGCGGTCGCGGACTACGAAATTGCTGGAATTAATGCCCAGCGTGCCGTTTGAACCTGCCGACGTGAGCGAGATGCTCCCGGTGCCGCCTGTGAGGAGAATGACGACGGCAGTCGGGGCGGGGGCCACGACGGCGGGCGTGGTGACTATGAAGCTTTGCGTGGGAGCCATCGTGCCCGCCACGGGCGGACGCGTGATCGCGAGCGTAACAACCTGGTCCTGGGCGGATGACATTGGCGCGAACGTCAAACAAGCCAGGAGGGCTGCGAGAGAACCAAGCGACTTGCGGCCGCGGTGTTCCAGACCTGAAGCGATCATTTTCACGGAAAATCTCCGGAGGATCCTCGTTCCTCACGAAATGTTCGGGCACGTTGGGGCCGAGAGTCGCGTGACAATTACCACCACCGTTTTCCACTTGTATTAAGGACAGGACAAAATTCGATGAACAAAATCTGTGGCGCGGCAAACGGCTGCTTGGGGGGCTTTCGGAGCGGCGGCCTGCGGCGAGTTCGGCGAGAACGAAATTATGGTAGGCCCGTGCGGGCTCGAACCGCAGACCTCCACCGTGTCAAGGTGGCGCTCTAGCCAACTGAGCTACGGGCCTATTGGCTGGCTATAATCTTAGCACAGCGAACTCGCGGCGGGCGGCGGCCGTCGCACTGGTGGCTGCGCGTCGCGCTTACCGGCTCTTCACCACTTCGCCGCCCTTCATCACGAACTCGACGCTCTCGAGCACGCGCACGTCAGCCAGCGGGTCGCCCTCGACGGCGATGAGATCGGCGAATTTGCCGGCCTCGAGCGTGCCTACGCGGTCGGACCAGCCGAGCAAGTCCGCGGCATTCACCGTGGCGGCCTGGATGGAAGCGAGCGGCGTCATTCCCAGCTTCACCATCACTGCAAATTCGTGAGCATTCATCCCGTGCGGATAGACGGTCGCGTCGGTGCCAAAGGCCACCTTCACGCCCTGCTGAAAGGCACGCGCAATATTTTTGCGGGCGATCGGCAGCACCATTTTCATTTTCTCGATCATGTTGGGCGTGAGGCCGAGCAATTGGTAATTCTCCATCAGCCAGTCGCCGAGATAGAGGGTCGGGACGAGATACGTTCCGCGCTCCTTCATCAATTGAATGTCCTCGTCATTGATATAGCTGCCGTGCTCGATGGAATTGACGCCTGCGAGCACCGCGTACTTGATCCCCAGCGCGCCATGCGCGTGCGCGGCCACTTTGCGGCCCAGGCCGTGGGCGGTTTCGACGATGGCCTTCATTTCCTCCGGGCTGTACTGCGCGGATGCCGGATTATCGCCCTCGGAAAGAACGCCGCCGGTGGCCATGAACTTGATCACGTCCGCACCGAATTTAATGTTCTCGCGGACTTTCGCCGTCACTGCGTCCACGCCATCGGCCACGCCGTCTCCAGTGGCATGATATTGAGGCGCGAGGAAATTTTCGTCGCCGTGGCCGCCGGTGATGCTGAGCGCGGGACCGGAGACAAGCAGGCGCGGCCCCGGCACGTCGCCCGCGTTGATCGCATCGCGCAACGCCACGTCCGCATAGCCGCCCGCGCCCACGTTGCGCGCGGTGGTGAATCCGGCCTCGAGCGTCACGCGGGCATTCCGCGCTCCCAGCAGCGCTTCGCGCGGATACGACGTGTGATGGCCCATCGGCCCGAGCAGATACGGCGAGCCGGTGAGATGCACGTGGCAATCGATCAATCCCGGCATCACCGTGGACTTTGATAAATCGATGATTTTCACGCCCGCAGGCAATTGCTTCTCGATTTCCGAAGCTTTGCCGACGGCCTTGATCTTGTCGCCTTCGATCCAGATGATTTGGTCCGCCTGATAATTTCCCGTGCGGACATCCAGAATTTTCCCGGTTTTCACCGCGACGCTCGCCGACGCAGCCTTCTTTGCTTCCTGCCCCGCGCAGATTGTTGCCGCAGCCATCACGCATAGAAACAAAACTGCTGCTCGCTTCATCCGTTTCCTCCCTCGCCCGTTCTGCAATGCGCGTGGGATTGTATCGCTGCTTCGCCTGCTTCTTGCCGGCTATTTTCCCCGCGCACGGGTTTCTGTCCTCAGGAGACGTGCCAGTACGAATCAGCGCTTCGCTGCAACTTTTTCTTGACACCCGCATCCATCTATGTATGAATATGCAGTGGAGTGAAT
>Ga0187816_10000506_pt1 | contig 11745 bp, 11 predicted proteins | sample NC_wetland_sal_i_16_FD_132960 | JGI IMG/M metagenome (GOLD analysis project Ga0187816, IMG submission 132960) | Wetland sediment microbial communities from Neuse River Estuary, North Carolina, USA - SO4_1 | ecosystem: Environmental > Aquatic > Freshwater > Wetlands > Sediment | place: USA... | reverse complement strand
CATTGTGTAGGCCCTTCATGCTTTATGCTTGTCTAGGACGCGAGCGATTTGTCGCTTCAGAGACGATCGCGGCCCATAGCCTTAGCCTCCAGTCACTACAACACTGAGGGCCAATCTACTGGAGTGGAGGTAACTGCTTCGATGATGACGGTGCGGGTGGAGCTGGCGGTGTTGCCGGGCCGCCGGTCGACTTGACGATGATGTCCAGGGCTGAAAAGCCGAGCAAGAACAGTAACGCCGCAAACAACCACATGGTTCCTCTAACACGCGTTGCTCAGCTATTGTTTTCGCCAGTCGCGACCTACCAATTTGCGGCATTTTGTATGACACGATGATGATGGTAATGCATGAATTGTGCCGACATCCCAATACCTGCCTGCGCTCCCCTTGGCAGTGGCGCGTTCAAAATTGCGCACCTAGTTCGCCTACCAGGCGGCCATATAAATTGATTTTGAGCAATGATCGGAGCCGTCTGGCAGAGGTAAACTATAAGTATTCGGGGGTCCGTCCTTAAGCCGTTTCAAACGGAACAACGGCCATGGCCAATCAAATGGATGCGCAGCATAGCGACCCGGTGGTGGCTGCGATCGAGCGTGTGCTGAAGACCGAACACGAGGGCGTCGAGACGCTGAAAAAAAGCGCGGACGATGGGGAACGCCTGTTGAGCGAAACACGGGCGCGGGCGGCCACGCTTGCGCGGCGCGCCGGCGCCTGCATTGCGAAACTGCATCCGGCCTATCTGCAGAAAATCGAACGCGACATCCGAACACTCAGGCAGGCGCATGCGGCAAGCGGCGCGCAGGCCGACAAGCCCTACGACGCCGAGGTGCTCGTCGCCGCCGCACAGCGTCTCGCCGCCAAACTGACATGTGACGCATGAGCCTGCGCCCGTCTTGGAGCTATGTGCAGGCGCGATTGCAGGCGCGGCACGGCGAGCGTCTGGCCGAAGGCGATTGGAACGCGGTCGAATCGGCGCGTTCGCTCGATCACTTCATCGACCGCTCGCGCGCGACTTCGTTGCGGCGTTTCAGCGAGCGGCTCAACGCAGATATGTCGAGCCACGCCATCGAGCGTACGCTGCGCAGCGCTTGGCGCGACTATGTCGCGGAGGTCGCTTCCTGGTGTGCGCTGGACTGGCGGCCCGCGATGCTGTGGTGCGCACCGCTTCCCGACCTGCCTACGCTTGATGCCTTACTCAGAGGCGAAGTGCCACGTTGGGTGCAACAGGACGCCGGGCTCGTCGCGTTTATCGAGCTAGAGCGGCACGCCGCAACGAGTAAGTCGCCGCTCAATGCATTGTTGCCGGGGACAAAGCGCGAACCAACGCTTGTCGCGCGCTGGTACGCGCATTGGCGCTCGCTCTGGCCGAAAGGCACGCGCGAGCGCCGCGCGCTGACAACATTGTCCGAAATCGTCCAGGCCCATGTCGCGCGCCTCGCTCTCGCCGGGCCGCAGGAGACGAGCGCCTCCTATCGCCGCGAGCTCACGCGAAAAATCTCCCGCATGTTCCGCCGGCACGGGGGCTCCCCAGTCGCGGTGTTCTGCCATCTTGCACTGGTGGCGCTCGATCTCGAGCGCCTGCGCGGCGGGCTCGTGCGCCGAGCACTGTTCGCGCCAACAAAGGAGGCCGCATGAGCCTCCGCCCGATCCCCGCGCAATGGTTCGAGCTCGTCACTGTGCACACCGAATTGGCGCGTGTGATGGAATGTCTGTCGCACACCGGCGCAGTCGAATTGGAGGCGCGCAGCCGCGCGACCGACCGGCTGCTGTTTCCCGGACTCGATGAAGAGCTAAAGGCGCATCGCGAACTCGCGCGGCATTACCAGAACTACTGGCCGGCGCCCGAGGCCGCGGACGACCGCCCGTCCGAGCAATTGGGCGACACCTTGAAATCAGCACGCACGCGTCTCTCCGAATGGGCCGCCGCAGCCGATCCGATCATCGCGGTGAGCGAGCGGCTAACACGCGAGGCGGCCGATCTCGATCAATTGCGCAACGCCTTGGCGAGCACCGTGGACTCCTGGCCCGATTTGCATCTGCTTGCTGGCGCCGGTCCAAAATTGCAGGTGCGGCTGCTGGCGCTGCCTGTGGGCACGGTGCTGCGCGAAATCCCTGCGCTGGTGCTGTTCAAGTCATGGTTGACGCCACTGGCGAATTACCTGCTTGTCGTCGGCCGTGCCGGCGACGTCAGCGACATCGACGCGCAGATTGCCGGGCTCAAAGGCCGCGTGGTTCCGCTGCCGCCATGGCTGCCGCCGAGCGCGGATAAAGCGCTTGCGGCGATCGACGAGCGTCTTGCCGCGCTGGCCAAGGAGCGCGCCGACGTTGTCGTGCAGCTTGCGGCGCTTTCGCAACGGCTGTCGATCGCGTCTGCGCTCGGCGATATTGCGGTCATCGAATGGCTGAACGAGAACGCCAAGGATCTGCGTGGCAGCGAGCGGTTGGCCTGGGTCAGCGGCTGGACCAGCGATGTCGCGGGCACGGCCTTGCGCCGTGCGCTCGATGGCTGCGGCGTGCGCTACATCCTGCGTTATGCCGAGGCGCCGGCCGGGATGACGCCGCCGCTGGTGCTGCATAATCCCGGCTGGGCGCGCGCCTTCGAGGTGTTCGCGCGCATGCTCGGCACGCCGGGCCGTAATGAAAGTGACCCGAGCCAGATCCTGGCGGTCATCGCCTCGTTAATTTTCGGCTTCATGTTCGGTGACGTTGGACAGGGCGCCGTCGTCTTCATCGCGGGTCTCGCATTCGCACGGCGCGTGCCGCTCACTCGGCTGCTGATTCCGGGAGGCCTAATGGCGATGGTGTTCGGCGTCCTGTTCGGCAGCGTGTTCTGTCGCGAAGATGTAATCCCGGCGCTGTGGGTACGGCCGCTCGCCGCTCCGATCACTATGCTGGTGGTCGGCATTGCCGCTGGCGTGGTGGTAATCGCCATCGGGCTTTTGCTCGAGGCTATTCAGATGCATTGGCGCGGCGAGGTGTCCCATTGGTGGGCGCATCGCGCCGGACTGCTGATCGCCTATGCCGGCTTACTGGCCTCGCCGTTCCGCAGCGAGGGGCTGCCGGTCGCGGCTCTCGGCGCCGCTTGGTTCATTTTCGGCGCGGCATTGCTGGCGAAGCAGGCGAGATTGTCGGAGCTGGCCGGCGCGGCGGGCGAATTCGTCGAGGAGACGCTGCGACTCTTGGTCAACACGGTCTCGTTCGCGCGTGTCGGCGCCTTCGCGCTTGCTCATGCCGGCCTGTCGGTCGCCGTGTTCGAAATGGCGACGGTGAGCGGGCGCTACGGCTATTGGATCGTCCTCGCCGTCGGTAATGTTGTGATAATCGCGCTGGAAGGCCTGGTGGTCGGCATCCAGACCACGCGCCTGCTGCTGTTCGAATTCTTCGTCCGCTTCCTGACCGGCGCCGGCCGTGAGTTCAAGCCGCTGCTGCCACCAGTCATCACGAGAAGCACGATTTCGGAGCCAAACCTGAGGGGCCGAGTATGAAAACCAACCTGAAATTCCCTGCGCTGCTCGTGGCCATGGCCGCGATGCTCGCGGTCGGCGTGACATTATTGCTGCTGCAGATCGTGCCGGCCGCAGCGCAAGGCGTGCCCGCGGCCGCCAATGCCGCAGTCGCGCCCTGGGCCATGATGGCAGCTGCGATTGCCGCGGGCCTTGCCGCGCTCGCCGCCGGCTACGCGGTGGCCTCGGTCGGCAGTGCCGCGGTCGGCGCGTTGGCGGAGAAGCCGGAATTGCTCGGCCGCGTGCTGATCTTAGTCGGTCTCGCCGAAGGCATTGCCATCTACGGCCTGATCGTCGCCGTGTTGATCCTGAACCGGGCCGGCTGACATGGGCACCGCCGTGTTCATCGGCGAAGAGTTGACTGCAGCGGGCTTCCGGCTCGCCGGCGTTGAAACGCGTGTGCCGAAACCGGACGCGGCAGCCGAAGCGTTGCGCGCGGCGCGCAAGGAGGCAGCGCTGGTGATCATGACCGCCGAGCTTGCTCGCCAGATCCCAGTGCAGGAACTCGACGCCGCGCTGATGGCGGAAACCCCAGCGCTCGCCGTCATTTCCGACGTGCGCATGCGCGCGGCGGTGCCCGATCTTGCCAGGAGGCTCCGGCGCGCTTTGGGGATAGAAGAGTGAGCCAGGTGAGCCTCATCCCCTCATTGCAATCGGATGCGCTACTGCGCGAAATCGAGCAGCAGCTCGCGCGCGAGGTCAGTGCTATCGCCGCGTCCGCGCAGCACGACGCACGCGCAATCATGACGCAGGCGTATGCCGCCGCGCGTTCGCAGATGCATGCGGCCATTCAGAAATTGCGCGAGGAGGGCGTTCGTCGGCTGACGCGCGCCAAAGCCCAATTGGAGACGGAGGAGCGCGCCCGCGCGCAGCAGCAGGCGGCGCGAGCCGTGCGTGAGGCCTTGCCGATGCTGCGCGAGGCTATGTTCGAACGCTGGCGCGGCCGCGACAGCCGCAAGCAATGGACCGAGGCTGTCGCGCGCCTTTGCGAAGACCGGCTGCCCGCCGGCGCCTGGCGCATCGAGCATCCGCGCGATTGGAGTGAAACAGAGCAGAAACAATTCGCCGCGAGCCTCGGCGACGGCGTGCAGCCGATCTTCGAAGCCGCCGGCGATGTTGCGGCGGGTCTTCGCATCAGCGCTGATCAGGCGTTGCTCGACGCGACTTCGCAAGGCCTGCTCGCTGACTGTGTGGCCATCACTGCGATGCTGCTCGAGGAGATCGGGGAGCCGCCATGAGCGAAGCGGTCATCTCCTGGGTCGGCGGTCCGGTGCTGCACGCCCGCGTGACGAAAGGCGAATTCAGTCTGGGCGACGCGATCGAGGTCGGCAGCCAGCACCATCCCGGCGAGGTGATCCGCCTCAAAGGCGACGAGCTGGTCGGTCAGGTTTACGAGGACACGACGGGCCTGCGTCCCGGCGATGCCGTGCATGGGTCCGGTGGCGCGCTTTCGGTGCGGCTTGGCCCTGGCCTGCTTGGTCATATCTTCGACGGTTTGCTGCGCCCGCTCGACAAGGCTGCAGGGGGGCAAATCGCGTTTCGGCCGCTGGTCAAATCACGCGACATGCTCAAGCCTGGCGCGCCGATCGGCGAATTCCAGGGTGGCGGGATTAAGGAGTTTTGCCTGCTGCCGCCGGATATCGGCGGCACAGTCGATACGATCGTCAGCGAAGGATCGTACGAACGGGAGGCCATGGTGTGCACGATCCGCAACGCGGCAGATATAAAGCACCAGATCGGCTTCTTTCATCATTGGCCGGTACGTGTGGCGCGGCCGGTCGCCGAGCGTCTGCCCGCAGATGAGCCGATGATCACCGGGCAACGCATCCTCGACACATTATTTCCCGTGGCGCGCGGCGGACAAGCGGCGATTCCCGGCGGCTTCGGCACCGGCAAGACCATCCTGCAGGAGACGCTGGCGAAATGGTGCGACGCCGATGTCATCGTCTATGTCGGCTGCGGCGAACGCGGCAACGAGATGGCGGAAGTACTGCACGAGTTTCCCCAACTCACCGACCCGCGCAGCGGCCGCGGCCTGATGGAGCGCACCATCATCATCGCCAATACCTCAAACATGCCGGTCGCCGCGCGCGAGGCGAGCATCTATACGGCGGTTACCGTCGGCGAATATTTCCGCGACCAGGGTTTGAACGTCGCGTTGATGGCCGATTCCACCAGCCGCTGGGCTGAGGCGCTGCGCGAAGTATCCGGCCGGCTCGGCGAATTACCGGGCGAGGCGGCGTACCCTGCTTATCTCGGCTCCCGCCTCGCCGAGTTTTACGAGCGTGCGGCGAAGGTGAAGACGCTGTCCGGCGCCGCCGGCTCGCTCACCATCATCGGCGCGGTCTCGCCGCCGGCCGGCGATTTCTCCGAACCGGTCACCAGCAATACCAAACGCTATGTGCGCTCGTTCTGGGGCCTCGACCGCGAACGCGCGCAGGCGCGCTTTTTCCCCGCCATCCATCCGCTGCAATCCTATTCGGAGCACGCGCAGCGCTTCGCCGCCTGGTGGACTGAGCGCGGCAATTCCGAGTGGCACGCCCATCGCGAGCGGCTGCTGAAGCTTTTGGAGCGCCAGGCCGATCTCGAACGCATGGCGCGCATCGTCGGCAAGGACGCGCTGCCGCCGGCGCAGCAATTGACGCTGCTCTGCGCCGAGCTGGTGAACGAAGCATTCCTGCGCCAATCGGCGTTCTCGGAAGTCGACCGCTACTGCTCGCCGCAGCGGCAGACCGCCATGCTCAAGCTCATCCTGCGTTTCATCGCGCTGGCGGAAGACGCCCTCGCCAATGGCGTGCCGCCGCAGCGCATCACCGAGCTCGACGCGCTACGCCGCCTGCAGCGCATGGGCGAGGAGGTCGGCGAGAACGAGCTGGAGAAATTCTCCGACCTCGCCGAAAGCGTCGAGGCCGCCATGGCGTCGTTGCGAAAGGTGGCGCATGCGTCCTGATCTCTCGGTATGCGGCACCGCGACCGCGATCGCAGGCCCGCTGCTGTTCCTGCGGCGCAATGTCGAGGTCTGCCTCAACGAAGCGGTAGAAATCCACAGCGAGGGCCTGCCGCCCAAGCTCGGCCGCGTCGCGTCGCTTGACGAGGAAACCATGGTCGTCGAGGTGCTGGAATCGACGATCGGCATCGGGCTTACCGGTGTGCGCGTGCGCTTCCTCGGCGAACCGCTGCATTTCGCGGTCGGTCCCGGCCTGCTCGGCCGCGTGTTCAACGGCGTCGGCGAGCCGGCGGACGGTGGGCCGCCGGTCGCCGCGCGCAAGCGTTTCCGCATCGACGGTATCCCGATCAACCCCACGCTCCGCGAGTTGCCGCGCGACTTCATCGAAACCGGCGTCACCGCCATCGACCTGATGAACAGCCTGGTGCGCGGGCAGAAGCTGCCTTTGTTCTCCGCCGGCGGCATGCCGCACGATCAGCTGGCAAGCGATATCGCGCAAAACGCTCGGTTGCGCAGCGAAGGCGCGGCGAACTTCGCTATTGTTTTCGTCGGCATCGGCATCGCCCACGACACCGCGGAAACCTTCCGCCGCACCATGCAGGATTCCGGCGCGCTCAGCCACACCGCCATGTTTCTCAATCTCGCGAGCGAATCCTCGACACAGCGCCTGCTGACGCCGCGCTTTGCGCTCACCGCTGCCGAATATCTCGCCGCCGAAGAGGCCCGGCATGTCCTTGTCATTATGATCGATATGACCAATTACTGCGAAGCGCTGCGCGAAGTCTCCGCCAGCCATGGTGAAGTGCCGAGTCGCAAGGGCTATCCCGGCTACATGTATTCCGATCTCGCCTCGATCTACGAACGCGCCGGGTGCACCCGCGGCGTGAAAGGCACGGTTACGCAATTGCCGATTCTAACCATGCCGGCCGAGGACATCAGCCATCCGATCCCCGATCTCACCGGTTACATCACCGAAGGCCAGATCGTGCTCGACCGCGCGCTTGACCACAAAGGCGTATTTCCGCCGATCAACGTGCTGCCCAGCCTTTCGCGCCTGATGGGCCAGGGCATCGGCAAGGACTATTCGCATCCCGATCATCCAGCGCTGGCAAACCAGCTCTTCGCTTCTTATGCCAAGGCCATTCGCGTGCGAGTCCTGGCGAGCGTGGTGGGGCGCGACGGGCTGACGCCGCTCGATCTGAAATATCTCGATTTCGCCGATCAGTTCGAGAACGCGCTTATCCGCCAGTCCGGGCGCCGCACGCTCGAACAGAGCATGGAAGCGGGCTGGAACGTTCTCTCGCTGCTGCCGAAGAGCGAATTGACCCGGCTCTCGGATGCAAAGATCGCACAATATATCCGCCAGCCGGCAAATAGTGGCGCCGATGCGTGAGGTTACGCCGACCCGCAGCACGGCCATCGAGCTTGCCGACGAGCGCAAGCTGATGCGGCAAGGCTATGAGTTCCTCGACGAAAAGCGCATGCTGCTGGCGACCGAGATGCTCAGCCAGTTGAAGATCTACCAGCTGCGCAGCGATGAGCTGATCGCCGTAACGAAACTGGCGGCTGCAGCGCTCGCCGCGGCGGTCGAGCGGCACGGGCTCAATCAGCTTCAGCTTTACCCGAAACCGCCGCCGCCGGCCTTGCCGGCCACCGAGCGACGCATGTTTCTCGGCCTGGTGATGCTGTCGGCCGGTGAACCGCCACAGCCTGAGGCGGAGGCCGCCGGTGCCATCGATCCGTCGCCGGAAGCGAAAGCCTGCCGCGCCGCGTTCGCGGAGCTGTTGTGGGCGTCAGCCGATCTGGCCGCGCGCGCCGGCAATCTCAACCGCCTGGCGCGCGAATATCGCCGCACCGAGCGGCGCGCGCGGGCGCTGGAAAAAGTGCTGCTGCCGGAAGTGGAAGCCGCGATCAAGATGATCGACGAGCAGCTCGACATGCTGGAGCGCGAAGAAGCCATCCGCACGCGATGGTCGAACCTAGCCACAGTCTCAGGGAAGCGAACAGGGCTTTGAGGGCGCGCGGACGGATTGACTTTCAAGCCCAACACACGCAGACGCTGATCGAAACACCAAACGATGCCCTTGCCAAGCGCCAGTTGTCCGATGGACTCACCACCGGAATCGCATGCCGATCATCGTCCTGTCATGTAATGGGAGGAAACTCCAACGGGCGGAAAGCGATCGCATAGCGCAGCCAAAAGCCAGAGAAAACCGATCATGTGGTGGTGGTTTGTACCGTTATTCTTCTGCCTTTCGGTGCTGGACATTATGGTCAAGCTAACCGGCGCATCGGCTACTTCGCCGTTCGCAGCACAGTCGCCATGTTCGGCGGCACCAGCGCTCTCAGATGCACAGGGGCGTTCAATCGATCCAGATGCCATGAAGCTCTCACAGGATTGATCAAGGGGGTTGCTATGAGCTTCGGCCAAGCTATTGCTTCAGGATTTTCGAATTACGCTAATTTCTCGGGCCGAGCTAGTTGGCCGGAGTTTTGGTTTTGGGTTCTATTCGCGGCATTTGGTGCCATCGTTACAAACATCATCGATGCTGCAATTTTTGTTTATCACCCAGGTGTGTCACCACTGAATTCGCCCCTCAGCAACTTGTTTACACTGGTCGCGCTGTTGCCGAGCCTTGCAGTCGCGGTGCGCCGGCTTCACGACATCGAGCTGACAGGCTGGTGGATACTTCTTTTGATCACCGGTGTCGGCATCTTGGTACTGATCTATTGGCTGTATCAAGACGGCACGCCCGGCCCGAACCGGTTCGGCGCAGATCCGCGGGACGTGAAAAACTTCGCTCGCGCTTAGCAGGCGAATGCCTTTTTCCAACGCGGAATTGATTGCGTAAATAACGCAGCGTTGAGAAGCCGATATGTGGCAATCGAGTACTCTTCCGGCTGCCGACGGAAAGCGCTGGCGCAAAATCGAAGCGGATTGGTTTCTGACCCCGCACAAATTTCGGACGATCACCGAGGGTCGAGCTGCGCCAAATGTGACGATTTGATGAATGATCTAGCGCAAAGAGTGGCGCGCTGGATGGGGCATAACTGGACCGGCCCCAGGTAACGCCACATGAAATCCGACATCATCGACCGGCTTGGACAGACCGACCTATTGCTGCCATCGGCTATCGGGCAAGGCTTGGCAGCCAACAATCGTGTCAAGGTTCGGCTCAGTATCTTGCAGGCGGCGGCTGCCCATGCCTCCGATCCCAACCGGACACCTTTCGATCTGACGGACGAGTGTCGCGCCGTCGGTATAGATCCCGTGCCGATGGAGCTACTTGTCAATCGCGCAAGTCCATTAGGCGGCGAGCGGATTACGGCGCCTGGCCTTGGCAATCTCGAAACTGCAATTTGGGCCGATGTCACGGCGATGGCTGAGGCCGTAGCCAAAGGCGATGCTGCGGCGGCCGATGCGGCGCGAGCACGTCTAATCGCGATCAAGGCTGCGGACGACAGGCAAGAGCTGGACGAAGTTGAGCTTGCACGGATCGCCAAACTCACGGGGCTCTCTGCCACCGGCGACGACAGTCTGCATCGCGTGGTGATGGATTTGCACAAGATGCTCAACCGTTTATCCGCTGCCCACGCGGAGGAAATCGTGGCCGGTGCACATGTCCATGGGCTGGCGGCACAGGATCGGCCCGCGGTCGAGGCGTTCATGCGCGGGGTTGAAGCAACCCGCATGCTCAAATTCGATCACCCGGGGCTAGCAACAACCGCGGCGCGATCGGGCACCCGGCTGACCATCCAGAACGATATCGGCGAGACCGACGCGCATGTGGTCGTCGTCGTGGTCGAGCCAGATGCAACGACGATCACATACACCGACGTTCATCTGACACGCGCGAAATTCTTCACCGGCTTGTTTGGGGATTTTGCGGTTCAATGGAGCGGGCTCGAACGCAAAAACGCGGCCGGCCTCGGCGAGGACGGCGCGTTCTATCTGGTTACCGGCCGTTATGCCGTCGACGACAAGCACTGCGCCGTATTTCTCGAAGCGATCGGCGCTTCCCTGGTCTTTTTGATCGATTGGAACAAAGCCCGCAAGGTGCTCCGCACCTTGGTGCCGAAGAGCGACGCCGTCCATGTATTGGATTGGGGGGCACGTCATCGATTCGGCCACCGTGGCTTCCTCGAACTCGGCGGCAGCGAGCTCATTGCGTCCGCCGTGCGTCATGCGGCGCCCACACGAATTGGATTCGGCGAACGATTGGATCAGTCTCTTGGAAGAGAGGCAGCGATCGATTTCCTCAAGACCGTCCTCCGCGTTTCGGCCGAGGCGCTGCTGGCAGGCGGGTCCATTCGGCTAGCGCGAGACCGGATCGAAGCCGATCTTAATCGGCATTTGCAACGGGTCGACTCAACGCTCTTGAAAATCGTGGTACGTCAAGCCGGCCTGGCGCGTGAGATCGCCGCTGGTATCTCACAATTTGTCGCGGAGCAGCATGCGAACCAGCCGTTCGATCGGGCTGCGTTGGCGCTGCAAGCGCGTCGCATCGAGGAAAAGGCCGATAGGATCGCAGTAGAAGCGCGGAGCGAGATCGCGCGGTTAGATGCCGACCGTTCGATCGAGCGTCTGGTCAACCGCGTCGAAGAGGCCATTGACGAACTCGAGCAGGCTGCATTCGTGGCCTCGCTCGTTCCGAGCCAGATAGCTGAGGATTTGATCAAGCCGCTCAGCGAGCTCTGCGACGCGGCAGTGTCCGGCGCCGAAGCCGCCGCAATTGCAGCCGCCGCAGCCGCCGATGTTCCCGAAGGACATCGCGTCGATTCCGAGGATGCTCTTGCCGCCGTTGGCCGGCTGATCGAAGCCGAACACGTCGGCGACGCGGCCGAGCGAGCCATTATGGCAATCCTGCTACGGGGCGATTTCGATCTGAAATGCGCATTGTCCGTCCTTGAACTTACGCGCGGCCATCTGCTACGCGAATACGTGATTGCCGACTCGGCCGCGTGACAGGATGACAGATGCAGATGGTACAAATAGGGGATGGATCGAACCAGCGGCCCTCCGCCGAGACTGTCGGCGCCAAAGCAGCCAGTCTGGCGCGCCTGGCTGCTATCGGTTTGCCGGTGCCGCCTGCCTTCGTTCTGCCGATCGAACTGTGCGCTGCGATTGTCAGAAATGATGCTCTTGCCAAGCGTCAACTGTCTGATGGTCTGGCTACCGGAATAGCCTTCCTCGAACAAACAACCAGCAAAAAGTTCGGGGACCGACGGCGTCCATTGCTCGTATCTGTGCGCTCGGGCGCCGCCCGATCTATGCCAGGAATGCTGGATACGGTG
>Ga0187816_10000504_pt1 | contig 11794 bp, 8 predicted proteins | sample NC_wetland_sal_i_16_FD_132960 | JGI IMG/M metagenome (GOLD analysis project Ga0187816, IMG submission 132960) | Wetland sediment microbial communities from Neuse River Estuary, North Carolina, USA - SO4_1 | ecosystem: Environmental > Aquatic > Freshwater > Wetlands > Sediment | place: USA: North... | reverse complement strand
TCGTGAGCGCGCCCGCGGTCGTAATCGGCCACCACGATGCGCTTCACTTCGCGCGCGCCGCCCAGGTCGTACACCACCGCCCGGCCCATCATCCCCGCCCCTAACACGAATATCTTCATCTCGCTCCCGCACCTGCCATTTTACCCTGAGACGCCAAAGCGAGGGGTCCGCTTGTGGCGGACACCCTCGCTTTGCCTTTTACCGTTCATACCTCTCAGAACAAAAACTTCAGCCCAAATTGCAGCACGCGTGGGCCTTCGCGAGTTTTCAATATCTCCCCGAACGTCGAGTCCGAGAAATTCCCATCGGGATTGTTGAATTGTGTGTGATTCCATGCATTGTAGAACTCCACGCGAAATTCCGTATTCCACCGCTCATTGATGGGAGTTTTCTTCGAAATCACCAGATCCGTATTGCTCAGCGCGGGACCGCAACACAGCGCATGAGGCAGGTTGCCGAAGGATCCCGCCGCCGGATCATTGATGTTGCCGGTGTTAAACCAGAGATTGCCGTTCTTCCGAGGATCTACGAATTGAACCTTGCCCGTCACCTGGGGTGTATTGGCATCCTCAAAGAAAAAGCTGCTCTGTAGCTCGAGGTCGTCTTGTGTCTGCACGCGAATCGGGAAACCGGTTTGATAGGTGATGATCCCCGAGATTCCCCACCCATCGGCAGCCTTGCCCTTGAATCCCTCGTATTTCGGAACCGGGATCTCCCAAACAGGACTGAAGACGAAGCGGTGCTTGGCGTCGAGAAGCGAAAGCCCCCGCGTGGCGTTGAAATTCACGGGATTCAACTCGTTCTCAAACGATGCGCCCTGGTCGATCGCTTTGCTGAACGTATACGACGCATTGAAAAGCAAACCGTGCGAATAACTCTTGTCGAGCGAAATCTGCAGGGCGTTGTAATTCGAATTGGCAATCGTGCCTTCCGCAAAAATATTCGAGAATACCGGCACACCATCCGCCGGACAGCTCGCTCCGGTAAGAGGGTTGCAGTTTGGCGAAGAAAATGGGCGCGTGCCCACCAGCGTAATGCCGTTCGGCCCCACCATTGATCCGGCTGCCAGGCACGAAGGATTTCCGCCCGGCGCTCCTCCATAAGGCAATACCAGGCCGCTACAATTAATCGATGGGACCTTGAATGGCTGCGGCGGCAGGTTCGAGACTCCGGCAGGGATCACCGTGCCCGGCGGAATAAAATATTCCGTGTCCGCGCTAAATGGACCGCACGATGTCTGGGTCCCCCCCGGCCCCGTCAAGACGCTCGCTGGGTTCGCCATCGACATGTTGATCAGCCCGAGACAAGTCTGAATGTTGCCCGCATTCAAATCGTGCGACGCCAGTAGGTGATGCGCCTGTGTTCCCACGTAAGCGATGCGGAAGACCATATCCTTGGTCACCTGCCGCTCGATGGTCAGGTTGTATTGTTCGGCGTATTGCGACTTCAAATTCGGAGCGAATTCGCCGAAGAGCAGAAGCGGACGGAACCCCGACCAATCCACGCAACCCTTCGGGCCGCCTGCCAGAAAGCATGGCGTCTGCGGCGTCTGATGAATAATCCCTTGAAAACCATTCGGGTTCTGGGTGCCGTCCTGCAGCAGGAAGGGAGTATTGAAATTGGGATTCGAAAATGTCACGCTCCCGCCAAAGGGCGGCTCCGCGCTGAACTGTTCGAGCACCAGCTCCTCGATCGGATTGTAAAAGATTCCGTAGCCCGCACGGACGCTCGACTTGCCCGGGCCTCCGAAGACCTTCGCCAGCCAGCCTTCCGTCCATCCTGGGCTCCATGCAATTCCGATGCGCGGCGCAAACGACTTGTAATACGTGGAAGTCAGGCCTCGCGGCACGCCCTTATCTCCCGGGAAAACCAATCCCAGCGGAAATACGGAATTGGCAGGTCCTGTCTCGCTGCAATCCGTGCTTCCTCCCGCAGCTCCTGAAATAATCGGCGCGCTTGGATTATTGGGATTGTTCACATTGAGAACACACGGATATTGCATAGTGGCCTGCCCCGGACGGAAAGTCTGCAGGCGATTGCCCAAATCGTAGTAGGGAGTGTTCAGCTCCCACCGCAAGCCATAATTCAGGGTCAAGTTGCTCTTCAACTTGTAGCTGTCCTGCGCAAACAGATAAAGAGAGCTGTTTCGCACATATAGGCCCTGGGCCGCGCCCTGTGTATACGAACTCGGTGTCCCGATGAAATAGTCGGGGTAGGCGCTTTGAAACCCGACATCGTTCGTGATCGGAGCGTCGCAGGACGCGCTCGTGTTGAACGGCGAGCAGAGATTCCCGTCGCTCAGAAACGTGTACTGCCCATTGATGTCGAAATAAACGAATTGATTGAATTGCTGGCGGCGGACGTCCCCGCCGAACTTCACCGTGTGCTTGCCGAGTGTCTTCGTGTAATTGTCCGTCCACTGAAACGTGTTTCCGGTCTGCGGAATCTCGCCTTCAAGGTTGTTCCCGATTGTGAAACCACCGAGAACTTCTACGTACGGAACGCCCATATGGCCTGGAATATTCGTCGTTATTCCCGATGCCGGGTTGGTTGTGCTACCGAAGCACGTAGCCACCGGAGGTGCGCTGGGATTGCAGGAGGATTGCACGCTCGGCAGGGTATTCACCGGGTGGTTCAAGCGCTCCTGCCCTTCCCGGAAATAGTTGAAGCGGAACTCGTTCACAGCCGTCGTGCCGATCGTCCAGGTGTGGCTTAGATTCCATTGCTGCACGCGTGTCCTGAAGTTGGCGCCGAAGCCGGGTAGCAATCCACCGGGCTGCTCGAGCTGGAAGGTCGAGAAGGGGTCCGTCGTGTTGTCGTCATCGAAGTAATAGTAGACGCTCAATTGCTGAGCGGAGTTGACCTTGTGATCCAATCGGACTGTGAACTGATCGTCCCGCGTGTGCTTGTTCGGACCGGTTGCTATCGTCGACGTCCCGAAAGGGGCAACGTAGGTTTGATACAGCGCCAGGGCCGTCGGATCGAAGCACGGAATGGGAATGTGGCCGTTGGGGAAGATGCTTGAGAAAGGCGTCCCTGCTGCAATGGTTCCTCCACCCCCAGCGAAAACCGCTTGCTGACAGGTTTGCCCCGAAGGGCCCGTTGCGCGGTTGGCCAGCGTGGTTGCAAATGTAGGATCAGTCAATGTTCCGAAGAATTGGGTGGCAGGACTTCCCTCGCTGAAGTCTCCATTCGCCTCGGCGGCTGTAGGCAGAGTTACGTTCCCCGACGAAATCCCCTGGGTCAATCGGTTCCCCTCGTACGACCCGAAAATAAATGTCTTGTCCTTCTTGATCGGCCCTCCCAGAGTTCCACCGAACTGATTCTGCTTGTAGTCCAGGAGGAAGGGATCGAAGTAGCCTCTGTCATTCAGAGCCTGATTCCGCAGAAACTCATAAAAGTCGCCATGGACCGCATTCGTTCCGGATTTCGTGACCACGTTCACTACCGACCCGGAATTGCGCCCGTACTCCGCGTCAAATGTATTCGTGATGACGCGAAACTCCTCGATGGCATCCGGCGATGGCTGGATCGCCGGCGCATTCACGAAAATGTCGTTGCCGTCGCCCCCGTTCACCATGTAATTGTTCGCGCGCCCGCGACCGCCGTTCACGGAAACGGCTCCCGGATTGTCACTCCCAAGAAACAGGTCCGCGCCTAATTGCGATTGCACCCCGGGCTGAAGTTGCAGCAGTTGATATGTGTTGCGCGTGCTCAACGGAAGCTCGCGAACTGCTGTGTCCGTCATCACCGCGCCGATCTGCGTGCTGGTGGTTTCCACCTGAGCGGCGTTGGCCTCGACCGTCACCGTGTCAACCGACCCGCCCACTTGCAGCACTATGTTGACGACGTTGACGTGCCCAATCGTCACCACCACATCCTTGACAACGAATTTCTTAAAGCCCTGCGCAGTCGCGGAAACGGCGTAGCTGCCTACGGCCAGTTCGGGGATGTCAAACGCGCCATCATCTCCGCTGACCGCTTGCCGCGTCGAATCCGTTCCCGTGAGAGTCGCATTGACGGCAGCGCCCTGAACGACCGCGCCCGAGGGGTCTTTGACCGTTCCGCGAATTTCCCCGGTCGTCTGTCCGCACGCTGGAACACTCAAGAACAGGCCCGCAGACACCAGCAGACACACCCGTCCCCATTGCGTCGCTCTCATTGCCGCTCCTTTGGAAAGTTCGCGTCCACCCCAGACGCTTCCCCCGGCCCCAGAATTCCATTGCAGCGCATGGAAAAACCTTACTATAATTCGCGAACGTTAGTGGAAGCCCCAGGGGTTGTCAAGGGGAAACTGTTTTGGCCGCGTCCCGGAAGCATTCGGCGAAGACTGTACGCGCAAACGGCTATCTTCGCATCAGTGATGTCGCGCAATTGGTGGGCGTTTCTCCCTCGATTCTCCGCTCCTGGGAAAATCTCGGGCTCATCGCCCCGGCTCGCACGCGCAGCCATTACCGCCTTTACTCGCATTCCGATGTGCGCTTGTTGAAACGCGCCCAATTCCTCCGCCGCGCCCGCGGCATGAATGCGCCCGCCATCGTGCACATGCTCAAGACTCAGGGTCTCCTCTCCCCCGCGAGCCGCGCCGGCGCAAAGGCCAGCCCAGTGGGGCCGCGCCTGCGGCGCCTTCGCCTGCGCCGCGGCTACTCGCTCGCGCGCGTAGCCCACGCCGCCGGCGTTTCGGTTGGATTTTTGTCTGCGCTCGAACGCGGCCAGATGAGCGCCTCTGTCGCCACTCTCCGCAGGCTCGCGCGATTCTACCGCCTCAATATTCTTTCGCTCTTCGATCCCACGCAGGCGAACCCGGGCCGCGTCCGCCCTCAAGAGAGAAAAGTTCTGGAAGCGGGGCCCGGCGTTCGCATGGAGTTGCTTTCGTGGGGAAATACTGTGATGGAGCCGCATCTTTTTCGGGTCGCCCCGGACTCCGGCAGCGGAGAATCGTACGCCCACGAAGGCGAGGAGTTCCTTTTCGTCATGCGCGGCTGCCTGGAAATCTCGCTCGATGGCGGCGAAGCTCTCCGTCTCGAGGAGGGCGACAGCTTCTATTTCGAGAGCAGCACGCAGCATCGTTGGTCGAACCCGGGCAAGAAGGAAGCATGGGTCCTGTGGGTCAATACGCCGCCCACTTTCTAAAAGGAGCGCGCACAATTCCGACCATGAGAAAATTCGCCTCGAAGATTGCGATCGCCTGTCTTCTTCTGCTGCTGCCGTTTGTCGGATGCAAGAAACCAGCGCCATCGCTCAGCCTGCTCGTGTGGGAGGGTTACGCGGATCCCTCGTTCGTGCATGCATTCGAAGAATCCCACAACTGCAAGATCAGCGCCTCCTACATGGGCTCGAGCGACGAACTGGTGGCCAAATTGCGCGGCGGTAGCGCCAGCAACTACGACGTCATCTCCCCTTCAAGCGACGTCGCCACCATGATCGCCTCCGCGGGGCTGGCCGCGCCGCTCGATCTCTCGAAACTTCCCTCCTACCCGCAGCTTTCCGAGCGGCTGCGCTCGATGCCGCTCGTCCGCGTCAATGGCAATGTGTATGGCGTGCCGTTCACTTGGGGGCCGAATCCCCTGTTGTACGACACGACTGATTTCCCGAAGACGCCCGATAGTTGGGCGGCTCTCTGGGATCCCAAGCTGAAGGGAAAAATTTCCGTCTGGGACGAGCTTTCAACTCTCTACATGGCTGCCCAAGTTGTAGGCTACGACCAGCCCGACCCCGCTCATCTCTATAACCTCAGCGACGCAGAACTTGAAAATGTAAAGAAGAAATTGCTCGAGCTGAAACCCAACATCCGAAAAATCTGGGCCACCGGCGGCGAGCTCACCAATCTCTTCGAAAACCACGAAATCGTCGCTGCCATGGGCTGGCCCCTGATGACCAATCAGCTTCGCAAAAAGAACTTCCCCATCGGCGAAACCATCCCCAAGGAAAACACGACAGGCTGGATCGACCACCTAATGATCACTGCCGCCAGCGAAAACAAGGAACTTGCCGCGCAATTCCTCGAGTACATGATCGAGGCGAAGACGCAGAAGGCTGTCACCGACGTCACCGGATATGACCCGGCAAATCCCCAGGCCGGCCGATATTTGAGCGATGAGCAAAAGAAATCTCTTCACCTCGATAACGTGGACGAATACATGACCCACATTTATTTCTGGCAGCAAGTTCCCCGGCGTGACAAGTACAACGAAATCTGGAACGAGGTCAAAGCCGCGCAATGAGAATTCATACCTCCGATCACGCGCTTTCATCGCAGCAAGCGCCTCGCTCGCTAGCTCCCCAGCGGATTCCCCGCCTCACTGCCGGAGCGCCTCGGTGAGTTCTCCCGTCACGCAGGATGCCCGGCAATCGCCGCCTGCACCGCCCGACGCTCTGCTTTCCATTCGAAATGTGGTCAAACAATTTGGAAGACGCAGCGTCTTGCGCGGAATTTCTCTCGATGTCGCGCCGGGCGAATTTCTAACCATCCTCGGAGAAAGCGGCTCCGGAAAAACCACCCTCCTGCGCTTGATTGCTGGTTTTGAGCAACTCGACCGCGGCGAAATCTGGATGGCCGGTGAACGGCTGGACAACGTTCCGCACCACCGCCGCCCGGTGAATACCGTGTTTCAAAGCTACGCGCTCTTCCCCCACCTTTCGGTATTTGAAAATGTTGCCTACGGGCTCCGAGCCAAGCGCGCCCCCACGGGTGAAATTCCTGAGCGCGTCATGAATGCGCTCGACATGGTCAAGATGCGGGAGTTCGCGCAGTCGGCTCCCGCGCGTTTGAGCGGCGGCCAGCAACAGCGCGTGGCGCTCGCGCGTGCTCTCGTGAACCGCCCGCGCGTCCTGCTCCTCGATGAGCCGCATTCCGCGCTCGATGCGAATCTCCGGCGCCAAATGCAAACGGAGCTGAAGTCCCTTCAGCGCGAAGTCGGCATCACATTTATTTTTGTCACCCACGATCAGGAAGAGGCCATGGCGCTCTCGGATCGTATTGCGCTTTTGCGCGCCGGATTGCTCGAGCAGGTCGCCGAGCCGCGCCAGATTTACAGCCGCCCCTCGACGGACTACGTGGCGCAATTCATCGGTCAGACAAACTTGCTTCTCGCGGAGGTAAGCGACGGCATCGCGCACGCCGGCGCAATCATTTGGCGGTCCTTCGCTCCGTCAGGGAAAGTCACGTACTCGCTGCGCCCTGAGTGCATTCGCCTGGCCTCGCCCGGCGCGCTGGCAGAATCCCCCGATGTAGCCACCGCTCGTTTCCGAGGTCGTATCCGTAATCAGACTTTCGGCGGCGCCATGGATTTGCTTGAAATTGATTGCGGCAATTCGCAAATCCTTCGCGCGCGAATTCCCGCCCCGGGCCTATTGAGCGGCGAGCAGGCTTTTGAATTCAGCGCCAGCGACGCGATCCGCGTCCGCCCCGGCAACGAGGATTAAGGATGTATACAAGGGCATACAAAGCATCCGTCGCGATTCCGCCGCTCCTTTGGGTCACGGTCTTTTTGCTCGTCCCCTACGCCATTCTTTTTTGTTACAGCTTTTGGTCCGTCTCCGCGTTCCAGGCGATCGTCCATAACTGGAACTTGCAGAATTACTTGCAGCTCATGCGCAATCCCATTTATCTGAGCGTGCTTTTCCGCTCGATGCGCATTGCCGGCGCCGTGACGGTGCTCGCTCTTCTTCTCGGCTATCCGCTGGCTTACTACGTCTCTTTTCACGCTGCCAAGCGCAAAGACCTTCTCTACCAACTTGTCATCATTCCGCTCTGGGCAAGCTACCTCGTGCGCGGCTACGCGTGGAAAACAATTCTGGGAAGCGAGGGCGTCCTTAACGGTTTTCTTCAATACATGCACATCACTCATCATCCGGTGGAGTTCTTTCTCTATAGCCCGTTCGCAGTGGTCCTCACTCTGACTCACATTTACACCCCGTTTACGTTTCTTCCGATTTTTGCCTCCCTCGAGCATGTCCCGCGAAATCTGATCGAGGCCTCGCACGACCTCGGCGCTTCGCCCTGGGCCACGTTCCGCCGCATCGTGCTGCCTCTTTCCTTGCCGGGAATTCTTGCCGGCGCCACTTTTGCCTTCGTTCTCACCCTCGGCGATTTCCTCGCACCGTTGCTCGTCGGCGGGCCGAGCGGAATCATGATTTCGAATATCGTGGTGAGCCTGTTCGGCGCCGCTTACAACTGGCCTCTGGGCGCCGCCATCTCTCTTTGCATGCTGCTTATCGTTGTCGGCCTGCTCATGGTCACCGAACGGATCGAAAGGAGGCTCACCCTTTCATGAGCGGAAGTTCCATATCCGGCCGCGCTCTGTTGCTCACCGCTTACGCGATCCTTGTTTACGCGTTTCTCTACCTCCCCATCATCGTGCTCGTGGTGTATTCCTTCAACGGCGGCGGTGTTGGGGGTTTTCCACCTGCCTCGTGGACCTTCGACTGGTACCGCCAGCTTTTATCCGACGCATCGCTGTGGGATGCCGTGCTCAATAGCCTGATTGTCGCGGCCGTGGCCGTTGCGATTTCGCTCGGTCTCGGCTTGCCAGCCGCACTGACCCTCGATCGCGCGCAATTCCCGGGCAAGGCATTCTTCAGACGTCTCGTTTTGCTCCCATTGATCCTTCCGGGAATCATCACCGGGCTTTCTCTCTTGATGCTGTTCGTCGGCGTGGGAATGAAACTGAGTCTCGTGACCATTACTCTTGGCCACGGAACCGCGCTGATTTCCGTCGCCACCACCGAAATTTTCGCCGGGCTGCAAAAGCTCGACCGGGCGCAGGAGGAAGCCTCTCTCGACCTCGGCGCGAATCACTGGAGAACATTTTGGCTTGTCACACTCCCGAACCTGCGTGTCTCGCTAATCGCCGCCGCCCTGCTGATTTTCACGCTTTCGCTCGACGAAATTGCGGTCAGCTTTTTCCTGATCGGGCGCGACAATACGCTGCCACTCGAAATCTGGTCGCGCCTCCGCCGCGGCATCACCCCGGAGATCAATGCCATCTCCACGTTGATTCTGCTCTTTTCGATCTTGACGATTCTAATCTGGTACCGGCTGCGCACCCGTAGCGCGCGCAGGAGCGAGGACACCGCTTCCTTGCTGCAAGCAACGCTCGAAGGACAGCCGTCATGAGCAGCAGCCGTCGTGATTTTCTCAAATTTATTGTTGCCGGATCGGTGGCGGCCGGATGTCCCATAGACCTTTCTCTCCTGGCAGCGCCGGAGGAAGTCAGGCCACAAATCGAAGGCGATCATTTCGAAATATGCCACCAGGTCCGCGACGGCCAGAATTTTGCGCGTCCGCCCGTTTCCAAGCGCTATGACATTGTGATTGCCGGCGGCGGGGCCAGCGGCCTCAGCGCCGCCTATTTCTTGCGCGGCCGCGATTTTTTGCTCCTCGAAAAAGAGCCTCAATGGGGCGGCAACGCCACCATGGAGGAATATCAAGGCCAGCGGTTTTGTACGGGCTCTGCTTTTGACTATAAAGGGGCCGCAGGCGACGAACTCGCCCGCGAAATTGGTTTGACCCAGCTCCCCATCAATTCCCCCGACGCCACCATCATCAACGACAAATGGGTCGCCGACACCTGGGGCACAGGCCTCGACGAGCTTCCCTTCCCCGTCGATGTCCGCGCCAGCTTTAAGAAATTCCGCGGCGATATGCTGGCGCTCGCCGCCGATAAGAATCAGGAGCAGTTCGACGGTATTCCCCTGACGAAATATCTGAAATCCTACGCTCCCGAAGTGAAGCAATGGTGGGATTGCTACGGCCCCTCGAATTACGGCGCGAAGGCAGTAGACACGTCCACGATGGTCGCTCTCATCGAACTGAAGGAGCAATCAGAATCGGCAAAAGAAGACACCCGAGTAACCTTGCCGGGCGGGAACGCGGTCATCACGCAAAGGCTCTCGGAATTGCTGCGTGAACAATATGCCGAAAGGATGATCTCCGACGCGACCATTGTCGCTGTCGATCCGCAGAAAACAGAAGTAAACCTCACGTATTCTCACGCAGGTGCGCTACGCACGGTCGCCGCCAAATTCGTGATCATGGCCACGCCCAAATTAATCACCTCGCGCCTCGTTTCCGGACTTTCGGATGATCAGACGGATGCAATGCGCTCGTTCCGTTATTGCCCCTATGCCGTTATCAACATGATCTTCGACAAACCCGTCTACACCCGCGCCTACGACACATGGTGCCCTGGGAATTCTTTTGCTGACATGATTGTCGCGGATTGGGTGGAGCTCAAGCAGCCAGGCTACCAGCAGAAGAACAGCATCCTTACTTTCTACACTCCGATCTCAGAATTGGACCGCAACAAGCTCCTCAGGATCGACGGTTGCCGCCAAATCGCAGGGAATGTCCTGCGCGATTTCCATAAGCTTCTCCCGGAATTTAATGCCGAACCCCTGGAAGTACACTTTTATCGACGCGGCCATGGGATCTTCCTGTCCTCCCCCGGGACGTACACAAAAATAATTCCGGCTGCGAACGCGCCCCTGGAACGCATTGTCTTTGCCAATACGGATTCCGTCGGTCCCGAGTCGGTGTTTTACGGCGCCGTGGATGCCGCGAAGCGCGCCGCCGAATGGGTCAACAAGCGAATGGCTGGCGTTTCGCTCTCCGAGGCCGGTGCTGCCGCGGGCTTCCCGAAATAGTCCGGCGTCTCTCGCCAATAAAAAAAGGACATCCGAGGAGAAAGTCCGGATGTCCTTGTTCAATCTTCCCGCCAGGGAGAAAGAAAATTTGCGGCTGAATTCCTGCTACTGGTGGCTCGCGACGTTCAAATTGTGCACCCCTGCAAATATAGACGTTGCCGCGCTCGCCGTTTGCGGGATCCACCACATCCTGCGGATGAAGCCATTCTCGCTGCGCAACATGTGCCGCGCGACAAGATCGAACAGCACCGGCCCCACTTGCGTGGCCGCATAGATCGCCCCGGAGTGCGCAAAGGGCCTCATGAATGGATCGTCTTCCACGGCGCCTCTCGAAATGGCCTGGCGCGTCGAATACGCGTCAAATGCCGCAGCACCATGCTCCACCACCATGAGCGCCAGCCATTCGCGCTTGTAGGGCTTGATTTCGGCCGCCGTCACGCCCTCGGGCTTGCCGGTGTGAATTTCAGGGATGCGAACCGTTGATAATGTGGAGGCATTTTCGGTGGATCCGAGAGATATGGCAGTCAATTTAGGTGCGGAATTTCCACTACTTCCGGTCGCCGTGTTGCTCAGGCTAACCCTGTCGAGGTTGAAATGGGCAGTATTCGCTGAATCCGGGGCACTTACGACCTCGGTCGCTTCGGATCGAGTGGTTACGGGCTGGCTGCCGGATGTCGCCGGTGCGGTTGCCGGGGGGGGAGCTAGATGAAGAAAGAGCGCTGCAATCGCGAAAACCATCGAAGGGGTCTCCTCGTGAATCCCTGACAACGAGGAGAAAAGCACGGCTAGTACCATCCCTATTAGCCATGCTAAGTATTGTATTTACAGCAGATAGAAGATTCGGAGCTCGAACGTGGCAAAAGAAAAGGCCCGTAGGGGCGGATTGGGAGGAAATCCCATTCCCTTGAGACCTGAATGGCTTCTCTTTCGCTCCAATTCGCCTCGTTTTGAGTTAAGCCACTTGTTTTCTGTAACCTGCCATGGTTTTCACAAATCCGCCGCTTCTACTCATCGTTCAGTACGCAACTCCCCTAAGTTCATCATCATCCTTGATCCAGTAGAATGGCTTGAACGTCCTTTTCTGCGGCCAAATCTCATTTAGAGTGTCAGCCAAATACACATTTCCGTTCTTGATTACGTACAGGAG
>Ga0187816_10000500_pt1 | contig 11870 bp, 15 predicted proteins | sample NC_wetland_sal_i_16_FD_132960 | JGI IMG/M metagenome (GOLD analysis project Ga0187816, IMG submission 132960) | Wetland sediment microbial communities from Neuse River Estuary, North Carolina, USA - SO4_1 | ecosystem: Environmental > Aquatic > Freshwater > Wetlands > Sediment | place: USA... | reverse complement strand
CGAACTCGCCGCGGACGCAGACATCTTCGTCAACGACGCGCAATTCACTCCCGCGCAGCTTGCCACCACGCGCAAGGGCTGGGGCCATTCTTCCTGGAAGGAGGGCGTGAACATCGCTCGCGAAGTGAACGCCAAAACCCTCGTCCTTTTCCATCACGACCCCGATTCCACCGATCGCGTGGTCGACGGCATCTTGCACGCTGCGCGCGAGGAGTTCGACTCCGTCTTCGCCGCCAGCGAAGGCATGGTCATCACACTCGGCGCCGCCGGTGAGCCCGTTCAGGCGCACATGCCCGGCTCGCGCACCTCGCTGCGCCGCGAAGCGCAATTCCGCGCCTCCGTCAGCGGCCTCACTTCCGATGGCCAGCGCTTCACGGAGGAAACCACCGTGCGCGACCTCGCCCTGCAAGGCGCGCTCATCTCCCTCAAGCACAGCCCGCGCCTGCAATCCGAACTCGAAGTTGTCATGGAAACGCCCGGTGCGGATGGCGCACAGCAAATGCGCCTCCGGGGTTACGTCGTCAGGTTGGAATCCGGTGTGGAAAAGGGGACGACCGCTGTGGGCGTCGTCTTTACGGATTAGGCGTCCTGCGCGAAAGGCAAGCGCCGCCCTCCCAATCTCAATTCCCTGGAAAACCTAGCTCAGTTCGGCGATCTTCCGGTCCAGGTGCGCAAGCGCTGCTTCCAACGACTTGCGGTGGTTCGGATTTGTCGCCACTTCCAGATCGCTCAGCACTCGCTTCCGGGAGAGGCTCAGCCCGCGCCGCTCCATGTCCCGGCGTAAATCTTCCTCGGTCTTATGTTCTCTGCTTGTGTTGACTGCCACGGTTTTCCTATCTTGGACCTGAGATTCCACGTCTTTGCTTTCCCAACCGCGTGCCATACGTTTATTTTCGCACAAATAGCGCCGGGGAAGGGCGCGGATGCAATTTTCTATTTAAGGTTCGCGCACACGCTTAGGAAGCGCGCGCGGCGCGGTGTTTGGTGGGTTTTGGCTGTGTGGCAAGGTTGGCGTGGCGCAGAGATTCTTCCGCCAGCCGCGCATAGCGTTCGGCGAAAATGCCCTTATAGAGGAAGTCCGCTTTGTGGTCGCTCCAACGCACGCGCAGCAGCCAGTGCTCCCCGCTGGGCTCCACGTCCAGGCTCGCGATTTCCGCCGTGGTGATCACCACCAGTGGATCCAGGTTCTTGTCCATCGCCCAGGTGTGCGAAGGAGAAATAAAAAGTTGCGCCTGCGTTGCCGGAGCGTTTCCCGGCTGATACTCGCCGCCGCTCACCACTGTTTGCGCGCCCAGCTCCCGCGCTTTGCGATCGGTATTGGATTCCAGTTCCGCCGGTGGAGGCAGAAGGATGGAAAGCACGAACAGGAACATGCCGAACACGGCGGTGAAATACCCGTGCCACAAGCTCAGCGGCAAAATCACCAGCGCCGCGCCAAAGCAGCCCATCGCCACGCGCAACAGCGTCCAGGACTTCTCATTGCGGTGCAGCCGAATCAGCCGGGGCGAACGCTGAATCAGCAGGAAGATGACCGCGCCGAACGCGCTCTTCACGCGTTGCAGCAGGTTTTCCTGTTCGGCGGCGATTGCTGTAGGGGTCGTACTCATGGTCTTACCGGACGGCTATTTTACCTCAGGTTGCAGGCCCGGTATATCTCTCATCCGGGCAAAAGCGCGGCGCACGTGCGGGATGGTAATGGACCCGCCCACCACCAGCGCCACGTTCAAGGCATCAATCACTTCGCCGCGCGTCCATCCCGCCTCCCCGGCTCGCACCAGGTGATAGGTAACGCAGTCGTCGCAGCGGAGCACCGCCGAAGCCACCAACCCCAGCAGTTCCTTGGTCTTGGCGTCCAACGCGCCGGGCTCGTAGCTTTGATGATCCAGGGTGAAGAATCGCTTCATTCCCAAGTGCCCGCAACCCAGAATTTCCTCGTTCAGCTCCTCGCGGAACCTCTGATAGTCGTCCAGCCGGTCGCTCATGTCCCCTCCGAATTCCGGGGAACGAGGGTAACACGGCTATCTTTTCGTCGGGGTGCACCTTTCGTCGTACAACTAGGTAGTTAAATTCTCCATCCCGGTATTGATGTTTTCGGCACTTTCCATTGAGCGGCACCGACTCGTGCTATTGTAGTTACTGGTTGCTCTGAATTTCCCTGAACCATTCCAAACAATTCCTCAAGCGAGAGATTCGACAAGGAAGCGAGGCTACACTCCAATGGACAAGAAAATTCTCGCTCAGGTGGAAAAAACACTCCACAACGCTAGCATCGCCAGCGTTCGAAGCTGGCTTAAGGGAAACGGCAAGAAGTTTTCTGCAGGAACGCGCGACCGAATGATTGCGAGAGTGGCGACGCTCATTGAAAAAAGCGAAATAACTTTCGCGGAACTTGAAGATGCTATCATCGGGATTGAAGAGGCTGGCGGCAAGCTGCTAGTCCTGTACAAATTCGACGAAGATTGCACGTCGTCCGCTGTCAAAACTCAACTTGCAAAGCTCGGTTTGACAATTGCAACCACGCGCCAACTGGCAAAGCCCAGTCCGTCGAAACCCACAGTGGCCTACGCAACACTTCAAGGGGACGTGCTGCGCGTAAAATGGAGCGAGACCCACAACAAGCCGAGAATGGACTTTGACCAAGACAAGGTGGAGTACGACGATGTCAGCAAGGTAATCGTCTTGGTAGCCAATCTGAAGACAAAAAAGGCAGAGATTAGGTATGATCGTCCCGAAATCTTCCACCCACACAGTGGCTCAGCAAAAGCAAAAGACAGCTATTTCAACTACTACGCGAAACTGGCAGAAACCATTCTAGGAGTGAAACTAATTAAATCAGAACTGCAAAAAGCCCTGAAAAAACTGATCGAAGACCAACCCTCCCTAGTGCGCCTTCACCGCGGTGGGCACACAAATCAAAGGAATAACTATTTCAGCGGTACCGTGCGAAAGGGGGAAGCAGACATCCGTGATGATGACGAGTACAAAGCCATGTACGCAAAGAGCGGGAATGCATGGTCATACGAAGACCAATCTTTTTACTGGCGGCCAGACCGTTCCGATGGAGCATTGACTCGCCAAGTGTTCTCCCATGTAGATACGCTCGCGTCTTCCCTCAGAGTGGATGCTGATTGCTGGGATGCGGAGGTTGAATATGCTGTCCAAAAAATTAGAGAGCTTCAGTGAGCGCAATTCCACCCTTGCGCCTCTCATCGAGCAGCTAGATTCTTATCTGACCTGGCTCGTGGAACACAACGTAACAGAAGTGATCCCGCGAGTGGCCGCAGCTAAACTTGGCATTTCCGAGGCAGACGCGCTTGCGCTGCTTGGACTATTCCTAGAAGCCGGCCTCGTAAAGCCCCGCTACGATCTTGTCTGTACCGTAACGAAGTCTGTTCTTGGCTCCTACTACTCCAGAGATGAAATCCCCGACGATGCGGAATGCCGCCTCTGCGACAGGCAGCACGACGCGGACGAGCTGAGAGTCGAATTGGTGTTTGAGATTGTTAAAGGACGAGCTGCAAATGCAGCTGCCTAAGAAAAAAGAGATTTCCGAGGACAACCCTCTGCAGCCGCCCAAGAAACGGCCTCAAAAGAAGAATCCCGCAGACCCACAATCCAAAAAGCGGACTCCCAAGGACAATCTGGCGGAATATGGGATGCAACTTCTAAACGATGCCGAGAATAGCAGAAATCCTGAACTGGTAAGGCTACGGATAGAAATTATAGACAAGCTGTTTGACGCCCATCTAAAGGCAAGTGCGCCAGTCTCACCTCGCATGGCCCTGTACATTACAATCCCAGCCTTAGCGGCACTCGCACTAATTTCCATCTACACTGCCATGACGCAGACCCAAGCCGTCTACATATCTGTTACGTCAGTGGCTATTTTGTTCGCTCTGATCTTCATAGTCTTCATGTTGGCCCTGTGTGGAAAAATGTCAGACACCGTGACTGGCAAACTGATTTCGGGAATGTTCGAAAAGGTGGTTACGAGATTTTGGAAATCAAAACCGAGGGACGAAGAGTAGCCGGGGTGCCCCACCCTCGGGTTGAGAGGGCCGGACACTCGGCGCCATTCGCCAGGAGGCCCATGGAAGCCCCATGCAGGGATAAGCACATGGCGGCCCACGTGCCAGAATGCTCGTTGACACATAAACCTTGCTAATCCATCCTACTGATATACTGGAACCAAGGCGTTTTTTGGGAATAACAGGAGACGGTGGAATTCGGCCCCACGGATCGAGTGCCTTCTTGGCGGTAAAGAGCGATCAGAATGGTAGCGACGACCTGGTGACTGCCTCGCCGATGACGTGTGTAACGCAAGATCAAAATGACCTGAAGCGCAACTCAAGGGATGGGGGCCTGCGCGACTTCCAGATACGTTCTGCACTCCGCGAGAGACTCCATCTTCTTCACGCAACCGAACCAGATACAGCAATCATTGAAGAACTCTCACTTTGCCAAGGCGACGCCCGCGTGGACGTGGCCGTTGTGAACGGATCGTTCAGTGGCTATGAAATTAAGAGTGACCGCGACACACTGGCTAGGCTCCCAAATCAATTAGCCGCTTACGAACTTTGCTTTGACACTATGACAATTGTGGTCGGCCTCCGTCATGTCAAAGAGTGCATGGAAACATTGCCGCAGTGGTGGGGGATTTGGGAAGCCGTAGCTACCGAAGATGGAGTGAAATTCGGGTGCTGGAGAGAAGCCGCGCCCAATCATAGAATCGCCCCGGCCCGAGTTGTTCAACTTCTTTGGAAAAATGAGGCGCGCGAGGCTTTGCAGCAAATCGGCGTAAAGCCTCCCTCGAAGTCCTCAAGACGTGACCTTTGGGCAATGCTGCTGGCAGCCGTTCCGCCGCAAGAACTCTTTCAGATAGTTCGCAGCCGTATTCGAGCTAGGGGAGATTGGCGATCTGCTCCAACACCGTTTCGATGTGGTGATTCGTCCCAATCTTTCGCCAAGTCTCAGCGTTCCCGGGAGAACCGACGTTGGCTGCTTTCTGCGCTATCTCGGCATCGCCCCAGCTGAACGCTGCGCCACGATATTCGGGCCGACCGGTAAGGTCTTGGCAGATCGCGTAAAACTGATCGAATCCTTCCGTGAAGACGTTCCTCCCCTTCCAGATGATCCAGGAATCCGCCGCTGCATAGCGTAACTGGGCCAAGATCGTTGCCCGTCCCTCCGGCGGAAGCGCAGGGTGCGCTATCGCATAGTCGCTATATGCCGGTAAGCGCGTGGGTGGTTTTGCCCCGATGATAAGCTGTCTCCAACCCCGCCAGTCCTGTCTTGACGATGGATTCCACTGATCTCGAACTAGTGGGGCCAAGCTGAGGGGGAAAGCACTCGCCCCGACTGTTAGCGTTCGCCACTCGTTCAGGCCTGGGATCAGATCAATATTGGCACGATGTATTTGTGCGACCGTCCCAGCGGAGCTATTGCTCACGGAACCGATGTCCAACAGCAGGTCTATTTCGCCAATCTCCAACTCAAAGAGGCCGGGAACTCCCTCGAGTCCCGCTTCCAACTCATCAGCGTCCTCGAAATCATCCGGCGTGAGCCTGAGAACTAAACCGTTTCCTTGCTGGGAAACCACCTGCTGAACGGCACTTTGATACCCTGGCGAACGGGACAATCCCGTAACAGGAACGGCAACTTGATCCTGCTCCTCCACCTCGGCAAAGCACACCCGAACCGGATGCTGGCCAGTCGCAGGAACTACATCATCATCGGGATCGTCCAGAAAAAGTAGATCAATGAAATACGCCACATCGCTCGGCCACTGATTAGCCATGCGCCGCGGCACAGTGTTTGCGTCTGCTGATGGAACCACTTCCAGCAAAGGTGTAATTCCATTCTTTGAGTGCAGCGACCCAAGGGCCGGAAACTCAGCGCGTTTTCCTTTGAGTATAGGGACGTAGTGCTTGTAATTGAATGCCACGTGGCCTCCTCGAGAGATTCAAGTTGTGATACCACTGCCCCTTTCGGGCCGAGGTTGTACACTCCGTGTAGTGTAAATCATCTCACTTATGTCAATAGGAACCTATTATTTGCGTTTACCTTCGGAAGTGGCCCGCGGCCGACAGGCTGACGGATGGAACGACATTCGGGTGCGCGCCTTTTGGGCCTCTGGCGGGCGGGCTTAGAGTCAACCCCACGCAACACGCGATCCACCCCAGTACCCCCGCTTCCTGATATCTGATTACAGATATCCTCCTTGGGATTCGCCTTCTCCCCCCTCTCGTACCAGTTTCGAAACTAGTACTCTGTGAATAATAATTGACATTTGGTAAATAACGTGCTATGTTCCATTCGTTATGCTTGGGGGACGCTGTTCTTGTGCCATTTCGGATCGCCCCACCCCCTCATCCGCTCCCAAAATCCACCTAACTCCTTTCTTTCCCACACATCCAGCCCATTCTCCCGTAACTCCCTTATTTCCAACACTTACGAGAATGGTGGGGGGGTGGGGGGCACTTGCGGTATGACCAATCGTTCCATTTCGCCGCTCTCTTCTCGCCTTCCGCAGTTCCGCGAGTCACCACTCACGCGCCACGAATCACGTTCTCGTGCCGCGTCTCTTTCCCTCTACCGCTCTCTGTTTCAACGTGTACCGTTTCCGTACCGATCCGTCCTTGCTCTATCCTGTTTCTCTTCTGTCACTTCCGCGCCGTACCGAAAAAACAGGGGGAGGGGTACCCCCAGGTTGCTCGTCACACTCTCGTTCCATTCGGCGCTCTTTTCCCGCCGTTTGCGGGATCGCTGCGCACAATATGTACGCATTAGCAACGTATCTAAGTTTGGTCGGCGCGCCGACATTTTGCTCGCCCAGCGGAAAAGCCTCACCCCTCAAAGGGGTGAGCTACAACGGCTGGGAAGAGAAAGGCCTCACCCGTCAAAGGGGTGAGCTACAACACAAGTGTGACAATCCTGTAGCTCAGGCCTTTGAGGCCTGAGGATTTTCATTGCGGCGGGCAGGATGTGGAGCGATGAGAGGAATGTTGGTTGTCGTGGAGATGGTGCGTTGGACGGTGGAAAGGCCTCACCCCTCAAAGGGGTGAGCTACAAAGACAGACACAAGGGCACATGCGGAGGCGGCTACCAGAGAAGTTCGTCGGGGTCTGCGGACAGATCCAGGCAATCCGGTTCGAGGGGCGATTGGCCTTTGTTTTGATAGGAGGCGGCGCTGGACCATTTCCAGTCCTCCGGATGGATCGCAAGGTTGCGGGTGACGGGGTTCTGATGAATGTACAGGAGTTTTTTGGAGACATCTCGGGTGCGTCTGCAAATGGAATCGAAATAGCGAGGTTGCCAGAAAGGGCCGGAATGGTGGCGATAGTGCTGGACGGCGTAACCCCCTTTGAATTTCCACTGATGCATGATGTGGGACAGCGAGTCCGTGCGGGTCACGAAGAGCAAATGACAATGGTCCGGCATCACGACGTAGCCGAGCAAAAGGAAACCGATGGAACGGCGAACAGCGCCGAGAATTCCAAGTAATAAATCCATTTCGGCTGGCCGGAGAAACGGAACATTGTTTGAGAGGTTGGTGGTGATGAAGAAGAAGCGATTGCATTCAGCAATACGCCGAATCCTGGACATAACTACACAAGTATATAACCATAGCATATACACGACAACCTGTAGCTCAGGCCTTCGAGGCCTGAGGGTTTTCCTTGAGGCGAGCAGGATGCGGAAGAACAAGAGGAATGTTGGTTGTGAGGAGATGGTGAATTGGGGCGTGAAAGGCCTCACCCCTCAAAGGGGTGAGCTACAACACAAGTGTGGCAATCCTGTAGCTCAGGCCTTCGAGGCCTGAGGATTTTCATTGAGGCGAGCAGGATGCGGAGGAACAAGAGGAATGTTGGTTGTGGAGAGATGGTGGATTGGGGCGTGAAAGGCCTCACCCCTCAAAGGGGTGAGCTACAACGGCGCGGAGAGGAAATGTCCGCGGCAAGAGGGCACGATGGCTCGTGCCCCTACAAAGAGGAGCAAAAGAAAGGGAAGTTGTGTCACAATTTTACTTTGAGGGGAAATTGAGGAAAGCCGTGCACGAGACAGCGTTGGCCAACTGGGTTTGTAGCGGAATAGCGAGCCGATGTACCGGTGCATCTAACTGGGTACTTGGTTGTTGTTTCGTTGAGGCTGGGATTGGGCCAAGAGTCAGGACGTCGGGTGGGTCAGGGCGGACTTGGGAAATTGCAGGAGAGGTAAAAGGTGGCGTCGAGCAAGCGCATAGAAACGGTGGCTCCTTCGTCGCGTCCGGTGGCCGGGCGACGAGCCGCGCTTGCGGGCCATTCGCTGCTGGAGCACATCGGTAATACCCCGCTACTTCATCTCGCCAACATTGCAAGTGAATTTCCGAACATAGAGTTTTACGCGAAAGCCGAGTGGTTTAATCCCGGCGGCTCGGTGAAAGATCGCCCGGCGCTGAGCATGATTCAGGCGGGCCTCGCGAGCGGGCTGCTGGAACCGGGCAAAACCATCATCGATGCCACAAGCGGAAACACCGGGATCGCGTACGCGATGATCGGAGCGGCACTGGGCTACGCGGTGAAGCTGTGCCTGCCGGAGAGCGCGTCGCACGAACGGAAGCGGATCCTGAGAGCGTACGGCGCGGAGTTGGTGATGACGCCGGGCGACAAAGGAACCGATGGAGCGATCCGGCGCGTGCACGAAATTGTGGCGGCGGACGCGGGCGCGTACTTTTACCCCGACCAATATAGCAACCCGGCGAACTGGCAGGCGCACTACCGCGGAACGGCCGGCGAGATTTGGGAGCAGACGCGCGGCCGGGTGACGCACTTTGTGGCGGGATTGGGGACGAGCGGGACGTTCGTGGGAACGACGCGGCGGCTGAGGAAGCTGAATGGCGCGATTCGATGCGTGAGCTTGCAGCCGGATGCGTCGTTTCACGGGCTGGAGGGATGGAAGCATATGCCGACGGCGATGCGGCCGGCGATCTACGACGAGACGCTGGCGGACGAGAACGTGGAAGTGGGGACGGAAGAAGCGTACCGCATGGTGAAACGGCTCGCGAGGGAAGAGGGGCTGCTGGTGAGCCCGAGCTCGGCGGCGGCGCTGCTGGGCTGCTTCGCGGTGGCGCGGCAGATTCCGGCGGGAGAACGAGCGGTGATCGTGACGATTTTTCCGGATTCGGCGGCGAAATATTTGAGCGAGCGGTTTTGGGACGAAGAGTGAATGATGATGACGGACGCGGCGGGGAAAGTGTGGATCAGCGCGGAGTTGGCGGAGAAGATTCGCGCGCATGGAGCGGAAACGTATCCGGACGAGTGCTGCGGAGCGCTGCTGGGGCGCGACGCTGGAGAGGCGCGGCCGCGGGAGATTTTGGGATTGTTTGCGATGGTGAACCGGCGGGAGGATTCGCCGGAGAACCGGTTTTCGGTGACGCCGAAGGATGTGCTGGGCGCGGAGAAAGCGGCGGGGGCGCGCGGGCTGGATGTGATTGGGTGGTATCACTCGCACCCGGATCATCCGGCGAGGCCGAGCGAATATGACCGGGAGCATGCGTGGCCGTGGTACAGCTACATTATTGTGAGCGTGCAGAGCGGAGTGCCGCGGGAGATGACTTCGTGGCGGCTGCAAGACGATCGGGAACGGTATATCGAAGAGACGATCGAGATACGGTCGGGAGCGAGTGCGCGAGATTGAAACTGAAAAGGATGGAGAGTGAAAAAGTATGAGTGTGAAAGTGATGATTCCAACGCCGCTGCGGCCACACGCGGGCGGAAAAGCTGCCGCTGAATTTCAGGCGAAGACGGTGGCGGAGGCGCTTGGCCACCTGACCGCGGAGTTTGGCGACCTGAAGCGACATTTGTTCACGGAGGATGGGAAGCTGAGAAGCTTTGTGAACGTGTATCTGAACGGCGAGGACATCCGGTATTTGGCGCAGGAGAAAACGCCCACGAAGGATGGAGACACGATCAATATTATTCCTTCGATTGCGGGAGGAAGCTCGAGCGACAAGCTGACCAACGAAGAAATACTTCGCTATAGCCGGCACCTGATCATGCCGGAAGTGGGCATGGAGGGGCAGCTCAAGCTGAAGAAGGCAAAAGTGCTGCTGATCGGCACGGGAGGGTTGGGTGCGCCGCTGGGGCTGTATCTGGCTGCGGCGGGGGTGGGGAAACTGGGCCTGGTGGATTTCGATGTGGTGGATTTCACGAATCTGCAGCGACAAGTTACGTTCGGCACGAGCGACGTGGGGAAGGCGAAGACTGAGGCGGCCCGGGCGAGGCTCTCCAATCTGAATCCGGATATTGAGATTGAGGCGTTCGAGACGAAATTGACGAGCGAAAATGCGCTGGAGCTATTCAAGGATTTCGACATCATCGTGGATGGCACGGACAATTTTCCGACGCGGTACCTGGTGAATGACGCGTGCGTCCTGTTGGGCAAGCCGAATGTGTATGGGTCGATTTTCCGGTTCGAGGGGCAAGCTACGATTTTTGGCATGCCGGACGGGCCGTGCTACCGATGCTTGTACCCGGAGCCGCCTCCGCCAGGGCTGGTGCCGTCGTGCGCCGAGGGAGGAGTGCTGGGCGTGCTGCCGGGGATCGTGGGCTCGATTCAGGCGATGGAGACGATCAAGCTGATTCTGGGCAGCGGAAGAAGTCTCAAAGGCAGGCTGTTGGTGTTCGACGCGCTGGAAATGGGGTTTCGCGAGTTCAAGCTGCGGAAGAATCCGAAGTGCCCGATGTGCGGCGAGCATCGCACGATTCACAAGCTTATTGACTATTACGAATTTTGCGGTGTGCGTGGCGAGGAGGCTCCCGTGCCGGATTTGAAGGTGCCGGAGATTACGCCGCGGGAGTTGAAGGCGCGGCTCGACAAAGGCGACGACCTGTTCATTCTGGATGTACGTGAACCGCACGAATACCAGATTTGTAACATTCACGGGCATCTGATTCCGCTGGGCGAATTGCCGCGCCGGGTACACGAACTGGATTCGTCGCGGGAGATCGTGGCGCACTGCCGCAGCGGAAAGCGCTCAGCGGAAGCGATTGATTTTCTACGGAAGGCAGGGTTCCGGAAGATCCACAATTTGAAGGGTGGGATACTAGCGTGGTCGGATGAGGTGGATGCGTCGGTGCCGAAGTACTGATGTGGGCGGAATCTTAGAGCCGCGGCTGCCGGTCACGATCAAGGCTTCCTTTGGTTCAGACATGTGATGGCGCACGCCTTTCCAACTTCCAGGATGCCATTTTCGGCTACGCCGAAGCCGGTTTTCGGAGACTCCGAATCAACATTCCGAGAGTCATCAATACTAACAGCAATATGCTTACTGCCGCGAAACCCCATTTTGCGAGAGTGAGCATATTTGCAAGCTTCTCCGCGTTCGGCAACTCCCGAGGATAGCTGTGGAGGAAGGCCAGGAAACAGACATTTTCTGCGTAGTCAAAGAAGGTTGTCGCGAAGAGAAGCAAGCTAAGTTTCTGGAGTGCGGGCCGGTTGGGGAAGAGGCGCGCAAAGCCGAAGGTAGTGGCCATAACAAAGAAGAGTCCATAGACAGCGGGGAATAGGAAATCGACTTTTTCGAGGAACGCGCGGTAGGCAGAGCGGCCGTCTGGTCCGAACTGGGTGAGCTTCTGATAGATGGTGGACGGAGAATACGTCAGCATCATGTCGGGGATGCCAATTCGCATGATCGCGTCGAATCTGGGAATACCTGGCAGGCCATGGAATTGAATGAGCCACAGGAAGAACAGGGTGAGGAATGTGATTGCCCCAATGGAAAAGGGCCTGGAGATTTTGAGAAAGAAGGAGTGCAACGCATTTAGCGACATGAAACCTGCCTGCGGATAAAGATGCACGACGAAGCGATGCCGTTAGAACGTGACTTGGGT
>Ga0187816_10000497_pt1 | contig 11890 bp, 10 predicted proteins | sample NC_wetland_sal_i_16_FD_132960 | JGI IMG/M metagenome (GOLD analysis project Ga0187816, IMG submission 132960) | Wetland sediment microbial communities from Neuse River Estuary, North Carolina, USA - SO4_1 | ecosystem: Environmental > Aquatic > Freshwater > Wetlands > Sediment | place: USA... | reverse complement strand
AGCGAAGGAGCCTTGGTTCGCCCGCAAGGTCCGCGGAACTTTGGGCTGGCACTCATATTGCTGGGTACTGGCGGATTGGTAGCCGCCTGCATACAGCACTGGCAGTCGCTAAAAAGCATGGAACCTGGAAAACAAGTTAGGCATGTGTGGTCGCTCTCCCTCACCATCGCGTCGTTTATCGTGCTGTTCGGTTTTTTGGCCTTACTGAGCGTCCTTTCGAGAATGGGACCGTTCTAGCTGTCCCTCACGCCGTCAAGCGCTGATCGGGATGAGCACGGAGTTGCATTCAGAGCTACCAGGCGTTATCTGGCGCGAGGACGTTTCCACGCTGCGATCGCGTCTGCGGTGGCGAATCGCGGCGAAGGTTTGAACCCCGGGCGGGCCCAGCACTTGCGTCCTATAGTCCGGGCCATGGGCGCCGCAATTTGGAGGGCTGAAAATGGAATCACTGCTCGGGCCGGCAGCTCGCGGGTTGCTAATAGCCTTTCTGGTTAGCGTTATGGTTTCGGTCGGACTCGAAGTGAGTGCCGAAGAATTTCCTGCAGTGTTTCGCAACAAACGCCTTGTGATCGGCGCGCTGTTCGCCAACTTCGTTGTCGTGCCGCTGCTCGGGCTGGGCATCACAAAGGTTCTACACATGCCCACGAATGTAGAGACGGGATTTCTTCTGCTCGCGGCCGCCCCCGGGGCATTGTTCGCCATCAACTTCACACCCAAACTGCAGGGCGGTAAGGCCCTCGCTGCAGCTTTGCTCTTCCTGCTTACGTTGCTATCGCTACTCTTTACTCCGCCCCTGGCTCGCGTTTTGCTCCAACTGGACCGAGCGCTGACTTTCCCTTACGCACGCGCGATGGGAACTCTGTTCCTTTACATTTTTCTTCCGTTGATGGTTGGTCTCGCGCTAAATCGCTGGGCTCACTCTCTTGCCGAGAAGCTACGAAAACCTGTGAGCATTTGTGCCAGCGTGTGTTTTGGACTGGAAATGGCATTTACAGCAACTTTGAAGTCCGCTGCCATGAGAAATGTGGGTGTAAATGGTTTCTGCGCGATGGTAATTCTTGTCATCATCAGCATGATGGTCGGTTGGCTGCTCGGTGGGCCCGACGACAACACCCGTGGCGTTTTGACTGTGAACACGAGTTTACGGAATCTTACGCTCTGCTTGGCTATCGCGGCGCGCAGTTTCCCTGGAGAGGACGTCGATGTGGCGTTGATTGCGTTTAGCACTGTGATGTTGCTGCCAAATGGGCTGTTCACTTTCTATCGAGTTCGGAGACTGAAAAAGCGGGCAACGGAACCTATTTGCGCGACGGTTTCATCGAATCTCTAGCTTGGCGCATAAAATCTCACCTCACTCGTGTCTGCTTGCCTGTCCCTTTGCTCGTGGTCGAACGGAGTAGCACTGTTACTTTTGACACTATGAATCTGGCTTGCCTCAGTTGTATGAATGGCTCATCGAGCGTAGGCACTTTTCCCCGTATGGGAGTTCTGTAAATTTCATCGCTGGCTGGTTTGTCAGAGAGTCGCCGGCGAGTGCTGGGGCTCACGCAAACAATCGAGGAGGGTGACCATGTCTACCGGCGAGGTAGCGAGACTGAAAAGAAAGGGCGCGAAGAGCGGTATGGCGACTGAGTATACGGGCTTCTTCAAGATAAAGCCGGGCCATGCCGAACAGTTGGTCAGGGAGATTTTGGCCTCCCTTACGCGCCGAGGGGATGTAAGGGAGAGTTACGCGCGGATTGGCGTTTACGACGCCAGCTACGTGGTGTTCGATAACGACACGCGCCTCTTGCTCAAGATCAGCTTCGATACAGATTTTGACACGTACTTCGACGACGCCTTATCGATCCTCGCCGGCGGCGACAAGGGACAAACCGGCGGTAGCTGGTTTAATAATCTTGAGGGCCTACCGGGGTCCTTCGATTCCCTGACTTGGGAGGACTTCAAGAATTGGCTGGTCGACCAGCAAACGGAAGCGGCCATCTTCGCTAACACCTCGGATGGGTCAGTGAAGGAGATCCAGAAAGCGCAACGTGTGCAGAAGGCGTTTCAACAGGTGCTCGACGACCCCAAGGCCGCGGAGGCGCTCAAGCACCCGGCGTTAAAGCCGCTGCTCGATGAAGCGGCAGTCTGATCCGGGCGGCGCTTCCACCCGTGGCCGCTTCCCGCTGGAGCGGTATGCCCTCGGCGATCCATGAATACGGTCAGCGCTCAACAAAAGGAACGGATCCGTGTCACGAGTAGAAACCGGTGTCACCCTTGAATTGGATGATATTCAGAGCGGTGCCCTCCATCCCCGGCCCTCGCCCTACGTGGGCGTTTATATCTTGCTCCGCATTGACGACCGCCGAGCCGGCCGCGAACTGCTGCGGCGGTTGATTCCGGCGGTCGCTGCCACCGCCTCTTCCCAGAAGGCATGGGGCAGCGTCGCACTCAGCTTCCAGGGCCTCAAGGCGCTCGGTGTGCCGCAGAGTTCACTCGATAGCTTCCCGTTGCCTTTCCAGCAAGGCATGGCCGCGCGTGCGGCGTTGTTGGGTGACGTCGGCGAGAGCGCCCCGGAAAACTGGGAAAAGCCGCTTGGGACACCGGACGTTCATCTTGCGATCAGCGTTCTCTCGCCCGATGCGGCGGGGCTTGACGGCGTACTCGCCCGAGCTCGAAAAGCGTATCAAGAACTCTCCGGAATCAGCAGCATCTGGCGACTGGATTGCCACGTGCTACCCAACGAGAAAGAAGCCTTTGGGTTCAAGGATGGCATCAGCCATCCGGCAGTCGAAGGCAGTGGCATTCCCGGAACGAACCCCAAGGAGCAGCCCCTCAAAGCGGGCGAGTTCATCTTGGGCTACCCCGACGAGTTGGGAGAACTGGAGCCGATGCCGCGGCCCGAGGTGCTGGGTAAGAACGGCTCTTACATCGTCTTTCGCAAATTGCACCAACGCGTGGCGGCGTTTCGCCAATATCTGAAGGCGAACTCCTCAAGCCCCGAAGAGGAAGAACTCTTGGGGGCGAAGTTGATGGGGCGCTGGCAGAGCGGCGCGCCACTGGCTCTCTGTCCATTTCGGGACGATCCCGAACTTGGAGCCGACCCGAAGCGAAACAACGATTTCCTCTTCAAGGATGAGGACCCAAAGGGCTTGAAGACCCCTCCTGGCTCCCACGTTCGACGTATGAATCCGCGCGACTCGGAAATCGCTGGCGCGGCCCGCCTGCACCGCATGATCCGGCGCGGCACTAGCTACGGCCCAATGCTGCCGCCCGGGGTCCTGGAGGACGACGGCGCCGAGCGAGGATTGGCGTTCGTCTTCGTCGGAGCCCGTCTGGAGCGTCAATTCGAGTTCGTCCAGTCGGAGTGGGTGAACAAGGGGCAATTCTTTGAGGGCCCTTTTGGCGATAAGGACCCAATCGTGGGCGCGAACGACGGTAGCGGTCGGTTCACTATCCCGCAAGAGCCCATCCGTCGGCGGCTGCAGGGTCTGCCAGCTTTCGTCGTCACACGGGGCGGCGAGTACTTCTTCGGGCCCGGGTTGCGCGCATTGCGCTGGTTATCTGCTCTGGAAACCTGAGACGAGGGAAATCCAACGGAGCAGTATTCCGCAGGGCTGATTTACTGTCCGATGGCGATGAAGGCTTTGCGGCTCGGTCGCGTTCGTAGCGTGGATGAAAGCCTATCGAGGAAAGAATGTACCAGCACACGCCGATAGCATAGGAGGCGTTGAGTATGTCTGACCACAATTCTGGGCCTCGGGCCCTAGCAGACCCGGTCGTGGACATCACGGACCTGTATGTCTTCCCCAGTCCGGATCGGCCCGGCTTTCTAGTCCTGGTGCTGGATGTGTTTCCGAACGCAGAGCCGGCCGCGCTCTTTTCAGACGCAGTCGACTATCGATTCCGGGTGCGCCCGGTCAAGATCTCCCGCGGGGCTGGAGCCGCGTTTGCCGTCAATGAGCAGGAGTACACCATTAGCTGCCGTTTCGCGCTTCCGGTCGAGCGCCAGGGCAGTGGGCCGCTTGTGCAGGAAGGCAACTGTACTACATCGAGCGGTCAGGCCGTCTCCTTCGGCGTGAACGACGAACAGGGTGGGAATGCCCACGGCCTACGCGTCTTTGCCGGACGGCGGATGGATCCGTTTTTCTTCGACGGCGTAAGAGCGTTTAAGACCATGATGACTGGGCAGCTCGCGTTTGTGCCTGTCGGCGACAGTAGGCAGTTCCGCCAAAATGTTCTGAGCATCGTCCTTGAGGTTGACATCGCGACGATGTTCGGAGCGGACGCGGGGCCACTGTTCGCCGTCGTCGGCGAAACGGCGACCGCTGGGTCGATCACCGTCCGTCTGGAGCGCTTCGGCCGCCCTCTGATCAAAAGCGTCGTCCTCGCCGCAAAGCAGTTCGATACTGTCAACCGGGACCTGGATATTCGCGATCTGTACAACCAGGAGGATGCGTTTAGGCTGGGACAGACATACCTCGGTGCGTATCGCGCGCGGATGAACGCGAATCTCCCCTTCTGGGATGGCCTCGACAAGAAAACCGACTGGCCGCCGGACGCGGACGGGAACCACCCCTTGACCGAGCTGCTGCTGGCGGATTTCATGGTGGTCGATGCCTCGAAGCCATACACCGAGGATAGCTACCTCGAGATCGAACGTGCGTTGCTGAAGGGAGCCAGCCACGAGACTTGTGGCGGCCGAACACCCAATGACGACATCGCAGATACTTTTCTCACAATGCTGGTCAACGCCGGCAACGGCCCCCGGATTAGCGACGGTGTCGACGGGCAGGCTGTCCCGGCCTCGCGCGCCTTCCCGTATCTCGCTCCTCCGGAACTGAACCCGCCGGCCAAGATACAGCTTTCGCTTGACAAGCCCACGTGATGAGGCAAGTGATGACAAGACGCGGTAATTCGGCGGTCGCAAGCGGCGAGGTGATCGGTCCCGACTTTCGCACCACGGCAGGTGCCCTGGCACTGGTGAACCTGGAAGCACAAATCGATGGCCTGGAGCGCCAGGCCATTGCAGGACGGCTGGATGTTGGCGGTCGCGCCGAGCTCATTGAGCTCGTCGACATGCGGGGGCACGTCCTCGGTTGCATTGCCGGATACGAATGGGCTGAAGCGCTGGCGGAGCAACTCGTCAGTGATGCCCCGGCCGACGGTGTGGCCTTCCTCGCGCGCGCCCGTGCACGGGCCACATTCCATCGCTTCACGGATGCACTGACCGACCTCGACGAGGCGCAGCGGCTCGGGGCGGATTCCATGGTTGTGGACGCCGAGCGCGCCGCGATCTTGCAGGCGATTGGACAATACGAGCAGGCCCTCATAATCTTCCGCGACGCGGCAGAGCGTCGCGTCGATTTCAATTCCCTCGGGGCCTTGGCTACGCATTACGCCGAGCGTGGCGAGACCGCCGATGCAGAGTACTTTTTCGACGAAAGTCGAAAACACTACCGTGGGGTCTCGCCGTTTCCACTAGCACTGCTCGAATTCCGTCACGCCCTGATGTGGCTCGCACAGGGCGACCTGATTCGCGCGCGGGCGTGGCTCGCAGCCGCGCATTGCCGCCTGCCAGCCTACGCCCCCGCGCAGGGCCATCTGGCAGAGGTCGAGGCCGCCCTGGGCGACACCGACTCTGCGATCGCTCGACTGCGCCCGCTGACGATCTCCTCCGACGATGCCGATTACGCAGCACAGCTTGCCCGAATCCTGGGCGACCTCGGCCGCGGGGAGGAGGCGCTTGAGTGGCGGGACAAGGCGGCAACGCGCTACGAGGAGCTGATTGCAAGGCACGCCGCAGCCTTTGCGGATCACGCGGCGGAATTCTGGCTGGAAGCCGGCGCCGACCCTCAACGGGCGCTCCGGCTCGCCCAAAAAAATGTTGAAGTGCGACAGACGCCGCGTGCGTACGAACTCCTCATGCGCGCGACGCAGGCAACCGGCGGCGCAGCAACTGTTCTAACGTCGTAACAATCGCTGTCGCAGGTTAAGCCGCAATTGTGAGAGGCATGGATGTCATTGTCATTGGCGCTGGACCAGCCGGACTAAAAGCCGCCCTTCAAGCTGCAGAGCTGGGCGCGCAAACCACGCTGGCGACCAGCGGTGATTTCGGTGGCATGGCGGCCAACGACGGACCAATCCCTGTCCGGACTCTTGCCCATGCAGCGCGGTTGATGCGGGACGCGCGTCAGCTAAACGAATATGGCATCGTCGTCAGCGAACCCGTTCTCGACTATCCGCGATTGCTGACGCGAGTGCGTGAAGTTGTCGGGGACGCTCAAGCGCATTCCTATCGTCGTAAGGACTTTGATGCGCTGGGAATCACGGTCCACGAACGCGTCGGGATCACCCGGTTCACCGGACCGAACACGATGGAAACGGCCACTGGGCTCCGACTTCATGCGGACAGAATCATTTTGTGTACCGGCGGCGTAAGTCGTCGCCTTCCCATTCCGGGGTTCGAACTTACCTGCACTCATAGCGATGCGTGGGGTTTGAAAGCCGTTCCGGAGTCGATGCTCGTGATCGGTGCTGGTGCTACTGGCGCGCAAGTCGCATCGATCTTCAATGCCTTTGGCACCCGTATTCAACTCTTCCAGGCGGGTAAGCGAATCCTACCAACCGAAGACGAAAGCGTATCTGCGGAAGTGGCCACGCAATTCCGAGCCGCGGGAATCGATGTCCACGAAGACTTCGGTTCGATTGACTCCTTTGAGAACACCGCGACCGGCATCCGAATGAACTTCTCCAAGGATGGAATGCGGGACAGCGTGGAAGCGGCGCTTGCGGTCATTGCCGTTGGCTGGGTGGCAAACACATCCGGCATGGATCTCTCCGCGGCGGGGGTCGAACTCAATGAGCGTGGCTTCGTGAAAGTCAATGAATACCTACAGACCACGGCGCCGCAGATTTTTGCAGCAGGCGACGTGATTGGCGGGCAGATGCTGGTTCCTCAGGCACTGCAAGGCGGCTTTATCGCGGCAACGAATGCGGTGCAAGGCCCGAGTGAAGCCTTCTGGAATGAAGTTAGTCCCATCGGCAGCTTTACGGATCCCGAGTACGCACAGGTTGGTCTTAGCGAAGCGAAGGCACGTGAATCCCACGATGTTCTGACTACGATCGCGCGCTTCGACTCTGTCGCGCGAACGATCATCGACGGCCATAAAGCCGGATTCTGCAAGCTCATCACCGACCGCAATACGTATCAGATCCTGGGATGCCACATCGTTGGAGAACGCGCGGTCGACATTGCACAAGTGGCCGCGATCACGATTTTCGCGGAGATGAAAGTGAATGATTTCCTGCGCATTCCACTGTCGTTCCCAACCTACACAGGCGTCCTTGTTCGCGCGGTCTCTGCAGCTGCTCAAGGACTCCACTTGCCGATTGGGTTGGGGGATGAAAACACCTGACTCCAGGCGAAGCTGGCGCGTCAAGAAGTTGTCGCAAATCGCCGAGAAGAGAAGCTCGCGAACTTCTCGATCTGGGTGACGAGCAAACTTCGAATGGAATGGAAGGAGTCCAATGACCAAGGAAAAATCAAAGAAGAGTCTGAAAGCAAGGGCTGCCTACGAGGTCCGAGAACTCATCATGGTCGTACTTTATTTGATGTTCTTCTTTTGCACCCTCGTAACATACAGCATGGTGTTGCAAAAGGCCTATGACTCCGCGATGGCGAACTATGGGGAGGCCCTCATCAAGGCGCTCGTGATTGGGAAAATCATTCTGATCGGCGAGGCACTCAAGGTCGGCAGAAAGTTCGAGAGCCAGCCGCTCCTGCCTTTTTCCGCGGTGAAGGCATTTGCCTATACACTCATTGTTTTTGCTTTTCACATCGTCGAGCTACTGGTCGTGAGTCTATTCCACGGTAGCGGACTCGATTCTGCATTTCATAACGTGCGATTGTATGATCTGCTTGCGAAGTCATTTGTGGTCTTTAGTACGTTCATTCCATTCTTTGCGTTCAGAGAATTGGGGCGACGCCTCGGCGAGGACAAGTTCAAATCCTTGGTGTTCAGTCGATGGGAAACTCCGGGCGACTGAAAGATGCAGTGGCGGGCCTGCTTTGCCCACCGCAGGTGGCATTTGAATCCGCGCACATCGGACCCAACAACTGGCGTCTTACGATGAATATTTCCAACGCAGACTCCAGCCCACATTGAGATCGGTCTTCTATAGTTGGGCAAGCGTCCGCTCCATCTCTGGGGATTTCTCTGGCGGTGGCCGTCCGGTTCTCGAGACACTCGGGTTCGAGAGCGAGTCTCAGCTGGTAAGTTAGGCGCTGCGTGCTTCGGGCACCCAGTCTCCCATCCGACCCTAGGCCCTCTCGGATAACCAGAAAAAGCTATAGGCCACGAGTCTCCGATAGAACTATGGTTGGCACCTGACCACCGTTCTGCTTTCTGGTTTCGGAACTGACAGGCTTCGTCGCGCACGAGCGATGAAAAACCGCTCGTAGAGAAAACCCAAACTACAGGGGCACAGTCCCTCGATACCGAGCACCTGGCGCGGAAGGTCAGAACAGATCTCGCTCGATCAAGTGGGCTGCGAAGCAAGAAAAATCCCAGCCGATGCAGGAGTCTTTTTTCTTGACTTCGACCCTTATAGAACTTACCAGGAGTTGCGACAACCACTTTCTGGCGACGCGCGGCGACTGCCAAGAGTATACTGCCCGCACGAGGAGGGGAAATGTTGCAACAAGTGAATCAAACAGAAGCCCGGAACCTCGAGCGGTCTTGTCAGGCCGTTTCGCCCCTGGATGAGCCCTGCGATTCTGCCGCAACTTTCCACTGTGGTATCTGCGGGCGTTGGTTCTGTGCCGCCCACGCCGAGGATGAGACCTGGCACACCTGCGCCCTCGAGCCGGGCGACGAAGGGGACGAGTCGTAGCTGTCTTCGCCAACCGGAAAGAAGCCAAGCCAGCGATCCGAGGGGATGTCCGGCCTTGCAAACCGGATTTGTCCGGTTATCCGGCAAACCAGGAGTTGCCCGAATCGCAATAAAAGGGTCCTCCAAATCCACTGGTACTTTTGCCAGTACCCGGCGAGGCCATCATCATCCATTATTTCGGCTGGGAAGAATTGTCTCAAGAAACCTGGCATGCGAGCTCCGAATAGATTACTCTCGCACGAAAAAGAAGGAGAGGTACAAGAGCCATGAATAAAAGAGCCCCTCGGTCGATGTTCCTGAAGCAGTTTCTTCGCAGTGCCGTGGTGACTTTATGCGTGGCGCTCCTCGCGACCGGCGATCCAGTTCTGCTCGCTGGAGTGAGGCAACCACAAGGCTCTGGAACTCAGCAGGAGGCGCCGAAGATTCCCAACGATCAATTGGATTCTTTGGTCGCCCCCATCGCGCTCTATCCGGACCCGCTGCTCGCTCAAGTGCTCGCCGCCTCCACCTACCCGTTGGAAATCATCCAGCTCCAGCAGTGGCTGGTGCAGCATAAAGACCTTAAAGACAAAGCACTGGAAGATGCGGTGATGCGGCAGGACTGGGATCCCAGCGTCCAGTCCCTGGCGGCCCTTCCAGATGTTGTCAAGCGGCTGGCGGACGACATCAAGTGGACCACCGACCTCGGGAACGCCTTCTTGGCACAGGAATCGGACGTCATGGATGCTGTCCAACGTATGCGCGCGAAGGCCCAGGGCCAGGGAAACCTCAAATCCAGCGAACAGATGAAAGTCGAGACGCAAGTGGTGGAAAGCAAGCAGGTGATCGTAATCCAGCAGGCCAATCCGCAAGTGATCTACGTCCCGACATACAATCCGGTTGTTGTGTACGGCCCACCGGTCTATCCCTATCCGGCCATTTACTATCCGCCGCCGAGCTACTACGCCGCGGGTATGGTGTTCGCATTCGGCGCCGGGGTGGCCATGGGAGCATGGTGGTCTGGTGGCTGGGGCTATAACACCAGATGGTACGGATACGGCGGGAAGACCAACATCACAATCAACAACAACAACACCTTCATTCGAAACTCCAATACAAACATAAACCGGCCGTCCACTCTTCCTGCCAACAGAGGCGGGAGCGGTAACAACTGGCAGCACAATCCGCAGCACCGCGGCGGTGCGCCTTACGCGAATCAAAACACGGCGAACAAGTATGGCGGTACAACGCGAGGCTCTTCCCAGGCAGCACGCCAAGAGAGCGCCCGCCAGCAACAGTCAAGACAGCCGGGAGGCGGTGCCAATCGTGGCGGCGCAGGCGGCGCGCAGGCCGGAGCACGACCAAGCCAAGGCCAACTTGGCGGTGGCCAGTCGGGCAGCCGCCCAGGGGCGGGTGGCGCACAGGCTGGGACACGCCCGAGCCAAGGTCAGGGCCAACTCGGTGGCGGGCAGGGCCAAGCCGGCAATCGTGGCGGAGCCGCTGGTGGTGGTGCACAGGCCGGCACCGCGAACCGCGGGGGCGCGGGAGCAGCAGGTGGAGGCGCGGACCGCGTCGGCAACCGCACCGTTCCGCCGAGCACTGGCGGTGGCGCCGGGCCCAAACCAACTAGCGGTGGCGCCTTCAGTGGCACATCTGGAGGAGGGAACGCGACACGAACCGGCAGTTCGCGCGGCGCATCGAGCATGGGCGGCGGTGCACGCGGCGGCGGGGGGAGGAGGTAGACCATGACAAAGGAGACACCAATGAGCAAAAGAGGATTGATCGGCTTTGTCGCGGTCGTATTTTTCACGTTCCTGATGATCGCCTTCTCCCTTGTTTCTGCCGCCTCGATTGATGGGCAGCCGCAATCACAGCCAGGGGCAGAGGGCTTCGCCACACCGAAAGCAGCAGCCGATGCTTTGATCCAGGCAGCAGCGAACTACGACCTTTCCGCGATGCTGAAAATTCTCGGCAAAGACGGCGAAGATTTAGTCGAGTCTGCCGACACTGTTGCGGATAAGAACCGCGCAGAAGGGTTTGCGGCCTTGGCCAAAGAGAAAACTGAAGTGACTAGAGACCCGAAAAACAAGGCGCGTGCCACGGTCATCGTCGGCAACGACGATTGGCCGCTCCCCATCCCCATCGTGATGAGGAACGGGAAGTGGTATTTCGATGCGAAGGCTGGCCGCGATGAAATCTTGCAGCGACGCATCGGCTCCAACGAGCTCGACGCCATCACTATCTGCCGTGGTTTCGTCGAGGCCCAGGAGGAGTACGCCGAAACGATTCACGACGATTCGGGCGTAAACCAGTACGCCCAGAAGATCGTCAGCACGCCTGGAAAACAAGACGGCTTGGCCTGGCAAAATCCCGATGGAACTTGGGGAGGCCCGGTCGGCGAGGGGGTGGCCAAAGCCATCGGGCAGGGCTATACGAGTCAAACCGAACCTTTCCATGGCTACTACTTCAAAGTTCTGAAGGGCCAGGGTCCTTCCGCGCGCCTGGGGCAACTGGATTACGTTATTAACGGCTCGATGATCGGCGGCTTTGCGCTGGTAGGCTGGCCGGCGGAATACCGCGTGACCGGAGTACAAACTTTCATCGTCAGCTACGACGGCGTCGTCTATCAGAAAGACCTGGGCGCGGATACAGCGAAGATTGCATCGGCAATGGAGCGCTACGATCCCGACAAGACTTGGCATGAAACCGACGACAATTGGTGACATCTGTCGGTCCGTTTTCGAGCAGTGGGGCAAAGAAGAAGTTCGGGTATTTCAATCCTCGTCTGGACCGTTACCTTCATGCGAAAATCGTCGAGGAAGTCGCGAAAAGCAACGGGAGGCTCGAATGGGCGTCGACAGCGGTCGGTGCCGTGACTTAGCCGGCCACGCTGGACGCCATCGAATCTCGCCCGTCATTTACGTTTGGTCGTCCCGGCGGATAACCGCCCCAAACTGTGCACGAATCGGGCGTTTTCAGGGCATTGGGGTTAGCTTTGAGCGAAAAGCAGATTCCCCGGATTGTTGTAAACATT
>Ga0187816_10000489_pt1 | contig 11957 bp, 16 predicted proteins | sample NC_wetland_sal_i_16_FD_132960 | JGI IMG/M metagenome (GOLD analysis project Ga0187816, IMG submission 132960) | Wetland sediment microbial communities from Neuse River Estuary, North Carolina, USA - SO4_1 | ecosystem: Environmental > Aquatic > Freshwater > Wetlands > Sediment | place: USA... | reverse complement strand
TCTGACGCGGGGCTCGATTCCTCTTTTGTTTTTGATCTACTTCGGGCTTTATCGATTTTTGCGGAATAACTTGGCGTTAAGAACTCATAGTACGGTCATATTTCTGGCGATTTTGGCCTTCGAGACCGGATATTCGGCGTTAAGTTCTTCCCGCACGTACTTTCTGCTTCCCTTTTTTGTAGTCTATCTGAATGGCATGGCGCTGGCACCGGATCATCACTGGCGTGGATATGTACGTCGATACGCGAGCCAAAGGTTAAATGTTCTTCCTGCGCGACGACTGGATTCAAGCAGAAAGGGGCAGAGCACGTGAGTGAACCTCAGGGAGGACGCGCGCCACGAGTGCTTCAGGTTGTAACAGCGACTATTTCTGCCGAGCTTAGGCGCGGGCAGCCGGCGTATCTTCGGGAAGCTGCATTCGATGTGATGATCGTATCTTCTCCGGGAGAGGAGCTCGAACGTACGGCCAGAGAAGAGGGTGTGCGGAGCCTTGGGGTCAGGATGGAACGAGAGGTCTCTCCGCTGCAGGATTTGAATTCGCTGTGGCGGTTATACCGGGTGATGCGGCAGTTTCGCCCAGACCTGACCGACGTGGGGACGCCGAAAGCGGGGCTGCTGGGGGGCCTCGCCGCCTGGTTGAATCGTGTCCCCTGCCGCATCTATATGCTGCACGGCCTGCGGTGCGAAACTGCGACAGGGTTAAAACGACGGTTGCTGCTTTTCACCGAGCGAGTTGCCTGCTTCTGCGCACATCGCGTGATCTGCGTGAGCGAAAGTTTGCGCCAGAAAGCCGTGTCATTGGGCATCGTGGAGTTGGACCGAACGGCGGTGTTGGGTTCCGGCAGTTGCAACGGAGTTGACGCCGAGCGATTCGCACCCACGGTGGAGCGGCTCCGAGCTGCTCTAGAGTTGCGCTGGCGCCTGGGAATACCTGAGGACGCTCCAGTCATTGGTTTTGTCGGGCGATTCGTTGCTGACAAGGGCATCGCTGAGTTGTTTGAGGCTTACTCCCAGCTGCGCCAGATTTCCCCGGAGCTAAGGCTGTTACTCGTCGGGGACTTTGAGGAAGGCGACCCAGTGCCTCGACAGCTTCGCGAGCGGATCAAGAGCGATCCACATATTACCATCACGGGATTCTTGCGGGATGTTGCGCGCTACTATCACGCAATGGATGTTCTCGCGCTTCCGACGTGCCGGGAAGGATTTCCAACGGTGGTTCTCGAAGCCCATGCCGCAGGAAAGCCCGTCGTCACTTTTCGTGCAACGGGTGCGGTCGATGCGGTCGTGGACGGAGTGGATGGAATCGTGGTTGCCGTTGGGGACACACGGGCGCTAGCCGAAGCCATTGCAAGGCTCATTAGCAACCCGTCCTTGGCACGAACCATGGGAAGGAACGGGTATGACCGCGTTTTGAGGGAGTTTCAGCCGATTAGAATTTGGTCGGCGTTCGCCGAAACCTATGTTGGGTTGTTGAAGGAAAAGGGCGTTTGCTGTGATGCCATTCGATTGGATGGACCCAAGCCTTCGCTTGTTGAGGATTTGCAAGAGGCGTCAAGTTGAACCGTGGTCTCAAAAGACTGGTCGACGTAGTCATCGCGGGGAGCGCGCTGGTTTGCTTGGCTCCAGTGATGGGAATCGTAGCGATCGTCATTTATCTAACTATGGGGCGACCGGTTTTGTTCCGGCACTTGCGTCCAGGTCATAAGGGTGCGCCGTTCATGCTTTTGAAGTTCAGTACCATGACGGACGCTCGCGATGCGAGGGGCGAGTTACTCAGCGATGAGCTAAGGCTAACGCCCCTTGGGAAGATGCTGCGCCGGTTGAGTCTAGATGAATTGCCCCAGCTCTGGAATGTGCTCAAAGGGGAGATGAGCTTGGTGGGACCTCGCCCGCTCCTGATGTGCTACTTGGAGCGCTACACGCAGGAGCAAGCGCGCCGGCATGAAGTCAAGCCTGGCATTACGGGCTGGGCACAGATCAACGGGCGAAACGCGCTCAGTTGGGAAGAGAAGTTCGCTCTGGACATTTGGTACGTGGATAATTGGAACCTGAAAGTTGATGGGCTGATACTTCTTAGGACTTTCATACGCGTTGCGAAACGAGAGGGAATATCCAATGCCGGGCACGCAACGATGCCCGGCTTCACGGGAAAATAACCGAGGCTAGGGACGGCGGGCAAGCGATCCGCTAGCTCGCATCGTCAAATGCTGGCAGCCGTGCGTAATTTCCCCAGCGCCTGGGCGCGAAGACGGAAGCCGCCAAACGTTTAGACCGAACCGCTTCATGTCGAGCAGGTTCGTGATGAAATCTTGAGTTCGTGAAGGAAGCTCACTATTGGGGAAGCGATCCTTATACATCGTCGGAGGAGGAGATTTCGGCAGGGAAGTCGAGACCCACCTGGATCGAGTTCCCGAAGGCGACCGGAACTGGCGGATCGCTGGTTTCCTCGATGACAATCCGTCATCGCTGGAAGGATACCCCAGTGATTATAAAGTCGTTGGATCAGTTTCGGATTATCAATTCCAGGTCGGTGATCTTGCCATCATTGCAGTAGCCACGCCGAAGATTAAACGCGGCCTGTTTGAAATCTTGCGAAGGAAAGTAAAACTCCTGACCTTCATCTCGCCCGATGCCATCGTTGGCAAGTTCACCAAGATCGGCGAGGGCTGCATTCTCGGTCCACGGGTTGTGATTGGTCCAAACGTGATCTTGGGCGATGGGGTATGCGTGAACACCGGGTCCATGATCGGGCACGACACTGCCATAGGCGATTTTTCTTCTTTAATGGCAAACAACAATATTGCAGGCAAATGTCGCGTTGGTGAGGAAGTGTATTTCGCCTCGACCGTCACGGTAATTCCAAGTCGATCGATCTGCGACGGCGCGCTTATCGGGGCTGGCAGTGTCGTGATACGCGACATTAAGGAACGCCGGACGGTGTTTGGCAATCCCGCCAACTACCTGTAAATCGCCCCCGAATTGACAGCGATGGAACGGCTCGGCGCAGAAGGGTGAACCTGAGCAAAACAAACTGGCACTCGCCAAATTCGAGTTCCTGAACCGCTGGAAAACCAACATGCAGATCAATGTCCTGGAATATTTTGAGAACGGTGGCGCGAAACTCCACCGTGACCGAATTGCAGTGATAGACGGAGGCCGGTCGTTCACGTTTGCCGAATTGGAAACGTGTGCCAAGCGTTGCGCTACGCTTCTTGTTCGCCGCAGCGATGTGACAAATCGCCCGATTTCGGTATTCTTGCCCAAGTGCGCCGAGACTATCGTCGCGAATCTGGGCATCATCTATAGCGGGAATATTTACAACAATCTTGATGTAAAGTCGCCGGTTCGGCGATTACAAAATATTCTTGGGAAGATCAATCCGATACTCATCGTGACTTCCCGAGCCTTGGCTGCCACGATACAGGCGGCGGGAGTTGAATCGGATGGGCTGTTCTTCATTGAGGACGTTTTCGATGATTCGGTCACATACGATACCAATGACTTGTTGGTGCGCCTGAATATGATCATCGACACAGATCCTCTCTGCATAATCAACACGTCTGGGTCGACGGGTACGCCGAAAGGCGTCGGTCTCAGCCACCGCAGTACGATCGATTTCATGGATTGGTTGTTCGACCGTTTCGAATTTCGCTGCAGCACGCGAATTGGGAGCCTGTCACCCTTTTACTTCGACATCTACACATTGGAATTGAATCTGTGTTTGGCAAAAGGCGCGACGATCGTCATCATCCCCGACGAGCTGGCCATCTTCCCGGCAAGCTTGATGAAATTTCTTGCCGATCAGGCCATTAGTTTCATCTTTTGGGTTCCCTCGATTATGGTAACCATCTCGAATCAGAAATTGTTGGATAAGTTCGATCTGTCCAAGCTGAAAACGGTGTTTTTTGCGGGCGAGGTGTTCCCCATGAAGCACTTGAATCGCTGGCGACAATATTTGGCCAATACGACCTTTGTCAACCTATACGGCCCCATCGAAATCACGGTTGACTGTACGTACTTCGTTCTGGACAGAGAATTCCAGGATGATGACCCGCTGCCGATCGGTTTCCCCTGCCGTAACACCGATATTCTCATTCTGAATGAAGCTAACCGTCCATGCGGTGCGGGAGAGCAGGGAGAGCTCTGCGTCCGGGGCTGTTCACTCGCACTGGGATATTGGAATGATCCGGACAAAACGGCCAAAGCCTTTGTGCAGAATCCGCTCAATCCGCACTACCCCGAGCTAATCTATCGCACCGGCGACCTCGTCTATCGCAATGACCGTGGTGAGATCATGTTTGTGGGGCGGAAGGATTTCCAGATCAAACATCTGGGCTACCGCATTGAGTTGCCGGAGATTGAGCACCAGGTGCTATGCATTGATGGTATCGCGAACGCTTGCGTGCTTTATAACAAGCGCCAGAAAGAGATTACGTTGTTCTATGAAGCCAAGAACTCCGAGATCACGCCGGGAATGATTCGCAATAAACTATCCGAGATTTTTCCCAGGTATATGCTGCCCACAGCTTTCCATCCAGCGCAGGAATTGCCTCGCAATCCTAACGGCAAGATCGATCGTAACGGCTTAGCTCTCCTATTCGAGGGAAATGATTGATTCAGCGCATCAGACAAATCAGCGAACTCCAGGCCACCCTTCAACGATTCAGCCGAGCCGGGAACGGGGCGACTACTACATGGTTTGCTTCCGCTGAATTGTCCAAGAAGTGGATCGAGAGGGACGCCCTCCTCTTTGAACCGTTCGATGACTGCCTGCTGCTCTTCCGTCGGGACCGGGACTTCTACCATCTCTACCATGTGGCAGCAACCGCGAAAGCGCTCAGCGCTGCGCTGGCAAGCCTGAATCCGGCAATTTCCGGCGCCGCCATCACTGCCGACCTGATCGGCCGGGGAGAAACGGTGGAGGCGCTCGCTGAACGATACGTTGAGCGGGGATTTGCAGCTTACAAATCTCTGATTCGTATGAACCGAATCACGCAAGGTGTTAGTGCAGATGAATTCGTGGACCGGGAAGTTAGCTTTGCCCTGCCGGCCGATGCTCCCGCCATCCTGGCATTCCTGGAGCAACTGCTCGATCGGTTTGCGGAACAGATACCGGAAGCGAAAGAACTTGCAGAAGCCTGCGTCAGGCAGAACATCCTCGTGCTGCGGCGGGGCACTGAATTGGGCGGAGTCCTTTACTTCGAAAACAGAGGCGAGACTACAATTCTGCGATATTGGTTCGTCGCAAAAGGCTATCGGGAGCAAGGCATTGGCGCGCGGCTGATAAAAACCATGTTTCGGCTCTGCCATAACAGTAGACGCATTCTGCTGTGGGTCATTTCCGACAATGCCAGCGCCATCGCTAAGTACCAGCGGTACGGTTTCACGAACGATGGGCTGACGGATCAGGTGATGATCAAGCGAGGAGGGGAATGGAAAAGATAGGGAAAATTTTGGAAGGGATTCGGCCGGAATTCGTCTTCACTTCCGAATCGGATCTCATTGCCGACGGCATTTTAGACTCATTCGACCTCATCACGTTGGTTTCGGAATTGGATAAAGAATTCGGTATTTCCATCGACGGAGTCGACATTCTTCCGGGAAATTTTCGCAGTATCCCGGCCATTTGTGAGCTCCTGAAACACTACGGTGTGAAGTTGTGAAGTTCGTTTTCAGTCATCGGAAGGTCAGTGGCCTGCTGACCATTCTTCCAGCCCATGAGCGGAACTTCGTTGACGAAATGTCGAACTTCAATTTCCCCCCGGCGCGTTCCCTCAAGCTCAAGCAAGTCATGGGCTATGAGAAGCATCGTCTGGTCGATGGGCCCGTGTGCGTCTCCGATCTGATTGTGTTTGGCCTGGAGTACCTATTCAAGCAAGGATGCCTCGGCCGGGATGATTTCGATGCTCTGGTGCTGGTCACGCAGTCCCCTGACCACTTCATGCCGCCGACCAGCAATATCATCCAAGGGCGCCTTGGACTCAAACGCGACCTCTTTTGCCTGGACATCAATCAAGGGTGCGCAGGCTTCATGGTAGGCCTGATACAGGGATTTCTTCTGCTTGACCAGCCAGCTATCCGCAAGGTTCTGTTGACTAATGCAGATGTCTTGAGCCGGAAGGTCTCGCCCCGGGACCGCAATAGTTATCCGCTCATCGGGGATGCCGCTTCCATCACGGTCTTGGAGCGTTCTGCGGAAGAATCGCCCATGTATGCAAACCTCAAGTCGGACGGTACTCGTTGCGAGGCGTTGATGATCCCCGCCGGCGGCTTCCGGCTCCCTTCCAGTCCTGAGACCGCGGTCTTGGAAGAAGATTCCGAAGGGAATCTCCGCAGCAAGGACCATCTCCGCATGGACGGCTCCGCAGTATTCAACTTCGTACAGGTGGAAGTCCCACCGATGATCGAGGAAGTCCTGCAGATGGCCGGCACTCAAATGGAGCGCGTTGACACCTTCATCTGCCATCAGCCCAATCGCTTCATGCTGCAAAAGCTGGCGGACAGGATGAAGGTTCCTTACGATAAGATGCCGAGCAACATCGTCGAAAATTTCGGCAATTCCAGCGGCGTGACCATCCCTCTGGCCATCGCTCTTAATCTTAAAGACCGTCTTCTTGCGGGTGGCGTGAAAGCATGCTTGAGCGGCTTCGGCGTTGGTTTGACCTGGAGTTCTGCCTTGATGAATCTGGGGCCGCTCGATTTCTGCGAGATGATTAACTACCAATAAGAGCAGAGTAGACCATTTTATGAAAGACCTTCTAACAGAGTTGGCCGATATCCTGGAAGTGGAAGAGCTCGAACCGGATACCAATTTCACGGACCTTCCGGAGTGTGACTCGCTCTCATTGCTCTCCATCATTGTGGCAATGGACTCGAAGTACGGTGTCCACTTGACGGCGAGCGAAGTAAAACAAGCGGGTACAGGCCGCCTACTGTATGAGCTGGTGGGGCGGGTGAAGAAGTAGGTCACCTATGTTTTTTGACCTGCCTGACCTCCAGCCGAGTACCTGCGTGTGGCGCAGGTCGGCTGCGGCCGTGAAGCTTGCCGACCTCCGCCAGGCGGGAGTTTCGAAACTCAAATGTGCCCGCCATCTCATCCCCTCGATCTACTGGGGAAGCACTATCTAATCACAGGCGCCGCCTCCGGAATTGGAAGCGCAGTGGCAGTCCTGCTCAGCCGTCTGGGAGCTTCGCTCAGCCTGGTTGACTGTGACGCGAACGGGCTCCAGGAAACCATCAGGCTTACGGCTGCGGGGCCAGCCTGCTATCAGTTCGATTTGAAGGATATCGGTGGAATTGATCGCCTGGTCGAGGACGTCGTGTCAAAAGGAGGGCGACTGCATGGCGTTGTCCATTCCGCAGGACTGCAGTCGATCATGCCGGCAAAAGCGCTCACCGTCGAGGCGTGGAGAGAAATCTTTGCCGTAAACACCGAATCCGCACTTGCTTTGGCCAAAGCTATGCAGAGCAAGAAAGTCTATGCGGGCGAGAGTGGTTCGATCGTTTTCATCTCCTCGATCATGGCGCTGGCCGGATCGCCCGGAGCGATCGCTTACTCGATGAGTAAATCGGCCCTGCACGGCATGGCGCGCTCGCTTGCTCTCGAATATGCGTCGAAGCGGATACGCGTCAACTGTGTCGCTCCTGGGTTCGTCAGAACGCCATTGTTCGAAAGAACGGAAAAACTTTGGGATGCTGAACAAAAAAGGGCTGTGGAACTCCAGCACCCTCTAGGCTTCGGAGAACCGGGAGACATTGCCAATGCTGTTGCCTTTCTGTTGGCCGATACAGGGCGATGGATTACTGGCACGGTTCTAGTGGTCGACGGCGGATACTTGGCCCGTTAGCGCCGAGCTTCCTGCAAAGTGAGCGCAGGGAGGCTCGGTAGCTTGGGAGCACAGAAGTGGACGGTATCGTTTCAAGTGAACACAATGGCTATGTCCTCATTAGTGGAAGTTCTTCGGGAATTGGTCAAGAGATGGCCGTTCAGTTGTCCGGACGCTACCGACTGATCTTGAATGGACGGGACGCGGAACGCCTCGAAGGGACGCGAAACAGCTGCACCAATCCAAGCGACCACTACATCTGGCGCTACGATCTCTCAGCTGTTGACCAATTAGAGGAACGACTGACCTCGTTTCTCAGTGAGCATAGTATTTGCGTCTCCTCTTTTGTCCATTGCGCAGCTCAGCTGAAGATCCTTCCACTGAGGAGCCAGACTCTCCCCCTGGTCAGGGAAAATATGAACGTGAACTTTCTCTCGGCAATGGAGATCATCAATGTATTGATGAAGAAAAAGGTGAACGACCGCAGGCTGCAAAGCGTTGTATTTATTTCCAGCATTGCGAGCAAATTTGGAGCAAAGGGTTTCAGTGCCTACTCGGCCAGCAAGGGAGCACTGGATGGGTTGATGAAAGCCCTTGCCGTCGAGTTGGCGCCTAGGGTTCGATTGAATTCGATTCTGCCGGGAGGTATCCGGACCCGCATGACAACGGATATCTTCTCAGCCCCAGAGATGGTCGCAAAATTTGAACGAGATTATCCGTTGGGAATCGGCGTGCCTCAGGACGTGATCAATATGGTTGAGTTTCTCATCTCCGACAAATCCCGCTGGATTACAGGGCAGCAGTTTGTTGTCGATGGCGGCAGAACAACAGCCATCTCAGCGTAACTGCATTACACGGGCAGGAACTCTTCCTGTTTGCCCTGAGACGTATACCGCCGCAGGTTGAAACTGCCGCGAAACTGCCCAACCGCACGCTTGAAGAACTGGATTGGTTCGTTGTTGGACAATCTAATCCATTTATGAACGAGCATATCCGCATGAACTGGAAACCCCTTAGGAAAAAGCTCCCATCGTGTTTGAAGTTGTTGGCACACGGTCAGCAACACGATTCCCCTCACAATCCATCGCGTAATGGACCGCTTCAAGCCTGATCAAAAATGAATGGTCGTGGGATTCGGTGCGGGGGCGCACATACGTTTCAGTGGTACCGCTTGGTCCAAGCCTAGTAGCGGAATCGCCGGAAGTCCAAACTCTGATGGAGGTTGTATGAATAGCGGATCTTACCTGGTTATGGATCGTTTCCCGGAATTTGACGCAGCGCGAGAAGTGCTTTCCGAAGTCAGTGAGGCCGATTGGGTCCCGACGATTCCAGATGGTCCGTATAAGACTGATGGATGGCGAGTGGTCAAGATTCTTGCACAGGGGAAGCCCACCGCTTTCGCGGAAAAGCATCCGGAGATAAAGCGAGTAATTGACTTCTTTGAGTGTCCAATCGTTCAAGTCCTGTTTTATTCGATGCTTCCCGGCGCGGAGCTCCACGCGCACCGGGATCTTGACGGCACACTCGAGTTGGGACGTTTGCGCTTTCACGTCCCCATTGAAACGAATCCCGATGTGAACTTCATGGTGTCGAAGAAGCGGGTGCCAATGAGGAGTGGTGAATTGTGGGCGCTCAATACCAGTTACCTGCACGCGGTGGAAAACAAGGGGCAGACTGACCGCGTGCACCTCGTGGTGGAGGTGGAGGCGAACGAATGGTGTTGGTCGAAGCTTCCGAAGAAAACAATGAAGTTCTACGCTCACTATGCCTGGTTCATGATGCTGGTGGTTGGCCGAGCGATGCGTCTAGTACTTACGGATCCCAAGGCGGCACTGAGTCGTTTAGGGATGGGCCAGTTCCTTGCTCGGCGCCTGTTACGCCACAGGCGGGCGGAAGATTCATCTTATCGAATCTAGCTGCAACAGCGATGCCCTGACCAGCAGCCCCACGTGACCAGCATTCGCCCAAGCGAAGCAAATGTTCTCCTTCTACTCATCAAAAGCAGCGAATAGCACATTCCCAGCATAAGGTCGAAACCCCGCTTCCGGACAATGAGAGTCGGATTCCCGCTTTCACCGGTACCAAGTGGGCCAATTGGAGCGCTTGAGGAATGCGAATCAAGTCCTTTTTCCCGAAAGTCAGCACGTATAGCTGAAACTGCGCCATGACTGCCGTTCCGGTAAGTGAAAAAACAAATTGTCAGCAGCGCGGGTTTCCGACCTGGCCATCCTTTGGCGCTGAGGAAGTGGAGGCAGTCGCGCGAGTCCTGGCTTCGGGAAAAGTCAACTATTGGACGGGTGAGGAAGGCCGCAAATTCGAAGAGGAATTTGCTCTTCAAGCCGGATGCAAGCATGGCGTTGCCGTAGCGAACGGCACTGTGGCCCTGGAGCTGGCGCTTTACGCGCTCGGGATCGGCTACGGCGATGAGGTCATAACCAGTTCTCGGACCTTTATTGCCTCGGCCAGTTGCGCAGTAATGCGGGGTGCGCGTCCTGTCATTGCCGACGTGGATCGAGTCTCGCAGAACATCACCGCAGACACCATCCGTGCGACCCTTTCGCCGCGCACTCGGGCCATCATCGTTGTGCATCTGGCTGGCTGGCCCTGTGACATGGATCCCATCCTGGAGATCGCTCGCGAACACGGGCTTAGGGTGATTGAAGACTGCGCCCAGGCCCACGGCGCAACATACAAAGGGCGACCGGTCGGATCGATGGGAGACGCCGCTGCTTTCTCTTTCTGCCAGGACAAAATCATGACCACAGGTGGAGAAGGTGGAATGGTTACTACCAACGACGATGCGGTCTGGCAGCGGGCGTGGAGCTTCAAGGACCACGGAAAAGGTTACGACGCTGTCTACAATCGGCACCATCCCCCAGGTTTTCGCTGGCTCCACGAGTCCTTCGGGACGAATTGGCGGCTTACCGAGATGCAATCTGCGTTGGGGCGAACACTCCTAAAGAAGCTAAACGTTTTTGTGGAAACGCGGAGGAGAAATGCCGCCATCCTCACGGAATCCTTTTCAACAATGCGCGGATTGCGCGTGACCGTTCCCGCGCCAGAATTCTCACATTCCTACTATAAGTATTATGCGTTTATTCGCCCCGAGCAGCTACGGGATGGGTGGACTAGGGACCGGATTATGACGGCCATCGTAGCGGAGGGGATACCGTGCTCGAGCGGCAGCTGCAGCGAGGTCTATCTCGAACAGGCGTTCACCGCGGGATTGCGCCCTACACAACGATTGAAGGTAGCCAAGGAGCTGGGTGAAACCAGCCTGATGTTTCTCGTTCATCCCACATTGTCGGAAATCGATATGCACGATACTTGCCGGGCCGTTGCCAAAGTGCTGGATGCCGCTGCGCATTGTGGAGAGCGTCGGCAATTTGAGCGAGACGTGAGTCGTCGTACACAAGGCGCCAGAACAGCAGGCGGTTGAGAATTTGCTCTACACGATGTCCTTCTTACAAAACTTCCAATAACTGAGTAGGGCACTCATGTGCACATTGACAAATTCCGTTCATCCTGTCCCGCAGCTGCTGTTGCGATACCGGCCCGATGTATTGCGGATTTCAGGCGGAGCTTTTTTTCACTGCTACTCGCGTGGTGGTTGCGGTTTGATTTTGCCTTGCCGATCGGACAATCTTGTTCGCCGCGGCGCCCTGCCGGGGGCAAATCGAATTGCGACGCTGGCCTGCTTCCGCTGGACGCGGGGTGGTGGAATCATGTCGACGGGACAGGCTGAATATCTTGGGAGCGGTGGGGCCCAAGCCCGTCATTTTCTGGGTCATATTGGAGCCCGTCCTTTGTATGACTGCTTTTCCTGCTCAATCTATCTGCTGGGAGCATTTCTAACCACAGCCCTTTGCCTGGTGTGAGGCTGTGGTCAGCTCCTGCACCGCCGCACTAGCCTTGATGTTAAAAGCTCTAGGGCTCGAGCGCGGTGAGGAGGTGCTGGCGCCCTCATTTACCTGATCGCTACCGAAGGGCACGCCTTCTCCTGACAATGAGGCAGCAACGCAATTCACGAAGCGAATCCCATTAAAGAATGATGCGCAAAAATCTATTGCAATTGCCGCAGATTCTGTTCAACAAGCGGCCTGCGTTCATCTACGTCTTCCACTCGGCACT
>Ga0187816_10000488_pt1 | contig 11972 bp, 9 predicted proteins | sample NC_wetland_sal_i_16_FD_132960 | JGI IMG/M metagenome (GOLD analysis project Ga0187816, IMG submission 132960) | Wetland sediment microbial communities from Neuse River Estuary, North Carolina, USA - SO4_1 | ecosystem: Environmental > Aquatic > Freshwater > Wetlands > Sediment | place: USA: North... | reverse complement strand
TTTTCTTCATTGGCCAACAGTCCGCCGTAGCTGAATGTCAGCGTCACCGCTTGCCCAGCGGCCACTGGCGACGGCAGCGTCACCAGGAGGAACATCGGGTTCTCAGTCTCGCGCTGAAATGGCAGCGTTTTTCCGTCCGCTCCCTTGACTTCTCTCATTTCCAGGTTTTCGTGCAGCTCCACCCGCACATTCTGCGAGACTTCCTGCGCGCGGAATTCCACTTTCGCCACGGCGTTGATTCCCTGTGCCACGGTGTCTAGATATGCGGAAACCTCATATTTGTCGGCAAGGAAACTTGGCGGGCGCACCTGCTGCGCCTGAATGGCCGAACCGCAAATTGACCACAAAAAGAGGATGGCCGGCGCGCGCAGGGCCCAGCTCCTTTGGCGATGGGTCATCGATGTCCTTTCAAGATCGTTCACGGGGGAACCATATATAGGATAACAGCGGCTCAAGAAGCGTTGCCAGAGCCTCTCCCCAGTAGTCCCGCAATGGCGTCCGCTGCGCGTTCCACCGCGCCGGGCGGCCCCAGCCGGTTCCGCACTACGGCCAATCCCGTTCGCATTGCTGTTCGCGCATTGGGGTCCTGCAACAGCCGCAACACCTCGCCGGCGACTTTTTCCGGCGTGAAATCGTTCTGCACCAGCTCCGGCACTACCTTTTTTTCCGCGATCAGATTCACCATCGCGAAGAACGGCGTTCGTACCAGGGGCTTAGCCAGCGTCGCGGTCAGTGGTGACACGCGATATACCACCACCATCGGGGCGTCCAACAGCGCCGCTTCCACTGTCGCCGTCCCGCTGGATACAATCGCGGCATCTGCCGCTGCCAACGCGTTGTATGTCTCGCCCTCCACTACACACATTTTTAGCCCGGGCGGCCATCCCGCCTTCAACATTTCCACGTCCCTCGGATTCGCCGCCGCCACCACAAACTGCGCTGGCATTTTCGCGTGAATCCGCGCGCACGCCTCTTGCAGCACCGGCAAATGATGCTGCAACTCCCCGGCGCGGCTACCCGGCAGCACCGTCACCACTGCCCGCCCAGCCGCCAGATTGTTCTCCTCGCAAAACTGCTTGCGATTTTTTGTGGCGTTCACCATGCCCACGAGGGGATGCCCGATAAACTCCGTGGAGACTCCCGCCCTGCTGAAAAACTCCTTCTCAAACGGGAAGATGCACAGCGCCTTTTCGAATCGCCGCCGGATCAGGTTCACCCGCCACGGCCGCCAGGCCCAGAATTGCGGACAGATGTAATAGACATTGCGGATTCCCTTGGGCTGCAGTTTTCTCGCCAACCGCAGGTGGAACCCCGGAAAGTCCGTCAGGATCGCCAGCGCAGGCTTGCGTTTCTCGGCCTCTGCCACGACCCTGTCCATCGCCTTCAACAGCGAAGGCAAGTGCTTCAGGATTTCCGTGATCCCGACGACGGCCACTTCCTCATAATCCATTACGATTTCCACGCCAGCCGCCTGCATCTGCGGTCCGCCCATGCCGAAGATCTGCACGTCCAGGCGATTCTGTAGCGCGGTCGCGAGCCGAGCCGCGTACATGTCCCCGGAAGCTTCGCCGGCGGAGAGGAGTAAGGGAAGGGGAGGCATTGAAAATGGGTCGTTCAGTCACTCGCGGGCAGAGGAGCCGGCAAGGCGCTTGAGCCTGCCGCAGGAAGAACCCCGTTGCCATTGTGTAATTCCTGTTCTTTGTACTGCAGTTGGTACAGGCGGAAGTAAATGCCACGCTGCGCCAGCAATTCCTGGTGCGCGCCCTGCTCGCGCAATCTGCCTTTATGAAAGACTAGGATCTGATCGGCATGCTGAACTGTGCTGAGCCGGTGGGCGATCACGAGCGACGTTCGGCCGGACAACAAACGGCCCAGCGCCTCGCGAATCTGCAATTCTGTTTTCGTGTCGACGCTGGAGGTGGCTTCATCCAGGATCAGAAACCGCGGATTGTGCGCCAGCGCCCGCGCGAAACTGATCAACTGTCTTTGTCCGACCGAGAGCGTTGATCCCCGCTCATTCACTTCCGTCGCTACGCCCTGTGGCAGCGTTCTGACGTAGTGCCCAAGCCCCACTTCATCCAGAGCGTGCTCCACTTGCTTGCGTGTGATCCCTGGCGTGCCCAACCGCACATTCGTTTCAATCGTTCCGGAGAATAGAAACGGATCCTGTAGCACAATCCCGAACTGCCTGCGCAACTCCTGCAAATCCAAGAACCGAATGTCGATTCCATCCAGCAGGATCTGGCCGCGTTGAATATCGTAAAACCGCAACAGCAACGAGATTAGCGTCGTTTTCCCCGCGCCCGTATGTCCCACAATCGCGAACGTCTGCCCCGAGGAAATGCGGAATGACACGTCGCGTAGGACCCAGTCTTCCTCCGCGGGTTCCGGCACATTTTTGTAGCTGAACCACACGTTCCGGAACTCAATCTCTCCGCGTGGGGACACCAGCTTCTCCGCGTTGGGATGGGAGTCAATCGTGATCGGCTCGTCCAGCAGCTTGAAAATGCGTTCAGAGGCGGCCATGGCCGACTGCAGGATATTGAATTTCTCGCTCAAGTCCTGAATCGGCCGGAAAAACCGCTGCGCATACATGGTGAACGCGGTCAGCACGCCCAGCGTCAAAGCATTGCCTAGGATGCGATTTCCACCGGACCAATAAATCAGCGCGATGGTCGCGAAGCTCAGGAATTCCACCGCCGGGTAAAACAGCGCATAGGCCAGGATGGCATCACGCCACGCCAGCATGTTGTCCTTATTCCGTTTGGCAAATTCCTGCCGTGCCTTCTGTTCGCGGTTGAACAACTGCACCACGCTCATTCCGGAGATGTATTCCTGCAAGAACGCATTGATCCGTGCAATGGCCGTGCGAATCTTCCGGTTGGCGTCGCGTACATACTTTCGAAAGACTAGAGTCACGACGAAAATGAACGGCAGCACCGCCAGAGCGTCCAGCGCCAGTCTGCGGTCAATGGAAAACAACCAGAGGGCCATCACCGCCAGCAGGAAAAAATCGTTGATCATGGTCACAACGCCCGCGGCGAACAGGTCGTTCAGGGCGTCGACGTCGGTGGTCACGCGCGTCATTAACCTTCCCACCGGGTTCCTGTCGAAGTAATTCATGGGCAGCCGCTGCAGGTGCCCGAAAATTTCGGTGCGCATGTCGTACATCGTCTGCTGCCCGACCCGCTGCATGATCCGGATTTGAATGTATTGCGCCAGGAAATCAAACAGCAGCACCAGAATGTAGATCGCGCTGATCATCAGCAAGCCGTGCTTTGCCTGCGTCAGGCTGATGATTCTTGACGCGCCCGGTACAAGGTATTTGTCGATACCCTTCCAGAAAAGAGCCGGCGGGGCGAGTTCCAGCGGCGTCACCACCGCCACCAGCCCCAGCGCAAGGATCACCCGCCATTTGTACGGCGCCATGTACTGCAGCAGCCGCTTCATCAGGTGCGAGTCGTACGCCTTGCCGAGTGCTTCTTCTTCGTGAATATTGCTCATGCCCGCTCGAGCTCTTCTTCCAGCAACTGTTTCTGGTACAGATCGGCGTAATACCCGCCGCGTGCCAGCAATTCGTCATGCGTTCCACGTTCGATAATTGCGCCGTCCTTCACCACCACGATCTGGTCCGCATCGCGCACTGTTGACGTGCGGTGCGCAATCAGAATCGTTGTCCGCCCTCGCATCACCCTGCGCAGCCGCCCCAGGATTTTTTCTTCCGTCTGCGTGTCCACCGCGGAAAGGGAATCGTCCAGGATCAGAATGCGCGGGTCGCGTATCACGGCGCGCGCAATCGCGGAGCGCTGTTTCTGGCCGCCGGACAGGGTGATCCCGCGCTCGCCCACCATGGTCTCGTACCGGTTCGAAAAGCCCCGCACGTCCCCATCCAAGCAGGCGATGTCCGCGGCCTCCAGAATTTGCGCTGGCTCATGCCGTTCCAGTCCGAATGCAATGTTCTCCCCAACGGTTTCGCTGAAAAGATAAGTGTCTTGCGGAACATAGCCGATCGCTCGCCTCAGCGTGTCCAGCGGCCATTCCCGGATGGAGTGGCCGTCAATCAGAATCTGTCCGTCTGGAGCTTCCCACAGCCGCGCGATCAGCGCCGCCAGCGTTGTCTTGCCACTTCCGGTCGGCCCCACAATCGCCACGGTCGAACCCGCAGGGATTTTCAGGCTGATGTTCTTCAGCACCGGACGCAATTCTTCACCGTGGCCATCCGCGCCCTTGTTGCCATTCCCTGAAATTGCGGTGGGGTACGTGAACGTCAGGTTGCGGAACTCAATTTCTCCTTCAACGCGCGTCCCATTCAGAATCTTCGCGTAACGGTCGTCAATCTGCGGCTTGGCGGTCAAAATGTAATTCAACCGTCCCATCGATGCCGCGCCCCGCTGAAATATATTCGTCACCCACCCGAGCGCAATCATCGGCCACACCAGAAAGTTCAGATAGGTGTTGAAAGTGATCAGCGCGCCCAGCGACATCTGCCCGTTCAGGAACCGGTATCCGCCCTGCCACAGGACGATCAGGAACGTTGTCCCGATCATTGCCTGCAGCGACGGCATGAACATGCTCCACATCCGGATCAGTTGCACGTTCTTGGCGACATAATCCCGGTTGGGCCCATCGAACCCTTTGGTCTCCGCCTCTTCCTGCGCGTAGGCGCGAATCACCCGCACGCCGGACAGGTTTTCCTGCACCTTTGCGGAAAGCGTGGCGAGAGCCGCCTGAATCTTTTCGTACAACTCATGAATTATTTTTCCGAAATACCACACCGCCACGGCCACCACGGGCGTAGGCAGCAGCACCCATAAGGTCAGGGATGGGGAAAGCTTCAGCATCAAGGCGATTGCGAGCACCATGGTCACAATCGTCGTGCCGCTGTACATGATTCCCGGGCCCAGCACCATGCGCACGGCGTTCAAATCGTTCGTCGCGCGCGACATCAGTTCGCCGGTGCGGTTGCGAACGTAAAACTCAGGCTCCAAAACCAGCAGGCGGTCCAGCAGGTCGTTGCGAATGTCAAACTCGATGTCGCGCGAAATTCCAATCAGAATCCAGCGCGTTGCAAAGGACAGCAAACCCTTCAATGCGATGCATGCAATCAGAATCAGGCAGTAAATTCCGAGCGTTCGCCGGCTGTGCGCCTGGTAGTAAGGCACCAGGTTGCTCAGCCAATCTCCACCGAGAGCTGCGCCTGCTTTTGCCCCTGCCGTGCTGGAAAACGGCCGCGCACTCCCCACAAGGGTGTCGGTGATAATTCCCGTGGTGAGCGGCACGATGTTGCCGATTAACCCCATCAGGAGCAGTGTCAGCAGGCCCAGTGCAATCGCACCCTTATAGCGCCCCAAATACGGCAGCAACCCGTGCAGGTTCTTCCACGACGATGTCTTCGGGGCATTCTTCGCCGTTCCCTGCGCACGCAGTGTTGTTGCCGCCGCGCTCATCGCAACGTCGACCTCGGGCTCGCCAGTGTGGGGGCCTCGTTGAGGAAATGTTGATACGAAAGGTCCATCGATTGGTAGCGCTTCGCCGTCGGATTCCATCTCACTGCGATCGGCAAGGTCTTTTCGCTGACTCCCGTCTTCACCGGAGTGAAATAGAGTGACATCCCATTTTCCGCGCTGTTTTCATACTGTATTTTCCAGCCCGTCACGGCCTGAAGCGGCGTCAATCCCAGATACCCTTTTTCGTTCTTCAGGTACTCATCCGCGCGCAACAACTCGGTCCACTTTCCGTTCACTTTTTCAGCGATCACTGCGCGCGTCGCTACGGTTCCCGCCACCGTGCTCTTCGGTGTATTAGGTACGACGTTCGCCGCCAGAATTTGTTGCGTTCCGGTTTTTGCCAGATCGCCGTACAGCAACACTTGCGCATCGCTTCCCAACAGCGCTATCGCGGCATCTTGGGCTTCTTCGGGAACAGCAGGTTCGGCGGGCTTCTTCTCGGTTTGCTCGGTGGGTTTCGGCGCATTGGAACTACATCCACCAGCGATCAGGCTCAAGGCAAGAAGCGCCAGCCAACAACCGCGCCTCGGCAAGGTATTGTAACGGCCGCCTTCTGGGGTGGGCGCATTTCCACAGGTTCGAGGCAATCCAAGCAAGCAGCGAGTCATCCAGGTCCTTTCCAAAATAGACGCGCCGGGCCGCCGGCCGTTACCCCGAAAGACGCCTCTTCGCCAACTCTGTTACAGGCTCGGCGCCGCCAGCGTTATCTCCACCACCCGCCCGGGCTGCCCATCCTTCCCCCGGGTGCACAGAACTTCCATTACCTGGGGTACATCCGGTCCAGCCCAGTCGAACGCGTAATACAATAATTCTAACGGCTGCCCGTCCTTAGTGCTAGGACTCCTCGAGTCTGGTTCCCCGTAGAGCTGTACCACCTTTACAGCCGGGTCTTGCACGCGCAATCCTTGCCCTGTCTTCCACGGGCCCGGGGGCACGTTTGCACAATCCACCGTGGACCCGAAAAACCGGCCCGCCCGTATCACCTCAATCCGTTTCTGCTTGTCGCTATCGATGGTTAGCGACAATTCTCTGCACTGGTCGACCCAGACCGTCTGATCTCCCGGCAGCGCCTTGCCGTTGCCAAACTGTTTATTCAGTTGTCCAGCCCGTGCCAAGTTATCCCGCCCCGGCCGCAAACCAGCCAGCGTCAACTCGTTCGCGCGCTGCGCGGAAGCCTTTCTCGCAGTTGGCTTCTGTGGAATTTGCCCGCTGGCAAAGGTGCTCGCCAGACACAATCCCCAAAGCGCCCGCTGCAGAAAGCGGCCGCTACACAAGCGACGGGATTCTTCACCTCTGCGCCAGTATCGCATCCAGCCGCGCCTCAAAATTGTCCTCGCCCTCGCTCCACAATTCGCTCCGTTCTACCGGCAATGCTGCTTCTACGGCCTCCACCCAGCCGAACAGTTTTTGGATGTTCTCGCGCGTTTTCTCGTGATACTGCTTCAGGTTCTCCGAGCTTGCCATCCAGTTCCGAAACGTTTTCTCCACCGGATGGTCCGAGCTCTCGAACGGGTTTTTCGCCGCGCCAGGCGCCAGCAATCCCGCGTGCCCCGTGAAGAAATGTTCAAATCCCAATTCTGCGTTGAAATGCCCCGACGTCGCTGCCACGCCGTCGTCATAGGCCTTCCCCTGGCAGATCATCACCAGCGGTTCCGGTCCCTGCTTCCACTTCAGTGTTTCTATGTCGAAGCTCCACAAATCCCACCGGGCGTCGACGATAAACGCCGTATCTTCGTTGATATGCTGAGCCGCCAGCGCAGCCACCTCTGCCGGTCCGAACGTGCCTTCCTTCAGGTCCCATTCCACCACCGGCATTTCGGTCGCGTCCACGGCCTGCACTGTGATTTGTTGGAATCGCCCTTTGCCATCGGATAGGGGAGCGGTAGTCAGGAATCGCGCGAACTCCGCGATCATCGTTTGTTCGGAGAAGTCGCGCGTCCATACGCGCAAATACGCTCGGTTGGCCATGGTTGAACTACAGAATTATACAGGTCCCGCAGGTCCTGTCGCCAACTGCGCCACCGCTCTTAGGTTTGCGGTGCCCCACGGGCCGGTTTTGCACGTGGGGTCCAGGGTCTGCTTTTTCTTGGAGCGCGGTAGCTTTGCTGCCGTTTTTACGACCGCTCTTGTTACGACTTCGGCGGGGCGGGCTTCTCAAACCCCGCGGCAATTTGCTGCAAGCGCTCCCGCAGCGTATCGCCGAACCGCGCAAACACCTCCGATGTTGCTTCGCGCAATCTCTCTTCCGCCGTCGCTGCAATCTTTGCAATCACATCTCGCGATTGATGATCGAGTGTCGTCACGGTTGCCACCATCCAGGAATTTGAAATGTTTTCCAGCCGCGCGCGGTACTGCTCGGCGCCTTCGTTGCTCAGCTTTCCGAACGCGCTTTGCATCTCCGCCATGGCTGAGTCGTTCATCTTCTTCCACGAATCCCAAAGCGCCCCAAAGCCTGCCTCCACCTTTGCCTGTGCGTCCGTGACGCCTCTTCCGACCGCCTCGTTCATTGCTGTTTGGAAGCGCCGCAGGAATTCCTCCTGCTGCGCCGCCAACTTATTGTCGAACTCCACGCGGGCTACATCCAGCCGCTCCCGTGATTCCTCCAGCGACCGGTTCGTCAGCTCCGTGAACCCTTCCAGTTCCTGCCGGGCGTTGCGTTGAATTTCGTCCGTGAACGCGGCTGACGTGGTGTCCGCAGCTTCCGCAAACAGGACTTGGATTTTCTTAAACGCGTCCTGCACTGCATCTTCCAGTTGCTGGCGCGTCTGTATTTCGAAGCTCCGGCTCGTGTTGTTTAGCTCATTCGCGAATATGCCGGAAACTTCGCGGGCCTTCTCTCGCAGTTGCTTTCCGGAGTCCTCCACCAGCTTTTCCGCCAAGGTTTGCAATTGCGTCTGCGTTTTCTTTTCGTACCACTCCGCGGACTTGTACAGCTCCTCCACCGACTGGTGCTTGACGTCGACGGCCTTGTTCTCCAGCTCCTCCAGGTGCCGCGCCGTGATCACTTGCGCCGATTCGCTCAGCACCTGCTCCACGCTGCCCAGATTCTCCCGGAACCGGGCCATCGATTCCGCGAACGCCTCGTCCGCCGTTCCACGAATGCGATCCTGCTGCATGGTCATCGCCGCATCCAGCAGCGACCGGCCGCCCGCCAGCCGGTGAATTGCCTCCTCGGTCTGTTGAATGTGCGGCGCCACCATCGAATGGATCTGCTCGTCGAACTTTTCCAGCGCCTGGCTGTTGGCCGCTTCGAAGCTGCTGCGAATCCGTGCGTGAATCTCTTCGAACAACGTCTCCGACCGCCGGTGCAATTCATTCCGGTGGAGGCTCAGCACGTCATCCAGTTGCGACTGGAACCCGCTCACTGCCTGCTGCTGCACCGTCTCGATTCGCGCCGGAAGCTGCTCCAGCCGTTCCGTGGCCTCTTTGGCCTGCGCCAGCGTTTCCTCGATCCGCTTCGTCTGTGTTTCCAGCGTTTCTCGCACGGCGCTGTTCTGCTTCAAACCCTCTTCTTCCACTTCTTTCCGCAGGTCCCGCGTATATTTCTTCAGGCTTTCCGCCGCTCGTTCCTGCGCCGCATTTAATCCTTGTTCCAATTCGTTCCGCCAGCGCGCTTGCGCCGCCTGAACTTCCTGCGTTAGGTGTTCGCGCAACGAGTTTTGCGCCTCGCTCTGCGTCGCGGCCACCTGCTGTCGCATCTCGCTGATCGCCGCATTCAGTGTTTCGCGAGACGCTCCCGCCGATTCTTCCCGCTGACGCGCCACCTCCAGGGCATTCTGGACCGCCGCTTCCAATCGCCCCGAAACCTGCGTCTCCACGATCTCTGCCTGTGTCCTCAGCTTTGCGGCTGCCTCGTCCGCCTGTCCACAGAGCGTCTGCAACGATTCCTGAGCGCTGGCGAGCTGCTTCTCATGCTGATCTCGCTGCGCCGCGCCTTCTCTTGCCAGTTGCGCGGTCAATTGGTGCGTTAATTGTTCGAGCTGCGGCGCCAGCCACCTCGGCAATTCGTTCTTCAGCGCTTCGGCGGCCGCTGCCTGGGCCGTCCGCGCGCGCGTCTCCGTCTCTTCCTGGATCGTTCCGACGGCGTGGGCTGTTTCTCGCGCCACCTCTTCCCGGAACGCCGAGAACTTCTGTTCCCACTGTTCGAACGCCAGCCGGCGCTCCGCGTTGACCGCCTGCGCCGCCGCTTCTCGTGCTGCCGCGTGAATTTGCTGACGCGCTTCCGCCAGCAAACGCGCCACCTGTCGCGCCAGCTGCATGGAAGCGTCTGTGGCGCTCGCCGGGGCAGGGAACAACCTTATATTGTCGGGGGTCGCAACGCCGGGTTCCGCTTCCTCGATGGGCAGAGGAGCTCCGCTCGGAATCGGCGGCAACGGCGCACCGCTGGAATCCGCCGGTGCCAAGGCATTGGGCAGGAACGGGCCCTCTTCAGGAAATACGAACCAGTCATCCGGAGGGAACCCGATCCCCCAGACATTCCCCGCCGATTCCAATTCCAGCGCCACCTGGAACAATTGCCGCACCGTTCGTGGCCGCTGAATCCACGCCACCTTCCCGCGAACGCGTCTCGGTGAGTGTCCTGGCTCCGGATGAGGCACTTCCAGGTTCACCCACATATTTTTCAGAACGTAATGTTTTGATTGGTAGCGGCAACCGTGGCAATTGATGATCAGCGTCGATGTGCGTTCCGCAAACGGCCGCCCCAACGCGTCCACGCCCGTTACCACCAGGGGCACCGCCTGCACAATACGCGTGCTCCGTCTCTTTCGGAGTTCTTCGCTTGAGTTCGCAGCGCCTTCGGTCGACATATCGGTACTCTCGTCCGCCAAATCGGGGCCCTCTTCGTCATTCTGCATGGTAGCCGTACCTTGGTGTGTGGCCTGTGAAGTCCGAGCCTCTACGATTTCTTAAGAGGCATGCCCTCAGGGCTGTGACGGCGATGTGTTCCGGTCAGGAACGACCACAGTTCCTTGGCGACCCACACTGGCCCGACCAACAAATAGATTGGTCCCTGAAAAAACGCCGGATTATTTCCTTCAATTTTGTGCCCGAGGAGCAGCAATATCCAGCCGCCTATGAAACACGCCGCGCCGGTTTTCCAGTGCAGCAGCACCAGCAGGATAATTCCCACAAAAATGAGCGGGATGCCGATCCCATGCAGTAGCTTATTCCACCCCGAACTATGTTCGTGGTCGTATTGGTTCATGTAGTGCGCTAAACCCGGCAAAGCGCACCTCCTACTCCAGTTCCTGCGGGAACTGGCAACGATTGGCGGGGACCACCACCGTAGGAACAGGACTTTATCCTGATTCCTGGTTTTTGCCTAGAGAGACATTCATTCTGTACGTACTAGCTCTCCTGTCCCATCAGTCCCATCCGCGTCTTTCTGCAAAAAAGCCCCGGAAATTCGCTCCGGGGCTTAATCTTTTTTAACCTTACAAGTTTGTTCTTCGGTCCTACTTGTTTCCCGGCAGCTCATACGTGCCCACTCAGCCTCCGTCCGCTTCCTGATATCTGATCACTGGTATCTGATATCTGGTATCTACAGATCGCGCCTTCCCTCCATTGCCTTCAGCATCGTCACTTCGTCCGCATACTCCAAATCCGCTCCCACGGGAATTCCAACGCCAATCCGCGTGACCCGCACGCCGAGCGGCTTCAGCAATTTCGACAGGTAGACTGCCGTCGCTTCCCCTTCCGCCGTCGGGTTCGTCGCGATGATAATTTCTTCCACTGCGCCGCCCTTCAACCGCTCGATCAGGCTTTTGATGTGCAACTGTTCCGGCCCGCGCCCCTGCAACGGCGAAAGCGATCCGCCCAGCACGTGGTACATCCCGCTATAGGTCCGCGTCTTTTCAATCGCCATGATGTTGTGCGGCTCTTCCACCACGCAGATCGTCCGCTTGCTCCGCGTCGGCCCGGCGCAATAGAGGCATGGGTCCGTGTCCGTAATGTTGTAGCAAATCGAGCAGGTCCGGATTTTTTCTTTCGCGTCTCGGATGGCATCCGCCAGCGCGAGCGCGTCTTCCGGCGCTGCGCGAAGCAGGTAGAACGCCAATCGCTGCGCCGTCTTCTGCCCGATCCCGGGCAGGTGTTTCAGTTCATCGATGAGTCGTTCCACAGGTGCGGCAAAATCTGGCATGACCCTTGTGTAGCATAAGCCCGCTCGGCGAAGCAAATCTGCGGAAACCCGAGGATCGCTTCGGGTTTCCGCATTTGGCTCGCATGCGGATTCTACTTTCCGTTCGAGGTGCGAATCGGGGCCACGACCGCCGCCATCTTCTCGTGCTGGGCGAGCGCTCGCTCCTCCTTGCATCTATTACGGGGACAGCCCAAAGCACCAGAATGGCGGCCTTTATTTCTACGACTTCAAGAGCCGGCAAAGCTCGAACGTTCTGCTACTGGATCCCTTCGCTAGTCCAGGTGCACCTGGCCTGTCTATCTCTCCCGACGGCCGGTACGCCC
>Ga0187816_10000486_pt1 | contig 12042 bp, 8 predicted proteins | sample NC_wetland_sal_i_16_FD_132960 | JGI IMG/M metagenome (GOLD analysis project Ga0187816, IMG submission 132960) | Wetland sediment microbial communities from Neuse River Estuary, North Carolina, USA - SO4_1 | ecosystem: Environmental > Aquatic > Freshwater > Wetlands > Sediment | place: USA: North... | reverse complement strand
CATGAAACCAAGCAAAGTGAACCAAGCATTCCCAGCGGCCACGCGCGGCGAAAAGCCATGCGCGGTGCGCATCATGCCGTAAATCAGCCAGGGCTGGCGGCCGAGTTCCGCGGTCATCCAGCCGGCGGTGTTGGCGATATAGGGAAGAGGTGCGCTGAGCATCAGCAGCCAGAGCATCCAGCGCGCTTCGAACAATTTCTTGCGCCAAAGGAGGATCACGGACAGCCCCATTACGGCGATGAAGATAGTCCCGAGGCCGACCATGACGTGGTAGCTGTAGTAGAGGAGCTCGATGGTGTCCGGCCACTCATTTTCGGGGAAAGAATCCAGACCTCGGACGTGGGCGCTCCATTTCCTGTAGGTGAGGAAGCTGAGCATAGAGGGAACTTGCAGGGGATTATCGAGCTGACGCTTCTGGATGTCCGGCTGGCCGAGGATGGCGAGAGGCGCGCCGTCCTGTGACTGAAAGAGTCCTTCCATCGCGGCCAACGTGACCGGCTGGTGCTGGGCGACCATTTTTCCCTGAATGTCGCCTGTGGGCGTTAACTGAAGCACAGCGGCAATCACGCCGACCACGACGCCAACCCGCACGAAACTTCTCGCGTAGATCAGATTGCGTTTCGTCAGGAGATAGAAGGAACCCACGGCGGCCATGACAAAGCAGCCCGTCTGCACCGCGCCCAACATATTATGTGCGTATTGGGCAAGGGCCCAGGGATTCAGCAGTAGACCCCAGAAACTAGCCAAACCAATTTCGCCATTGGGCAAGATTCGATAGCCCGTGGGATGCTGCATCCAGGCGTCGGTCGCGACGATCAGGTAGCCGGAGAGCCACGAGCCGATGAATACCAGCAGCGACGAGACCCAGTGGCCGACGCGGCCGAGCCGTTTCTCGCCGTAGAGGAATAGCCCCAGAAAGCTCGACTCCAGGAAAAAGGAGAAGATTCCTTCCATGGCCAGCGTCTGGCCGATGACGCCGCCGGCGGTCTTGGAAAATTCAGCCCAGTTGGTGCCGAACTGAAATTCCATGGGAATGCCGGTGACGACGCCGAGGGCAAAGTTGATCCCGAAAATCTTTGCCCAGAAGCGCGCCGAGCGGTTGTAGTGCTCATCACCGGAGCGAAGCGCCATGGATTTGAGAATGACGATCAACAGGGCCAAGCCCATGGTCAACTGCGGGAATAAATAGTGGAAAGTAACCGTGAAAGCGAAGTGGAGACGATGAATGTCCAGCGCGGATCCCATGCATGCACCCCAGTTCTGGGAATGACGGTGTCAGGCCCGGAGACGGCCTAGATAAGCAGGGAGCGAACTGCCTGGAGCGATCGAAAGTATTCTCGCATCATTCTAGCGCAAGGTAAATTCGATTTTCGATGGAAGAGGGTCAGTCGGCGGGTCAGTACTTGTTGTGGAAGACCGCCCGGTTGATATCGGGCCAAAACTCCTTGGCAATGAAGCCGATGCCGTCCTGAAGAATTTGGCTTTCCCAGCGCTGATAGGTTTTGACCCAGGTATTCCCAGGAGGGTAATAAGCATTGCTAATGCCGGCGGCAGCTCCCGCGCCCACGATCTCAGAAAAGTTGAATGTGTTGTTTCCTGAGTCGGTTCTGGTGATGAACAAGCGGCTTACGGCATAGCCGGTACGCTTGAAGAAACCGCCTTGACCCAGGGTGTAATAGCGCGGGTCTTCTTTTGTCACTGCGGGCATGATGGCCTCGACCGTGTAGTTCTCAATCGTTCCGTCGGCAAAATTGTGGGCATAGTAGAGCCCGTAGCCGGAAGCTCCCTGGCCAAAAGAGGGCTCCGACTTTCCCGCCATAGCGATTCCGGCAACGATACCCTCGTAGACAAAAGCTGAGTAATCGAAACTATCCTGGGTAGCAAGCCAGAACTTTTCCTTAAAACTCAGAGGAGGGAGATAGGTGTTGGCGCTCACAGAGCGAAAGTTTGGAATAATCCACAGGATGCGCTTCGTCTGCCCGCCGGTCTGATCATCCGCAATTTTGGGTTGTGGAGAATCGATCGTGGGAGTCTTCTTGGTGGGATCCGTTTTTGGATCGGGGGTGGCCGAAGGCTGCAAGGGATCCTGCGTGACGGGCGGAGCTTGCGGAGTTGTGCTTGCGAGGTTTTGCTGATCCGGGAATTCCTGGCCGAGGGCCACAGGCTGTTGTGCGTTCGCGAGGTGACTTTCCATCGCGAACAAAACAATCAGAAACAAAATTTGGCTTCGTCTCAAAACTCCCCCCAAGTCAGCCTTGCAATTCTCCGGTTAGCCTGCCCCCTACGGCTACCTTTAGCGTATCAAGCCAGTTGGATTCCGGCGAGGCCTGCGAGGATGCACGAGGCAACATTTTTTTATGCTCTATCATCTAGATTTTTGTGTCTTTTTCCTTCATTTTCTCTTCGGGGCACGTACCTTTCTTGTTGACTCCCATCGCGTCCGGACCTACTATCATCGGACCGTGGTGGAGTGAATCTGCCCGACCGGTTCAAGAAGGCCCAGCGCAAATTCTTGCGCCACATTTCTCCAAAATCGAATTTCGGATGGTCCGTGGAGTTCGCCCATGATTCTTCAATTACACAAAAGTCAGCCCGCTCCGGACATCTGCTTGGTTGAATTATCAGGCAAACTGATGATGGGGAATGACAGCCGCCAGGTGGAGTGGGGCGTGGCGGAACTATTGGGGGCGGGGATCAAGAAAATCATATTCGACCTGAGCAAAATCGACAGCATCGACAGCACTGGGGTCGGCATCATCGTGATGTGCGAGGCGAAGGTGCGAAAGGCGGGTGGCGCATTGCGCATTGCAGGTCCGGCGGGCATCGTGCATGAAACGCTGGTAATGACGCACGTCGATCGCTTGGTGCAGTTTTTCCCCACGGCCAATGCGGCCGCCCAGGGTTTCAGCGTTTCATAAGCCACCCCACTGCTACTGGAACGAGGCGACGGCCTGGGGCAGATCATCAAATGTCGTAAACAGGTTAAGCAAACCCACCATCTTCAAAGTCTGCACAGTAAACTTGGAAGGTTTAAGGAGGCGAATGGCGCCACCGCTTTGTTTGGCGATGGTCAGGTGGCGCACCAGCATGCCAATTCCGCTGGAATCAATGGTGGGGACTTCCTCGAGGTCGAGCACAATGCGGTTTTGGCCTTGGCCGAGAAGTTCATTCATGGTGGCGTTGAAACGATCGAGTGGTGGGCCCATGGACAAGCGTCCCTTCAGCTTCACCAATTTGACCCCATCGACCGTCTTGGTCTCAATATCCAAGGTAACCACCCCCTCGGGGCATCGCGGTTCCCCGCTGTTCCCCTCGTTGACACCCCATCTCGCCTTTGCTACAGTGCGCGCACAAGTTAGATAATATTAGCCCAAAAAGCAAGAAAGCCAGTCCGACGGAAGCCCTACCTCGCGAGGAACCAGCCGGACAGAAAGTCAGACAGTGGCAAGCTCGGAACAAGAATCCGTGCTGGATCTTTCCCCGCTCTCCACGCAGCTTCTCGCGGACCAGGAAGTGACGCCGCGCGCGCGGGCATTCGCAAAATTTGTTGCCGACCTGCTGCCGGACTGTGCTGTCAGTGTATACACACTGGCGTCCGACGAGGAATCGAATTTCTGGGTGCCACGCGCCATCGTGGGGGACGCGGCCATCCACGACGAGGCGATATCGGCCGAATCAGGGCTGCTCGGTTCGCTCATCAGAGAATCCGTGCCCATTCTACGCACCGCCGCCGAGCTGAAGCGCGAGGACTACCCGCACATTGATACGCGCAAAACCCTGCTTTCCCTTGCCTGCATTCCCCTGATCCATCGCGACAATCTCATCGGTGCCGTGGAAATTCTCACCTTCGAAGAGCCCAACTCCGAAGACGACATTCAGACGCTTCTTCCCGCTGCGGAAGTGGCCGCCGCGGCGCTGGCGTCGGCGCAGGCCTATGAAGCCGAACGCCATGGCACGATGACTTCCATTACGCGCCTCACTCAACTGTACGATTTGGAAAAGGTTTTTTCGTCCACGCTGGAGATGCTGGAACTACTGCCGCTGATCGGCTCTAAATTCTCGGAAATTCTTGCCTGCCAGGCGGTGAACATTTGGCTCATGCAACCCGATGAGTCCGTTGAACTGATGCACCAGGCCGGAGAGGACCCGACCAGCTTCAAGGGACAAATTCTGAAGGCTAATGAAGGAATTGCCGGCACCATTTCCGATAATGGAGAAACCCTGTGTCTCTCCGATGCGAACGATCCGCGGCTGGTGCAACGGAATCAAGCTGCGCCGGAGTATCCGGTTGTCTCGCTGATTGTCGCGCCGATTATGGACAAAACGGCGCTCGTCGGGGTCGTCGAGGCGGTCAACAAGTTGGACGGAACGCCCTTCGATGATGACGAGTTGTTTACTCTGAACAGCCTGGCAGAGACCGCCTCCACCGCGCTGCATAACGCGAGCTTGCTGATGGCCGAGCGGAAGGTGGAGATTCTGGAGACGCTGAATACCGTCAGCCATGAGATCACGTCGACGCTCAATCTGGAGCGCATGCTGCAAACCATTGTTAACGCGCCGCAAGCGGTGATCCCCTATGAGCGCGCAGCAATCGTTCTGGAGCAGCGCGGGCGTTTCAAGCTGAGCGCGGTCACGGGTTTGACGCAGGTGAATACGGACGCGCCGGACATTGCGCCGCTCAACGAAATCCTGCAGTGGGCGGCGCTGTCCGAAGAGGTTATCCATGTCCGGCAGCATGGGGAAGTCATCGACAGCGAACGCGAAGAAACACGCGCCAAATTCAAGAAATATTTTGCCGATTCGGGGATGCGCGGCTTTTACGCCCGGCCGCTGAATGATGACACGGGCCGCGTCGGCCTGCTCGCCATGGAGAGCAGCGACCCCGATTTTCTAGGGCCGGTGCACATCGAAATTCTGGAAGTCCTTGCGGGGCAGGCCACGGTGGCGCTGCGCAACGCACAGATGTACAAGGAAGTGCCGTTTATCTCCGTGCTGGAGCCGGTGCTGGTTCGCAAGCGGAAGTTCATGGCTATGGAGAAGCGCCGGCGCACGTTGTTCCTGGCGCTCGGTGCCGCGGCGCTGTTCTTCCTGGTGGCTTGTCCGCTTCCGCTGCGGGTTGCCGGTGACGCGGTGGTTGCACCGGGACGGCGGGCGCTGGTGCAACCGGAAGTTGAGGGCGTGGTGGGCAAGGTGTTCGTGCACGAAGGGCAGAACGTGCAGCACGGGCAGGTGTTGGCGGAGTTGGAAGCCTGGAACTTGCGCTCGGCGCTGGCGGAGGCGCAAGCGAGATACGAATCGGCAATGCTGCAGATGAGCCGCGCGCTGGCGGCCAATGATGGAACCGAAGCGGGCGTGCATCGCGTGCAGGCGGATTACTGGAAGGCGGAAGTAGACCGCGCAGGGCAATTGCTTGGGAAAGCGGAATTGCGTTCGCCGATTGATGGAGTGGTGGCCACGCCGCACGTCGAGAACTTCGCCGGGCGCAAACTGCAGCAGGGCGATTCGTTTGCCGAGATCGTGGACACATCGCAAGCCACTGTCGATGTGGCGATCGATGATGCCGATGCCGGGTTGCTGAAAGAGGGGCAGAAGGCGGTGGTCAAACTGAACAGCTATCCCACGCGCACTTTTCATGGCGACGTTGTCATCGTCAGCCCCAAAGCGGAGATCGTTCACGAGACACCGGTTTTCTATGCTCGCGTGGGAGTGCCCAACGCCGATGGGGCGATTCGAGCCGGTATGGAAGGCCGCGGCAAGGTTCGCATTGGATGGTATCCGGCGGCGTATGTGTTTTTTCGGCGGCTGTTTTTGTGGGGGTATTCGAAGGTGTGGTATTGGCTGGGGTGGTAGAGGTGGGGCGGAGGGGAGTATGCGAAGTCTGATGGGGCCAATCGCTCTGGGTGCTGCGCTTCTCATGGTGGGTTGCGACGGCAGCAAATCTGCGGCACCGGCCGTCACGAATGCCGCGCCGGCTCCCGTGGTGCCTGCTCCGAAGCCTGCGCCGCCAGTGGAAACGGCTGAACCAGGGCTCATCGTATCGGGACCGATCATTGTCGAGCATCAGGTGGACATCACGGCGCAGCACGATGGCGTGCTCGCGAAGATCTTTTTTGATGCGCCGGCGCGGGTCAAGGCGGGAACCGTGTTGGCTCAGCTGGACGACCGGCAGATCGCCGCGAACCTGGAGGCCGCGCGGGCCAAGTCTCGGAGTATCGCGGCGGATCTGAAAAACTGGGAAGCGGAAGCGCAGGTATTGCAAGCGGATTACGTGCGCGCGCAACGGCTTTGGGATTTGGGCTTGATCTCGCAAGAACAACTCCAGCACGCGCAATACAAGGCCGAGTCTGACCAATGGGATATCAAACGCGTCGCGGAGACGCTGAATACGGCGCACGACGAGGAGCGCTCGCTGGAACTGGAACTGGAAAAGATGAAAGTCACCGCGCCCTTTGACGGGTTGATTGCGCGCCGCTACGCCCGCGAAGGGCAGTCGGTCAACAAGGGGGAACGGTTATTCTGGGTGACTGCTGAAGCGCCGCTGCTGATGCGCTTCACCCTGCCGGAAAGATATTTTGGGCGCGTGCGGCCGGCACAGCAATTTGAAGTTACATCGCCGGATGTTCCTGGCGAGAAGCATGTGGCGCGGGTCAAGGAAATCAGCCCAGTGGTTGATCCATCGAGCGGCACGTTCGAAGTTCTAGTGGAGTTGGTTGGTGAGCGTGACTCGCTGCGTCCCGGCATGACTGCCAACGTCCACCTGGAAAGTCCCAAGTAAGGCCTGCATGAATCTTACCCGTGCGCTCGAAGTTGCCCTGCCGGAAATCCCGGCGCGAGCCCTGGCTGAACGCTACCCTCGCATGGATCCCGGTGCATCCTTCCGCGAGCACGTTGAAGATGGTCGCCCCATGGTCCGCATTTATATTCCCAGTTGCAAGGGGATGTATGCGTTCCCTCCGGAGCAATGGCGGCTGGCGCAACTGTTCGATGGCAAGCGATCCTACGAGGAAATCGCGGAACTTTATTCGCAGCAAAACAACATCCAATACGACGCTGAAGCGGTTCGGAACTTCGCAGGCGAACTGGAATCGAACGAGTTCTGGTACAAAACACCTCAAGAAAAAAACATTCTGTTACTGAAGCAGAGCGTCGAGGAACGCCGCAAGAGGCTGAAGGTTCGCAATCGGTGGGCCGACCTCTCCGATGTGACATTTCCAGCGTTCAATCCGGACCGGTTCCTCACGTGGTTTTACGGTCATACCAAATTCGTCTATACGGCCTGGTTCACGATTCTGACTTTAATTGGTTTTGCGATTTGCGCAGGCATCAGCATTACGCATTGGGGCGAAATCTGGCGCGACACCATAGACTTTTACAATTTTTCCAACAAGACCTGGGGCGATGTTTTTGCACTTTATACCTTAGGCATGTTCGTGGTTGCCGTGCACGAGTTTGCTCACGCGCATGCGTGCAAGCACTTTGGGGGCCGCGTGCCGGCTATGGGCTTTGCCCTGGTCTACCTAACCCCCGCGTTTTATACGGATACGACTGAGGGATTTGTCCAAGGCACACGGCACCAGAGATTCATCATTGCCATGGCAGGAATCTGGTCCGAACTCATCCTCTTTTCCATCGCTACTCCCATCTGGCTGGACACGCCTCCGGAGACTCTGGTTCACGACGGCGCCCATTTCATCATGATGATGACCGGCCTGATGTCGCTGGTGCTGAACTGGAATCCGCTGATGAAGCTCGACGGCTACTACATGCTTTGTGAAATTGTGGGGATTCGGGATCTGAAGGAGGATTCCACAGCCTTCGTCTCCGCATGGGCACGGAAGAATATTTGGCGATTGCCGGTGGAGGTTCCCTACGTGCCGAAGCGGCGGCGGTTCGGCTATATCGTCTACGCGCTGCTCTCCGGCGCCTATAGTTATACGGTCCTGTATATCGTTGCGCGGTTTGCGGGCAACTTCGTCCGTAATTTCAGCCCTGAGTGGGGCTTCATCCCGGAAATTGGCGTCGCTCTCATCATCTTTCGCTCAAGGATTCGCTTATTGGTGAACTTTATGAAATTCGTCTATCTCGATAAGAAAGACCGCGTCGTAACCTGGTTCACTCCGGAGCATAGCGCGGCGGTAGCCTTGGCCTTGGCCGTGTTCCTGGCTTTACCGCTCTGGCATGATTCCGCCACGGGCAGGTTCATGCTCGAGCCCGTGCATAGAGCCGTCATTCGGGCACGAGTGCCCGGAACCATTGTCCAGCTTGACGTCCGAGAGGGCCAGCAGGTTACCGCTGGCGATCCGCTCGCCGTGCTCCGCAACATCCCTCTTGTCTCGGATTTCGAGGACGTGCGCTCGCGGCTGACAATGGCCTCGGACAAGGTCAGCGCTGCTTCGCTTCACTATTCGGGTTACGGCGAGGCGCTCAAAGAGCGCCAGCAATTGGCCGCACAAGTCTCCCAACTATCGGAGAGGAACGAAGCCCTCCAGCTTGCGAGCCCGATTTCCGGGACGGTGGTCTCACCTAGAATTGGAGATCTGCTGGGGGCTTACCTGCAGCCGGGAGAGCAACTCCTGGAGGTCGCTGACTTGTCGTCATTGCGGGCAAGGATCTATATCTCCGAATGGGACATGTATAAAGTTCAGACCGGTGCGAGGGCGCGCATTCAGGTTCAGGGCTTTCTGAAGAAGTGGGACGCCGACGTGGAGTTCATCTCGTCAGCGCCCACGGAGATGGATCCCGGTCTTCGAGGAGATAACGGGCTGAATGGCGTCAATCCACCCCATTTTTATCTGGTCGACCTGAATCTGCAGAATCCGGGCTTTGTCCTACGCCCCGGCATGACAGGCGTTGCCCGGGTCTACGGCGAGCGGCGGAGCCTGGCCGGGATGGGCTGGGAGGCGATTTCTAATTTTTGGGGTCGCAAGCTGTGGTAGGGGTCGGCGAAGGGCTAGGACCCAGAAGCAGTCACCAGTGTGGGTGCGGAGTTCCAGAAGCGAAAAACAGAAAGGCCGCCCCAAGGCGGCCTTTCTTCGACAACTTAGCGCTTGAATAAGTCAGTCGCACGTCTCGAATGGGTGCGCATTAGCTTGGCATCCATCCTCTTGGAAGTTACATTAGACGGCTTGGCGTTCACTTCTGAACTGGCGACGTTGGCCTTCTTGGTGGTCTTGAGGGTGCTGATCAAACTCTTCTTTTGAATGGACATGGTTTTCATTTGCTCCTTGCTAAAATTTGGGTCTCCTGCAGACGGTGTCCCAAAGAGCAGGCGAGATGCCAAGCTTACGGTGGGTCACCGAGCAAACGGTTGCGCTGAAAACAGAGCACTTAGTACTAAAGTACTGCTGTCCTAGCGTACCTGGCCGGTGAAAAATTCCCCTGAAGGTTAAATTTTAACCTTTCGATGGTTAAATTTTTACCTTTCCGCGGGTTACATTCAACTCCTTCCGCTGTAAACCGCAGCGATCAATGACGAAAAGTGTGGCCGAGGTGTAGTTGAGTTGGCGGTCCGCCGAAAAAGAGGGATCCCACCGGCGGAAGCCAAAAGCAGACGGTGCGTGACCGGAAAATCGTGCGGACATGGGGCACAGCAGTGCTGTGCCCCTACAAGGAGAAAGCCAGAAGACGGGCTCTATTCGATGCGGTGCTTGCGGCAGAGGTACTTCATGCGCTGCGAGTCGATTTGGAGTAGGGCTGCCGCGGCGGTCTTTTTGCCGTTGGTGCGGCGCAGGGCGGCGTTCAGGTAGGCCACTTCGATCTTTTCCATCTCGGCGTCGAAATCCACACCGGTTTCGGGGATCAAGATCGCTTCCTGGCTGGCGGAACTGGAATAGAGCAGGTTCTGGGGTAGGTGTTCAGCCGTGATAGTTGAGCTGTTGTTCATCACCACCAGCCGCTGCACAATGTTTTCCAGCTCCCGGACATTGCCTGGCCAGGGATAGTCCTCGAGGATGTCTACGACGTCAGGTTTCAGCGTTTTCAGCGGCTTTTTTGCGGAAGCGCAATAGATGCGCAAGAAATGATCCAACAGCAACGCCACATCCCCTTCGCGCTCGCGCAACGGTGGAACGAAGATGGGCACCACATTGATGCGAAAGTAAAGATCCTCACGGAAGCGGCCCTTGCGCACGCAGTCTTCGAGGTCCTCGTTGGTCGCGGTGATTAAGCGGAAATCGATCTTCTTTGCCGTACGGCCACCGAGGCGCTGTACCGCGTGTTCCTGGAGGACGCGCAGCAATTTGCTCTGGAGGGTGGGGTTGAGCGTGGTGATCTCGTCGAGGAACACCGTGCCGGTGTGTGCCAGCTCGATCAGGCCCGGCTTCGCTGTATCCGCCCCGGTAAAAGCGCCCTTCTCGTAGCCAAACAGCTCCGATTCCATCAGTGTGTCTGGGAGCGCGGAGCAGTTGAGCGCCACAAACGGCTTGTCCGCGCGGTCGCTGCACTGGACGATGGCCTTGGCGACCAGCTCCTTGCCAACCCCACTTTCCCCGCGCAGGACGACGCTTGCGCCGGTCCGCGCCACCGCCTCGACCGCCTGATAAACCTTCTGGATTGCCGGACTGGCGCCCACCAGACCGTAGAACGCCGCCCCGCTTTCCGCTTGCTGGATCAGGCGCCGGCCTTCGAGTTCGAGAGCGCGCTTTTCAATGGCGCGGGTGAGCACGATTTTGAGCTCCTCGAAATTCAGCGGATACAAGAAGAACTCGTCGGCGCCGGCCTGGCTGGCTTTCAAGGGAATGGAGCGGCTATTTGTTTTCGTAAAAGCAACGAGCACGACATCGTCGCGGATCTTGCGGATTTCTTCCAGCACCTCCAGGCCGTCGCTGGGGCCGTCGCCGACGCAGTCCAGATTGAAGAGAATGGCGTGCAGTTCGTGCTGCTCCAGCACGTTTTTGATTTCGTCTTCGGTGGTTGCCAGCGAAGTACGCAGGTCGCCGCCGAGGTGCTTGCGGATTTCCGGGTATAGCTCCTCGTCATCGGTGATCACGGCGAGCGAGTAGCGCTCCGGGCTGGTGGCGGCTTCAGGCAAGGTTCAGAGCTCCGCTGGTGAGTGGCGATTATAGGGGAGGGAGGGGGAAAGTCCAAAGGCGAATGTGGAGGGAGCGGCAGAGTGGGACGCGCGAATGAAGAAAATTCGCGCGCCCGATAAGCCTTCACATCAAGGCGTAGAGATAGCCATCGGTGCTGCCGAAGTAGAGGACCCCATCGACCAAAACCGGGGAAGAGTAGATGGCGCCCACGGTCATCAGCTTGCGCACGCCGGCGACCATATCGTCATAGAAATCGCCGGCGAAAGCGGCTTGGTAGTTGGGTGTGCCGTCAGCGTTTGTATAAGCGGCGCCGTTCTGCCGCGCGCCTTCTGTTTGAAATTCCCACGCGGTTTTTTGCTGACCGAGATCAATGGCATAGAGCTTGCCCGAATGGGAGCCGACATAAAGCATCCCACGGGCGATGGAGGGAGAGGAAAACGTGGGCCAGCCGGAGAATTTCAGGGTGAAGATGTCAGCACCTGTTTTGGCATTCACGGCGCGAAACATTCCGGAATCGGAAGTGGCGAAATAGACCTTGCCCTCGTAAACGATGGGAGAAGCGATCACCCACGAGCCCTTGTTATCGTAGCTCCACTTCTTTTCGCCGGTGTCCGCGTCGAGGGCATACAAGTTTGAATCGCGGCAGCCGAAATAGACGATTCCGTCCGCCACGACCGCCGACGACTGAATGCCTTCCTGATTGTGGATCTCCGGATCCTCACCGGTCTTGAAGCGCCATCTTTGACGGCCCGTCGCCGCATCCAGGGAATAAAGATAGGAGTCCCAACTGCCGATGTAGAGGTTGCCGCCGGCGATTGTGGGCGAGGCATGCACGACATTACCGGTCTGGAATTTCCAGTTCAGTTTCCCAGTCGCAGCATCCAGTGAGTAGACATTGCCATCGCCGCTGCCGAAAAAGACGGAGCCTTGCCAGACCAGAGGAGAAGAGAGGTACACATCAAATGGATCCGGCATGGTTTCCGCGACGGGTTGCGAGCCGTGGAGATGCTTT
>Ga0187816_10000485_pt1 | contig 12076 bp, 10 predicted proteins | sample NC_wetland_sal_i_16_FD_132960 | JGI IMG/M metagenome (GOLD analysis project Ga0187816, IMG submission 132960) | Wetland sediment microbial communities from Neuse River Estuary, North Carolina, USA - SO4_1 | ecosystem: Environmental > Aquatic > Freshwater > Wetlands > Sediment | place: USA... | reverse complement strand
TGCGGCGTCAGCACGCCGGTATTGGTGTTGTAGCGCGAGCAGTGATAGCTATCGAGCAAGGTCAGCGGCGCCAAGTCATGCACTGAGGCATGTACTAAGGCATGCACTAAGTCATACCCAAAGACATGTGCCCGCCCGTGGGCGAAAGGGAATTGCGATCGCCGCGCGCCGCTCGCTTGCACAAAGCTCTCATGGGCGATGCGCCCCAATGCGACAACCGCGCGCAGATTGTTCATCTCGGCGATCGCGGCTTTCAGGAAATCGCGGCAAGTCGTAATTTCCTGCGGAGTCGGTTTGTTGTCCGGCGGAACGCAGCGCACGGCATTGGTGATCCGGCAGTCGAGCAACTCGAGTCCGTCGTCGGCGCTGGCGGCGTAATGACCGCGCGCGAAGCCGAATTCAGCCAAAGTCGCGTACAGGAGATCGCCGGCATAGTCGCCGGTGAACGGCCGCCCGGTGCGGTTGGCGCCGCGCAGCCCGGGGGCAAGGCCCACGATCAAAAGTCGCGCGTCGCTCCCTCCAAATGAATCGACCGGAGCGTTAAACCAGTCCGGCTCGCTTTGGCGCCACGTTTGGCGAAACGCCACCAGTCGCGGACAGCGCGCGCAATCGCGGCCGGGCATTCCGCTCGGGCGCACAGGGTCAAAGCTCATTATTTCCGCGAGCCGCGTTGCGGCCAAAATCATGGTCCGGGCAGGAGAAAGGCGAAGGGCGTATCGGCAATACGATCGAGCCTTTCGACGAAACCGGCCGCGATTTTCGCCGCAACCCGCAGGGACGCAGGCCTTTTGCTCGCTGGCGTCGTTGCTCGTCGCTCATGATCATCTAGATCACATCGCTCCTCGCGCCTAGTCAGCGAGCAAAATGCCCAGCGTCGCGGCCGCGCAAATAATGAGTTTTGACCCTGGTTATTCGTCTTCGAATTCATCTTCGGCTTCGACGCGCTGCGCGGTCGGGCTGCGCTGTAGAAATTGCGGGGTATGCCTCGGCTCGCGCGGTTCGCGCGCTTCCCGCGGCTCGCGCAGCGGGCGATCGGTCGGATCGCGGCCGATCTTGGATTGCAGCTCCATGATATCGACGAATTGATCGGCCTGGCGGCGGAGTTCGTCGGCTACCATCGGCGGCTGCGTGGAAACCGTGGAAACGACCACGACGCGCACCCCGCGCCGCTGCACTGCTTCCACCAGCGAACGGAAATCACCGTCGCCGGAAAACAGCACCATTTGGTCGATAAACGGCGCGAGCTCCATCGCATCGACGGCAAGCTCGATATCCATGTTGCCTTTGACCTTGCGCCGGCCGGTCTGATCGACGAATTCCTTGGTCGCTTTGGTGACCACCGTATAGCCGTTGTAATCGAGCCAATCGATCAGCGGGCGGATCGAGGAATATTCCTGATCCTCGATGACCGCCGTGTAGTAGAACGCGCGCACGAGATAACCGCGCGACTGAAACTCCCGCAGCAGGCGCTTGTAATCAATGTCAAAGCCAAGCGACTTCGCCGTCGCGTAGAGATTGGCGCCATCAATAAACAATGCAATTTTCTCGATTTGTGCTGACATGATCGGTCTCGTGACGTTGTCGTGATTAAACCGGCTCCATCGCAATGGATTCGCCTGCCGGCGCTTAAATTAAGTTTCCCACCACCGGAAACATTTCACGTGCGAAATACTGTCGTCCTCGTCGGGCAAAATCCACGGCCGACACGCTGTGGCACGCCGTTGCGGCGCTTCCGTGACTACGATTCGGAACCCCGGGGCTGGTTCCCAAAAATTTCGGTAACAGAGGCGGCCGCAGAGGCCAAGTTAAAATTTGCCAGGCAAAATATAAACCGAAACCGGTCCGTAAAAAGAGGCCCCAAACCGCCGCTGCATCTTCCTTCGCGCATCGCCACGGCCGTCCTTCGGTGCTTGTGGTCGCTGTTGGAACGTGACTTTTAGCGCCCGAGCCCTTGCGCGGCCGGACCGGGCAGGATAGCTAGTGCCCGCATTGTTCCTATATTTATGGGTACGGGAGCTTTGCCGGGAGCCCTTTCTAGGGCTTGGGCAACCAGGAGCTTTTAGATGGCCCGCGTCACTGTCGAAGATTGCATCGACAAGGTCGAAAACCGCTTCGATCTCGTTTTACTGGCAGGCCACCGCGCCCGGCTGGTGTCGTCCGGTGCGCAGATTGCCGTCGAGCGTGACAATGACAAGAACCCCGTGGTGGCGCTGCGCGAGATCGCGGAGAAGGCCATTTCGCCCGAGGATCTGCGGGAAGAGCTGGTCCACTCGTTGCAGAAATACGTGGAAGTCGATGAGCCCGAGCCGGAGGCGGTTCCTCTGATCGGCGCCCCGGGCACCGGGGTCGACGCCGACGATACCGACGTGACGACGGACCGTATGTCCGAAGAGGAGTTGCTCAAGGGCCTCGAAGGCTTGACCCCTCCCGAAAGCCAGCCCGAGCCGGATGCCGGCGAGGAGGACGAAGAATAAGCCTCCTGCCTGCAGGCAGCGCTCTCGTTCGTGGTCTGACGATTATTTAACGAAAATCAGTCTTTGCTCGCCGCTCATGCCGGCGGGTCTGACCGTTGCCGCAACGGCGTCTCGCCTTGTGGTGCTAAGCCCGCGCCATGATATCTTTATGGGCACTTTGGCCGCTCATTGGGACGGACTTGACGTTGCCCAAGGGGTGCCAAAGCACTGCCTGAGGTATCGCGAATGCCGCGCTTGCCGATCGATCTGCCGCGGATGCAGAACCAGCCCCGGATCCGGGCGCCGGTGACCCGCAGCCCCGATTTGGCGCCACTCGAAGTCGAGCCGGTGCGGGCAAAGCCGCGCAAGCGGCTGATGCGGCAGTATGAACTGATCGATCGTGTCAAACACTACAATCCGAACACGAACGAGGAGCTACTTAACCGCGCTTACGTCTATGCCATGCGCGCCCATGGCGAGCAGAAGCGCGCCTCGGGCGACCCGTATATTTCTCATCCGCTCGAAGTGGCGGCGATCCTTACCGACCTTAAGCTTGATGACGCCACTATTGCGGCGGCGCTGCTACACGACACGATCGAAGACACCGACGCCACCCGTGCGGAAATCGATCGCGTATTTGGCCACGAAATCGGATTGCTGGTCGAAGGCCTGACCAAACTGAAGCGGCTTGAACTCGTCTCCAAAGAGGCCAAGCAGGCGGAAAATCTCCGCAAGCTTCTCCTGGCGGTGGCCGATGATGTGCGGGTGCTGCTGATCAAGCTCGCCGACCGGCTGCACAATATGCGCACGCTTGCCCATCAGCCGCCCGCCGCCCGCCGCCGTACCGCCGACGAGACGCTCGAAATCTACGCCCCGCTCGCCGGCCGGATGGGAATGCACCAGATGCGGGAAGAGCTGGAGGATCTGGCGTTCTGCGAGCTCAATCCGGAAGCCTACAAGGTCTTGAGCGAACGGCTCGATGCTCTCGCCGCGCGGTCGCGTGCCTGGATCAGCGAGATCGAGCAGCAGCTGACGAAAAAACTCGCCGACCGCGGCATTGCCGCTGAAGTTTCCGGCCGTCGCAAGCGCGTCTATTCCATTTGGCGAAAAATGGAGCGCAAGGCGGTCGGCTTCGAGCAGCTGTCTGACATTTTAGGGTTCCGCGTTGTGGTCGGCAGCGTTGCCGAATGTTACCAGGCGCTCGGCATCGTCCATACGACCTGGCCGGTCGTACCAGGACGGTTCAAGGACTACATATCCACGCCGAAGCAGAACGATTACCGTTCGATCCATTCCACGGTGATCGGTCCGGGCAAGCAGCGCGTCGAATTGCAGATCCGCACACGTGAAATGCATCAAATTGCCGAATACGGCATTGCCGCGCACGCTCTCTATAAAGATGAGCTTGGCTCCCCAACCGAAATGCTGTCTCGGGAGTCGAGCGCCTATGCCTGGCTGCGCCGCACGATCGAAATGCTGGCCGAAGGCTCAAATCCAGAAGAGTTTCTGGAACACACTAAGCTCGAACTGTTCCACGACCAAGTGTTTTGCTTCACGCCGAAGGGAAAGCTGATCGCGCTGCCGCGCGGCGCCACGCCGATCGATTTTGCTTATGCCGTGCATACCGACGTCGGCAATATGGCGGTAGGCGCCAAGATCAACGGCAAGATCGGGCCGCTCAGTTCGCCCCTGCAAAACGGCGATGAAGTCCAGATTCTGACCTCAAAGGCGCAGACCGCCCCGCCCGCCGCCTGGGAGGCGATCGTCGTCACCGGCAAGGCGCGCGACGCTATTCGCCGCGCCACCCGCGTGGCGGTGCGCCATCAGTATTCGGGACTCGGGCGGCGTATTGTCGAGCGGCTCTGCCAGCGCGCCAAGATCGAATATTCAGACGAAAAGCTCGAAGGCGCCTTGCCGCGGCTCGCCCGCGCATCGATCGATGACGTGATGTCGGCAGTCGGTCGCGGCGAGATGAAGGCGTCCGACGTGGTTCGCGCCATGTATCCCGATTACAAGGACGAGCGCGTTGCCCCGGTCGCGCCGAAGTCCGAAAGCGGCTGGTTTGGCCTGAAATTCGGCAGCGCGGTGAAGTTCAAGCTGCCGCCGGAAGCCGAAGGCGGGGCAATCCCCATCCGCGGCATCAATACCGATCTGCCGGTGCGTTTCGCTCCGAAGGGCGGTGCGGTACCGGGCGACCGCATCGTCGGCATCCTCACTCCCGGCGAGGGGATTACCATTTATCCGATCCAGTCGGAGGCGCTCAAGCAATTCGAGGACCAGCCGGAGCGCTGGCTCGACGTGCGTTGGGACGTCGATGACAAGGTGCCGCAGCGGTTTCCGGCGCAGCTTGCGGTGCATTCGGTGAACGAGCCGGGGACGCTCGCTCAAATCGCTCAGGTGATCGCCGAGCATGACGGCAATATCGATAATATCCGCATGACCAGGCAGTCGCCCGATTTCACCGAACTGACGATCGATCTTGAGGTTTACAACCTCAAACACCTCACCTCGATCATTTCGCAATTGCGGGCGAAAAAAGTCGTCGCCGCCGCCGAACGGGTGAATGGATAATGCGGCGCGCTGGTAAATCCGTAACGGGACTTCTCGGCTGACATGCCTGTGCTCCCGATCCGGCTCGGCGTGAACATCGATCATGTCGCCACCGTGCGCAACGCGCGCGGCGGCCGCTATCCCGATCCCGTGAAAGCCGCCGAAGCGGCGATCGCCGCCGGCGCCGACGGCATCACCGCGCATTTACGCGAAGATCGCCGCCACATCCTGGATGCGGACGTCACACTGCTCAAGGAGCGGATCAATAAGCCGTTGAACCTTGAAATGGCGGCGACGGCCGAAATGGTGCGCATCGCGCGCCAGCTCAAACCGCATGCCGCCTGCATTGTGCCCGAACGCCGTCAGGAGCGAACGACCGAAGGAGGTCTCGACGCTGCCGGACAGCAGGACGCTTTGCGTGGCGTAGTCGCAGAATTGGCCGATGCCGGCATTCGGGTTTCGCTGTTCATCGCGGCCGAGCCGGCGCAGATCGAGGCCGCGGTCAAGATCGGTGCGCCGGTCATCGAGATCCATACCGGGACCTGGTGTGACGCGGTCACGGCCGGGCACCCGGCGGCAGCCGAGTTCGATCGTATCGTTCGCGGCGCTGCGCTCGCCAAAAGCGCGGGGCTGGAAGTTCATGCCGGGCACGGTCTCGATTTTTCGACGGCCGAGGCGATCGCGGCGCTTCCGCAAGTGGTCGAGCTTAATATCGGACATTTCCTGATCGGCGAGGCGATCGTTGCCGGGCTCGCTGCTGCGGTGCGTTCGATGCGCGCGGCAATGAACCGGGGCAGGGCCCGGGCGGCCGCAGGTTCGCGAAGCGGGATTGTATGATCCTCGGTATCGGCTCCGACATCACCGACGCGCGCCGGATCGCCAAAGTCATCGACCGGCATGGGGATCGTTTCCTCGATCGCGTCTTTACCCCCATCGAACGGGCCCGCGCCGATAAACGCCGCAACCGGGTGGAGACCTATGCCAAGCGGTTTGCCGCCAAGGAGGCTTGCGCCAAGGCCTTGGGAACGGGGCTGCGTGGCGGCGTATGGTGGCGCGATATGGGAGTGGTCAACTTGCCCGGCGGCCGCCCGACCATGCAGCTGACGGGGGGCGCCCAGCGGCGCCTGCAGGCGATCACGCCTAGGGGTTACGAGCCGCGCATCGACGTGACGATTACCGACGAAGGGCCCATGGCCCACGCTTTCGTCGTCATCTCGGCAGTCGCGGCCGGCGATGCTGGCGCGCCCTGAAGCACCGTGGATCGCGGCGATGAAAAATTTGTCATGTGGGGCGGGGCCGGATCATAAACACATGGGAACGCTACGCAAAATGGGCTTTTCCGGTGCCGCGACCAAATCCCGCGCGTAATTGCTTGTCGCCGTCGCAGACGTTACAAGACCGCCGCGGGCGCTTCCATGAAAGATGATAGGCCAATGAGCGTGGAGACCGGAACCAAACGGAAAGAAGGCGGCTTTGCCGAGACAGTACGCGTGGTGTTTCACGCTCTGATCATCGCGCTGGTCATCCGCACGTTTTTGTTTCAGCCGTTCAATATTCCCTCCGGTTCGATGATTCCGACCCTCCTGGTGGGCGATTATTTGTTCGTGTCCAAATTCTCCTACGGCTACACACATTATTCCTTCCCATTTTCGCCGCCCATCTTCTCTGGTCGCATCTTCGGCTCGCAGCCGCAGCGTGGCGACGTCGTCGTCTTCCGGCTGCCGAAGGATGATTCGGTCGATTACATCAAACGCGTCATCGGTCTGCCCGGCGACCGCATCCAGATGATTGACGGCGTACTCAATATCAACGGCGTGCCGGTGCAGCAGCGCCGCGTCGAGGATTTTGTCACCGACGAAGACGGCGTCGTGCAACGCGTGAAGCAGTATCGCGAGACATTGCCGGACGGCGCCAGTTACAACACGCTCGATCTCACCGACAACGGCTTCTACGACAATACCCCGGTCTATACGGTCCCGCCGGGCGACTATTTCATGATGGGCGACAACCGCGATAATTCGACCGACAGCCGGGTGCTGAGCCAAGTCGGCTATGTGCCGGCGGAGAATATTATCGGCAGGGCGCAAATCATCTTCTTCTCGATCCGTGACGATACCCACGCCTGGGAGGTGTGGCGCTGGCCGTGGTCGGTCCGTTGGGACCGCCTGTTCACACTGGTACGATGATCGGCCGCCGAAAACGTAAATCCCCTGCAGTTCGCGAACCGGCAGCCGACGATTCCGCCGCGCCCGCTGCATCCGCAGCACCCGCTAAACCCACTCCTCGGGCCGATCGCAGCAAAGCGTCGCAGCGCCGCAAGCGCGCCGCCACCGTTCTCGAACAGCGTATCGGCTATCGCTTCACCGATTCATCGAAACTCGAAATTGCACTGACGCATATTTCGGCGCTCCGCGGCGCCAGAAACCGCGCGGGTAGCTATCAAAGGCTGGAATTTCTCGGCGATCACGTTCTCGGATTGGTGATTTCCGACATGCTGTACCGAGCCTTTCCAAAAGCCGATGAAGGCGAACTGTCGCGCCGCTTGGCCGATCTGGTGCGCAAGGAAACGTGCACCGATATCGCGCGCAGCATCGATTTGGGCGCCGCCATCCGGGTCGGCTCCTCGGAGCACAATGCCGGGGCGCGCACGCGGCCGGCCATTCTGGCGGATGTTTGCGAGGCGGTGATCGGGGCGGTTTATCTCGACGGCGGCTATAAAGCCGCCGAGCAGCTCGTCGAGCGGCTGTGGGAGGTGCGGTTGCGCGCGACCGCTCAGCCGCTGCGCGACCCTAAGACCGTGTTGCAGGAATGGGCGCAGGCGCGCGGCTTACCGACGCCCGCCTATCGTGAGGTCGCCCGGTTGGGGCCGGATCATAATCCTGAATTCCGGGTGGCTGTGCAGCTTCCGGCCCTCGCGCCGGCTGAAGGGCTGGGCCCATCCAAACGCGCCGCCGAACAGGCCGCCGCCGCCGCCATGCTGGCGCGCGAGGGCGTTGAGCCGGCGCGCCACAATGGCTGAGCCGGCGCAAGTCGAGCACTTCGAACACCGCTGCGGGTTCGTGGCGCTGATCGGTGCCCCCAATGTCGGAAAATCCACGCTCGTTAACGCACTGGTCGGCGCAAAGGTCTCGATCGTTACGCCCAAAGTGCAAACCACCCGCACGCTTATTCGCGGGATCGCCATCGCGGACGGCGCGCAACTCATCTTCGTCGATACGCCAGGCATCTTTGCGCCGCGGCGGCGGCTGGAGCGCGCCATGGTTGGTACCGCTTTAGCCAGCACGCAGGACGCCGATCTTGTCGCTGTCGTGATCGACTCGCGCAGAGGACTTGCGGATGACGACGAGAGGATTTTGCGCGAGCTTGCCGCTCTTCGCGCGCCAAAAATCCTGGTCCTGAACAAAATCGATCTGATCGACAAGCCGGCTTTGCTGGCGTTGACGCGCAAGCTCAATGAGCCTGCCAATTTCGCTGCAACCTTTATGATATCGGCGCTGTCCGGCGACGGCGTTGCCGACTTGAAACACTGGCTTGCGGCGAATGTGCCTGCGGGGCCGTGGCTTTACCCCGAAGACCAGATTTCAGATGCGCCGCTGCGTCAACTAGCGGCGGAGATTACCCGGGAAAAGCTCTATCTGCGCCTGCATCAGGAGCTGCCATATCAGTCCACCGTGGAGACCGAAGCTTGGAAGGAGCTCAAGGACGGCTCGGTGCGCATTGAGCAGACCGTCTATGTCGCCCGCGAGAGCCAGCGCAAGATCGTGCTCGGCAAGGGCGGGCAGACTATCAAGGCGATCGGCGCTGCGGCGCGCGCCGAGATCGCTGCGGCGATTGAGCAGCCGGTGCATCTTTTTCTTCACGTCAAAGTGCGGGAAGGTTGGATGGATGATCCGGAGCGCTACCGCGCAATGGGCCTGGAATTTCCGAACGAATAAAACGGCGCTCTGCCCGGTGCTGCGCTCATGCGCAAAAATTATGTAAATAGGCGCCATGGAATGGATCGACGAAGGCATCGTACTCGGCGCCAAGCGTCACGGCGAGACCAGCATCATTCTCGAATTGATGACCCGTGCGCATGGGCGCCATCTCGGGTTGGTGCGCGGCGGATCGGGGCCGCGATTGCGCGGCATCGTGCAGGCTGGGAACGCGGTGCGCGCAACCTGGCGGGCGCGGCTCGACGAGCATCTCGGGCTTTACCTCGTCGAGGCGGCAAATCTGCGCGCCGCCGGTTTTATGGACAAGGCGCATGCGCTGCACGGGGTCACCCATCTTGCCGCCTTGTGCCGGCTCCTTGCCGAGCGCGAGCCGCATGCCGCTATCTACGACGCGCTGCAGGTGATCTTAGACCGGCTCGATGACGCAGGAGCGGTCGCGCCGATGATTGCGCGTTTTGAGCTCGACTTCCTCGCCGAGCTCGGCTTCGGCTTGGATCTCGCGACCTGTGCTGCAACGGGGGCGAAGGACGATCTCATTTTCGTGTCGCCGCGCTCGGGTCGCGCGGTCTCGCGGGCGGCCGGCGAGCCCTATCGCGACAAACTGATGCGGCTTCCAGACTTCCTGCGCGATGAGAGCGCGCCGCTCTCGCCGAGCGATCTTGCCGACGCTTTCACACTCACCGGATTTTTCCTCGACCGCCACGCCTTTGCGCCGCGCGGGCTGTCGCTGCCGGAGGCCCGCGCGCATTTCGTCACGGCGCTGCGCCGTGTCGTTCCATAAAATCCTCGGGTGATCTGCCGGCAAGGCCCGCTTACCAGCGCCGCCAGTGGCGGTGTCACCCCCACCAGGGACGATGCCAGCCCCACCAATAATGGCGGCGCCAACCCCAATACGAATAGGGGCGGTAATATCCCCAATAGCCTGGCCGCCAATAACAGGCCCAGGGATCACAAACGAGCACGGTCTTTTCCAGAACGTCAGCGCCGCCGCCGGCAAGCCCCAGCTGGCTCGGTGTCGCGGCCGGCATTGCCCCAGCGTTCTTCACGGGCGCCAAAAGCGCGAGCACGGCGGCCAGGGCGGCGGCAGGAATGGTCGGTTTACGCATGCCCTTCCTCCCTATATTTCGGGGCAAATCGATAGGATGCGTCGGGAAACGCACCTATTCTAACGCGCGCGTAGCGCGAATCAGTGCCCGCGCTAAAGGCGCGAATCACAAAACTTTTCCGGTCGCGGCACCGTTCATCCCTTGTTCCGTTGGGACAACCGCGGTAGCGCTGGTGATCCATGAATAAGAAGGTGATTCCCCCCGAACGGGGCGCGGTCCACGAAATTCCGCTACGCGAGGCGCTTGAAGAGCGTTATCTCGCTTACGCGCTCTCGACCATTATGCACCGCGCGCTTCCAGATGCGCGCGACGGGCTCAAGCCTGTCCATCGGCGCATCCTCTATGGCATGCGTCTTCTCCGCCTCGATCCGGGCGCGCAATTCAAAAAATCGGCGAAGATCGTCGGCGACGTCATGGGCAATTTTCATCCCCACGGCGACCAGGCGATCTACGACGCGCTGGTGCGCCTGGCGCAGGACTTTTCCTCGCGCTATCCGCTCGTCGACGGCCAGGGCAATTTCGGCAATATCGATGGCGATAATGCCGCCGCCTATCGCTATACCGAAGCGCGGCTGACCGAGGTCGCCCGCCTTCTGCTCGACGGCATCGACGAGGATGCCGTCGATTTCCGCCCGAACTACGACGGCGTAACGCATGAGCCGGTGGTTCTGCCGGCTGCGTTCCCCAATCTATTGGCCAACGGCGCGCAAGGCATAGCGGTCGGCATGGCGACGTCCATTCCTCCGCACAATGTCGCCGAGTTGTGCGACGCGGCGCTGTATTTGATCGAACAGCCCAAAGCGCGCACACGAACGCTCCTCAAATACGTCCTTGGCCCGGATTTCCCGACCGGCGGCCTCGTCGTCGATCCACCCGAGGTGATCGCCGAGGCCTATGCGACCGGCCGCGGCTCGTTCCGGCTGCGCGCGCGGTGGAAGACCGAGGAAACCGGCCGCGGGACTTATCAGATCGTGGTCACTGAAATCCCGTGGCAGGTGCAGAAGATGCGGCTCGTCGAGCGTATCGCCGAGCTCATCAACGAGCGAAAGCTGCCGCTGCTTGCCGACATGCGCGATGAATCGGCCGAGGACGTCAGACTGGTTTTCGAACCGCGGTCGCGCTCGGTCGATCCGGCGCTTTTGATGGAAAGCCTATTTAAGCTCACCGAACTCGAAAGCCGTGTGCCGCTGAACATGAATGTTCTGCTGCGCGGCCGCATTCCCAAAGTGGTGGGGCTCGCGGAAGTGCTCGGTGAGTGGTTGGCGCACCGCCGTGATGTTCTGCTGCGCCGTTCGCGCCATCGCCTGGCGGAGATCGAACACCGGCTCGAAGTCTTAAGCGGCTATCTCGTCGCTTATCTCAACCTCGACAAGGTCATCAAAATCGTCCGCAAGGAAGACGAGCCAAAACCTGTATTGATGAAGAGTTTCAAATTGTCCGAGGTTCAGGCGGACGCCATTCTCAACATGAGGCTGCGCAATTTGCGGCGCCTGGAAGAGATGGAAATTCGCCAGGAAGACAAGAACCTGCGCGCGGAGAAGAAGTCGATCGAGGATTTGTTGCGCTCCGAAAAGCAGCAATGGAAGAAAATCGGCGACGAAGTACGTGCAGTGCGCGACAGGTTTGGGCCGAAGACGCCGCTCGGCAAGCGCCGAACCGGCTTTGCCGAGGCGCCCGCTCATGATGAGGCGGCAATCGAACAGGCCCTGGTCGAGCGTGAGCCGGTTACCATCGTGGTGTCGGACAAGGGCTGGATTCGCGCCTTGCGCGGCCAGGTCGCCGACCTCGCAGGATTGTCATTCAAGGCCGACGACAGTCTCAAGCTCGCGTTCTTCGCCGAAACCACCTCGAAGCTTCTGGTGTTTGCCACCAATGGCCGGTTCTACACGATCGAGGCGGCGAAACTACCGGGCGGTCGCGGCCACGGCGAGCCGGTCAGGCTATTCCTCGATCTCGAACAGGAAGCCGACATCGTCTCGGTATTTCGCTATCAGGGCGGTCGCAAGCTGCTCGTCGCGAGCCGCCACGGCAG
>Ga0187816_10000482_pt1 | contig 12100 bp, 6 predicted proteins | sample NC_wetland_sal_i_16_FD_132960 | JGI IMG/M metagenome (GOLD analysis project Ga0187816, IMG submission 132960) | Wetland sediment microbial communities from Neuse River Estuary, North Carolina, USA - SO4_1 | ecosystem: Environmental > Aquatic > Freshwater > Wetlands > Sediment | place: USA: North... | reverse complement strand
GGGCAAATCTTGCGCATGCTGGGGTAATGGCTGTGCAGGAATACCGGAATGTGATCGAGCGCCGAGAACTCGCGGGAGTGGTTGTGTTCGCAATCGTCGGTGTAGTGCTGGTCGCGCTGGCTCCGGCAAGAAAGTCAGTCGAGCGAGTATCGGGAGCAAGCGTCGCCAGTGAGCGCGTAGTTCCTCGAGGAGGACGGGGCTGAGCATCACGTCGCGGTCTTGCCCGCCTTTGCCGCCCTGAATGTGCACGACCATGCGTCGGCTATCGATGTCGCTGACCTTCAGGCGCGTGACCTCGGCGCGGCGCACGCCGGTGCCGTAGAGGGGTCATCAAAATCGTGCGATAGAAGGGAGTCGGCGCAGCATCGATGAGCAGTGTTACTTCTTCCTGACTGAGAATGGTGGGCAGGCGATAGCGCTTCTTGGGATAGGGAGTGTCGGCAATGCTCCAGGGCCTCTTGAGCGTCTTTTTATTGACCTTTACGTGTGGCGCGCGTGCGCAACAGTCTGGAAGGTCCGTGGCTCCCTCTCCCTCCCCTGCATGGAATGACAATTCTCTAATTACCATTCAGAAAACGGGAGGAGGGCCTGCTCGACCAGGCGATGTCAAGATCGAGTTCTATGGACACGATGCATTCAAGATCACATCGCCGGTCGGATTGACGGTTCTGACCGATCCTTGGAGGAATGATTCAACAGAAGATTACCCAAAGTGGTTCCTGACCGAGTTTCCAGCCGTCCGGGTCGATGTAGTTCTTTCCACTCACGCTCATTTCGACCATGATGCTGTCGAGCGCCCGAAAGGGCTCATGGTCCTCGAGCGTTTGGTCGGTCAGTTTAAGCTCGGCGATGTCGAAATTACAGGACTAGCCGACAAGCACAAATGTGATCCGACAGCTGACCGTAAGGTGGAGAGCGCCCCTGGAAGTTTCCATGCAGAAACTTGTCCGCCGAATAACGTGATCGGCTTCGATAACTCGATTCAGATCATCGAGACGGGTGGATTGCGGATCGCTGTCTGGGGCGACAATCGTCCGGTGCCTGATCCCTCCCTCGATCACGATTTAAGAAATGTAGACGTCCTCATTCTTCCCGTCGAGACAATCCTCACACGCACTGAGGCAGATGCAATCGTGCGGAAATATGATCCTAAGGCTGTGATTCCAGCCCACTATTTTGTCAAGGGTTTGACGACCGACGTCTCCGGTCTGGATTCTGCCGACGGATGGGTAAACGAGCGGGAAAAGGTCCCGGATGCGGATGTTCGCCGCCTCGATAGTGCGGAGTTGACGCTTAATGCGGCCGAGCTGAAAGGATCCCATCACAGGGTCTATTACTTCGGGAACCACTTTGAGAAGAAATAGAGATTTGATGAGCAAAGCCGAGTTCCATCGCGATCTGATTGTCTCCTTGCCGTCAGTTTCCGTGCGGGCAACTCTGACCTAACGCGACTAGGTAAGGTTCGCCGACCATCCATTCCTGATGGAGGAGCACTCGCGCCGATTGTGCCCTAATGTAAGCGTATTTCATGGATCTAGTGAATCACTTTCAGATGCTCTCCCGGTACAATCGCATGGCAAACGAGAGGCTTTTTGCGAAATGTGCGCAATTGGACGATGCCGAGTACCGAAAGCGCCGTGAGGGTCTTTCGGCGCAATGTCCCCGCAGATTTCGTCTACACAATCGTGGAGGCCCAAGGCATTCAGCAGAAAATTGCTCTTCCTCCGTTGTATGTCGATAACTCAATCCAGGTCGTGCGCGCTCCACAGATTTAAAGTGCTCTGCTGAAATTTCAGCTTCCACTGGCCGTTTTGTCTAACCCAGGTATCGCTCAAATGCTGATATCTCTCGATTTGATTGCCGGGAAATACGGCTTTATAGGTCACGACCGCACAACCTTCATCTAGTTCTACAACCTTGAAGTCGTACAAAATCGCTGACGGCTCGGGTTTCTCCGACGGGTGAACATCGCGCAGCAATTCCCGCTTGCGCGAGCTGTCACCATTGGTTTCAATAGACAGGAAATCGTCCGCTACGGCGTTCCTAACGTATTCGGCGTCGCCGCGTTCCTGTGCGTCCTGAAACGCCTTCTGCAGACTGATGAGTTTCCCCTCAACCGAAGACGAGTCGGATTGTTGAGGTGCGACCCCCCGGGATTTGCCGGCATGCGCAAACACAATCAGCGAAAGGGTCACGCATAGCGAAAGTGTTATCCACCGCGTTTCCATTGACAGTTCTTCTCCTGTTTAGGCCTGCGGTACATTATCTCGCACGAGCCTGCTATTGAAACGAATTAATAAACGTGATTATCTAGGTGTCGACTTTCAAAAGAGGTTTGCGCGATGAAGAGTCAACGCTTCTTTCTCGGTTCGCTGCTTCTTCTTTGGTACGCAGTTGCTCTCTCTGGCCAGGCTCATCACGCCGTGCCTTGCGAATCTGGGAAGCTGCGTTTGGCCGACGGATGGAATCTCCAGTCCTCCGGCAAAGTGGCCGAGACTGGCGACGTGATTTCTACCAGAGCCTATCAGCCGAAAGGATGGTACACGGTAACCGTGCCCACGACGGTCGTCGCCGCGCTGGTCAAGCAGAAAGTCTATCCCGATCCGGACTTCGGCATGAACCTGCGTCAGCTTCCCGGGATGACGTATCCGATCGGCGTTAACTTTTCAAATTACGCGATGCAGCAGGACAGCCCGTTTGCCGTCGCGTGGTGGTATCGCAAGGCCTTTACGCTTCCGGCTGCGTATAAAGGCAAGACAGTCTGGCTGAACTTCGACGGCATCAACTATCGCGCGAATATTTGGGTGAATGGGAAGCAGATCGCCAATCTTCAGCAGGTCGCTGGTGCCTGGCGGAGTTACGAGTTCAATGTCACCGGCGTCGCGCGTCCCGGCGCGGAGAACGTTCTCGCGATCCAAGTGTGGGCTCCCGAAAAAGACGATCTGGCGATCACTTTTGTCGATTGGAATCCTGCTCCGCCGGACAAGAACATGGGGCTCTGGCGTGAAGTGAACATTAGAACGAGCGGTCCGGTTGCCTTGCGATATCCGGCGGTATTGGCACATGTAAATTCGCCCGACAACGACAAAGCTGAGCTCAGTGTGACTGCCCAGCTCAGAAATGGGACCGACCAGCCCGTCAAGGGCACGCTCAAAGGGACAATTGAGAAAATCCAGTTCGAGCAGGAAGTGGAGCTGGGGCCGGACGAAGTCAAGGACGTGACATTTACGCCGGACAAGTTTTCGCAACTCACATTCTTCCAGCCACGCCTCTGGTGGCCGGCGCAGATGGGCACTCCGAACTTGTATCCGCTGCACATGGAGTTCGATATCAACGGGCACATGTCCGATGCCTCCGACTCGCACTTTGGAATTCGAGAGATCGCTTCACAGATCAACGACAAGAACAAGCGAGTCTTCAGCATTAACGGAAAGAAGATTCTGATTCTTGGGGGCGGCTACACTTCTGACATGATGCTCCGCTACGATACGCAGAACATCGCCGATCAGTTCAGCTACGTGCTGGACATGGGGCTGAACACGGTGCGCCTGGAGGGAAAGCTCGAGCCGGACGACTTTTTCGAGCAGGCAGACCGCAAGGGCATCCTGATCATGGCGGGATGGTGCTGCTGCGATCACTGGGAACACTGGTCGAAGTGGACGGATGCGGATTACCAAATCGCCAAGGAGTCCCTGAAATCGCAGATCTATCGCCTGCGAGGTCATCACAGCCTAGTCATGTGGCTAAACGGCAGCGATTACCCGCCGCCGCCGGATGTTGAGCAGATGTATCTCGAAGTCGAGAGGCACGCGAATTGGCCGAACCCAATCGTTTCCTCGGCGACTGCGAAACCGGCCGGATTCTCTGGGCCGAGTGGCGTGAAGATGACCGGGCCGTATGAGTACGTCGCTCCCTCCTTCTGGCTTGTCGATTCTCTCGCCCGTTCCTCGCCCAAACCCTGCGCCGAAGGAGGTTGTGGAGGCGCTTACGGGTTCAACACCGAGACCAGTCCCGGCCCTGGCGTGCCGCCGATCGAGAGCCTGGAACGATTCCTGCCGAAGGATCACCTCTGGCCTATCGATGAATACTGGAACTATCACGCAGGGGGCGGCTCGTACAAAAACATCCATGTGTTCACCGATGCATTGAACGCACGCTATGGCAGAGCTGACAACGTCCTGGACTACGCCTTCAAGTCACAATTGATGGCCTATGAAGGGATTCGCGCCATGTTCGAGGCGTACAGCCGGAACAAGTACATCTCGACCGGCGTGATTCAATGGATGTTGAACAATGCCTGGCCTTCACTCATCTGGCACTTGTATGACTATTATCTGCGACCGGGTGGCGGATATTTTGGCGCGAAGAGGGCTCTGCAACCGCTCAATCCGATGTATGGCTACGATGATCACGCAGTTTGGCTCGTCAGCAGCCAGTACCGGGATGCGAGCGGCCTCAAGCTCACGGCTAAAGTTTACAACCTGGATATGAGTGAGAGATTTTCGAAGGAAGAAACGGTGGATGCTGGCGCCGATACAACCAGGAAGATTTTTGAAATCCCAGAGATTCAGGGCCTGAGCCCGACTTACTTCCTGCGTCTCGCGGTTCAGGATTCGAGCGGAAAAGTTGTTGGATCGAATTTTTACTGGCTGTCCACTTCTGCCGAAACCCTAGATTGGGATAAAGCGAACGACATCACGACCCCGACGGCAACTTATGCCGATTTCACTGCACTTAAGCAATTACCCAAAGTGAAGTTGAACATGACCAGCAGCAGCGAGCGAAAGGGCGAGGAAGAGATTACACACGTCCGCCTGCAGAATCCGAGCAAGGATCTGGCATTCTTTGTTCGTCTGAAAGTCAGCAAAGGCAGGGGCGGCGAGGAGATACTGCCGGTGCTGTGGCAGGACAATTACATTTCTCTGCTGCCGGGCGAGACACGACAGATCGCAGCAACCTATCGCGCTAGCGACCTGGGTACCGCCAAGCCGGTCGTCGAAGTAAGCGGCTGGAACGTGGAATAGGCTTTTGTTCAGCGGACCGAGCGCGCCGGAAAGAGTTGCTCGGACCAAGATTCTGGTTGGAGGAGACAGAAGAGCCGGTTGCGGAACCGGCCGACTGGCCCAACTTTTCTGCGCGCAAATAAGTGCTTTGCAAGACACAGAAAATGACCTGAAAAACGATGAGAGCCGGAAACACAAAACTTGACACTGCTATCGCTCTCTGCTGTAGTGTCCGCCAGCAGCGGCTTGATTTCAAGCGGCAGGCGCGACTTCTGACATGAAAAGTGCGATGGTCACGATGCGTGATGTGGCGAAGGAGAGCGGTTTCTCTTCTGCTACGGTTTCCATCGTTCTCAACAACGCGCCCCTCGCGCGTTATATTTCCGGCAGCACCAAGAAACGAATTGAGCGCGCCGCCCACAAGCTTGGTTATCGGCCTAACCTCTTTGCCCGTTCTCTGCGAAGTAAGCGCAGCCACACGGTCGGCGTCATGGTCTTTGACATGACCGATCCGTACTGCACGCTGGTGCTGCGGGGAATCGAAAATTCGCTTTACCAATCGCCCTATCTGCCGATTCTTACCGACGTACACAACGAGCGCAGCCGTTTCGAGTGTTACCTGGAGATGCTGCTCGATCGCAGGGTCGAAGCCCTGATCGTGCTGGCTAATTGGCTATTCGTGAATATCGAGGTGCTGGCCGATCTGGAAAAAAGCAGCTTGCCAACCGTAATGATTGGCCGCGAGTTGCAAAACCCGTCTGTCAGTTCCGTAATCGTTGACAACCAATTGGGGGCTCAGACTGCACTTGAGCATCTCTACTCGCTCGGACACCGCAAAATCGCCTTTATCCGCGGACCGGGGGCCCTGGCCGACACAGCCCCACGCTGGAAGGGCATTCGCACATTTGCCAAATCCAGCGGTCTGGAACTCGATCCACGCTTGATTGTGGACTTGCCCAAGTCCAGAGATCCGACTTCCAGTTTCGAAGCCGGCCACAAACTGACCGAAGAACTGTTGAATCAAAAGCGCCCCTTCACTGCCCTCATGGCATTTGATGATATGACCGCATTTGGTGCCATACGCGCTCTGGCGAAGGCCGGATTGCACGTGCCACAAGATTGCTCGGTCATCGGCTTCGACGATGTCGCCACTTCCAGCCTATACACGCCGGCCTTGAGCACCGTACGTCAGCCCATGGAGTCGATGGGAGCAATGGCGGTCAGCATTGCGCTCGATGGCATCAATGCCGTGTTGGAAAAGCGCGAGGTCGCGGCTATTCATCGCAAAATTGCGCCGGAGCTCGCGGCCCGGGAATCGACGAGAAGCCTGTTGTGACCTAGCTCACAGACCCCATTTTTGCCCTCACGTATTATTCTGCTTGACTGTCGCAGTCGATCCACAGCACTATCTATTCATACGTTTTAATAGCGGAATTTTTGCACTTGCGCCGCTGCTCGCCCCATGCGCCGGAAATGCAAGTCAGAAGGTGAATATCGACAGCTGAGGAGAATGCCATGAACTCACGGGGCTTCATTAGCAAGACAGTGTGCTTCTGCTTCTGCGCGTGTTTTCTTATCTTTTTCGCTGGGCTGGCTGCGTTCGGTCAAGCCGGAAGAGGCAGCATCAGCGGGACGGTCACCGACCCATCCGGGGCTGTCATTATGGGAGCCAAAGTGGTGTTGCTAGGCCACGCAACCGGAGCGACACAGCACACAGTCACCAGCGCCGCGGGGCTATACAGCTTCATCTCACTCAACCCTGGCGTCTATCAGGTCACGGCCAGCCAGACTGGGTTTGCGAGCGTTGCCCGAGACAAGGTCACGGTCAGCGTCGATCAGGTCACCGAGGCCAACATCACCCTGAAGGTCGGCACTGCGTCGGAAACGGTCACTGTCACTGGAGGAGTTGACCTGGTCGAGCCCACCAACTCCACCGTCGGCACGCTCATCCCGTCCGAGGCGATCGACCGGGTACCGCTGCTGTACCGCAATGTCTACGATCTGGTGCAATTGAGTGCAGGCGTGATTCCGGTCAATGGTTCGCCGAACTCCAGCGACTCGATGGCGAACATTCAAAACATATCGATCGGGCGCCCCGGAGTCGACGTTTCCGCCGACACGATCAATGGCTCTATCGTGGGCTCCGCTTACTACATGCTCGACGGCAGTCCGATTGGAATTGCGGAAAACAACTCCGCCGCCATCATTCCGGCGATGAATATTCCCGAGGATGGTGTCGAAGAGGTTCGCGTCGAGACCCAGAATACGCCGGCCTCTTACCAGAGCGGCGCTGCGGGCGTCATCAGCCTGGTCAGCAAGTCCGGCACCAATAAATTTCATGGCGACGTTTTCGGTGTATTCCGTCCTAATGTTTTGGCGGCGAACGACTATTTCAACAAACAAAGCGAGCTATCGAGCGGCCTCGCCAACACGCCTCCTGCTTTCCACCGTTATCAGGAGGGCGGCGCCATCGGCGGGCCGATCAAGCGCGATAAACTCTTCTTCTTCGCGGATTACGAGGACACCCAGCAGGAGGAGTTCGAGAGTGTAGACACGTTCACCGTCCCCACCAGCGCCGAAAGGACCGGGGATTTCTCCCACATGGGCTTTACGATCTATGATCCAACCAGGCTCGATGTCCCTTGCCCCGCCGGGACACCGGGCTTGTGCCGGCAGGTGTTTCCTGGGAACAAAATCCCCAACCCGAATCCCATCGGCTTGCTGTTTCTATCGAAAATGCCACACTGCAATATCCCAAGCCCCACCACATGCGATTCAGCGACGACTGACGTTGCCAATAATTTTGGCCTGCCGGGTCTGGATCCGTTCAACGCATACAGGTTCGATGTTCGTGTGGATTGGAACAAGAGCGACCGGCAGCGCCTCTTCACCCGCTTTTCCTATGACAAGCTGATCTTCTCCACGGCCAATGTTTTCCCCAGCGGATGGGATTTCAACTATGCCCAGAACACGACGAACGCGCGCAACGTTATCCTGGGCGACGACCTAACCCTCAATTCCACAACGGTCCTCAATTTGCGCTATTCGTTTACGCGGCATTATGAGAATCAGGGAAATCCTGCGTACAGCAGCACGGATATTACCAATCTCGGTACCATTAACGGCACCACGGTTGGCTTTCCCGCCTCGTTGGCCGCGCAGGAGGTGTTCAAACAGCTCCCCTTCATGATCTTTAACGATTACCCTACGCCCGGCAACGGAGTGGGCGGCACCGCAGACTACAATCTGTTCGTCTATGCCAGCGAGAACAGCGATGCTAATGCCACTATCAATAAGGTTTGGGGCAAGCACCAGATATCGACTGGCTTTGAGTGGATGAAGCGATATCTCAACGTCGGCCAGCCGCCGGCGCCCGCAGGCGCGTACGGTTTCGACCTTACCGCAACGGATCAACAAACCTCGCCCGCGTCGGGCGTTCCGGTAGGCGGAAGCGATTTTGCATCGATCCTCGTGGGCATGGGCATGTCGCCGGGGTCCGAAACCAATACCGGTTACGCTAATTTCACTAAAGACGTCTTCTTGGCCGAGTCCAACCCGTACTATGCGGCCTTTGTCGAGGATACGTACCATCTCTCGAAGACTCTGACCATCACCGCCGGCCTCCGCTGGGACATCTTCGGCGGGCGCAACGAGCGTTTCAACCGCCAGGAGTACTTCAATCCCAACGTAAGCAACACGTTGAACGGCGTCTCGTATACCGGTGCGGAAATCTACGTCAACGGCAGCAATCGCTCGCCGTTTACAACGAATCTGCACAACTTTGGACCTCGCCTGGCCTTCGCCTGGCAGGCGATCCAACACTTGGTTGTGCGTGGTGGCGCGGGCTTCTACTACGGCCCCAGCACGCACAACGTCTCTAACGCCATTAACACCGATGGCTTTTCGTCCGCGACTCCATGGAACGGCACCTGTTTTAACGCAGACGGCAATTCGGTGTTCGGATTGAATGGCGCACCATGCCCGACGCCCACCCCCGGGGTCTACAACGGGGCTTATTCTCTAGGCAACCCCTTCCCCGCCCCGCCTGGTACACCCGGAGGAATTATCCCGGTTTTCACTACTCCGCCAACGGGCTTAGCCAACAACCTGGGCATCACCTTGAGCACCGTGCTCCACTCCCAGCGCACCCCCACCATCTACAACTACAATTTCGCCCTGGAGTACGAACTGCCGCATCACGTCGTGGTGACTGCTGGCTATGTCGGCAGCCGGGGACTCTTTCTGCCCTTCGACACGGTCGATCTGAACGACCTTGATTTGGGCACGATCGCGCACTACGGGAGCTCGCTGTGCGTCGTCCCTGCGCCGAGCTGCATGGTGCCCAACACTGGGCCGGTGAGCCTGAACTCAAACTTCAGCGGACAACCAACGGTTCCTCTATGGGCGACCCTCCAGCAGTTCCCGCAATTCGGTAACGGGAGCTACGGCACCGGGAACGGCATCGTCGTGCGTGGTTACCCGGCCGGCGATTCGGAATACAGTTCCTTGCAAACCAAGGTGCAGAAGAGGCTGACGAGCCATTTCACCACGCTTACCACTTTTACTTGGGGAAAGATCATGACCGACGACGGGTATCCGCCTCTGGGCTTCGTGGGTTCTCACAACCCTGGCGGACCTCAGGACTGGAGGAATCTGCAGTATGAGCACTCGATCAGCCCGCAGGATGTCAAGTATCAGTTCGCCGGGCAGGTATCCTACGACTTGCCGGTCGGCAAGGGTCAGCGCGTGAATTTGAACGGTTTCGCGAACGCCGTGTTGGGTGGCTGGACCACCAATGCCATCGTCTATCTCAGCACCGGTGTTCCCATCCCATCACCGTCGTCCGGGGTGACTCCCGGCTACTTCAATCAGCGAGCTGATCTGATCTGCAATCCGGCGAGTGGCTTTCAGCGTACGGTTACGAACTGGGTCAACAACAACTGCTTCGCACTACCCGCCAATCCGCTCATTCCCGGTAACGCCCCGGCCTATCTCGCCAACGTCCGCACTCGGGGAGCGCGAGAGCTGGATCTCTCTGTTTACAAGACGTTCGCTATAGGGGAACATAAAGATCTTCGCTTCGACGTTTCCTCGTACAACGTGGCTAACTGGGCGCAATATGGAATGCCACCCATGCAGACGCTGACGGCGAGCTCGGGGCAGCCCTTCGGCCCGATCACGAACAACGTCAACAGCCCGCGCCAATTCCAGTTTGGAGCGCGGTTTACCTTCTGACGAATGAGGCTCAGGAAAGGGTTTGTCTTCAAGCTCGCGTCATTGGCTGCAAAGTCCATCTTTGCCGAGATCGGTTACGCACCTGAAGGATTCTGTCCGAGTCACGCTAGTGCTTTTTCGGACGCGACGCCAGGATGAGTGCTCAAGGCTCAAAGAAGGTGTGAGGCGTCGTGTTCGAAAAAGCCGTCAGAAGGAAGCCGATGGGGCGGCGGACGCGGGACTTATGCAAATTGAATGGAGCAAGGGAGGTTTGTAGAAGTTGGCGGCGTCGTCAAGGCCGTTGGAGTAGCAGGCGGCACACCTGCGCAAAGACGAGTCGATGGCCGAAGTGAGCCAGGGCGGGGACAGGGAGAAGATGTCTGGGTGTCACGGGGGCACACTTCGGCGAGACGCTCTGAAGCGCGCCGACAGTGCGGTGTGTGGGCGAGTGATTTCATGCAGCCGTGGCCAGGAGCGGTGGAGAACGGAGTTGGAGTTGTGCGGCTGTGAATCGTTCGACGACGGCCATCGGTCCGCCGCACTTGGGACAGCACCACAGTGGGTGGACTGTAGGAGCGGTCGATGTTTCCGATTGGTTTTTCGGTGGAGTGGCGTGGAGAGCGGCGAAGCACCGTGGCAGCAGGGCGGCGCGCCTTCGGTTGGCGAGGAAGCCGAAGTGGCGGATGCGGACGAAGCCCTTGGGGAGCAGGTGAAGTAGGAAGCGACGGAGAAACTCATCGCGCGCGAGGGTCATCACTTTCTGCCGATTGTGGTCGGCAGAGTCGCGCCAGCGAAAGGTAACCTGTCCGTCCACCAATGCGAGCAAGCGATGGTTGGAGATGGCGACGCGGTGGGTATAGCGGCCGAGATACTGGAGCACATACTCGGGGCCGCCGAAGGGTGGCTTGGAGTAGACCACCCAGTTTTTGCGAAACAGCGGTCGCAGCCAGGCGGCGAAGAATTTGGGTTGCGCGAGCAGCGCCAGATCCCCGGAAAGGTGCAGCTGGCCTCGCTGAAAGGCCGACTTGAGACCGTCGACGAACTTGCCGCGAAACACCCGCCGGAGCACGGGAATGGGGAGAAAGAAGCGCGGGTGAGATCGAATCCAGCGGGTGTGATCGAGCGAGAGCCCACCCGCGGCGACGACACAGTGGACATGGGGATGAAGCTGGAGTTTCTGGTTCCAGGTATGCAGCACGCTGAAGAAGCCGATCTCAGCCCCGAGATGTGTCGGGTTCCGCGCCACCTCCAGAAGCGTTTCTGCGCTGGCCCGCAACAGCAAACCATAGACGATCTTTTTATTCTGTAGGGCCAGCGCTGCCAGTTGCGACGGCAGGGTGAAGACGACATGGACGTAGGGAGAGGGGAGAAGTTCGCGGCGCCGGGCTTGGATCCAGCGTTCGCGAGCGCCGGTCTGACACTTCGGACAGTGCCGATTGCGACAACTGTTGTACGAGATGGTGGCGCGATGTCCGCAACGGGTGCATTCATCGATGTGACCGCCGAGTGCGGCGGTGCGACAGCGCGCGATGGCCAGCAGGACCTTGATATGGGTCCAGCGGATCCAGTTACGGTTGCGCTCGATGAAAGCTGTTCCGGCGCTGCGGATCAAGTCGGCCACCTCGAAGAGCGGCCGACTCATCTATTCCTCCTGCTGCGACCTGCCTTTCAACACCAGCGCGTCCAGAGGACTGGCGGTAGCGTGCAAGTGACGTTGCGAAAGGTGGAGATAGATGGCGGTTTCTTTCAGATCGCGATGACCTAACAGGATCTGAATGGTGTGCAGATCGGCGCCGGCTTCGAGCAGGTGCGTGGCGAAGCAGTGGCGGAGCACATGGGGATAGACACGTTTCTTGATCCCGGCGCAGCGGGCGGCCGCGGCG